>Ga0075024_100000257_pt1 | contig 17883 bp, 13 predicted proteins | sample Str013_2_FD_71389 | JGI IMG/M metagenome (GOLD analysis project Ga0075024, IMG submission 71389) | Freshwater sediment microbial communities in response to fracking from Pennsylvania, USA - Straight Creek_MetaG_SC_2013 | ecosystem: Environmental > Aquatic > Freshwater > Creek > Sediment... | reverse complement strand
TATTGGCGGCTGGAATGGTGAGCACATTGCCGCTGAGGCTGCCGAAGCTTGCGGGGTTGCCCGTGGCGCCAGCATTTGCATCTGTGCAAGTGGCAGAGGTTGCTGTGTAACTGGCGCTGGCAGCCTCTGTAATTTGCACTTGTGTGTTGGTGCTTGTCACTTGAATGCCTGTTGGCAAGGCAGGTGTTGGGGTGGACACAGCGGTTGTGGAGATATTGGGTGGGTTTGAAGCCAGATTTGTTGCCGTGAAAGTGAATGGCCCGCCGAAGTAGCCAGCGGTGATTTTCTGGAGCGCCACAGTTGTTGGAATGCCAGCGTTGGTGAAAGTGCAAGTGATCTGCGCCGCTGGCAGAACGTTGGCGGCGGGTATTGCCAGCAATTGCCCTGTCAATGTGCCGAAGGTGCCGCTGTTACCAGTTACCGCTGAATTGGCATCTGTGCAGCTTGCGCTAGTGAGCGAAAATGAGGGGTTTGCGTTTTCAGAAATCTGAACGGTTGAATTCAGCGTGGTGATATTGATCGCGGTGGGCGAGGCAGGCGTCGGCGTTGCAACCGCAGTGGTGGTTATGGCCGCAGGGGCTGCGGCAAGGTTTGACACCGAAAAACTGAACGGCCCGCCAAATGCGCCAGTTGTGGTTTTCTGGATAGCAACAGTTGCAGACTTGGCTGTGTTGGTGATGGCGCAAGTGATCTGGGCTGCGGGCAAAACATTGGCCGCAGGAACGGTGAGCACGGTGCCGGAGAGGCTGCCAAAACTTGCCGGGTTTCCGGTGAAGCTGGCATTGGCATCGGTGCAAGTGGCTGAGGTCGCGTTGAAGCTGGCATTGGCCGCCTCGGTGATTTGCACTTGGGTGTTGACTGTCGTGACCTGAATGGCGGTTGGTGAGGCTGGTGTGGCAGTGCCAGTGAGAGTGGTAGTGATGCTGGTTGGGTTGGAAGCCAAGTTTGTGGCAGTAAACGTAAAGGGCCCACCAAAAGCGCCAGAAGTGATCTTCTGTAGAGCCACCGTCGCTGGCTTTGGAGCGTTGGTATAGGTGCAAACGATCTTGGCATTGAGCTTCAAGTTGGTGGCAGGAATTGTGAAAACACTGCCAGCGAGCGAACCAAAGCTGGCCGGATTGCCCGAAACCCCAGAGTTTGTATCGGTGCAACTGCCGCTGGAAAGATTGAAAAAGGTGTTGGCATTTTCAGTCAAGGTCACCGGGTTGGTGTTATTCGTCACCGGAATGTAATTCGGCGAGGCAGGTGCTGCTGTGGCAGCAGCCGTTGTCGTGATGTTTGTTGGTGTGCCCGACAGATTGGTGGCACTGAAGCTGAATGGGCCGCCCGCCACCGATGTCGTGATCTTTTGTATCGCCACCAACGGGATTGCCGGATTGACGATATTGGTAAAGACGCAATTGATCTGCGCCTTGACCTTCACATTGGCGGCTGGAATGGTAAGAACATTGCCTGCCAAGGTTCCAAAGCTCGTTGACGGGTTGCCCGATGCCGCAAAATTGGCATCTGTGCAGCTGGCCGAATTAATGGTGAAATTGGTGGCGGCGGTTTCTGTGATTGTTACAGGATTGAGATTGTTAGTAACTGGGATCGGTGCCAGAATCGCCGGCGCAGGTGTGCCGACAGACGAAGTCGAGATGGCTGGTGGCGTCGAAGCCAAGTTCGTTGATGTAAAGGTGAACGGGCCACCGGCTGCGCCCAAAGTGGTTTTTTGCACCGAGATCGTTGTCGCTGTGGCCGTATTGAAGGTATTGGTAATCGTGCAGGTGATTGCGGCGGCGGCCACCACATTTGCGGCAGGAATGGTGATCACATTGCCAGTGAGTGAGCCAAAGCTTGCGGGGTTGCCTGTCACTGCAGCATTGGAGTCCGTGCAGGTGGCTGATGACGCAGTAAAATTGGTCACGGCCGCTTCGGTGATGGTGACAGCGGTGTTGAAGGCTGTGACATTGATCGCGGTGGGCGATGTTGGTGTTGCCGAATTTGGTGACGTTGTGCTGATGGAAGCCGGAGCTGAGGCCAGATTTGTGGCCGTGAATGTAAACGGCCCACCCACCGCCCCAGAAGTTATTTTCTGCAAAGCCACGGTGGCAGGAATAGGGGTGTTGGTAAAAGTGCAGGCGATGGCATCGCCGTAAGTCGTGGATGGAAAATTATAACTGGTGAGGGGTTGGTTGGTTGGCAATGGCGTGGGCGAACCGCTGGCGCCGTTCACACAGTTCAAGTTTGTGGTGTATTGGGAGAGTTTGCTGACACTGCCGGCCGCCATGGATTCACTGACAGTGGTTGCAACGCCCGATGACAACGTGGCCACCGCGGCGCCAAATGGGCCAAGGGCAGCGCCCGTCGTTGTGACGGAGGCGAGGGTTGCGCTGTTGCTTGTGGCTTGCACCCCGTAGGTGAATTGGTCAGCTGCATTGGCGCGCGTGCCGCTGATTACCTTGTTGGCAGAAACGGTTGAATATTGCACGGCGAGCATGATGCCTTGCAAGCCGCCAGCCTGAAGCTGCACTGTAATCGTGCTGGGGCTGAGACTGCCGACGATAAAGGCACCAACGGTGCCAGCCGCGCCGCCTGCATTATAAGTTGCAGTGCCAATGCCGTTTGACGAGGGGTACGTTGTGCCGGAAATCGGCGGCACTTGGTCAACCAATGTCCAAAGCCCTCCGTTGGTGACGTAAGTCAGAGACTCGCCATTGTTGGTGGATTCAGCATCGGCCACCACCATTTTATATTGGCCAGATGCCACGACACCATTGGGCGGCGTGACTTTGATGTTAGACAAAGTCAAATTGACGGTCGTTGCATTGACCGAAGTGTAGAGAATGGGGCTTCCTGGAATGCCCAAGAAGGCTGTGTTACCTACGGCAGCGCCGCTCCACGCCGGGGCGGCCTTAGCAATGATTCCGCCACTGTTGGGAGAACTGCCAGACAAGGTGAACGAGAAGATCGAGCCATCTGAAAGTGTGATCGAGAAAGCCTGCCCACCGCCAAACACAGTGGCACTGTTGTAGGTAGACATGTCCAACCAGCAATAAGTTTGCCAGGACGCGGGTGCTGTGCCTTGACTGGTTGCAGGCGCGCAAGTGGAGGCGTTGGCCTGTTGCGCAAGCACCACAAAGCTGAGTGCGAACAGTGCACCTACAAACCTGAACCAGCGGACTAAATTTAAAACTACAAACACAACAACTCACTCAACTTAAACAATTAAGTCATGCGTTTAAGCAGATTATGGTTAGTCGTTGATTAATTACAGCGCTGTAAGCTAACCTCAGGCTTCAAGATCAGCCCAGCGATAAGCGTTGCTCCAAGCTTTCTTTCCCGCTGCATCAATGGCGGTTACGCGGAACCAGGGAGATGGTTTTTCCAAGAGCCAACCGGTTTCCAGTGTTGCCAAATCAAATTCAGCGCTTGTAATGCCTTGAGCATAGCGCACACAGCTGCGTGATGTGCCGCACACTACAGTTATGCAATCAACCGGCGAACAGGTGATGGAAATGTGCTTGCCGTTCATTGCGATCTCGTGAAACTCTGGCCCTTGGCTCGAATAGAAGTGACCTGCCTTCAGCGCTGCCAATAGGTTATCGGGATTGAGGCTTTCCGCTTTGACATTCACCCAGCCGCCGAAGTGATCGCGGGTTTTGAAATGGGCGTCATCAGTGGCGATGGCGTTGAGCGGGTGACCTTCGTTCAAAAGTTGATCATGCAGATACCAGCCGTCGCCCAAATCGTTCTCTATGGCGCAACCGTGGTTGTATATCTCGACGGCATGTGCCGATGAGAGCAGGGCCCGGCCATCCTCGATCGTGTAGCGAGACCAGGAAGGATGAGCGATGGTGATAAAGGCGCCAGCCTCTTTTGCCCGCAGTGCCAAGGCCGGGCCGGTTTCACCCTCAGTGGGCGGTGCAAAATCCAAGGGCAGGCCATTGGCAAGAATGTGCCAAAGTTCGCCTGCGCTGGTCACCGGGGCGTGGAGTTCGGCACCCAAAATGGTGGTGAAACGATTGTTGCGCAGGGTCTGTGTGTCAGCCACTGGGAAAGCGAATTTCTTCACAAAATGGTCTGAGAGGCAGATGAAATCATAGCCCGCATTTTGATAGGCCTCAGTCACTGCTGAAGGGGCCAGCGCACCATCTGAGAGGTTGGAATGTGTGTGCAGATTCCCGCGCCAGAAACGGCCGGGGGCTTTGAACGGGGGCAAGAGATTTGTCATGTGAATCTCTTAACCTGTTGATTGTGACAATTTGGTTTAAACGCTCATCTGCATGCCAAGTTCCACCACGCGGTCTGGCGGAATGCGGAAGAAGTCTATCGCGCGCGCTGATTGATTGGCCAACATGATAAATACGCGTTGTTGCCAGAATGGCATTTTGCTGCGCGCGGCCATGCGGATGACACGGCGGCCAAGAAAATATGACGCCTGCCGGGGGTCAATCTCCAGCCCATGTTCAGCACAGGCGCGCAAGGCCGCTGGAACGTCGGGCTGTTCCATATAGCCAAAGGTGGCTTCGACAATCCAAGCCCCCATGGGCCCTTGTTTGAGGCTCACACGGTCATCATACCAACGCGGCTGATCTGCGGTTTTCATGGCAAGGAATACGAGGCGGTCATGCAACACACGGTTATGCTTCAAATTGTGCATCAGCGCGGAGGGTGCGTATTTATTGTCAGTCTGCAGGAACACGGCGGCCCCGGCCACTCGGGCGGGTGCCCGCTTTTCAAGGCTTTCCAAGAGACTGTTGAGCTCAACTGACTCTTTGCGCAATTTTGTGGTGAGCAGATCAATGCCCCTGCGCCATGTCCACATCAGGGTGATGATCGTAACGCCGATCAACAATGGCAGATAACCACCATTGGCAATCTTGAGGCTGTTAGCGGCCAGGAATGAAATTTCAACAACCGCAATTAAGACCAATAGGGGTGCAAAAATCCAACGATGGGCGTGATCGCCTTTCCAGAAGAAAACGATAGCCAGCAAGGTGTTGATCAACATCGCAACGTTGACGGCGATGCCGTAAGCTGAAGCAAGGTTGTCAGAGCTTTTGAAAATGATGACCAGAAGAATGACGCCAAACATCACCATCCAATTGATCTGGCTGACGTAGATTTGACCACTTTCGGTTTCTGACGTGTGGATAATGTTCATGCGCGGAATGAGGCCAAGGGCAATACCCTGTTGGGCAATTGAATAAGCCCCCGTGATCACGGCTTGGCTGGCGATAACCGTGGTGATGGTGGTGAGAATAACCATGGGGATCAAGGCCCAAGGCGGCATCATCAGGAAGAAGGGGTTTTCAATGGCCTTTGGATTGGCGATCATCAATGCGCCTTGGCCCAGATAGTTCAGCAATAGGCTTGGAAAAACTACAAAAAGCCAAGCCAGACGGATGGGGGTTTTGCCGAAGTGGCCCATGTCTGCATAGAGCGCCTCGCCGCCGGTGACAGCCAAGAACACACCGCCCACCACCAACAAGGCCAAGCCCGGCTGATGCACCAACATGCTAATGCCGTGAATTGGGTTGAAAGCGCTAAAAATAATCGGGGCATCCATAAGATGGATTGCCCCCAATAGGCCAAGCAGGATGAACCAAACAAAAGTGACGGGCGCGAAAAATTTGGCCACACCTGATGTGCCCTTGTACTGGAATAGAAACAGGCCAACCAGAATGGCAAGTGTCAATGGAACAACATAGGGCGCAAACAATTCGGCGTTGATGACTTCCAAACCCTCAACGGCGGAAATAACCGAAATGGCGGGCGTGATCATCGCATCACCAAAGAAGAATGCTGCACCGACGATGCCGAGCCAAAGCACCCAACCGCCTTTTTGGCCCAAAAGCTTTTCGACCAACACCACCTCTGACAGAATGCCGCCTTCACCATGGTTATCGGCGCGCATGATCAGGATGACATATTTGATGGTAACGATGAGCATCAAAGCCCACAGCAATAGAGATGCAACACCGAGTGTCGCCTGGGTGAGATCTGCCCCTGCGCCGACAACGGGTTTCAGCGCTTCACGCATGGTGTAGATGGGGCTGGTTCCGATGTCACCGAATACGACACCTAGGGACGCAAAACCCAACTTGATTTTTGTCGCGTTGGATTGCGAGGATCGATCAGAATGGCTCATGTTGTCCCCCAAAGCCTTTCATTCATTACAAGCCATTCATCCTATTTCAGGGGGCCGCAATCACGGCGCGGCATTGAGCAGGTAGGCCTGCCAGAGTCAAGGGGGGGCTGGGTTTGGGCTTGGGTGCGCCGGGTGGTCTTGGCTTGTGAACCCAAGGCTTGTCTGAATACCAATAGGCCAGTTCTTTGCCGCAGCCTGTGCCATCCTCTGGTTTTGGTGTGCCTTGGGGCTTGCAATTGGCCATGCCCTCTGGGCATTTCAAGCGCACATGGAAATGGAAGGTGTGGCCAAACAATGGGCGCACTTTGGAGAGCCACGCGCCCTTGCCGCCAGCCCATTGGCAAAGCTGGCGCTTGATGGGCGGGTGAACAAAGATGCGCTCAACCTGCGGGTCACTGGCGACGGTTTGGATGAGCTTGGCGCGGCTTTCCGTCCAAGCATCGGAGTCAAGCTGACGGTGGTCGATCACCATGTTCTTGGGCACCATGTTCTCACGCTCATCGGCGGTGAGCGTGTGATCAGGCATCGGCGTGAACCACACATCGGCATCAAGGCCCACTTGGTGGCTGGCATGGCCCGAAAGCATTGGGCCGCCACGCGGCTGGGCCATATCGCCCACCAGAAAGCCGTTCCAGCCAGACTTGACCTTGGCATCCGCGGAAATGCGCTCAAGAAAATTGATCAGTTGCGGTGTGCCCCAGTTTCGGTTGCGTGACGGGCGCATTACTTGCCAGGTGGGGCCTGTCATCGGCAATTGTTTGGCACCTGCCAGACAGCCCAAGGCATAGGCACCCACTGCTGCGGGCGGCAGATTGGCAGCCGTGGTTTGAATGCCGAACAGGCGGCGCGCCGTCATCTTGTTGATGTCTTCGCCGGGTTTAAGCTTTTTAGCCACGAAGCTGCCCATTGGGCTGTCTTCCTGGGCAGGGTCTCCTGCGGTGGCGAGTTGGGCTTGCGCAGGCAGGGCCAAGTTGGCCACAACAGCCAGGCAGACCAGAAGACGTGTGATGTTATTTTTTACGGAATGCATCAAGTGAGACCACATTTGGTTTGGCATCTTCACCTTCTGAACCAGCTTGCGGCGTGGCCGTTGCTGCGTTCTTGTCGCCTGAATTGCCGGCTGCCCCAGTCTCGTCTTTTTCCGAATTGCTTTTCGCCGCGCCTGTTTTAATTTTCGGCTCGGCTTGCGTTGTTTCTTCCTCTTCCATCTTCACTTCAAACTGAAGGCCGAATTGCACATGTGGATCGAGGAAACCTTTCACCGCTGCAAAGGGCACCAGCAACTTCTCCTGAATATTGTCAAACGATAGCTCAACCTGAAAACGGTCTTCATAGATCTGGAGATTGTAGAATTGATGTTGCAGCACAATCGTCATTTCACGTGGATATCTGGCGGCCAAACGATCACCGATCGACACGCCAGGGTAACGGGTGTTGAATTGAATGAAGAAATGGTGATCTCCCGGCAAGCCCGTTTTCTCAACACGGCGCAGTGCATCACGCACCACGCCACGCAGGGCGTTTTGCGCCAAAAGGTCATAGCGCATTAAATCTTCAGGCATAATCCTCGGCTTTACTTGGGAGTTGGCGACTCAGCGCAATATAGCCAGACCAACGGGTGTGTCACGCCGCAAATTTTGCGGGGCAGGGCGGCATTAACCGGATGTAATGGCATGGCACGGTATTTGCATCGCTCCGGTTTCGTTCAAATTTCGGCTGAAAGACCTGTTTAATGAGTTACGAGTTTCCGCCTGATCAATATCAGCCACAGCAACCTGCGTTCGCGCTTGAGGCCGTGAGGATATTTGCTGGTGATTTTGATGCAGCCATAGCGGGCTTTGATGGGGTCATCCAGGAAACTACAGTGGCTTTTTCACAGGCGCGGTGGCCCAAGGTGGCGCTGGAGCCATGGATTTTCAACGCGGATGGCAACGCCAAGGCCGGCGTGCTGGTGTTGGTGCAGCCGCTGCCCCTCAAGCTTGGCCATATTGCTGTGGTAAAGTGGGGGCCAGTTATTGCCGATGAAACCGCATGCAATAAAAAGCAAATTGAATGGGAAGTTTTGAAATTCCTCAAGGCGCATTATGCAGTGGGGCGTGGCATGTTGTTGACTGTGATGCCGCGCGCCGAAGCGGCCGTTCAACCCCAGACATTGGACTGGCTGTTGCAGCAGGGTTTTGATTCCGCCAATGAATTGCCGTTTCCGGCGCGCTATCATATCAACGTTCGCCTCAGTGACGCTGACCAACGCAAAAGCTTTGCGCAGAAATGGCGTTACCATCTCAACAAAGCAGAGAAGGCCAATCTGGAATTTGAAGTTGCTGACGCGGATCAACTGCTACGCTTTCAGAAGCTCTATGATGCGATGAGTGACCGCAAGAATTTCCCAGATTATTCGGCTTATAACACCTTGCCGCATTTGTTTGCCGCTTTGCCGGAAACCTTGAAGCCCAAGTTGTTCTTTGTGACTCACAAGGGCAAGGATGTGGCTGGTGCCGTGATTTTTGCGGCGGGCCGAGCTGCGGCATATCTATATGGTGCCACAAATGATCAGGCGCTGCCGTTGCGTGCTGGCTATCTTATGCATGCGCGGATTATTTCGTGGCTGCGTGATAACACACGGGCGGATTGGTATGATCTTGGCGGCACAGATGGTTTTCAGGGCCTGCACCAATTTAAAAAGGGCATGGTGGGGGCCGCAGGGCACATTGTACAAGTTCCCGCCCACGCCAATTATGCCGCAACTACTATGGCCAGCTTCACAGGCCATGGTGCCTATTTGTTGCGTGATGGTTTGCAGCTTGTGCGTGGCTTATTTAACATGGCGCGTGGGCGCTATGCCAAGCCTGATCAGGTGCGAGAAACCGACGATAATTAGGTTTTCCGAAGGCGCGCCAGAAATCTCTGTTTGATAATTTGTCCTAGCCTTAAAGCTGGCACTTCCTCGTAGCCCGCAGCAACCTTGTTGAGTGGGTGTTCAAATAGCAAAAAATCTTGACCGAAGATTTGCTTTTCCAACGATGCGGTGAGGCTAAATCCGTTTTTCTTGAGCAGCAATTGCGCCACGCGATTTTTTGGTGTGGTGTAGGCCGAGGCTTTGTGAAAGCAGCCATTTTCCCAGTGTTCAACAAATTGTTTCAGTGATGCGCTGGCCAAGCCGCCTTTGCGGTTGGCGGGATCAATATAGGCCCAATAATGCACAATCACGCCTTGCTCTGGCCCAGAGATGATGAAGCCTGCCTGTTTGCCTGCAATCTCCAAAATGAAAACATAAGAGGGATTGGCTTTGATTAAGGCCTGCAAATAATCTGGGCTGAAGCGTCGTTCCTGATCGTGTTGAAACTGCGGCAGGTGTGGAAAAGTTTCAACCAGCGCAGCCTTCAACTGTGCGTGAACAAGGGGCACATCTTTGGCAGTTGCGGGGCGTAAGGGCTTCGACATCAGGGCAGCTTAGAACACAGATTGCCCAAGAAATGGTTTAGGCGATTGGCTGGTTAACGCCGCGACTTATTTGTGCTTGGCCAAAAAACCATCAATCCGCTGCTGGGTTTCACTGAGGCCGATATTGTTGGCCATGCAGTTTGAGGCTTTCGCATAGGCGGCCTCTTCGGTGTCATCCAGCTGTTGCCAGAAGAGTTGTTTGCCAAGCGTGATGGCTTCGGGCTGTTTGGAAGCGATGGTAGTGGCAACTTTCAACACATGGGCGTCCAATTGATCTGCTGGCACAACCGCGTTGATCAGGCCCAAATCAGCAGCGCGGGCGGCGTTGATCAAATCACCTGTCAGCAACAATTCCAAAGCTTGGCGGGGCGGCACCGCACGCGACAAGGCCACTGCTGGTGTTGAACAAAACAGGCCAAGGTTAATGCCGTTGACGCCAAACTTTGCGTGTTCAGCCGCATAGGCCAGATCACATGAGGCCACCAATTGGCAGCCCGCGGCCACCGCCGCCCCCTGCACCTTGGCGATGACAGGTTTCCTGGCATGGCGAATGGAAAGCATCAGTTTTGAACAATGGGCAAAGAGCGTGTCGAAATAGCTCTTGTTATGGTGTTTGCGCATCTCAGCCAAATCATGGCCCGCGCAGAAAATCTTGCCTTCAGCGGCAATGATGATCACACGGGTGGCGGGGTCCATGTCTGCCTTGTGGACGGCGATCTCCATGGCCTTGAGCATGGCTTCGCACAGGGCATTGGCCGCTTCGGCGCGGGCGAGGGTGAGGGTGGTGATGCCATTTGCATCCGTATCAAACCGTACCAGTGACATGCAGTGCAAACCTCTTTGACTGCCAATAGATTAGGTTGAGAGGTTTGGCACCGCAATGACAATTATTTCTTTGCTGGAGCTGGGGGCTGATTAAGAAAAGTGCTGGCTTCTGTTGCCAGGTGCCAGCGAACCCCGCCTATAACTGCAAAGCTATAGGGCTTTAGTTATCGGTATTTCGCACTGCTTACGCAGCGAGAGCAACCGGTGCAAAGTTATCGTTTGCAACTAAGAATGACCCGATAACGTCGGTATCATCACGGGCAAAAAACCCACCTTTACACCCTCGTCGATCCTGTTTCGCCCCCCTTAAGGGCGGTTCCGCGAAGGGCCTGTCGCCGATTGGAAGGCCAATCGGCTTTCGGCCTCTGGCTTCCTGATCTGCGGCTGGCCGGTTCAAACGAACCGTCCTTGGTGGAGGCGCCGGGTACTGCCCCCGGGTCCGAATGGCTTATTGCGCGAGCCGTTTATCACCATAGTCTGCCACCTTGCGGCGGCGAGCATGTTCAATATAGGTGCCGTAGCGCCAAATTCAAAGGCCCAATTTGCTGTTGAGAACAGCAAGATGACTCGCGTTGAAGGCGGTTGCAATCTCTTAATATTCAATGTTAGGGTGAGTAAGCCGATAAACGGCCACGCAACTTTGAGAGGGGAGCCAAAGCGATGATCAGAACTGATTATAAAGAGAACCTTGCCAAATATGTACCGGGTGCAGACCAAGCCAAGCTTGATGCCATTATAAAGTTTTGTGGCATTGCGCTTCGGGGTGCGGATAGCCAATATGTTTCGATGACAGACCCTGCTGAAGTGAAGCGTGTGGTCGAAGGTTTTGCTTCCAAAAAGCTTGGCCTTGCCGTTGCAGCTGCCGAAGCCGGCATGAAAAAAGTTCATGAAACGATGAAGGCGGAGCATACAAAGCTGCGCACTACCGTCTATTATCTGTTGGCCAAAGAGACGGGCACGCTCGACAAGATTTAGGACTTTCCCACAATTTGAATTCGGGGCGGGCCTGAAAGCCTGCCCTTTTTGTTTGGAATCGGCTATTCACTTGCCATGCAGCAATATCTTGATCTCATGCGCCATGTTTTGGACAAGGGTGCAAAAAAGACTGACCGCACCGGCACTGGCACGCTTTCGGTTTTCGGCCATCAAATGCGTTTTGATTTGAACGCGGGCTTTCCGCTCGTCACCACCAAGAAATTGCATTTGCGTTCCATCATCTATGAGTTGTTGTGGTTCATCCGTGGTGAAACCAACATCAAATATCTCAAGGACAATAAAGTTTCGATCTGGGATGAATGGGCCGACAAGGACGGAAACCTTGGCCCCGTTTACGGCGCGCAATGGCGCTCTTGGCCAGCACGTGATGGCGGCACGATTGACCAGTTGGCGCAAGTTGTTGAGATGATCAAAACCAAGCCTGATTCACGCAGGCTTATGGTGACGGCCTGGAACCCGGCTGATGTGGACAAGATGGCGCTGCCGCCGTGCCATTGCCTGTTTCAATTCTATGTTGCTGACGGAAAATTGTCCTGCCAACTCTATCAACGCTCTGCCGATATTTTCTTGGGCGTGCCCTTCAATATTGCATCTTATGCGCTGCTCACCCATATGGTGGCGCAGGTGACTGGGTTGGGTGTTGGCGAATTTGTGCATTCACTGGGTGATGCACATTTATATTCAAATCATTTAGAGCAGACGCAATTGCAACTCACACGCAAGCCACATGCGTTGCCTCGCCTGCACATCAAACGAAAGGTTGAACGGTTGGAAGATTTCCGTTTCGAAGATTTTGAGATTGAGGGCTATGCGCCGGATGCCGCCATCAAAGCGCCGGTGGCCGTATGATGTGGTGGGGCGAAGATTTTTTGAAGGCGCGTTCGGCCTGGCTTTATCCAACAGAACCGATGCAGGGAACGTTGCGATCCATCGTTATTGTGGTGCCGCTGTTTTTGTTATTTGCGCTTTTGCAGGGTGTGTTTGGAATTTTGGCCGATGTGATTTTCTATCACGCCAATGCCACCGTGCTGCAAAGCTTGCGAAACTTCGGCAATACTGCAAATTTCAATGCTGATCCGGATATGGCCAATTTTGTCAAAGCTTCAATCCTCGGCATGTTTCCTGCTGCTGTGGTGACGACATTTTTGGCGGTGGCGGCCTCTCACCTTGGCTTATCAAAAAGCAAAGGTACATTGCCTTTGCATTGGCCAAAGATTGGGCCAGTGGGCTGGATGACCATTCTTTGCGGATTTTGGTTTTCGATGCAGGCGGTGAGCATCATCTTTTTTGGCGCATTTGCCAACGACACCAATGACAGCGGTTTGGTTGAAAAGGCGCTGACCAGCATTGCCGCAGACAAGGGCCTGTTCTTTCTGGCCTTGCCGGGTGCAGTGCTTGGCGCGCCATTGGTTGAAGAAATTTTGTTTCGCGGAATTCTGTTTGCTGGCCTGATCCGCACACCGCTGGGCCGTGTGGGCACCGTGATTGTGACTGCCGCACTTTGGGCGGTGGCACATCTGGGTGCTGCACCGATATTGTTTGGCATTGTAATCTTTTTCATGGGGCTGTTTCTTGGTGTTTTGCTGCTGCGCTTTGGCTCTCTCTGGGTAACGATTGCCTGTCATACGCTGTGGAATTTGGTGGTGACACTGATGTTGTTTCAGGCAGGCGCTGGCCAATGATTTCGCTGGTCTATGCGGTTTCTGAAAACGGCGTGATTGGCAACAAAGGTGGCCTGCCGTGGCATGTGCCTTCTGATCTCAAACATTTCAAGGCCATCACCATGGGCAAGCCCGTCATCATGGGCCGCAAAACCTGGGAGAGCCTGCCACGCAAGCCGTTGCCGGGGCGTTTGAATATAGTGATGACCAGGGCCCGAGGATTTGCACCAGTGGGGGCAGAGGTTGCAGCTGATGTGAACGCGGCCTTGGGCCTGGCGGATGACGCTGATGAGATTTGCGTGATCGGCGGGGCAGAGATTTTCAATGCCTTTATGCCACTTGCCAAACGGGTTTACCTCACTCGCATTTTAGCCACTGTTGAGGGCGATGTTTTGATGGCTGAGCTTGAGGTGGATCAGTGGCGCCAAGTTTCGCGCCATAAACACCATAAGGCTGAAGGTGATGATGCGGCCTATGAAACTTTGGTATTTGAACGGCTTTGATCTATAATTGACTGTGTTGGGAGATTGAATATGCGGTTTGCGGCGCGCGCCCTTGTGGCGGTTGGCATTGTGGCTTTGGGGTTGGGGGCGAGCGAGAAGCTTGGCGGCATTCAGGCCCATGCGGCGGTTTCAACGGCTGCACTGCCCGACGTGGCTGATTTGGTCGACAAGCTTTTGCCGGCGGTCGTTGAAATTTCGGTGCAATCCAAAAACCCAAATGCTGGCGATGGCGCAAGCCCGCTGGATGAAAACCCCTTCAAGAATTTTCTCGATGAATTTCTCAAGCGCAAGCCGGGGGATGCGGCCAAGCCTGCGCCGAAATCAACCGACAAAAACCCAGACAAGAATGGTGGCGACAAACCTCCAACAGATCCGCATGATCCCAATGTGGTCAACTCCATGGGATCTGGCTTTATCGTTGATGCCAAGGGATTAATTGTCACCAACAACCATGTGATTGCCGATGCCATCAACATTCAAGTTCACATGCAGGATGGCACGGTGATGAAGGCCGAACTTGTTGGCCATGATCCCAAGACTGATATCGCCGTGTTGCGGGTGAAGCCTGACAAGGATTTGCCCTTTGTGCAATTCGGAGACAGTGACAAGGCGCGCATTGGCCAATGGGTGATTGCCATTGGCAACCCGTTTGGGCTTGGCGGTTCGGTCTCACTTGGCATCGTTTCGGCCAAGGCACGTGACATCAACTCTGGCCCTTATGACAATTATATTCAGACCGATGCTGCCATCAATAAAGGCAACAGCGGCGGACCATTGTTTGATCTTGATGGCCATGTGATTGGCGTCAACACCGCAATCTTTTCTCCAACGGGCGGCTCTGTCGGCATTGGTTTTTCAGTGCCTGCCAATGAGGCCAAGCCGGTGGCTGACCAGTTAGTGAAGTTTGGTGAAACCCGCCGCGGCTGGCTGGGTGTGAAATTGCAGAGCTTAACCCCTGATGTGGCCGAGGGCTTGGGGCTGGAAAAAGACAAACAGAAAGGTGCCTTGGTTGCTGATGTCACGGCTGGCGGGCCATCAGACAAAAATGGTTTGAAGGCGGGTGATGTGATCATCGGTTTCAATGGCCGCGATGTTGACTCTGGTCGTACGCTGCGCCGCGTTGTGGCCGAGGCCGAAGTGGGCAAGGAAGTTGATGTTAAAGTTATCCGCAACAAGTCTGAGCAGGTGGTGAAAATCACCCTTGGGCGGCTTGAAGACGGTGAAAAGCAAGTGGCCAGCAACGATGCGCAAAAGCCTGCGGATCAAGGATCAGTTGCCATTGCAGCACCGGTGTTGGGCATGAGCTTGTCTGACATCACGGATGCCTGGCGGGCGAAGTTTAAAATAGACGCCAAGCTGAAGGGCTGTGTGGTCACCGACGTTGCCGCTGACAGTGTTGCCTCTGACAAGGCCATTGCGCCTGGTGATGTGGTGCAAGAAGCTGGGGGCAAGAAGGTCGCTTCGCCAAATGATGTGGCCGATGCCGTTGCTGCCGCGCAAAAGGATGGCAAGACTTCGATCCTCATGCTGATTGCAAAAGGCTCCAACCCGCAAGATACGCGGTTTCTGGCTTTAAAGCTGAAACCCTAAGCCGAATCTGGCCCGTCACCTTCAGGCTTATCGTCTACGGCGCGCAAATTGGGGCGTCGGCCACCGAAGATGGGCGCGCGTGGTGCGGCGCGAAACGGAACAACGTCTTCTGTGTGCATGACGGCTGCGGCCACGGCTTCATCCAAAGGGTGTTTGCTTTGGGGCACTGTTGCGCCAATTCTGCTTTCGATCACCACGTCTTGTGGGCCGCCAATCATGATTAGATGTTCAACATTGTCGCGGCGCACCAGAACCAAGCGCCGCGTTTCATCGACCTCAAGATATTCATTTATGCCTAAACGCTCACCCTTTGCACCGCGCGATGGCTTGCGCAGCCCGCGAAATATGGCGGCTAGCAGCAGCATAACAACCAAGATGGCTGCGGCGGCCGCAATATAGACGAAATAGGGTTGCAACTCTGGCATAATACGCGCTCCTCACTGGTTGCAGTTTAGCATAAAATTACCCGAAGACAATCTTGTGTGCGTGACGCGATCTTTGGCTGCTGTCTGGCGCAACTTTCGCCTATATTTGCGCGATTCGTGGGGTGCTGGGTTAGAATGACAGATAAGTTGGATAGCCAATTGGCTCCGGGGCAGGCGGTTTTGCGCCATTTATTGCCCTTGCTTGCGGCTGGGCTTGTGCTGATCACCTGGTTCAAAGTGATGCAACCCATGGTGCCTATCGAGCACAGCTTGTTTCTGCCGATCCTTGGCCTGTGTTTTCTGGGGCTAACCTATATTTTCCACCTGTTGTTGCAGTTGGTGCAAAAGCCGGTGCCTGACAGCGAACGGCAATTTTATGATTCCATCATAGATGCTTTGGCTGACCCGGCCGTTGTGGCCGATGCCAAGGGCCGCGCAGTTTATGCCAATGCGCCTTATATGAAACTGGCATCAAAGGCTGGTCTTTCTCGCTTGGTTGGCTTTGACGTTCTCTATGCGGGCTATCCTGATTTTGTTGAGCCGGTTTATCAACTCGGCCAGGCTGCAAAAGACGGCCAACGCATGATCAGAGACATGCGCATTTCGGCTGGCTCATCGGCCCCATTTGCTGACGTTGAAAAGCCGAAGTGGCTGCGCCTGCAAGTGGCCCCCTTGTCACCCAACAATCGCGGCGGCAAAACCCTGTGGCGCCTGCTCGACATTACCGATGACAGAATGCGCCAAGAGAGTGCCTTCACGCGGTTGCAGTTCATCATCTCTTATCTTGATCAGGCCCCTGTTGGATTTTTCTCCACGCTGCCCAATGGCAAGGTGGATTACATTAACGCCACTCTGGCTGCTTGGCTGGGTTTTGATCTCACCGAAGTGCAATCCGGCAAGATGATGCTCGATGAAGTGATTGGCTCTGCTTCGGCAAAGGTTCTAACCGCCCTTGAGCCCAGAGACAGTGGCCACCGCATTGATCGTTTTGTGCTGCCCCTCAAGGCCAAGAATGGTGCCACCGAAATTTATACATTGATCAACCGCGCAGACTATGATGCGCAGGGCAAACCTTTGCCGGCGCGTTGCATGGTGATGCAAGGCGCCGCTGAAGCAGGCACAGTGGCGGGTCCGCTTGATATCATGACATCGTTGCCGATTGGTTATGCGGCACTGGATAATGAGGGGCGCATTCTTGATGCCAATGCCCCATTGCTTTCGCTTTCCACCAAGTTGGGGCGCGGCGCGCTGATGGCGGGTGCCATGGACGCAGAAAGTGCCAAACGGTTTACAAGCCGGAGGGCCGAAGCCAAAAGCGATGAGCCTGTGCAAATGGATGTGGGGTTTGTGGGCAGTGAGCAACGCAACGCCCATCTGACGCTTGTGCCTGGCAAGTCTGGCGAAGGTTCAGCTGTTTTTGCGATCGACAAAACTGAAAGCAAATTGCTGGAAGCACAATTGGCGCAGAGCCAGAAGATGCAGGCAGTGGGGCAGCTTTCATCTGGCCTTGCGCATGACTTCAACAACATGCTGACGCCGATCATTGGGTTTGCGGATTTGCTTCTGATCAAGATGCGACCTACAGATCCGGCATTCCAGGACATTATGTCGATCAAACAGAATGCCAACCGCGCAGCTGGTTTGGTGCGCCAGCTTTTGGCTTTCTCTCGCAAGCAAACAATTTTGCCCAAGCCCTGTGACCTGCCTGACCAGATGGCCGATCTTGGATTGCTGTTAAAACGCGTGGTGGGTGACAAGGTTGAACTATCGATTTCGCATGCGCGCGATTTGTGGCCCGTGATGGTGGATATTCATCAGTTGGAACAGGCGATTGTAAACCTCGCCTCCAACGCGCGCGACGCCATGCCCAAGGGTGGGCATTTTACTTTGACCAGCTATAATCTCGCGGCGGCGGATGCGGCCAGTGTTGGTCACGCCCTGAATGATGAAGACTATGTTGTGGTGCAAACTGCCGATACGGGGCAGGGCATTCCCAAAGATATTCTCAACAAGATATGGGATCCGTTTTTCACCACCAAGGAAGTGGGCAAGGGCACAGGGCTTGGCCTTTCCATGGTTTACGGATTTGTGAAACAGTCTGGTGGGTTTGTTTATTGTGACAGTGAGATGGGCAAGGGCACAACTTTCCGCATCTTCTTGCCGCGCCTTGAGGCGCAGGCGGCCTCTGCGATGGTGGCGGCCAAGCCGGTGGCAGAAGTTGCCAAACGCGAAGATTTCTCTGGCCGTGGCCGCATTCTGATTGTGGAAGATGAAGATTCTGTGCGCGCGTTTGCGGCAAGGGCATTGAC
>Ga0075024_100000256_pt1 | contig 17887 bp, 13 predicted proteins | sample Str013_2_FD_71389 | JGI IMG/M metagenome (GOLD analysis project Ga0075024, IMG submission 71389) | Freshwater sediment microbial communities in response to fracking from Pennsylvania, USA - Straight Creek_MetaG_SC_2013 | ecosystem: Environmental > Aquatic > Freshwater > Creek > Sediment... | reverse complement strand
GCCTAGTATAACGGATAAAAGCCGAATGTATTATATATCGCTTATGCAGGTTCGTTAAAAAAAATAAAATATTTTTTAAGGATTCAACTAGTCAGATTCACAAGTTCCTGATAGTGTTGATCATCAAATCAGCCTCGGGTTGTCGGAAATCTGTGGAGGACCATTTAAGCCTCAATATATACCATATACCTTCATATTTTTTCTCCGCCCTTTTAATGGAGTAATTCTTGAATTTTGCAATGTCCCCATTCTTACCGGTTTTTAACACCGATAAAGCCTTTTCAAAATATTTCAATTGTTGCAAATTCGGAAATGGAAGCGTGTCCATTACCATTTCATTTAGTACCTGCTGATTCCGGAATTGGAGAGAGAAGGAAGTATCTCTTTTTTCAATGGTTCTTTCCAGAATTATCGGCCAGTCGCCGGAACGAATTTCAACCAAATTATCTGAAGAATTATATGCGCCATTAAATCCAGCAAAAGGTATAAATAATGAACAAAGAATAAGTCTTTTCATAATGATTATTGGTTTTGCAAGATAAAAGTATAAATCAATAAATGCAATACCAGGCGAAGATGAAATTTACGATAAGTGGTTATACTTAAATAACGTGGCTGGGAATGAAATTATTACAAAGAAACGGAGCAAGTTATCCTTATCGAAAAGTTAATTTTTTGCCCAAAGAACCATATTTGTTGAAGCAATTGACAATGATTTGACTTTCCTGTATCCTGAGTCGCCATAATACAATCGGTAATTGCTACGCAAAACATAAACCGATGCATAAAATATGCTACATGCCATCTTTCAACTAGTCTCGCTTCGCCTTCTTTATTTTGTTGTCGATCTCATACAGAAAACCATGGCTTGCTGCACAATATTTATTGATCGGCCTCACACTGGTTATTTTTTTTCGCCTGTTTGCAATTACTGAATTTTATTTTATTTGATCATGCCTACCTGGCGACAGCGCTGCACATGTATAACTTTTATCATTTCGGGATTATTTTCATCATAAATCTATACCTTTAAGAACACCCACTAACGCTAAAATTGCTTATATGGAAAATGATAAAACCCAAAACGATGCCCCAATTCCGAAAAATGAAAATACAGAGGCCACTTCAAATCCTTCTTCAATCAATCGCCGGAAATTTGTTGAGGTCGTTTCAACCGGTGCATTGGCTTTCACAATTTTGCCAAGACATGTGCTAGGAGGAAGAAACCATGTTGCTCCAAGCGATAAAATTACTTTGGCCTATATAGGTTGTGGCACGCAAGGCATAAGAGAACTATTGCCTTTATTAGCCAACACGCAATTCCGGGTAACTGCAGTTTGCGATCCGAATAAACTGGCGATCGGTTACAAAGACTGGGCGAAAGACTGGCTGAGAAATGAAATACGTAAAGCCATTAACAAACCCGACTGGACATCAGGCGGAGATAACATTGTTCCTGGCGGAAGAGATAATGGTAAATCCATTGTAGATAATTTTTATGCAAACATGCATCCTGAATTAAAATACAATGGCTGCAATGCCTATGCAGATTTTCGTGAATTGCTGGAAAAAGAAAAAGATCTCGATGCCGTTAAAATCATGACGCCCGATCATCTTCATGGCATTTTTTCAATTGCTGCCATGAAAAAAGGCAAACATGTTTTGGTGCACAAACCGATTTCCAATCGCCTGATTGAAGGGAAAAAAGTAGTTGAAACAGCTCGAAATAGTAAGGTGATTACTCATTTGATACCCTGGGATTCGAATGGCTCGATGGAGCAGGTGATGGCATGGATCAATGCAGGCGCCATCGGCACGCTGAAAGAAGTACATAACTGGACCAATCGCCCGGTATGGCCTCAATATCCCACAATACCAACCGATACACCACCAGTTCCCGAAGGGCTCGATTGGGATTTATGGTTGGGCCCGGAAGCCAATCGTCCTTATCATCCCAATTACACGAATATGGTGTTCAGGGGATGGTATGATTTTGGCGGCGGATCGATGGCAGATATGGGGCATTACAGTTTGTGGACAGTTTTTAATGCATTGCAATTAACATCGCCCACCGTAATTGAACCTAACTTAAGCCATGTAGTTGCCATGCACGATCCGGTTCCTTTTCAAATAAAAAATGATTTCTCCTTTCCCATGGCCAGCACCGTACGTTTCAAATACCCGGCCAATGGTCCAAGACCCGCTGTGGATCTCTGCTGGTATGATGGCGGCATGAGACCCCCAAGACCTGTTGAATTGATAGATGCCAATAAAGAATTACCAGCAGAAGGAATGATGTTTGTCGGCGACCAGGGAAAAATTCTTGCGGGATTTAATGTACAAAATCCGCAAATCATTTCGGGCAAGAAAATGGACGCGATGAATGCAGGCAAAGAAGATAAGCGCAGCCAGGTCGAACAAACTTCCCAGGCATTGCCATTATTTGTTGATGCCTGCAAAAGCGGAAAGCAATATCCGGGCAACTTTGTTGAAGCAGAATACATCACAGAGGCCGTAAATTTATATGCTGCTGCTTTACGTAGTGGAAAGCTGTTGCAATATGATGCCGCAAATTTAAAAATCACCAATGTGCCGGATGCGAATAAATATTTGTCGCGTGAATACAGGCAAGGATGGGATCCGGCGACTATATAAATTTATTTCTATAAGGCATTTTAAAATTTTATCATGAAAAAGATAAACCGAAGAACATTTATCGGCAGAACTGCGTTTGGTTTTGGCAGTGCATTTGCATTGTCTCAAATTCCACAGCAACTTTTTGCAAACGGAATTTTCGAATTAACAGATATCCCTCTCGGGTTTCAAACATTTACTATCAGAAGCATGCTCGCAAAAGATTTTGCCGGCACTTTAAAAACAATGGCGGGCATGGGTTACAAATTGGTAGAAATGTGTTCGCCGCAGGGGTATGCACAAATCGGATTTGGGTTTTTAGCAAATACAAAACCAACTGATATCCGAAAAACAATTAATGATGCCGGTCTTACATGCCCCAGTTGCCATTTTGGTTTTAATGAACTTACGGACAAACTGGATGATCGTATTGAATTCGCGCACGAACTTGGACTTACACAAATGATATGCTCCACTTTCTGGTTGCCGAAAACAGCTACAATAAAAGATTATTTCGATGCGGCTGACAAGTTGAATACGGCAGCAGAAAAAATAAAACAGGCGGGTATGCAAACAGGATTTCACAATCATGATATGGAATTTGCCATCCTGGAAGGGCAGTTGATCTATGAAGCACTGATGAGTCGTTTCAACCCGGATTTAGTAAAAATGCAATTTCAAACAGAAGTAATCAACCTGGGGTATAAAGCTTCTACTTATTTCAACAAATATCCTGGCAGATTTATTTCTGCCCATTTATCAGACTGGACCACGGATAAAAAAGAAACTCCTGTTGGCAAAGGTGTCATTGACTGGAAAGAATTTTTTAAAGTTGCAAAAACAGGGGGCGTGCAAAACTTTTTTGTAGAAATGAATTTTGATAAGTTTAAAGATAGCGCAGCATATATCCAGGGGATTTAACATGAAAGCTGCAAACTTTTTTTAGCAGGGTCAGGTGGTCGACTACCTGATATCTTTATTTATGTTGCCTGAACATCCATTCAATCATCAATGCATCGCTGTAGGCGCCGAGCCACGAAAAATGGCCCACTTCGGGGTATTGCGTAAATCCAGGGTGCGCACCCGCGTTGCTTAATGCCTGCAACATATCCAGCGAATAAGAAGGATTCACAGCAGGATCTTCCGCACCATGAAAAATCCAAATGGGCAAATGCACGATGGACGGAACTTTCGACACATCACCACCGCCACAAACAGGAACGGCTGCTGCAAATAAATCGGGATATCGCTCAATGGCATCATAGGTTCCGAAGCCACCCATGGAAAGTCCGGTGATATAAATCCGGTTGCTATCTACAGGCATCGTTTTGATCAACTGGTGAATCAGGCCGATCAAAAGTTCCATCGGTTTGCTTGGCGCCGGCTGCAGGCGCATCTCCGAACTGGTTTTCCCGCGTGAAAAATTGGACCAGCTCATCTTTTCAGGGCATTGAGGAGCGATCACCAGAGCAGGATGCAACATCATATTTTGATCAGTTGCAAAATTCGCAACGCCCCATTTTAATTGGGTCTCATTATCACTGCCACGCTCACCCGAACCATGCAAAAAAATTACCAGCGGGTACCGCCGCAAAGGATCCGAATCAGGGAAAAGCAGCCTGTATCTTAGAGTGTCTTTATCATTTACATATTTTTCAAAACTAAACTTCGAAGATGATTGCGCAAATGCAAATTGGATATTCACAAAAAAAAGCAATGCCTGGAAAAAAGCGATCGATTTTAAGAGTTTCATTGTTTAATTTTTATGGTGCAATTGAAAATTCAAGCAAGATGGTCGACCCGATATCAACATTCCATCATGGATAAAATCAGGATCCCCTACCTCACCAGATCTGATTATAAAAATTTCGTTCCCCTAAAACAGTGAGCCTGGTCCGCTGCTTTAATATTTGTACAAATCACCATTGAGGTACTTTAATCCCGAATCACAGATAATGGTAACAATCTTTTTCCCCGGACCAATGATCCGCGCCCGCTGAATGGCCGCCCATACATTCGCCCCGGACGTGGTTCCTCCGAATATACCTTCTATTCTTGCCAGTTTCCTGGCCGTTTCATAAGCATCTTCATCAGATACGGCAATGATCTCGTCTGCTAAATCCAACCTGCATATCGCCGGCACAAATCCGGCGCCGATTCCTTCCAATTTATGTTTTCCGGATATATCACCGCCGGAAAGTGCGCGTACATGCAGGGGTTCAATCGGAATGCATCGGATATTTGGTATTTCTTTTTTGAATATTTCTGCATTCCCGGAAAAAGATCCGCCTGTTCCCACTCCCATTATGAATTCATCAATATTACTTCCAAGAACATCCATGATTTCCCTGGCCATGTGGTGATATGCATTCCTGTTATCAATATTATTAAATTGGTCGGTCCAGAATGTATTTGGGTTTTTACTCAGTTCCCTTGCTCTCTCAATCAAAGAACCGATCAATTTAGCAGTGATCGAACCATTTTCGCTAGGAAATATTTCGAGATCGGCTCCAAATGCCCGCATGGTCTGCAATTTTTCTTTCGAAAAACAATCGGAGGATACGAAATGTGCGCGATAACCTTTGGTAGCACATACCATTGCGAGAGAACTTCCGGTACTTCCGCCAGTGTATTCAACTACTGTTCCTCCCGGTTTAAGTTCACCTCTCTTTTCAGCGCCTTCAATCATTGCGCGCGCCATCCTATCTTTCATACTTCCGGTAGGGTTCGCCCCTTCATACTTCACATATATTTCGGCGCTACCGGGTTCGGATAGCCGCTCTAATTTGATCAACGGCGTATTTCCTATTGCGCTCATATTTAATTAGCAGTTTGTATTTCAGTTGTTAATTGCATGTTATCACAATTTGTGATAACATTGTAAAAGTAATAATCTATTTTTTAAATCTTGTTCTTTCTCTTTCATCGCATCTCCTGATAGTTTGTTGCCATAGCAGCTCGAATACTATGAAAAAATAGTATCTTCATAAACCTGTGTTTAGCGTTTTATAAACATAAAATGGTGTAATTTTTGTTTAATGTACCAGACTAAAAATGAAAAAATGAAACTTAGCCTTGCGGGATTATTTCTGCTCTTTTCAGCGCCCATCTTCGCACAATTAACCGTGACCGAACAATTTCAAAAGATCGGAACCGTACAGGAAGCACAACAATTCATCGATGCCAATCAGGCACTAAAACCGACATTGCTCAAGCTTTCTTACGGGAAAGACACGACCCTTATTGACAAGAGATTACTGAGGCAAAAAAAAGGCGATATTTTTTCGGTCGGCTATGTTACTTATAAAATAATTGAGGCAACGGAAACAGTCAACTACCGGGCAAGCTATATCTTCCTGGATGGATCTTCATTGTCCATACCACAGGTCGACAGCCTCAAAAAACTCATCCAGCAAAAGGCTTCCGCAGGCGCTTCTTTTGATCAGCTCTCTGATCAATACACGATGGATGGCAACAAAACTCATGGCGATACCGACTGGTTTTTCGGGGAAGAAATGATGCCTAAAGAATTCCAGGATGCGGTTGCAAAACACAAAACCGGCGAAATCTTTTTTGTTGATGTATCGGATAAGCAATGGCATTATATCGTTAAAAAAACCTATGATGATCAGATTAAGAAAGATATAACCGTACTGCGTGCAAACGGAAGGTAAAGTGTTGCATTAGTAGAACACAATTGACTTCAGTATTTTTTCAGGTGTAATTTCTAGAAATACTTTCTTCTTTGGCAATATCCTTTGCAATTTTTTTTGCGTCAGAGGCTATCTCCCGGATTTGGCCCGTTGGGCTGATCCAGTAACCACAAAAATACAAACCATCTTTTCCAAAATATTTTTGCTTATCTGCACATACTTGTAAATCCTCGAAACGACTCTTATCCACATCAACTATTTCTGCATAATCCCGGTAATATCCGATACCGGCAACGATGGCATCAAAATTCTCTTTTTTACCATCTTTAAAATGAATGGTCTTGCCTTCTATACAATCTATATTGTCATAAATTTTTATATGCCCTTCCCGGATATGTTGGATGGTCCCAATGTCTAATAATGGAACATTCCCATCTCTGCGAATTTCTTCCAGCGGGCCGTAAGGCATTTTTTTGAGGCCCAGTTTGGTAAGGTCACCAACTAACCACTTTATTAAAGGGGCGCTGATTGTGTCGGCAACACGTGTTGGAAGGCGATTCAATAATAAACTCAGTTCGAGTATGGGCAGGCCAAAAACATCTCGCGGAATTACATTTACAGGCGACCGAACTGCCATGGAGGGAATTGAGCCTTGCTCGTATAAATCAATCGCTATTTCACATGCTGAGTTACCAAAACCAACTACCAGCACATTTTGTCCTTTGAAGTCCTTGCCCGTTTTGTATTCATAACTGTGCAGGATTTTCCCCGGAAATGTTTCCATTCCTTTAAAATTGATGAGCCTGGGTTTACCATAAGCACCCGTAGCCATTATCAGGTATTTTGATTTGAATGAACCGTTGGTTGTTTCGGTAATCCAATAGTTGCCTTCTTTCTTTACTGATATAGCTTCGGTATTAAAAACCGGATTGATATTAAATTCTTTTTGATAATCGTCTAAATAATCAACCACCTGTTGCCTGCCTGGATACCTGGGTATAGTTCCTCTAAATTTTTTATGAGGCAAATTTGAAAATCTTTTACTCGTGTGTAAATGCAGGCGATCGTAATGGTTACGCCACGGTGTGGCCACCTGATTTTGTTTTTCAATAATAATATATTCGATATTTTGTTTTTGCAGAGAGGCGGCTGAAGCTAAACCCGAAATGCTTGCTCCGATAATTAGTGTATTAGTCTGCTTCACGAGCATAACATTTTATAAAGTGACTCTCGGCGTTTATGTATTCGCTTTGTGCGGGAATTCCCTCTTCCTTCTGCTAGGAACGAATACTGATTAAAATTACTAAAGTTAAAATAGCTCATTGATAATTTTATATAGCTGATAATTTAAATTTGTGCTTCTGTTCCAATTTTTTTGAGCAATAATCTCTGTGTGTAATTTTGACCAGGTTGTTTTTTTATATTGCCCGAGATACCTCTACCCAGATGCGACCTTTTTATAACAACAATTTCAATGCTGATTGATTGATAAATTCTTTATCAGCTAAGGCTTTTCAAAGTCATCCATCCCAAAAAATCTGAATAACTTTTTTTAAGCTCGCTAATAATCATTGCTTGGGTTGGCTTAGTCAATTTAACTTTCACACCCAAGCCTTTTTTTGTTTTTCGAAAGAATTTTTTTCTACAGTTTTCCCATTTTGATGATTATCAAAATTATCATCCAAAATTCACGTTACCTTATTAACACAAGGTTCCCAAAGGTTTTTTTGCTGTTTCCGAGTATATCCTGATAATAAATAAACCACACGTAATTGCCCCCAGGCTGATAAAGGCCACTAAGCGTTCCGTCCCATCCACGATATGGATCGCTGGTCTCGAAAACTTTTTGACCCCAGCGATTGAATATTGTCATTTGAAAAGTTTTGATCGCCTGTGGATATTTTACTCGAAATATATCATTATGGCCATCACCATTTGGTGTGAATGAATTAGGCATCGTGATCGTCAAAGTTTCAACCACTTTTATATGAACAGGTATTTTGATACTGGAACAATTTCCGTATTGAGCCAAAACATACACGATCGTATCTGCTGAAAGAGGGCCGGTTACAAAATTACCGCTTGCATTTTGCTGTACCGGGTCGCTGCCGGAAGAATTAAATAAAAAATATTCTCCGGTTGCAGTGCCCCGCAGCGTAAGTGAAGCAGGGCTGCCTTTTAGTATAACCTGGTCATCATATAATGGCGGATTGATTAAAAGTGAGCTGTCTTTAATTATATAAAAAGAGGACCTCGTACTGCAATGATTGTCATCAGCTATGATTGCATAATAACTGCCGGCACTCTGGTCTGTTAATTTTTCTGATGTTGTTACTAACCGGCCTGTTTCATCGTACCAAGAATAGATGAAAGGCGCCGAACCATGAACGGATAAGCTGACGGCGCCATTATTTTCTCCACATATATCCGGCACTATGCTGGCGCTGCTGATCACGGGTGCAGGATCGTCTCCTAAAGAAACGGTAGCCACTTTTTGACTACATCCGTTTTCATCCGTTGCATGAAGTGAATAATTTCCTGAAATAAGATTGTTGATAGATGATCCGTTTCCAATTGTTTGCCCAGTGCTTTCTAATACCCATTCAAAATCGTAATTCGTTACTGTCGGAGTGAGCGTCCGGATGGCGATAGCGCCGTCTTTCCGTTCACAAGCTTCATTATGTGTATCAAAACTGGCAGAAAGGGGGACCAATCCTTGTTGCGGAACATAGAAAACACCTGTGCTGTCGACACAGCCCAGGCTACCGATAACGGTTAACCGATAATAGCCCGGAGAGGCGTTCAATAGATTCAGGTTATTTCCTACGATCATCCTGGTTGTAAAATTCGTCCATTTAAAAACAGATCCATCATTAACAGCAATATTGCGGATACTGCCTGTAGGCGCAGAACATTTGCTCGGTGTTATCAATAATGCCGAGCTATCGAAACGGATAAGACCGATGTTACCAATCTTTATTGCAGGAGTAAGAATCAAGTCGCAAGCGCTGCCATCTTTGAACTGAAGTTTATAGTCGCCTGCCGGTACGTTCGTCAATGAAAGGGAATTGCCCACTATTTTACCCGACGCATCCAGCCAAACATAAGTTGCGGCGCCGCTGATATTACTGATCTGGATATTGCTGATGCTGCCGTTCGACTGGCTGCAGGTAGCTGCGTTTATCAGCGCCGTATTGATATCAATGGAAGGGCCGGCCTGATTGATCAAATCATAAAAAGCAGTTGAATCCATACAACCTGTTACTGTGTCTTCAACAATGAGTTTGTATTTTCCCGGACCAGCATTTGTAAGAGCAAGTTCATTGCGAATTATTTGTCGCTGCTCATTGATCCAAGAATATTTTATATTGTTTGTTTGCAACAGGAAGATATTAGAAATGGAACCATTGAATTTTCCGCAACCCGGTTGAGTAATTGCAGCATTGGCAGCCTGGATAACCGGCGTTTGGTCTTCCAATGTATAAGATTGCGAAATCGGCTTAATACATGTTCCGCCATGAACGCCGAATAACAGGTATTCTCCTGCCCCAACATTAGTCAAATCAATGCTGTTAGAAACAGTGACGCCAGTACGTAAGTTTTGCCAATAAAAGTTTTCCGCACCATCTGAAGTGATGCCGGTGATTGAACCATTGTTTTTGCCACAGGATGGTTGAACCATTTTAACCTTACTGGTAAAGAATCTTGGAGCTGAGAAATCGCCTGTGCGACCAGTTGCATCTGTAGCCGTGGCCACCACGGTACCATTTACGGGGCCAGAATATTGCCAATTGCCACTGGCATCGGAAAATGCTTTTCCAATGTAGATTTTCCCTTCGCATGCGGTGCATTCATCATCATAATATAAATCAATGCGACAAGATGGAGTGGCAATGCCTGTTACCGATCCTGTATTGGTCGCCCCGATCTGTGCAAACGGAACGATATAAGGCTCTAGTGTAGTGGAAGAAATAGTGGATCCATATATGGAATTGCATTCATACACATTTTTTAAATTCGTGATGGGGCCCACGTCACCAACGAATACGCTCAAATAATTATAATTATCAAGCGTATTGTGCCAACGGAAATAATTGATCCTGGAAAAATCTTCACTGCCTACGATGCCGCCGCCTGGACAGGAAGCAAAAAGCGCTTTGGCTCCCTGATTGATACCCCGGTTGTCCGATTCAAAATGATTTCCCTGTATAGTAAAATAAGAGCTGATATGGTCCAGGTTGAGGTGAGTGGGAATATCATTGTCAAGCACCTGGATCTTGTAGTCAAGCATATGAGCAGAGGTCCAGTTGAGAATGTATCGGCTCCTGCCTATATGAATATTATAATTCCATATATCATTTGAAAGCCGGATGAATGTCAGTTTATCATACCACCGTGAAAAGTGATTGTATTGGATAGTGACAAAACCATTTCCGGTGGAATATTTAGAATCCATATCGATGGCTCTGTTGCCGGTTAATACATTGCCTTCTGCCGGCGTCGGGCCACCAATAGTACAATCAAATACATTTGCCAGATGAATATCAACTGTCATAAATAACATGACCACATCAATATCCTGTGAAGGGTTGGTGGTATAATATAATCCTGTTCCGATATAATTGCTACGTATTTTGATATTCCTGCATGAATCAGATCCATCTCCGGCATGAATACCATAAGTAAAAGAATTGATAACATTCCCTTTGCCGGGGGCACCGATTTCAATATTAAAAGCATTGGAAATATCTATACCACACAACTGGTCTCCGGGAACTGGTCCTGTAAAAATCCATTGCCAATATCCCCAATACAGGTAAAGGCCATAAATTTTTACATTGGAAACATTGAACAATTTCAGCATCGAAAATGTGGGAGCATAGTTCATATGCCGGATAATAATTTTCGCATCTGTAACTGTATAAGGAAGTCCCGGCTGTGAGCTGGCATCTATAACAAGATTAGAACTAAGAGCGGGCAATTCAGCCTGCAGGTCAATTGTACGGCCCGCCAAACTCAGATCAGCAATATTGAAAGTGATAAAATCTGTTTGAGCTGTTCCATTGGCAGCCGCCTGTGTGATCGCATCGCGAAGTGTGCCGGGTCCGCTGTCTGCATTGGAAGTAACTATAAAGGTGCCGGCTCTGGTGAGCATGGTGCACAGGCATAGCAATATCATTAATAATAATGGCTTAAAAGGCATAAGGGAAGTGGGGCTCTACAACAGCTTATCGTATGGATAACTGCATAAAAATATATAAATTCCCCGATCGGCACAAGCCCAGTTAACATCATAATATTTAAAGCATATTTTAAATCAAAAAGGCAATTCCGATGATTCCAATCATGGGAATATAGCCAACCTCAAATTGTATGCACGGTATGAAACGGTGATATATGGACCGGAGTGATTTGCCTAATACAAGAAAATGGTAAATTGTTAGTGAAAACTATTTATAATTTTGAGGTTAATAATGATGTAGACCAAACAAAATAATTTCATTTAATTACGGTTACTAAAAGGCTCGTCGCTAATAGCGACGAGTCTTTTTTATTTTATTCCAATAGACACTACTTTTTCATTGCGCCTTAGGCCCTCATTTTAAGTTACGATGTTGCAAAATATACAACAAATCATTTTTTATTTCCCAATTTCCGGATCAGCTTTTTTATCAGGAAGATTTTCCATCGTGTCGTAAATTTGATTTGATTGTGCAAGCTGCCTGTTTATTCAATTCTTGCCGAAACCGAATAACAAGATGGACAATATATCACAGAACGTTCTCGGTTCACCGAGTGCCCGTCCAACGTACTGGCTCACGCGCTTTCTCATTCTTCGACTGTTGGGAGCGATCTATGCAGTTGCCTTTCTTGTGGCAATCAATCAAATAATTCCCCTGATCGGCGCGAATGGACTCCTTCCTGTGAGGATGTTCCTGAAGCAGGTGAGTGATGCTCTCGGTTCGTCCAGCGCGGGCTTCATGCGCCTCCCGTCGATCTTTTGGTTTGATCATTCCGACACGAGCCTGCTGACTGGAGCATGGATCGGATTTGTGCTTTCCTGCGTTGTGGTGGCAGGATTTGCAAATGTACCACTACTCACTGTTCTTTGGTTTCTCTATATGTCTTTTGTTCACGTCGGACAGGATTGGTATGGATACGGATGGGAAATCCAACTCCTCGAAACCGGATTTCTCGCGATCTTTCTTTGTCCGCTGTTCGACCTGCGCCCTTTTTCTAAACACGCACCGCCAATGCCGATCATTGTATTGTTTCGCTGTCTGACCTTTCGCATCATGATCGGAGCTGGGATGATAAAAATTCGAGGCGATGAAGTGTGGCGAAATGGAACCGCACTCTTTTATCATTTCGAAACGCAACCGATCCCTGGTCCGTTGAGCCGGTGGTTTCATTTTCTACCGCGCGTAGTTTTGAAAATTGGCGTTTGGTATAATTTCCTGGCAGAGCTATTCGCACCTTGGTTCATTTTCTGGCCACGCCTTGCACGTCATATCGCCGGATCAGTGATCGTGATATTACAGGTCATGCTTATTTTCAGTGGCAACCTTTCATTTCTCAACTGGCTGACCATCGTTCCCGCACTGGCGTGTTTCGACGATGGTTTCTGGTCAAAGATTCTTCCCCGCGCACTCGTTCGCCAAGCGAAAACCGCTGCTGCGCATGCAGAACCATCGCGACCAATGCTCGCCACGGCATGGATCGTTACTGTTGTTATTGCGCTGCTCAGCATCCAACCAGTACTCAACATTTTGTCCCCGCGGCAAATCATGAATACCTCATTTAATCCTCTTGATCTTGTAAACACATATGGTGCTTTTGGTTCGGTTGGGCGTGAACGTTTGAATATCGTATTTGAAGGAACCATGGACGATGTTCCCGACGACATGGCGAGTTGGAAAGCTTATCACTACAAGGGTTTGCCCGTTGACTTCGACAAACGACCGCCACAGATTGCGCCTTACCAGCTTCGTTTGGACTGGCAAATGTGGTTCGCTGCAATGTCTTCAGCCGATGAATATCCATGGACGGTGAACCTCGTTTCAAAACTCCTTCATAATGATCCCGCAACGATTAGCCTGTTTGCAAATAACCCCTTCCCCGACAAGCCACCACACTTTATCCGGGCAGTTCTGTATCGTTATACTTTCGCACAACCAGGAAATTCTAAGGGCTTTTGTTGGGATCGCGAGCGTATTCACGAACTCTGGCTTCCAGCGATGTCTGTTGATGATCCGCGGCTGGCTGAATTTCTAAAACGTGAAGGATGGATTCCTTGAATTTGAAAATGGAATGAATGTTTACTATATCTTGCTATGGTAAAACCAATACACTCTATTATATGTTACTTAAAACCCTATTCATTCCTTTAGTGCTTTGTGCTTTGTATTGTATCAAATCTATACTCCATAAATAATCTAAAGCAAAAGAAAAGTAGTATCCTTTTTTTTATCCAGGATACACTGCCACCGCTCCATACAATCAAGGGGAAAGATATTGACAAAATAAGCTCCACATTTGAAACCAAAACCATTACTATCAGTCTGAAAAACGGTTCAATCTATACCTATCATCAATTAGATTGGGATTATGAGGATCACTTCCCTTCTATTACGAAAACGATAGTTGATGCTATCCGTAATTTACAGATGACTTTTACCAAAGTTGAACAGCCGCCAATTTTTCCAGGGGGTGATGAAGCTTTTAAAAAATATGTCCATGAATTTTGCCAAAACCACAAAGATGAGATTGGAGATCATGGGCATGCCGAGTTTGTTGTCCAGTTTATAGTCCATCTGCACGGTCAAATAGATGACTTGCAAGTCATTTTAAACAAAAATGGCTCAGAACTGTCAAGTCTTGCAAAAGAAGCAATTAAAAATGGGCCAGCTTGGGTACCTGCGGTTCAAAATGGGCGCCAGGTAGTTTCATATGTCAAACAAGTTATAGAAATCGGGCTTTGAATTATTTTGCAAATTTAGCTGCCATTTTGTTTTCAATCTTTTTTTGCTCAAAAAATAAAATACCGGGGGGAGTTTTAATTTTGTGAGAGTATCTTTTTTTGCCGGTATTTCATTACTGTTAAACTACTGCCAACAATTACTTTTTCAATTAGCGCATTTGATTTGTGCTGGGCAAATAGAAAATTGGACATCAATAAAAGTAAAACAGTTGTCCACGTTTTCAGGGCATTGTTTAAGTAGTTTATTTTGTGTCACTGCATTTGCGATCGCCAAAAACATACGGATGCTGCGGGACTCACCGGAGCAATAAAAGAATGTCTTATATTAATTTTGGCAAATAGCCACCCGCCGAGTCCGGCATAACAGCAAAGAAGTGATAACAAGAATATCTTAAAAGACTGAAACATATATAGGCTTTACAAATAAATATAAGTATAAGACTGTTGTACTTCCTGCCGGCAAATAATACTATCGCAATGAGTTATTGTTACTGAAATTACCCCATAAAATATTTTTTTGCTTTTATACAATAATTTTTTCTGGTGCAGGGCTTTCTGATACAAAAAAATGTTTCTATTTTGAGCAGATGCATCCAATCCTTAAAACCCTTGGCATGGCCTTACTGACGGCCAGCGCCATGAACCATCAAACCCTGTCTGCACAAAATACTCCGGTTACCAACGCCGAAGCTCAAAAACTATCCATTCAGCTGGAGGAGTCAATCAACAAGGGAGATCCAGAGGTCCTGAACCATCTGATTTATTTTCCCGAGTTTATTACAAGAACCAGATCCAGAAGCCATTTGATAGACAATATGGATACGCTGATCAAAATTGCCAATGGCTTTGGCTTATTCAATATTGGTAACAGCACCCTGGAAATCACTAAAAACGGAAGCTTCAGGCTGGTGCACGCTTTTGTGAAGAATGAAGAAATGCACCTTCTTTTCAGGGCCTTCGGTGATGGCGGACTCAATTACCAGGATATCACACTTATAAAAGTAAAAGACTCGATCAGGGTAGTCGATATTTTTTCTTATCAACTTGGTGAATCTTATGCCAGGCTGTTTTCATACCTGATCGAAGACATGAAAACACCCGATGCTCATTCCTCGATGACATCCAGGGAGAAATACGGGAAAATATTCGAAAATGCATTAAGGCATAAAAACTATAGCGTGGCAAAATCTGCCTTCGAGAAATTCGACGATCAAACCCAGAACGACAAGCATCTCTCCCTTCAGTATATGTTGGCCTGCCAACAACTCGGCGAAAAATCATTTAGAAAATCCATGGATCGTTTTATCTCCTTATTTCCTGAAGAGCCTACCCCTTATCTGCTCATGATGAAAGAGTATGCCGATACAAAGGAATATAGAGATTATAGCCAGGCGATCGACAAACTGGATACCCTGCTACATTTCGATCCTTTCCTGAATTATTTAAGGGGAAATGTTGTAATGAAATTAGGCGATTTACAGGCAGGTCTGCATTTTTACGAGGCAGCGTTTGATTATGATCCGGGTATCTGGCAGAATACCGAAAAACTCGTGGCCTGCAAAGTCGTCAATAACGAACTGGTGCAAGCCAATAAAGCGATTAATCTTTACATTCATACGCCTGGGTATCGAAAGGAACTGGTCGAAGCGCTATATGCGGATTATCCCGTATTGAAATAGAAGCAGGTTGTAGATTTGTATCATACCGTATCAATATACCTCATACATTACTTCACTGTGTGCCATCCATCTTAACGATTTTCGGAATGAATTTACCAACCACTCTGGCTGGCGCAAGTGTCCCGTAGGCACATACGAATTTAATAAATAATCCAAATTGCTGCCTACGGGCTACTTCCGCCGCAATAAAAGAAAATCGAAACTGATGCCAAATACTAAATCTTTGATTTAAAATAACGGTAATGGAGAAATGCTGTTATGCAGGCACAAGTAGCCCGCAGGGCGTAAGATCAAAAATATTTAAACACACGAATGCCCTGCGGGACACTTGCGCCAGATTGAGGTTTTCAATTGCCTGCATGTTCAAATGCCGATGACATAATCTCCAGTTCACTATTTGGAATCTTATAAGTTTTAGCGAGCTTTTTCCAATCTCCTACGGTTGATTTTATTTTTCCGATAATCGAAGAGGCCTTCCTATCTGTAAGTCTAAAATATTTTGCTACAGATAGGGCAAGATCAAAATCAAGAGAATTGTCTGTTTCTGAGATATTCAATGTTAAACTGCGTCCATGATAAATTGGGTTAATGTCAAATGCCGGCGATAATATCCAACCCTTTTTCGTTAGAATAAATCCGTGATTACGAAGATGGTCATCAGTATTTTTTATTGAGATATTGAAAATGATTCTCTTCCAAAGTTCTTCAAGGTCATTTTCAACATTTGCGCCATACTGTATGATAAATTCTGCCAAATGTATGTAGGAAGCTCCTTCTGATCCATCAGTCCTGCCGAGCAGCGTCATTGCGGATGCAAAATGAATTCGGTATTTGTCAGCAATCCTATCGAATCTTTTTGAAAGAAATGTGTGATGATGGCTATTGAATTTTCTTAGCTCGCCCTCGGAAATATTTATCCCTGCCTTTTGTGCCAATTTGTTCACTACCATTTCCCAGGCACCTACATCAAACTTGTCACTGCCACTTGGAAACTTTGCGATCCACAAAAAACCTTTTGAATCCGTTACACTGGCCTTAGGTCTCGCACCGCCCAATGATGCTCCGGGTGCCATTAGGAGGTTAAGCCACTTAAGCGCTTCTTTATCACTCAGTGTTTCTTTTTCCAATTTCAGGCTTGCATGTTCAAGTTCGCGTAGTGATGTCCATGCCGGGGTTGCCATCTCGGTGTTGTCATCTAAAAAAGGCCCATCCATATTTTTTTTAAATCTTAGCGCGCCCATCCTGTGGCCATCAAAAACTCCAAGTAAATAATCTTCTTCAAAAAGTGTCTTCTCTTTTCTTTTTTCAATTCTTGCGTTGATAGCTTCTCTTCTCGACATCAAAACTCTTCCCCACCGGTCGGGAGCCGAGTCAAGAAAAATACCGAAATTCTTTTTTTCTGTAGATAAGTATTGGGGGCCCGAATAGAGTTGCAAGTCGGGATCAAGAACCTGGGCCTGCTGTTCACGTAACCAGTTCTTGTCATAAGCAAAAGAAAAAACCTCCCGTCCTTTTGTGTGAGTAACAGAAAGCACACCCATTAAGGTAGTACTACCTAGATCTTTCCAATCCGCAAATACAAAGATTTCCATAGCTGTTTATTTTCTTTTAGGTCCCCTTTTTTTTACTTCAAGATTTGCATCCTGCAACCGGCGACCCAATTCATCATTTGATGCCAGGTTCAGAATATCTTTTTCCATGCCAAGAATAAACAGCACTTGTGCATAAGCACCAATTGCTACATTCGGCCCTCCTTTTTCGATCAACCATAAAGTGGTCCTTCCAATTCCTGCTCTCTCACAAACCTGTTCGGTAGTCAGTTGTCTTCTCAGGCGTGCCAGCTTAATATTTTCTCCTAATTCAGCCAGGATCTTTTCAACCTTAGGCAATAAATTTATTTTTCTTTCCATCATAATGTTCGTTAAAACAAACAAATATAG
>Ga0075024_100000255_pt1 | contig 17893 bp, 17 predicted proteins | sample Str013_2_FD_71389 | JGI IMG/M metagenome (GOLD analysis project Ga0075024, IMG submission 71389) | Freshwater sediment microbial communities in response to fracking from Pennsylvania, USA - Straight Creek_MetaG_SC_2013 | ecosystem: Environmental > Aquatic > Freshwater > Creek > Sediment... | reverse complement strand
CGGGCTTGGAGTCGATCTCCATGCGGATGCGCGCGCCGGCCTCATCGATCAGGTCGATGGCCATCGACCTGATCGATGAGGCCGGCGCGCGCATCCGCATGGAGATCGACTCCAAGCCCGAAGTACTCGACCGGCTCGACCGGCGCATTATCCAGCTGAAGATCGAGCAGATGGCGCTGAAGAAGGAGCACGACGAGGCCACCAGGAAGCGCCTGGCAATACTCGAGGAAACCCTGGCTGCACTCGAGCGCGAGTCGGCCGATCTCGAGGAGATCTGGAAGGCCGAGAAGGCCACGCTGCAGGGCGGCGCGGCGGTCAAGGAAGAGCTCGAGAAGATCAAGCTCGAGATCGAGGCGGCGCGCCGGCGCGGCGATCTGGGCAAGGTCGCCGAGCTGCAGTACGGGCGCGTGCCGGAACTCGAGAAGCGCATTGCGCAGGCGCAGGCCGCCGAGAGCAAGGACACGCAGCTAGTGCGCAACAAGGTCACCGAGGAGGAGATCGCCGAGGTGGTCTCCAAGTGGACCGGCATTCCGGTTGCCAAGATGCTCGAGGGCGAAAAGGAAAAGCTGCTGCGCATGGAAGAGGCGCTGGCGAGGCGCGTAGTCGGCCAGGAAGAGGCGGTGCGCATTGTCGCCAACGCCATCCGCCGCTCGCGCGCGGGCCTGGCGGACCCGCGGCGGCCCAACGGCTCGTTCCTGTTTCTGGGCCCTACGGGCGTCGGCAAGACCGAGCTGTGCAAGGCACTGGCGGAGTTCCTGTTCGATACCGAAGAGGCGATGGTGCGCATCGACATGTCCGAATTCATGGAGAAGCATTCGGTGGCGCGCCTGATCGGTGCGCCCCCGGGCTACGTCGGCTACGAAGAGGGCGGCTATCTCACCGAGGCCGTGCGACGCCGTCCCTATGCCGTGATCTTGCTCGATGAGGTCGAGAAGGCGCATCCGGATGTCTTCAACGTGCTGCTGCAGGTGCTCGACGACGGGCGTCTCACCGACGGCCAGGGCCGGACCGTGGATTTCCGCAACACCGTGATCATCATGACCTCGAACCTGGGCTCGAATGTCATTCACGAGCTCGCCGGCGAGGGCAACTACCAGCGCATGAAGACGGCGGTGATGGAAATCGTCCAGCAGAACTTCAAGCCCGAGTTCATCAATCGCATCGACGACATTGTGGTGTTTCATCCGCTGGGCACCGAGCAGATCCGTGCAATCGTCGACATCCAGCTGGGCCTGCTGCGCCGCCGCCTGCTCGAGCGCGACATCGAACTCGACCTTGACGATCGCGCCCGTGACTCGCTCGGCGAAGCCGGTTTCGATCCGGTCTACGGCGCCCGGCCGCTCAAGCGCGCCATCCAGCAGCAGATCGAGAATCCGCTGGCGCAGCGGATACTCGCCGGCACCTTCGGGCCGGGCGATCGCATTCGCGTCAGCGCCGAGAAGGGTGAGCTGATTTTCACCAAGTCGCGACGCTGAACCGCGATCTGGTGGCCGGGCCAGCGCCCCCTCGGCCGCCCCTATATAATCAGTGCCCACGCCCCCCAGGATGCCCGCATGCCGTTCTACGAATACGAGTGCCCGAGCTGCAAGTACTACGCCGAGGTGCTGCAGAAGATCAGCGAGCGGCCGCTGAAAAAATGCCCGTCCTGCGGCAAGGCGGGTTTCAGGAAGCTGGTCTCGGCGCCGGTGTTCCGGCTCAAGGGCTCGGGCTGGTACGAAACCGACTTCAAGACCGAAAACGACAATAAGCGCAATCTGGCCGGCGCCGAGCCGGAGGCGCCCGTCGCCGAGAGCAAGGCGGCGAACGAAGCCAAGCCAGCCGCGGAGGCCAAGGCGGGCGGTGAGGCCAAGGGCGACTCGGCCGCTGCCGCCAAGGGCGAGGCCAAGGGCGAGGCCAAGGGTAACGGCGGCGCCGAACCGAAGCCGGCGGCCGACGCTAAGGGCCCCAAGGACAGCAAGGCAGCGGGCGAGGGTTCCCCAGGCAAGAAGCGCAGCAGCCGCCGCCCGGCGGCGCGGCGTCCTGAGGCGCGCGCGGCCGCGAAACGCAAGCCGTCGCGCACTGGTAAGCGCCGGTGAACCACCGCTCCCAGCAGGTACAGCGTGAGCGCCTGTTGCGTGCGCTGCGCCGCTACCTGATCAACGGCCTGCTGATCTGGGTGCCGGTGCTGGTCACGGTGCTGGTGGTGCGCTTCATCCTCGAGCTGATGGACCGCACGCTGCTGGTGTTGCCGAAGGCGCTGCGGCCCGATACGCTGTTCGGCCTGCATATCCCGGGGTTTGGCGCGGTGCTGGCGCTGCTGATTGTGGTGCTCACCGGCCTGCTGGTCACCAATTTCATCGGTCGTGCGCTGATTGCCATTTGGGAGGATTTGCTGGAGCGCATCCCCTTCGTGCGCGCGCTGTACGGCGGGGTGAAGAGTTTTTCTGAGACCATTCTGTCCAACTCTGGCAAATCCTTCAAGCAGGTGCTGCTGGTCGAATATCCGCGTGTCGGCATCTGGAGCATCGGGTTCCAGACCACTGACAACCTGCCGGAGATCAACAACAAGCTGGGGGCCGAGTACGTCTGCGTGTTCGTACCCACCACGCCCAATCCTACGTCGGGCTTCATATTCATGATGCCGCGCACCCAGGTACGCACCCTGAACATGACGGTGGACGAGGCCATGAAGATGATCGTGACGCTGGGCGTGGTCACTCCGGGCGTGGTCCACGAGGCCGCGGCGCCCCGGCCGGTTGCGCGCCCCGCGTCCGGCCCGTAACATCGCGCGCCTTGCCATCGGCCAGCTGCGGCAATGCGTACCCACTACTGCGGTCAAGTCAACGAGTCCCTGATCGGCGCCAGCGTCAGCGTCGCCGGCTGGGTGCACCGACGGCGCGATCACGGCGGCGTGATCTTCGTCGACCTGCGCGATCGCGAAGGCCTGGTGCAGATTGTCTGCAATCCGGACGCAAACACGGTATTCGCGGTCGCTGAGAAGCTGCGTCATGAGTTCGTGGTGCGGGTCACCGGCACGGTGCGCGAGCGGCCGGTGGGCACCGTGAATGCTGCACTTGCGACCGGGCGCATCGAAATCGTCGCTACCGCGATCGAGGTGCTCAATCGCGCCGACCCGCTGCCGTTCCAGCTCGATGAAACGGTCAGCGAGGAAGTACGGCTGCGCTATCGCTACCTCGACCTGCGCCGCGAGATCATGAGCCAGCGCCTGCGCCAGCGCCACGCGATCACGCGGGCGATGCGCGAGTACCTGGACGGGCACGGTTTTGTAGACATCGAGACGCCGATGCTGACCAAGGCGACACCGGAGGGGGCGCGCGACTACCTGGTGCCCAGCCGCACGCATCCCGGCAAATTCTTCGCGTTGCCGCAATCGCCGCAGATCTTCAAGCAGCTGCTGATGATCTCGGGATTTGAGCGCTATTACCAGATCGTGCGCTGCTTCCGCGACGAAGACCTGCGTGCCGACCGGCAGCCGGAGTTCACCCAGCTCGACGTCGAGACCTCGTTCCTGTCGCAGGAACAGATCATGGTGCTGATGGAAGGACTGGTGCGCGAGCTGTTCCACAAAGTGATGAAGCTGTCGCTCCCGGATCCGTTCCCGCGCCTCAGCTACCACGAGGCCATGCGCCGCTACGGCTCGGACAAGCCCGACCTGCGCGTGGCCTTGGAGCTGGTCGACGTCGGCGACCTGGTCAAGGGCTGCGAGTTCAAGGTCTTTGCGCAGCCCGCCAACGATGCGCAGGGCCGTGTAGCCGCGCTGCGCGTGCCGGGTGGCGGCGCGCTGACGCGCAAGGAGATCGATGAGTACACAGTCTTCGTCGCGCGTTACGGCGCCCGCGGTCTGGCGTACATCAAGGTCAACGAGCGCAGCAAGGGGCGCGATGGGCTGCAGTCACCGATCGTCAAGTTCCTCGATGACGCGGCTATCGCCGGCATACTCGAGCGCACCGGTGCTGCCGACAATGATCTGATTTTCTTTGGCGCCGATCGCGCCAGGATCGTCAACGATGCGCTCGGGGCACTGCGCCTGAAGGTGGCGCAGGACCTGAAGCTGGTGCGCGAGGGCTGGGCGCCGCTGTGGGTGGTCGAATTTCCGATGTTCGAGTACGACGAGGACGCCAAGCGCTGGGCGGCCATGCACCATCCCTTCACCTCGCCCCGGGATCCCGATCCGGCCGCACTCAAGGCCAATCCGGGCGCGGCGCTTGCGCAGGCTTACGATTGCGTACTCAACGGCTCGGAGATTGGCGGCGGCTCGGTGCGTATCTTCCGGCCGGAGCTGCAGTCCACTGTATTTGAACTGCTGGGTATCGACGCTGAGGAAGCGCAACTCAAGTTTGGTTTTCTGCTCGATGCGCTGCGATTCGGGGCGCCACCGCACGGCGGCATCGCCTTCGGCCTCGATCGCCTGGCGATGTTGATGGCCGGCGCCGAAAGCATCCGCGATGTGATCGCGTTCCCTAAGACCCAGACGGCGGCCTGTCTGCTCACCGAGGCTCCGGCCGAAGTGAGCGAGCAGCAGCTGCGCGAATTGCACATTCGTCTCAGGCAGCCTCCGCCCGGCTGATGTCCGACGCCGTCGTCTACGTGCACGGCCTCTGGCTTTCCGGCTATGAGGCCTTTTTATTGGGACGGCGCATCGAAAAGGAGCGCGGCTACCACTGGCACGCCTTCAACTACGCCTCGACCCTGCTGACCATGACGGAGATCGGCGCTGCCTTGAGCGCATTCATAGGCGAGCTCGAGGCGCCGCGCGTGCATCTGGTCGGTCACAGCCTCGGCGGCCTGGCGATACTGCGTTGCCTGGAAGCGTACCCGCAGCTGCCGCCCGGCCGCGTGGTGTTCCTCGGCACACCGTCGCTGACCAGTCACGCGGCCAATGCCGTCGGACGGTTCCGCTACGGGCGCACGCTGATGGGTCATGCGGTGGCCGAGGAGCTGTTGTACGCGCACCAGCGCCGCTGGACGCACGAGCGCGAGCTGGGGATCATTGCCGGCAACCAACCGCTGGGTCTGGCCCGGCTGGTGGTCGACTTCCAGGAGGCGAATGATGGCACCGTGGCGGTAACGGAGACGCGCCTTCCCGGCGCCAAGGCGCACCTGGTGCTGCCAGTGAGCCATACCGGTATGCTGCTGTCGGCGCGCGTGGCCTTTGAAACCGGGCAATTCCTGGAGCACGGGCACTTTGGGGCCTGACGCGCGCAGAGGATGACTTTGAGCCGCTGATGCAGCGGGTGCTGGCGCATGATCAGATCCTCGTTGCCTCGCCAATCTATTGGTACGCCGTAAGTCCGGCTATGAAGATATTTCTCGATCGGATTTCCGACTTCTTGGAGCTACCGGACCTGCTTGCCCAGGGTCGGAGACTAAGAGGCAAGAACGCCTACGTCGTCTGCACGTCAACTGTCGCGACGGATATATACCGGCGACGCACGATTCGGCGGCATTGAAATTTGCCGCGCTCGTGAGGGAGGGCGTACCGCAGCGCTTTACGGCAGGGTGACGCGCTTGCCTTCGAGCGGCGTGGGGCTGGTGGGGCCGTCAGTCAGAGTGCCGTGGGCGTCATACGAGCGCGCGGTAACCGTTCCGGTGAAGGCGTCGGCCTTTACCTTGATGTCGTAGGCAATTTCCGCGCGGCCCGTAAACCCATGCGAGGCACGATCCGCGCTGATCTCAACCCACTTGCCCCTTATTTGCTCGCCGTCCGCGACCCAAACGCCCTTGCCGTCGCTATCACTACTATGGCGATCGCCCGCGTCCGGGTTGGCCTGCTGCATGGTCCCGTCGGCATTGAAAACATACATGTGATAGGGGAACGGTGCGCCGGGGTCCTTGACGACCCAGGTTCCGACCACAGCATTGACCTTGTGGTCCGTGTTGTCGCGGGTGCAGCCGGGCAATCCGGAAGTTGTAACCGCCAGCACTGCTAGAGCGAAAGTCGAAGCGGAGTTTTTCATGGACATATCAATTCTTGTTTTGCCAGGTGGCGATCCTGATAATAGACGATCGGCGTCGGTCATTAGCGGAGGAATACCGATGAACGTCACGGCAAAACTCATGCTCGCGGCACTGGCCTTTGACTCATCTCCAGAATACACAGCACTGAAAGCCATTCGCGACAAGTCGACCAAATGGCGCTCCTTTGTCGTAGAGGGACTACCGGGCAGGTAGGATTGCACGCCGCCGGCCGGATCCTTAAGAGACGCGCCCTTGGCAAAGGTCAGTTTCACGACCATCCTGTAAGTTTCTCCGGTACAGAGTATGCCGTCGTGCGACCAGACCGGCGTGCCCCTCTACTTCCACTCTTCGACGACGTGCGGGTCTGCCTTCCTGATGAACTCGCGCATTCTGCCGAGTGTCTTGCCGCGCCAGTCGCCCAGTTCAGCGATTTTCTGCGCGATGAGTTCTGTGGTCGAGGGGCCCTGGCCAGCGGATGACGGAGACGATGTCCTCACGATGGCGTTCCTCGTGGGTGGGATGATTGCCATCTGCACGCCCGCGCTGTGAGTATCCAATGCCGAAGGGCTGTTCTTGACTTCGCTGTAGTCGCTACGTAGCTTGCCTGCACCAACTCGCGAAGGGGCTTCCCATGCAGCAGATCCCGGGCACCAGAACGCGACCGTCGCTACGCAGTTGGGCGCGTCATGGCGCGATGCTGGCGGCGCTGCTGGTAGTGCTGCCGGCGGGCAGTGCCAGTGGCGCGGTAACGGCGCTGGTGGCAGCGCGGGTCATCGACGGGCGCAGCGACACCCTTACTACGGCGACTGTGGTGCTGGTCGATGGCAATCACATCAGCGCGATCGGCGATCGTTCGATCATTCCAGCCGGCGCCGAGGTGGTCGAGCTGGGCGATGCCACGCTGCTGCTCGCGGGCTGGACCGGGGTGCGCGTCATGGGCGACGCCGACGTGTACTACGCCAACCAGGACCTGCGGCGCGTGATCGACGCGGGTGTGTACCTGGGGCCGCATATCACCGGCGCGTTCGAGTCGGTGGGGGACGATCCGCGCAACGTGGCGTTTTCGCCCGAAGAGCTGCGGGCCGCGGTCGAGGAGGCGAGTCGCCATGGCGTGCCCGTTGCCGCGCACGCTCAAGGTACCGAAGGCATCAGGCAGGCGGTCGCTGCCGGCGTGCGGTCGATCGAACATGGCACCTACGTCGATGATCAGACACTGCACGAAATGGTACGGCGCGGCACCTACATGGTGCCCACGGTTTATCTTGGCGACTACTACGCGGAGCCTGACCACAAGCTGCGCGCACAGGACAAGAACGATGAGTACATCAAGCACGGCCGCGCGGCATTCCTGGCCACGCTGAAGCGCGCGCACGGCTATGGCGTCAAGCTGGTCATCGGGCTGGACCTGGGCGGCGCGATTGCCGATTCCGCGGTCTACGCCAAGGAGTTCGCGGTGTTCGTCGAAGCTGGCATTCCGCCGATGGCGGCGATCCAGGCTGGCACGCGCGTCGCCGCCGAACTGCTGCGCTGGGACGATCGCCTGGGCACGCTCGAGCGCGGCAAGCTGGCCGACATCATCGCCGTGCCCGGGAGTCCGCTGACTGACATCAGCGCGCTGCAGCGCGTGTCGATGGTCATGATCGGCGGCCGGCTGGTGAAGCGACCCGGGGTCAACGCATCGATGGCGGGGCTGCTGCCGGCTCCTGATGGGCTTTGAGCTGATTCAACGCAACAATCGGAATGCCGCGGGCGAAGTTGAACGCTACATTGCAGCTCATGAGGCCTAGCCTGACGAGACTGATGTGCGCGCTCGCACTGGCCGCAGTGCCGGCCTGGGCGGCGCCAGCCGATCCGGCGCAACAGTCGTACGCCGATGCCTGGTGGACGGGTCCATTGGTGGCCGCATCGCCATCGGCGCTGCCGCGCGGACATTTCCTGGTCGAACCCTACTTGTACGACGTTGTTGCCTACGGTACCTATGACTCGCAGGGCCGTCGGCACGCCGGCGCCCAGACGGACGACGTCCGCTCGCTGAGCTACTTGCTCTACGGGCTCACGGACCGGTGTTCAGTCGGGGTGCTGCCGCGGTTCGGCTACAACGCGGGTGGTGAGGGCACACACAGCACAAGTGTGCAGGCCGGCGACCTTTCGTTGCATGCGCATTATCAGTTCCTCAGGTTCCGCGAACACCATTGGCCACCCGCGCTCGCACTGGTGATCGAGGAGACGCTGCCGACCGGACGCTACGATCATCTGGGCAGCCATCCCGGCGATGGACTCGGCGCGGGCGTGTACGCGACTACGCTTGGCATCTACTCACAGCGGTATTTCTGGGCGCCCAACGGCCGGATTGTGCGCACCAGACTCGATGCGTCCTACACGCACTCAAACCGGGCGTCGCTGCGGGATGTCAGCGTCTATGGCACGCAGGCGGGTTTCCAGGGCGACGCCGCGCCGGGCGACTCGATCGTGATCGACTCGGCCTGGGAATACAGTCTGACCCAAAGCTGGGTGCTCGCGCTCGACATCAGCTATGAACGCGACGCCAGCACCCATGTCACAGGTCAAAACACCGCCACGGGTGCGCCCCCGACGCCTGTCCGCATGGCCAGCGGCACATCGACGGCCTGGGCACTGGCGCCCGCAGTCGAGTACAACTGGAGCGGCAACGTCGGCGTGATTGTGGGCACCAAAGCCACCGTTGCCGGCCGCAACGCGAGTGCGCAGTTGATTCCGATAGTGGCAGTCAACTGGGTACGGTGACTTGCCTACCCTAAGAACACCGATTAACAAGTCCATTGCAGCGGCGAGTTGCGCCGCAGAGATCAGGAAGCTCGCTATTCGAATGACTGCAATCGGCCCGCTCCGGACGGTAGCGGGAGCGGTTCATCGTCTACAAAGCTGCCATTTGATATACGCGGTGGACTGAGCACGTCTTGGTCTCGGGGAATCGGAGCACGAAGCGCGATGACGCTATGCGCGAAATGCTAAACTTCGTCGAGAAAAAGCCGTACTCCCTTGCGGGGCGTCTCCGTTGAGCAACTGATCCACGAGAGTTACCGTCTGTGACCGATCTGGTGCTGGACGCGCGTCGTTGACGCTCCAGTGGTTCTTAGCAACGAGGAGCGCGATGTTGTCTCCCCCAGCCATTTCCGTCGCCAAGTCATTGCCACCCTTGCGTGTTGACGCGCTGGTCAAGCGCTTCGGCGAGATGACTGCCGTCGATGGCATAACGCTCGAACTGCATAGCGGAGAATGCCTGGGGCTACTCGGCCCGAACGGAGCCGGCAAGAGCACCTTGATCCGGAGCATCGTGGGCCGCGTCATCCCCGATGCTGGAACGATCTCGGTCTTCGGCGCGCAAGCCGATTCGATATCGGCGCGCACTGCTCTCGGATGGGTCCCGCAGGATTTGGCGCTCTATCCCAGGCTCACGTGTCGAGAGAATCTTCAGTCGTTCGGCCGCTATCACGGACTCGGTGGCCTAGCGCTTGACCAGGCCGTGGCGCAGTGCCTCGGCTGGGCTACTCTCAGTGATCGAGCCGGAGAACTCGTCCAGAATATCTCCGGAGGGATGAAGCGTCGCCTCAACATGGCCGCCGGCCTCATCCATCAGCCCAAGCTGGCACTAATGGATGAGCCCACCGTGGGCGTTGATCCGCAGTCGCGCAACCATATTTTCGAAATGATCGAGACACTGCGCGGCGAAGGCATGTCAATCATCTACACCACGCACTACATGGCAGAAGCTGAGCGCTTGTGCGACCGGATTGCCATCGTCGATCATGGCAAGATCATCGCGCTTGGTACTCGTACCGACCTAGTACGGAACGCCTTTGGCTCGCGTAGTCAGGTTCTGGCGCGTTTTGCGGGAGCACAAGATTGCATTGCCGACTGGATCGCTCAACGCGGTGGGCAGGCGGTTGATGGCTCGGCGCAGTTCACGATTGAGCATCCCACCGAGATTGTCGGTCTGCTCGAAGCTGCCGAGAAGGCCGGATTCGAACTCCTCGACGTTTCGCTGCGCAAACCGAACCTCGAATCGGTCTTCCTGCGCTTAACCGGAAGGGAGTTGCGCGATTGATCGCCGCCATCGTCCGCACCGCCATGGTCTCTCTGCGCCGCGATCGGGGCGCGCTACTCTTGAGTTTCATTCTGCCGGTTGTCTTCTTCAGCATTTTCGCCGTCATCTTCGGCGGGCGCCACGATACCACGCCCAAAGTAACAGTTCTCGTTGTGGATGAAGACCGTAGCCGCATCTCGCAGCGCCTTGTGCAGGGCCTCGAGCGCGAAGGCGCGCTCGTCGTCAAAACGAGGCCCGCACCGGTCAAAGGCGCCGAACAGCCCGAATACACGGCCCCCACCGCGGAAGCCGCGGTCAAGGCTGGAACCGCTCCGGTTGCCCTGATCATTCCACACGGCTTCGGCGCAAGCCCAATTTCGTTTGGCACTGCGGGCGCCGATCGACCCAGCATCCAGCTGCTTGAAGACAGCAGCGACGTCGTTGCGCCCCAGATGATCGTGGGCCTCCTCGAGAAAGTCGCGATGACTTCGATGCCCGACCAGATGGCGGAGCGAGGGTCGAAGTACCTCGATCAATTCGTTGGCGGCCTCACGCGCGAGCAGCACGATAAACTCGACCAGAGTCTCCGCTATCTGCGCGAGCGGCAAGAGAGCGGCGCGGCGGCGCCCGACTCCGGCAATGGAGGAATCATCGCCGTCACGGCCCGCGCGGTTGTCGGCGAAGATAAGAACAATCCTATGGTTTCTTTCTACGCTGCCGCCATCGGCGTGATGTTCCTGCTGTTCACGGCGAGCGGCGCAGCCGGCGCGTTACTCGACGAAGTGGAAAACGGCACGCTCGATCGCGTGCTCAGTTCGCGCGTCACCATGACCACACTACTGCTGGGCAAGCTCACTTTCAATGCTCTGCTGGCCTTCGCGCAACTCGTGGTGATGTTCCTGTGGGGCTGGGCCGTGTTCAGACTCGACTTCTGGTCGCATATCCCCGGCTTTGTGATTGTGGGCGTCTGTACGGCTTGCGCGGTCGCCGCGTTCGGCATGCTGCTGGCGAGCGTTTGCCGCACGCGCGCTCAACTGGGCGCACTGTCCACTTTGGTCATTCTGGTCATGTCCTCGATCGGCGGCAGCATGTTTCCGCGTTTCTTGATGCCGGAGGCGATGCAGAAGGCCGGCCTGCTGACCATCAATGCCTGGGCGATCGACGGATTCACCAAGATCTTCTGGCGTGACGAGCCTGTCTTTCACCTCTGGCCGCAGGTGCTGGTTCTCGTGGGGATTGCCATCGTGTTGTTCGCGATCGCCCGCAGGTTGGCGCGCCGCTGGGAATACACCTAGGCTCGAATATTTCGCGAACAGGCGTGGAGGTTGCTGCAGGCGGCCGTGGCGACGCGCGCCGAGCATCCCCGAAATTGGAGTGACCCGCCAGGGCAGATTGGCGCGCGAGCGCGCCCGCTGATTGGCAAATCGCGGTTCCAGAAAGCTGCCGCTGATGGACGGCCGCTTGGGGTCACGTTCAGCCATTACAACAGGCCCTTCTCTGGTTTAGACTTTCTGTCAGTCCGCAGAACGGCGGACGTTGCCTAAGAGAGCGGTACAATGAATGACAAGTCGCTTAGAGTCCTGGCGTCTATCGGGCTCGGTGTGGGTGGCGCGCTCGGTCTGGCGGGGTCGTTCGCCCCGTCGGCGTCGCTGCGGGGGTTGGCCTGGGGCATCGATGGCACCGCACTGGCGATGGCGTGCCCGTTGCTCGCGCTCCGCTTTTTCAGAATGGGACAGGAAATCGTAGCGGCGGGATTTCTGGTCTTCGCTATCGGCGAAAGTCTTATCGTTTCGGGCTCGGCTATGGAATTGGCGCGAAGCGTCCCGTCCTTCGGTGGCGGAGTCGGCCTATGGGCAGCGGGGCTTGCATTGGTAAGCGTTCCGCGTGTCTTTCCGATAGTGGTTCGACTGCTCGGACTTGCGGCGGCATTCCTGTTCTCGGCAACTGCCTGCCGTATCTTCACAGGCACACAGATCACGGCCTTGTCGCAGCCGCTTCCTTTCTTTGCTTATCCCGTCCTGGTCGCCACGTTTGTGGGTTGGATTGTGGCGCTGTTGAAGGACGGTGCCGCGGGTACTCGGCCGCCCTTGTGAGGCTGTCAAGAGTTGATCACAGACGTCGCAGAACCTTACTGAATGTGCAGAGCGAGCCTACGGTTGAGTTTGAATTGAAATCGGATTGCGCAATTACGCCGTCGCGCAACGCCCGGCCCGCGACACTTCCCTCTGTGATAAGACGCGCAAGCGAGGCATGTTACTGAATTGGGCTGCCCGGAAGCCGACGTTCGCGACCGACGGCAATGGGTCAACAATCAGGACCGTCCACGCCGTGGCGTCGTCGCATGCGGATCGCGACTCGAGTTCATGCAGTAATGGGCTTATAGTCACGGGCAGGCATCGGAACGACTGGGTGTACGCCGATGGGACGAGGGGCAAACGCACTAGACGGACGGACGCCGGCCAAGCAGCTTGTTGGCTTCCTGGGGAAGTTCGAACCCAAAGTAGCTGCGCTCGCCAAGGGGGCGGTGTCGAAGCTTCACGAGAGACTCCCCGGCGCCTTTGAGTTGGTGTACGACAATTACAACGCGCTGGCGATCGCCTTTAGCCCCACTGATGCCAGCTCAGCCGCTGTCTTTTCCGTTGCGGTGTACCCGAGGTGGGTTAGCTTGTTCTTCGCCCAAGGTGCGCGCCTCCGGGATCCGACCTCGATCCTGAAGGGAAGCGGGAACCAAATGCGTCACATCGTGTTGGGGAGCCCGGCCGATATCCGCCGGCCTGACGTCGAAGCCCTGATCAGCCAGGCATTGAAGCTTGCTACAGTTGCAATGGACGAGCCCGGACCCCGACGGCTGATCGTGAAATCCATCTCAGCAAAACAGCGCCCGCGGCGACCTGCCTCGAAGCGCTAGTGCGGCAGCACCTTGCGGTCATTCGCGACTAGCCGCTTGGGGTCAACAAGGTAGGTTGTCCGGCGGGCTAAGAATTGAATGTGTTAACTTCCCCGGAAATTGAACGACAGGTCTGGCTTCTACCTACCAGCCGTTCCGCGGCACTCCCGGCCCGAAGCCCGCATAGCGTCGGCCGATTTAACCAGAACTTAGCCGTCATTCGAGGCAACGAAATGTCTTGGGTGTCGCGGAGTCCTTTTTGCTTGAATCGATGCCCGTAACGCGTTACAGTGTCACGCGTTACACGTTGGAGAACCCCCATGGCACAGCCTGCCGAACGAATGAAGGATATGCGCGAACGACGCCGTGCCCGCGGCCTGCGGGAATTGCGCTTGGTGGTACCAGACGCGCGCTCGCGGGCGGTCCGACGGCGCGTCGCCAAGCAGGTGACAGGGCTGGATCGCACTCTTGAGTTGGAGGCAACGCGATGGAGTGAATCTGTATCGGAATTTGATGCCCGATGAGGCGCGGTGATGTTGTGACCGTCGCCGCGTCCGGCGACTATGGTAAGCCCCGCCCAGCAGTGATTGTCCAGACAGATGCCCTCCCGGATGAGCATGCCTCGGTTGTGATATGTCAAATGACTTCCAAGTGCAGCGATGCGCCAGATTTCCGGGTGACAATTGATCCGAGCGAAAAAAACGGGCTGCGGGCGAGATCGCAAGTGATGGCGGACAAGCCTGTTACGGTTCGGCGCGAGCGAATCGGGAAAAAGGTCGGTCGTCTCGACGACAAAGACGTCTCGCGACTGAATATCGCTTTGGCATTTGTCATGGGCTTGGCGGACTAGCGGCTGGTTCGGACTAGAAAAGCGGTCTCTGATCGGCCCGGTCCGGTCAGTAGTTCCCGCTGGATTGGCTCCGACATAGCTGCCGTTTAGGACCGCCGCCGGAGCGCAATGGGGCTCTGGCAATAGCTCAGTCTGCGCCAACGAATCTGCGCCCAAACTGAACAAATGTACGGGTGTTCTCGACGGCCGCACGGGCTTCGCCCACGAGAACGGACACCCGCACTCGGTAAATGATCAGCTTGATCCAGAGTTAGCCGGCAGTCGAATGCGACTAGTTGAGAAAACCGGTCCGCCAGTTACTCGAGAGGCCACTCGCTCACCAGTGTCTGAAAATCCAGCCTTTACATAGAAACCCTCTGCAGGCGGATCAGGGAGCACCCACAACTCCGTGCAACTTCGCTCGCGCGCCAACCGAAAGACATGCTCGCATGCCTGGCGGACGATGCCGTTGCCGATCAGTTCTGGCTAAACCCTAAGGTTGTCGAGTACAACCCGCACATCGGTCACCACGACGGAAACAAAGGCGACCAATCTAACGTGTGCGTCCAAGACCTCGAAGCACTGATTGATTCGCAAATAGGTGGGCCTGAGCTGGTGCCAGGGAAGCGCCTGGTCTGAATACCCATCCGGCAAATTCCAATAGGCCTTGCAGCACGCAATCAAACCGTTGATGTCCGGAACAGATTCCTCACTCGCACGAATGATGCGTATAACGATCTGCCCGCTGTCCATAGGCGAATCGTACAAGTAGCGGATCTTCCAGCACAGCCGCGCTGCTCACGGACGCGGCCGAAGTCGCTGCTGAGCAGCGGCACAGGCCAAGCAATCGGGGTACGATTTCCTCTTGTGAGCACGCACTCCATTGGCGCTATTGCGGTGATCTTGGACGACGCGTCTCGCGTGCTGCTGTGTCATCGCGCTGACCGGGATATGTGGAACCTGCCCGGAGGGCGAGTTGAGGCAACGGAATCACCGTGGGACGCTGTCGTGCGCGAGGTAAACGAGGAAGTAGGTTTGTTAGTTCGCGTGGACTGCCTTCTCGGAATATACGCTGTCGAGTCTCGTGCTGATTTGGTTTTCAACTTTCGCGGTGTGCCCGTCGGGGGCGTCATCCGACTTAGTGCGGAAGCAGACAATATCCAGTGGTTCAACCACAAGAATATCCCGCTGAACACGCTGCCCCGCCATCGAAAATTGACGATGCAGTTACCGGTAGCATTGGCGTGTGCTTGCAAACACAAGCCTAAGCGCTCTATCAGGCGGCCTGAAAGCTGCCGCTCGCAACGGGCGGCTGTGGGTCAGGTTGGCACATTGCTGGCAACCCTCCGAATTGACGGTGTAAAATTCCAATGTTTTTTGAGGGGCAGCTCGGCCCACCAGCTACCAGCCGTTCCGCGGCACTCCCGGCCATCTCCAGTTACTCGATGCCCGAATCTGACAGCGAAATAGCTGCCTTTGGCCAAACCAACAGTCGGTGTGTATTATACACACGATGCAGAGCCGCGAGTTGATTAAGCTTTTGAATGCCGACGGCTGACGACTGCAGCGAACGCGCGGAGGCCATCACCAATTTGTGCATCCGACCAGGCCTGCCACGGTCACGGTGCCGCATCTCAAGAAGTACTTAGGGAAAGGCTTGGTGCAGGCTATCCGCAAGCAGGCTGGTTTAAAGTGAGGCTGTAGATTTATGCGATATCCAATTGCCATTGAAACAGGGGATGCCAAACATGCCTTCGGGGTGGTCGTCCCGGATTTGCCTGGCTGCTTCTCGGCTGGGGATACCCTTGACGATGCACTAACCAATTCGCGTGAGGCCATTTTGCTTCACCTCGAAGGGCTTTTGGAAGACGGCAAGCCGTTCCCTGCATCATCACCGATCGGGCAGCTGCAAAAGAAGCGTAGCTATCGCGGCTGGACTTGGGCTGTCGTCGATGTTGACGCCAGCGAGCTTGGAGACAAGGCCGCAAGAATCAACATTACGCTGCCGCAGCGCATTCTGCGTGCAGTCGACGCCCACGCCAGGAAACAAGGTGAAACTCGATCTGGATTTCTAGCCCGCGCGGCACTGGACGCAATGCGCAAGCCGGCGTGAGCCTGGGAGATGAGTGCGAAATACGACTTCATCGGCAACAATTATGTGGAGCTTCGCAAACCGGATCCTAGGATAGCCAGGATCATCGAAAGCGCGCTCGGGTCAGCGCAAACTGTTTTGAATGTCGGCGCGGGCAGCGGTTCCTACGAACCGACTGATCGAACCGTTATTGCTGTTGAGCCTTCGCGGGCGATGATCCGAAAACGCAGTCCGGCTTCGGCCGACGTGATTCAGGCCAGCGCCGACGATCTGCCATTCGATGATAAGAGTTTCGAAGCCTCCATGGCGATCCTGACCCTTTATCTTTGGCCTGACAAGGAGGCAGGACTGCGCGAGATGCGCCGCGTAACGCGCCGTCAGATCGTCCTGCTCACATTCGATCCGTCGCACAGACCATGGCTGACCGACTATCTGCCTGAGCTGGCGGCATTGGACCATGCAAAGATGCCAACGATTTCCGACTATGAACGATGGTTAGGCGCTGTGCAGGTCAGCCCGATTCTGGTGCCACACGATTGCCGTGATGGATTCCTCTATGCTTACTGGCGCCGTCCTTCTGGGCAATCAGTAACTCTGAAACTGGATTGCAAAGTCTGCGGCAAGATCTTGAAACCGGCGAGTGGGAGCGTCGCTATGCCGAATTGCTCTTCCTCAATGAATATGACGCAGGACACCGTCTCGTAGTAGCGGGCTGATCAGCAAGCGACTGTATTTCACCAGGTACTGATCTTTGCGCTACAAGCGTGAAGTTCAGCAGGAAATCAGTCCCAGTTCGCTTCCGTAAAGCGGCCATACGTGATCGTCGCCTTCGGGTCCGGCGAAGTAGCAAGCCGTGAGCTGGTTCCTTGTCGTCGATCCCCGCAATGAGCGTTCGGTAGGTTGGCGGGTGCTTTGCGCAACTCAATGCGCCAGTGACCGGCGGCATGGTAAACAGGTGTGCCTGCGGCCTCAGGGGATCGATGGGCCGCACGCAAGTCAATACCGGAACTGACCCTTAGCGCGCTGGATTCTGCCGAGCTGTAGTAGTGGAGATCGTCAGCTGGCGCACCCTGCGTCGCAACGGTGGTAGCACCTCCTGCTCGAACCACGGATTGCGCTTCAACCATATGTTATTGCGTGGACTCGGGTGCGGCAATGGCAAACTCTCTGGCCAATATTCGCGCCACGCCTGCACGGTCTCGGTCAACGTCGGTTTCTGATGCGCAGCGAGATGCCAGGCCTGCGCGTACTGCCCGATGAGGATTGTCAGCTTGACGTTCACGAGCAGCGCCATCAGTGGCGTGCGCCAAGTGGGCGCACATTCCGGACGCGGCGGTAGGTCCCCGGACTTTCCGGTACCCGGGTAACAGAACCCCATCGGCAGAATGGCAATCTGCTTCGCGTCGTAGAACGTTGCGGCGTCGACCCTCAGCCACTCGCGCAAACGATCGCCACTGGCGTCCTGAAATGGAATGCCACTCTCATGCACTGTACTTCCCGGCGCCTGACCGGCGATCAGAATCCGAGCGTGGGCATGAATCTGTAAGATCGGTCGCGGCCCGAGTGGCAAGTGAGCTGCACAAAGAGTGCAGGCCCTAACGTCCGTTAGCAGATTCGGTCGCGCCACAGGGCTCAGCTCCGACTCAATCGCAGATCAACCTCTCTCTCGACGTACTCCCACTCGCGGGTGTCCTGCAAGCGTCTGACCAATTCCTCGACAGCATCCGTGTGCTCCGGCGCGTACTCAAACCAAGTCAGAGAGTCGCAGGGCTCCCCCAGTTCGCCACAACGGTGCAGTCGCGTTGCGATCGACGGAAGGTATTCCATGCCGATGGCGATGTGCTTGGATAGCACTTCGAAAATGTCTTGTCGTTCGTCCTGCGCCAGCGACCACCGCGCTGCGGATTTCCGGATGGAAATCCGTGCCGCGCAGCGCCCACGAAATCGCGTTGGTGCAAGGCAACGAGGGATGTTGAGGTGTGCGCAGTCAGTCGTCAATCATCTGCCTGATTAAGCTGCCCGATTCCACCCATTCGCGAACGCCGCAGCCGGCACTAGCGCGCT
>Ga0075024_100000252_pt1 | contig 17996 bp, 13 predicted proteins | sample Str013_2_FD_71389 | JGI IMG/M metagenome (GOLD analysis project Ga0075024, IMG submission 71389) | Freshwater sediment microbial communities in response to fracking from Pennsylvania, USA - Straight Creek_MetaG_SC_2013 | ecosystem: Environmental > Aquatic > Freshwater > Creek > Sediment... | reverse complement strand
AAATTACCCGGCCCCATCATTCACTTTTGTAATGATATGGTTTGCAGAAAGCCGGGTATGCCACACTGGGAAAATGACTGTATTAAAAGAACCGTCCAATTATTATTTTTTTTCCAGTACCAGCACTCTTTTTTGCAGGTCGGCATTCTGCTTTTTCAAGTCATCTATCATTTGCTGTTGTTCCTGCATGGCTTTCACCAGGGGCACTACAAACTCTGAATAGCGAAGACCATACAGATCATTTTCATTTTTGGGTTTATCTACACCGCTAAAATCATATCCAACTGTTTTAGCCGCCTGCTCTACTTCCTGTGCCACAAAACCGGAGAAAATTGTTTTTTCCTGCTCTGTAATACTTCTTTTTGTTTGCAGGTTAGATTCTTTGCCTGTGTTTAGATGCAGTTTGTTGTTGATGCCAGTAATATCCAGTTGATAGGTTACCGGTCGCAGCTTCATGATGAAATCGATTCCTTTTACAGACTCCTGTATATTCTTTTTATACCGGCCATCGCTGAAATTTGTAAAGCCAACAATCCCGCCGATGGAAGTGGTAGAAACATTGCCCAGCCTTACCTGGTCGTTGCCGGTACAGGTAGCATCAACACCCAGTGCAACGCAGTTGGATAATCCAGCCTGGTTTACATCTGCGAATGCACCAATCAGTGTATTGGAAATATCCAGGTTAAAGGCAGCGCCTGCGCTGTACCCCACCGCTGTATTATTTTGTGCAATGGTAGTATTAAACAATGCATTGTTGCCTATACCAACATTAAAGCTGCCGGTTGAATTAGCATTCATTGCCCTTACACCAAAAGCTGTGTTTTCTGCACCCGCTGTATTGGATCTCAGTGATTGAAAACCGGTAGCGCTGTTATTGTTGCCGGTAATATTGGAGAAAAGCGATTGATAGCCGTTGGCTGTATTAAAACCACCAATAGTATTTGTATTAAGTGATCGAAAGCCGGTGGCCGTATTGCCTGTACCAGTTGTATTTGAATTTAGTGATTGATAGCCATCAGCTGTGTTTTCATTACCAGTGTGGTTTGAACCAAGTGAATTAAAACCGGTAGCTGTATTGGAAACACCTGTTGTGTTTGAAGATAGCGATGAGATTCCTATAGCTGTATTCTCATTGCCCGATGTATTATTAGCAAGCGAAGCTGTACCAAAAGCTGCATTACGACTACCCGTAGTGTTAAACAAAAGGGATTCTTCACCATTAGCCGTATTCCCAGCACCTGTAGTATTGGAAAAAAGTGATTCGTAGCCGGTAGCGGTATTGGAGCCACCCGTGCTGTTGGCATTCAATGATTGATGACCTATAGCTGTATTGGCCGAACCTGTAGTGTTAACAGCGAGTGATCCAAAGCCAATAGCTGTATTAGCAGTTCCCCCGTTATTGGCAGCCAGTGATGTAAACCCATAGGCAGTATTATCACTACCTGTAGTATTAGCAGTAAGTGACATGCTGCCAGCGGCTGTATTGTTCGAACCTGTAGTATTCGCGTTGAGCGCATTTATACCAATAGCAGTATTATTATTACCCGAAATATTTGAGCTAAGTATAAATGCCCCTACAGCGGTATTACCATTACCAGTGCTATTGCTGTTAAGAGAATTGGATCCCACTGCTGTATTATTGGCGCCCACTGTATTGGAAAAAAGCGATAAATGGCCATTAGCCGTATTGTTATCACCGGTATCATTGGAAAAAAGTGACCCATCGCCGCTGGCTGTATTGCCTCCGCCCGTAGTGTTGGAAAAGAGTGACCGGAAACCGGTAGCTGTGTTCCTTGTCCCCGTGGTATTTAAAAACAATGCATTTGACCCTATGGCAGTATTAAAAAAACCTCCGTTATTATTTAATAATGCTGAATCGCCAATTGCCACCAGGTTGCCAATATCAGTATTCAGTTTTAACGCATCCTTACCAATGGCAATATTGCTAAATCCCGTTGTGTTGGCTTCACCTGCATGCAATCCCCAAAAAACATTTCCAGTGGCAGGATGCAATTCTCCCGCCTGTATATTATTTACCCTGAAACGCAATGGTTGATTATCCGCATTGCCAATAAATTGGAGAGTAGGGTTGGTGCCGCTGTTGCCATTCAGGCTCCAACCAGTATTGCCGCCTGCGGCAACAGGCTGCCAGTTGGGCGAAACAGGTGTTCCTATATTCACCTTCAGTTGGTTGCTGAGTGAATCATATACCAGCAATCCCCTGGCCGGGTTTACGATTGCATTGATACCCGTTGTACTCATCCTGGGTATCAGCAATCCCTTTGCTGTATGTGTTATATCCAGTATGGCGGATGCATCAGGAGTAATGGTGCCAATGCCGATACCCTGTGAAAAAGAAAAATAAGAAACAAGGAACATACAGCACAACAGCAGTAATAGCTTCTTCATAATAATTTATGTTAGTACAATAATTAAAAAACTTTGTTATGAAATCCTGTCGTTGGGTTTAATGTACATGCACACCGGGATTGGTGGGATTAAATACGCCCGATGGATTGCTTTGCCAAACCCATGCATGCAGCAGCCACAAACCAAAATGCGTATTGTAATCCCATACATCAGTGGAGCCGGTAAATCCTTCGGGTGGATGGTTGGGAGATAAACTGATGGGCACAGCATATTCTACTGCTACCAGTTGAAAGCTGCTGTCATGATTTTGGTTATAGACAAGAATCTCCGGGTGGCTGATGTCGAAAGTGGAATCAACAAAAGCTGATTTCATATAATGATAACCCATGTTTGGCAACACCACGCTTATATCGGCATAGCCGTCTTCCAATGCTTTGCTAAGGTTGCGGTATTTATCAGTTGCCAATCTTGCCTGCAGCAATTCGCAAAGGGTTTGTTGTGAAAGTCCCTTGCAACTAACCTGGAATTCCGCAAAATCTGTCAGCCCTTTACATTCATTGGTTTCGTTCTTTTTGCATCCGGCAAATAATACTGCACCCAGTACAATAAACAAAAAGATGCCTGTGTTGTGCCTTTTACTGAAACGGTTTACCGGGCCCTTGGTATAAACTTCTTTGTTGCCATCAATGGCTGAATGACTAAATAAAAATTTCTTCATGACTGATAAGTTAAATGCTGTTGAATGATTAATTCTTTTAAAAATTTGTATGCAGTATGCATATTCGGAAGCTTTGGCACTGCCATTAACTACACTTGTGCATAACTGTTATTGATTGCTTTTTTGTCATTTCTTAAATGACCGGCACAAAACTAGAACCCGTTTTCTGTAATGGTTTTGCTGATAAGTCCAAAGATTTGACTGGTTAGCTCAAAGCAGCATTTCCCTTTTTTACTGTTGAAGGTGGAATACCAAAGCGGTGGCGGAAGGCGCGGCTGAAATGGGATGAACTATCAAAGCCACTTTCAAATGAAGCTTCTGCTACTGTTTTCTCCGCATTTGAAAGCAGGTGCAATGCATGCTGAAGACGTTTTTCCATTATCCATTTACCGGGAGAAGAATTATATAGCTGTTGAAAATCTCTTTTAAATGCAGACAAACTACGGGAGCACAATTTGGCATAGTCTGCCTGTTTAAGGTTAAAGCAATAATTGTCATCCATTACCAGTTGCAGGGATACCTGTTGGGGCTCGTGCAAAAGTGCGCAGAAATAGCAGAGCAATTCTTTGTTTGCAGGATTGTCCGCCAATGTAAGTATCAATTCCCTGAATTTCAACTCCAGTAAAGTTTTATCAGGGGCGAACCTGGCGTTGAAAAAAGGCAGCATTGATTGAAAAAAAGAATAAACAATAGCGTCGCTGTCTATTGTAATAACCGGGTTAAACTTAATTTCGGATTTACGGAGCGGGGTAGACTTGCTTCTTAATACTTCAAAAATAAAATCATCGCTTACAAAAAAAAGAAAAAAACAAAACTGCGTTTCAAAAAATTGTTCTACGATGCAGGCGCCCTTTCTTACGAAGACACAACTGCCTTTGTGTAAATTAAATGATCCATGTGCGGTATGCCACACTTTCCTCCCTTCAGCAACATACAGAACATAATTATTATGGCTCCAAATGTCTTCATACTTGTTTTTAAGCGGGCAGTTAAAAATAGAGATAAGGGAATCCCTGCAACTTAGCTGCTGACCAAGACCAGGGTTATTTACAATAAATGAGTTGAAGTTAATCATAGAGAAAAATCAATATTTAACAATGCGGTTATTTCTATTAATGAGCTGTTTGGAACATGTTGATCCTATTCCCTGCATTGTTCATCTCTTTCTTCTATTGATTCGTTGAAATTCCGGCTAAGCGTTCAAGTGAGAATAAGAATAACAATTACATGTATATACTAACGGGCATATTTTTCCTAATTCCGTTTCTCCATCACAGTATGTATACATTTACAAAAGTAAAATGTCCGATAGGAATGCTATAGTAAAATATTGCAGGAGCGCTCCTCAGGCATACCTGTAGGCCAATGGGGTTATTCCGGTAATTTTCTTAAAATATTTGCAAAGATGGGTAGCATCGTAAAAACCGGTTTGAATGGCAATGTCGAGCAAATCTTCCTGCGTTTGCAATAACTCCTTGCATCTTTCAATTCTTTTCAGGATAATATAAGTATTGGGCGTTAACCCTGTTTGCTGTTTAAATAATCGCAGAAATTTGTATTTGTCCAGCCCGAATTTGGCGGCCGTAGTTTCCAGGTTAAATTTGCCGGCTGTATCTTCTTGTAAAAATGTTTGGAACAGCCTGCTTTTATTACCTGCTGGGTTCGTATCGCTCGCATGGCTGCCTGCCAATTGCTTCAATGCTGGTAAAAGCTTTTTCTCTATTTCATCCCCGGAATGAAGATAACCCTGTGACAAAGCAAATAATTGCTGAAATAGCCTGTTGTCATAGATTACTTTGTCATAGAAACCAACGGGCTTATTATTGTTGAGATCTTTTAATACCTCCGGTGATACATAAAAAGTGAAAAAAGAACTTCCCCACTTATTGTCGCAAATAGTAGCATGCACCTCTTCGGGATTAGTAACAACAATCGTTCCTACCGGGGCCTTTACTAAACGATCAGGAAGCCTGGTAGTAAACAACTGGTCCAGCACCAGGGTGATATTAAAAGTGTTATGCGTATGAAAAGGGAAGTTTTGAGTATGCCTTTTCGCGTCAAATAATTCCAACCCATCCAGGATGGGCAATTTATAGTAGGAATTATTGTTAGATATTTTCATAATAGTGTTTGCATTCATGGTCCTGTTCCGGAATCAAATTAGCATAAATAACCGACAGGTAAAATTATTAGGCTACCAGCCATACCAATTCTTAGGTTAATGCTGTTGGGACAGGCAATATTCTTATTATTAAAATATTCGAATAAAAGAATACAAGCCGCTGCTTTCTTGCTCCTGCGCTCCTTTGCGATGCGTTAAAAACGCCGAAGGTTATTTTCCTTAAAACCTGTTTACACTTTTCTCACTGTCAAAAAAAACATCCATATCCTCTTCGCAAATACGTACAATTTTCAAATCCTGGTTTAGCTGTACGTGCACGAAATAGGTAATCGCCCCTGGCACAGTTGTCACCTCTACTTCATCGGCATATACAATCGAATGTTTGGGATAAGCCTTTTTTATCATTTCGATTATTGCATCAGGAAGCCTGTCGGCTGAATACCCCTTTAAGGTGCCGCATAAATTCCCTGATGAATGATAATACACCCTTTCTACAAAGTCGTCGGATTCAAATGTTGCCATATAACCATCTTTCAAAGGCATCCATTTCACATCCCTGGCATATTGAAATGTCTTTTTAAAATGTTTCAGTACGCTGCTGCTTATTGAATCCTTTTTGGCTCCACTATTTGAAACCTTTCCTTTTATTGTAATGGCAGGTGGGCTGGCAGTTTCTATTAAAATGTTTTCGGCGGGTTCCTGTGCAATGGCAGCGGTGTTTGGCCACAGTGTGGTAAATAAGACAGCCGCTAATACAAAAAATAGTTTTTTCATTGTTGAAAGGTTTAATGGTAATTAATTTATTGCTTTTCGCTTCGGTGTAATCATATCCTGTTAAATTATCATACCCAGGCAGAAGGGGTAAATTGATCACAGGGTGGTTTGCCTGTTAAGGGCTATTGCAATACCGCTTCTTACAATATTCTGTACCGAGGTGGTTTTATCCGTTAATAGTATTAATGCCTCAATATCTTTTTCCGGTGCCGTTGAGGTTACATTGACGGTATATTCAAAATTACTGCCACCCTCTTCTCCAAATTCACCGGTAAATATTACTTCCACTTCCGTGATGGAAAGGTTTGATTTGGCTGATTCCATAAACAGGCTGTTGCAATAACAGGTAGCCAGGGATAGCATCAGCAATTCTCCACCCTTAATGGCAGCGCCATAGCCGGTGGGTTTGGGATCAATGGTGATGGTTTTGGCTTCATTGTCGGTTTCAACAACAGCTTCAAGCTGCTGCAGTTTACTTTTTATGCGCGCGGCAATTTTCATATGCTTTTGTAGAATTAATATACCGGGTGTAGCATTCAGGTTCACCATGGCCCGGGATAGATATCCACGGGCCTGGTAAACCTTCTTTTGTAATTATGACCGACTCCATGCCAAACTATCTATTATGAAAATGAAAAAAATATAATGCGGAATTATTCCGTACCGTCTTTCAATTTTCATATTGCTTCTTTAACCAGGTCGGTAGCAATTGTTATTATCATAAATACAAGTTTTTGATGGTTGAATTATTAACAGGCACAAAACTATCAGATGGATCTCATATCGGCATTACTCCAAAGTCCAGATATATGACTGGTTGGCTCAAATTATAGTTTCCCCTTTATTGGATGAGAAAACAGGAACCTAACACTGTTTTAGTGTTGCCTGTCCGGTGTTTACGCAGTAGGAATGATAGAATAAATTCAACTTCTTTATCTCAGTAAATAACAACTTATTGCTTTCATTATTTCTTTAGTAACCCTTATACATTTTATTTTCTTTTATAGAAAAAAAGCTATGGCATGCATAGCTACAATACTGCCAGACAATGTGTCCGCCGATTTAATAATCCGTAATCTCTTCCGAGCTTTCGGGCAGGTGATCGTAGTATCCCTTGAAAGCATAATAGCCAAATATCAATAACCCAATGCAGATGGGCAGGAATATAATCAGTATGATGCTCCATTGAAGGGTTACATTCGACCGGGTGGCCGCACTGGCCTTGCCAATCTTATCGGCCGCCTGCCAGAATAAAAAAACGACAATGGCAGGTGACAACAATATCCATATAATACCCAAATATCTTTTAAACCCATTCATATGCTAAGTTTTTAAATTGTTATTAATCCATCACATCCTTATCAATCTTGTTCCTGAGGTAAATAGTACCGATGAACAAACAAAGCGCCGCCACACCAATGGGATACCACAATCCAGCCAGCGGATCACCTGCAGGGTTTTCTTTGTTCTTTGTAAACTCTACAATCAAGGTCCCCAGGAACGGCACCAACCCGCCAAATACACCATTGCCAATATGATAAGGCAGCGACATACTGGTGTACCTGATCTTGGTGGGAAACATTTCTACCAGGAAGGCCGCCATGGGGCCATATACCATGGTTACAAAAATAACCATGCACCAAACCAACCATACAAATTTCCATTTTAATGCAGCTGCAAGAACCTTATCGGTATAGAGAACTTTTGTATCTGGTATTTTTGCAAAGTTAAAAGTATCTTTTCCCAATGCACTTAACGGGGGATACAGTGTGTAACCCATCAATTTAAGTGTATCATTTCTTTTTTCTGAAAACCTTGTGTCTTTATATATCCAGTTATTAGTTTGGTGATGGACAATGAAAAAACCTGCTTTATTAATTATTGTATCTGCTTTACCATTATTAGACAAAGCGCCTTCTGCCAGGTTCGGTTTATCTTTCATCCACTCTTTTGCATTGGTATCCTTTAATAATTCCCCGAATATAGGTCTGTAAAAAACAACACCCAGCAACATGCCCAGCAGCATGATCCATTTTCTGCCGATAATATCGCTCAGCCAGCCAAAGAATACAAAGAAGGGTGTGGCAAACAATATGGCCAGCAATAATATATTGCGGCTTTGTGTAAACTCCAGCTTGCAGGTATTTTCCAAAAAAGATTGCGCATAAAACTGTCCCGTGTACCAGATAACGCCCTGCCCCATTACTGCCCCAAACAATGCCAGCAATACCATTTTAAAATTGGCGCGGTGACCAAAGCTTTCCTTTAATGGATTCACCGATGTCTTCCCTTCCGCTTTTACCTGCGCAAACATGGGCGATTCGCTCATGCGCATCCGGATAACAATGGAAACAATTACCAGTATGGAAGATATCCAGAAAGGATAGCGCCAGCCGCCCCATTCTTTACCGAATTTCTCAACGCCCTGTGCATTGCGGATAAGTATGATAATACCCAGTGCAAGAAACAATCCCAGTGTAGCCGTGGTTTGTATCCAGCTGGTCCAGAATCCTCTTCTGTCGGGAGGGGCATGTTCGGCAACATAGGTAGCCGCGCCGCCATACTCACCACCCAGTGCAAGACCCTGTATAAGTCTTAATACCAAAACAATTATTGGCGCAGCCCAGCCAATGGTTTTGAAACCAGGCACCAGTCCGATGGCGAAAGTAGAACCACCCATTAATATAAGTGTAAGCAGGAAAGTATATTTTCTTCCAATCAAATCGCCCAGTCTGCCAAAAACCAGGGCGCCAAAAGGACGAACAATAAAACCAGCAGCGAAGATGGCGAGTGTACTCAGCAATGCCGACGTTCCCGAATCGTCGGGAAAAAACTGCTTGGAAATAATGGTAGCCAGCATACCAAAAATATAGAAGTCGTACCATTCTATCAGTGTGCCCACCGAAGACGCTCCAATGATAAAGCCCATTCCTTTGGAAGAGGTGTTTGGGTTGCTCATATCAGTAGTTGGTTTAAAATATTTGGTTGGGAAAGAAGGTACTGCGGTTCCGGGCTATCACATTGGCGTACCAACCAAATGTAAAACAATTTACCATTCGTTCAATCATTCCCTGTATTCATTTAATTGGCTGAGTTATCAGTGTTTATCGGGATAAATTGTCATAATGTTTCATACATTTATAGCTCCAAAAAAAATGATTGGCTATGTCATATCCCTACCAGATCAAGTCCCTCGAGCAATACCATACCGACTATAAAAGAAGCGTGGAGGATCCGGAAGGTTTCTGGGCCGCTGTGGCCGATAATTTTCTATGGAGAAAGAAATGGGACAAGGTATTGGACTGGAACTTTACCGAACCAAAAATAGAATGGTTCAAAGGGGCCAAACTGAATATAACAGAGAATTGTATCGACAGGCACCTGGCCTCCATGGCGGAAAAACCGGCCATCATCTGGGAGCCCAATAACCCGGAAGAAAGAACAAGGACCGTAACCTATGCACGCCTGCACAAACGCGTTTGCCAGTTTGCACAGGTATTAAAAAACAATGGTGTAAAAAAAGGTGATCGTGTTTGTATTTATATGGGCATGGTACCCGAACTGGCCTATGCCATCCTGGGTTGCGCAAGAATCGGCGCCATACACAGTGTAATCTTCGGTGGATTCAGCGCGCAGAGTATTGCCGATCGCCTCTATGATGCACAGGCCGAATACATTGTTACCTGCGACGGCGCTTACCGTGGCGGGAAAGACATTCCTTTAAAAAGCGTTATTGACGACGCGCTGATTGGCAACCGAACCGTAAAACGCGTAATCGTATATACAAGAACAAGAACACCCGTATCCATGATAAAAGGAAGGGATGTTTGGTGGGAAGATGAAATGGAATATGCCGAGTCGCAGGTAGAAAAGAATGGCGTGGTTAGCTTTCCCGCAGAAGAAATGGATGCAGAAGATCCATTGTTTATATTATATACGTCAGGGTCTACCGGTAAACCAAAAGGTGTTGTACACAGCTCGGCGGGTTATATGCTCTGGACCAATTACACATTTGTAAACGTGTTTCAGTACCAACCGGGAGATGTTCATTTTTGCACGGCCGATATTGGATGGATTACAGGGCACAGTTATATTGTATATGGCCCATTGAGTGCAGGGGCTACTTCCATGATGTTTGAAGGAATACCTACCTGGCCCGATGCGGGAAGGTTTTGGGATATAGTAGATAAATACAAGGTAAATATTTTATACACGGCGCCTACTGCCATCCGCAGCCTGATGGGTTTTGGACTGGAACCATTAAAGGGAAAAGATCTTTCTTCCTTAAAAATTCTGGGTACCGTAGGTGAACCCATCAATGAAGAAGCATGGCACTGGTACGATGAACATGTGGGAAAGAAAAAATGCCCGATTGTAGATACCTGGTGGCAAACAGAAACCGGCGCCTGTCTTATCAGTAACCTGGCCGGCGTTACGCCCGCCATACCCAGTTGGGCTTCACTGCCCATGCCCGGCGTACAACCCATACTGGTAGATGAAAATGGAAAAGAAGTAACGGAAAAAGACGAACACGGTTATTACAAAGGAAACCTTTGCATCAAAGCGCCATGGCCCGCTATTTTAAGAACCACCTATGGTGATCATGAACGTTGCCGCCTCAATTACTTTGCAACTTATCCAAATTTATATTTTACGGGTGATGGTGCATTGAAAGACGATGCGGGCAATTACCGCATTACAGGCAGGGTAGACGATGTATTAAACATCAGTGGCCACCGGATAGGCACAGCCGAAGTAGAGAATGCCATTAATATGCATACCGGTGTAGTGGAAAGCGCGGTGGTGGGTTACCCGCACGATGTAAAGGGCCAGGGCATTTATGCCTACGTTATTTACAATGGTCATCACGGAGATGAAAACATGCGCCGTCAGGACATCAATCTTACCGTTTCAAAAATCATTGGCCCCATTGCCAAGCCCGATAAGATTCAATTCGTAACTGGTTTGCCAAAAACAAGAAGTGGTAAAATTATGCGCCGCATATTAAGAAAGATTGCGGAAGGAGAAACCTCCCAACTTGGCGATACTTCTACTTTACTGGATCCCGGTGTAGTAGAAGAAATAAAGAACGGTAAATTATAATACCTGTACATTAAATGCACATGTTTGTCCACCCAATGGTGCAGGCCCTACAATCTGAGGTGCAAATGAAAATGTTCCTGCAGCAACTGGTGTACCGCTTCCCGTTAAAATTACTACCTGGGATCCTAATGTGGTAAAAGTGCCTGTATGAGAGAATTCCATTCCATTAACTGTATTGGTTGCGATCGTGAAATTGCCCAATACCGTAACAAATACTTTTATAGTTACCGTATTAGTAGTACCCAGGGGTGATTGTGTGGAATAATTACCACTTACTGAATAGATACATGGATTTGGATTACCGTATCCTGACTCAAGTACATAAGTTGCCAGCGGTTCGGGGTTGATAACAGCTACATTAAATGTGCAATGAGAAGCGTTAATTTTTGGGGTAAAGGTTAGATTACGTGGATCAGTAGCTGTACCACTTGCCTGCAAACTTATTTTTTGTATTCCGGTGGCGGTAAAAGTACCTGTGGCCGAGTAACTGATTCCATCCAGCGTATCAGTCTTTAATGAATAAGCGCCCATAGCCGTTACATTCACATATACATCTACGGTGTTGGCAATGTCCATTGCCTTCCCTGCGATATAATTACCATGGACCGCAAAATTCTGACAGGTATCGGGTGTTCCCGTTAAAGTATACACAGCCTGAATTACTGGTGCATTGGTTACAGTTACCGTAAATGTACACGGAACAGTGGCAGAAGCTGAAAATGTAAAATCACCCACTGCACCCGGGGTACCTGTTGCCGTTAGTATTACATATTGTGTGCCCGTATCTGTAAAGGTTCCATTGGATGCGAAATGAAATCCATCATTTGTATTGGTGGAAATGGAATAAGTTCCGATAGAATCTACATGCACTTCGAGTTGAATAGTACTGGTGTCTGCCAGTGCTTTCCCTTTAATATAATCGCCGGACAATGTGCTGCCACTGCAGATACCTCCACCACCACTCAATGTATAAATAGCACTTCCCTTCTTTGGCCCCCCTTCATAACTGTATTCTTTCCTGCAAGTGGTTAACAGGGACAAACCAGTAAGCAAGGCAAACAGGACTACAGAAACGGAAATTAATTTCTTCATGACCTACAAATTACAACCTTACCAGTTTGAAAAAACGCTAACAAAACAAGTCAAAATAAAACTATTTATGCCGGGTGCCGTTATTAAAGTTACAAAGAAGGAGATGAAACATCCATAACCATTCAACCGGAAAGGATTTCATTATTCATGGGCCATCACATCCATTTATTTTACTGCGGGAAGAACGGCCCGCATGGGGAAAAATTCATATTTGTTGATGCTGGCAGCAGGGTCGTTTTTCATAAACTCCTGCAATTGTTCTTCATTGTCCACCGCAATGATTCCAATACCATAGGTTTCATGCGGATCCATGACCGGTCCGAATACCACTACCATTCCCTGGTTCATCAGGTTGGTCCAGTACCCAATATGCTGCATCATAATACCTCTTTCTTCATCCGTCATTGTTTGTGCAAAGTCGGGACGTCTTGGAACCAGGTAAAGAACATAGTAACTCTTTTTCATTATATTCTTTTTAAAATTGATTTAGTAAAATGCAAAAGAATGTTTGCAGCATCCCTGCTTTTTAAAGATAATGTAAATAATAGCATCTGTAAAACACCTCACCTAACTACCAAAGAATTCAAGGTACAACAATACAAGTGCAGCGACGGTCATCAGCGCCAGGGCAATGAAACCAAGTATATTGGATTTTTTTCCATTGGTAAATCCGCCCATAATTTTCTTGTTGTTACAAATATGCAGGATTAAAGCAATCAGCACGGGAGCAGTAAGGCCATACAGAATCGCGGAATAAATTAATGCCTTTACCGGCGTGATGCCAATATAATTGAGTGATAGGCCCACCATTAATGAAATGGCAATGATAATATAAAAGGGCCTTGCTTCATTAAACTTATTGTCAAGCCCTTCTTTCCAGCCGAATGTCTCGCAAAAAATATAGGAGAGGGAACCACTCAGTACAGGTATGGCCAGCAGCCCTGTTCCAATTACACCCAGTGCAAACAAGAGATAAGCGCTGTTGCCGGCAAGTGGTTTTAATGCAAGCGCTGCCTGTTCAACAGTATCAATCTGGTGTATACCACCCCTGAACAGCACTGTACCCGTTGTAACTATTATGAACCACATTACAATATTGGAAAAAAGCATGCCCGCATCCACGTCTTTTTTCATGTCAATCATCACTTTCCTGTTCACGATTAATTGCTTTTTCCTTTGTTTGGCTGCTTCGGCTTCCATGGTGGTTTGCCAGAAAAATAAATAGGGAGAAATTGTAGTACCCAGGATAGCCACGAGGATACTGATATATCCCTTTTCAAAATGTATGGTGGGAACAATAGTAGATTTTAGAATGGCCATCCAATCCTGTTTGTACAGAAAAGGAACAACCAGGTATACCAGCAATACAATACAGAGGTATTTTAGTACAGCAACGATTTTCTTATATGGAAGATAAACGATGGCTACCAGCAAAATAATGGTAAACAATATGCTGAAATAAGTAGCATTAATAGCTGGGAACAATAAATTGCCCACGGCTCCCATACCGGCAATATCTGCCCCTATATTCATTACAATGGCGGGAAAACTAAATACCAGCATTAAATAAAGAATGGGGCGCGGGTAATATTTTTTTAATGTGCCCGTCAATCCCTCTGAGGTCACAATACCGATTCTTGCGCACATTTCCTGTATGGCGGCCATCAGGGGAAACGTGATCAGCGCCGTCCACAATGTGCCCAATCCATAGGCAGCGCCCGCCTGAGAATAAGTAGCAATACCGGAAGGATCATCATCACTGGAACCGGTTATGATTCCCGGTCCGAGGTTCTTCCAGAAGCGATAAAGCAGCAGGGAAAATCCGCGCTTCTTAATTCTTTTTTTTCCAGGCATTGCGTAAAATAAGATTCAGTTTGAATGTACGCCATTTTAACGATGATTAACAATGATAAAACTCAGTGTCATGAATTATAGCGGGTAATAAATAAATGTTACCGCCTTCTTATATTATCGTTGTATTAATAAAAAGAAATACCCCGGCATGTTCCGGGGTATTAAAATGATTTCTTATTATCTGCACTTTATTCCCTGATAAATTTTAATACTGTTCCATCCTCCAGTCGTATAAAATAAGTTCCCCTGGCAAACCTAGTAATGTTGATGTTTTGTTTCAATGATGCAATCACAAAACTTCCTACCTGCTGGCTGGCTGCATCAAAAATCAAACCCCTGGTATTTGTCATTGCAGCCGATCCCGTTTCAAGTGTTACATGATCAATGCTGGGTACGGGATATAATAAAATGTTTCTACCATTATTGAAATTTACCTGCACTGTTTTACTGTAATACGATTTTACATCGCCGGTTACCTGCAACCGGTAAAAATTGATGCCGGTTTTCGGTGAGGGATCTTTATACTGGTAGTTGAAATTATTTAGGGCATTGGCGGTTACTTTACCAATGGAGGCAAACTTAAATCCGTCGTTGCTTCTTTCAATGCCGTATTGCCTAACGCCTGCCTGATCATCCAGCTTCCAGGAAAGATCTGTTTGCCTGGCAGCAGTGGGCGATGCGGTAAAGGTTAATGGATTGGCAGCAAGTACGGAGGTAATTGTTTTTACAATAAACCCGCCAAATCCACCCAGGTCCACGGAAACCTCCCACCATTTCTTAATGGGGTTCCATACTATATTTGAATCGGGTGGATCAAGAATGGTATTACCATTGCTATATGTAGCAGGCAACCCGCTGCCATCGCTGCTGGCCCCCGGAAATTGTTGCACCCTTAAATTGGCAATGCCGGCGGCATCATTGGGGCCGGTTGGCAAATCGTACAAACTGCCAGGGTCGGCATTGAAATTATCAAATTCCTGTTGGGTGAAATACAAGGTCAGTCGCCCGGAACCCACCGTCGGATTGGTTTGTGGATTTACATCGTAATGACGTTGTACAAAAGGAAGACCATTATAATAAGGAACGCTTGGCTCCAGCCATACCTGGCTGTTTGCCTGGTCGAAGGTAACCGGCAGGCCACCTGATGGAACCAGCAATGCAATTAGATCGCAATTGTTTTGAATATAGCTTGGATTGTTCAGCATGCCAAGTCCCTGGTCGCTGCTGGTATGCACAGAAGGCAATGAAAGGTCCAAGCAAAAATAATTGTCGCAGGCAAATGTATTGCGGGTATTAGTTGTATTATCACCCAGCTCACCAAAAGCATTCAAACCTGTAGTACATAACCTGGACCGGTCGCTTCTTATTATTGCGGAATGCAGGAAGGTATTTTCTGCCAGCTCCACCACATTATTTACACCGGGAATAGATTGCCATACAGTTATATTGCCGTAAAAGCCCGGGCCCAGTTCGCCCAAATCATTACCACCGCTTCCCCAAAGGCTACCATCACTTTTTACGGCAAGGAAGGACTTGTATCCAACTGATATGGCAGTGTAATTGGTACCGGGTTGCATGATGGGAAATGGAACAGTACCAACAGCGCCGGTTCCAAAATTGGAAAAGGAATTATCGCCACAAGCCCACACCGTTCCATCGCTTTTCAGCATATGTGTTTCTGTATTGCCCGCTTCAATACGAACCCAGGTGTTTACCGGGCCGCATTGTACCGGTACGTTCTCTATACCGGTAATGCCTATCCCAAGTTCACCGGAAGTATTTGTTCCAAAACCCCAAAGGGTTCCATCGCTTCTAAGCGCCATACTATGACCGTACCCAGCCGATATGCTGGTATAGTTATTGGCAAAACCAACCTGCCCGGGTATGGATGCCAGCGTAGCCCTTCCCAGTTTACCACCTGTTGCATCGCCCCAGGAATACAATGTACCATCACTTTTAAGCGCCAGTACATGGCTCAATCCGGTAGAAACCGCGACCCAGTCTGTATCCGTACCTACCCGGATGGGATTAAGCTGAAACATAGCAGCTGCATTATTGCCTGTATAGGGCCCATAGCCCCATGACCACATCGTGCCATTACTTTTTATGGCGAATGTATTATTGTCGTCTGCCGAAACGGCTACCCAGTCATTGTCGTATCCTACTTTTACCCTCGACAGGCGGTTAACAACCGCGCCCAATCCCAATTCACCATCGCTTTCCGATCCGCTCACCCACAATGTACCATCACTTTTTAATGCTACGGTATGATTATACCCTTCAGAGGCGGAAAACCATTCTTCTGTATTGGTAGAGGAGGTTTGCAGGCCGTTTTGATTGGTAAAATTGCCAATCCCCAATTCACCTTCAAGGTTTCTTCCCGACATCAGTAATGTTCCGTCTGTCTGCAATGCCATGGTTGTATATAACCCTGCAGCTATGCCAATCCATCTTTGACTGCTGCCAATTTGCTGCGGAGCATTTTGGTTGGTATTGTTTCCATTGGCCAGTTCTCCATATACATTACTCCCCCAGGTCCAGATGGTACCATTGCTTTGCATGGCCACGCTGTGGTCGCCACCTGCGGCATAACTTATCCATTGATTGTTTAAACCCACTTTCACGGGTAAATTACTATTGGTATTGTTGCCATTGCCCAATTGACCGGAAGCATTATTACCGCATGCCCACAATGTTCCGTTTGCTTTCAATGCAATGGTATGATTGGAACCCGAAGTAACGCCTATCCAGGTATTGCCTGCATCCATCTGAACAGGATTTAATTGATTAATATTATTCCCGATACCCAATTGGCCGCTTGCATTTTTTCCCCAAACCCACAATGTTCCATCTGCTTTTAATGCAGCGCAGTGTTGATAGCCTGCGCTTATTACGGTCCATTTATTATCGGTCCCTACCTGTGTAGGAAGGAATTGATCTGTTGTATTGCCAATTCCCAGTTGGCCATTGGTATTTTCTCCCCATGCCCAAAGAGTGCCATCGCTTTTTATGGCCATGCTAAAATTTTGTCCGCAGGAGATGTTTATCCAATCATTGTCAAAACCCATTTGGATAAATGTTTTTTGCAGTAGTATGGCATTGCCCAGGCCCAATTGGCCGTTGCCATTTTGACCCGCGGTCCAAATGGTACCATCTGCTTTTAGCAAAGCGGAAAAAAAACGGCCGGCTGCAGCAGCTACCCAATTGTGATTGTTATCTACCTGCGTCGGTACGTTTCGGGAAAGAAAAAAGGGTCCCAGGCCCAACTCTCCACTTGCGTTAAGACCCCAGCCCCAAAGATTGCCGTTTTTGATTTGCAGTGAATGGTAACCATTTGCTGCATAAGAAAATGAATGGGAGCGGTTGGCCCTGTCTTTTTTTGTTACTCGGCTTTGGGCAATTCCTGCATTCATCAGAAGGAGTAACAACAATGCAATTGCACCTGGTCGGATTTGTAAACTTGTTTTCATAAAGAAGGAATTTTATAATTGAGTGCAAAAAACAAAACTTATTGTCGGTCGGGCATAGAATAATAACTATGGTGCCATAGAATAAATTCTATGTCTATTGGATTGTTGAAAGTGATTCCTGGTTAACCCGATGGTTTCCAGGCAAATGATAAAGCGGGCTGAAATGGCCGCATGAAGAAAGGCTATAATTAAAGTAAGGCTTATGTTTTGTAGTGTCATTGTACTATTTAAATCACAGGAACCATAGAAAAAATTCTATGGTTCGATCGATGAAATTCTATAGTCTCATTCAAAAGGGTGCACTACATTTACATCACGCACTTTCATAGTGTATCTGGATCAAAGGATTATGGAAACAAACCCCTCGTCTCTACGAGGGGTTTCTATTTAACACAAAATGATTACCCTTGGAGAACTATTATCAGCAGAGAATAATTGGAGATTAATAGAAAAAATTCTATTAATTTCTCAGACAAATTCTACAGCTTATTAC
>Ga0075024_100000251_pt1 | contig 18028 bp, 19 predicted proteins | sample Str013_2_FD_71389 | JGI IMG/M metagenome (GOLD analysis project Ga0075024, IMG submission 71389) | Freshwater sediment microbial communities in response to fracking from Pennsylvania, USA - Straight Creek_MetaG_SC_2013 | ecosystem: Environmental > Aquatic > Freshwater > Creek > Sediment... | reverse complement strand
CTGCGCGCTGTCTCGCGCCGGGCAGGTCCGAGCTCCTTCACCGTCGTGTTACAGGATCCGCGCACCGGCGCACGCACCGCAGACCTGATCTGGGTGCCCGAGCACGACACCCGGCGCGGGCCGAACATCATCACCACGCTGACGGCCGCGCACAGTTTTTCGCCCGCGCGGCTGGCCGAGTTGCGCAAGCACGTGCCGCCCCAAATCGCTGCGGTACCGGCCCCCCGTGTCGCCATCATTCTCGGTGGCCCGAGCGGCGCCTACAGCTTCGACCCCGCCGCCATCGCGCGCTTTGCCCGCTCGATCGAGAGCCTCGCCCCCCACGCCGGCAGCTTCCTGGTCACCGCCTCGCGCCGCACGCCGGCCTCACTCCTGGACGCCGTCAAACGCGCCATCGGCACCCGTCCCGCCGTGGTCTGGGACGGCACCCGCCCCAATCCGTACCCAGACTTCCTCGCCCATGCCGACGTCTTTGTCGTCACCGCCGACAGCGTCAACATGACCGGCGAGGCCTGCGCCTCTGGCCGTTCCGTCTACGTGTTCGAACCCGGTCCCGGCTCGGCGAAATTCTCCCGGTTCCATACGGCGCTGCGGCGACATGGCGCGACCCGGCCGCTGCCGGAGACTTTGAGCCGCATTGAACCCTGGACCTATGCGCCGCTAGACTCCGCAACTGAAATTGCTGCCGAGATCGAGCGCCGTTGGCTGGCCCGCAAGGCTCTGCTGCCGGGAGCGAACCCTGATTGATCGAGCCGCTGGCAGCATGGAACCAACTGAGGGCTCCCCCAATGGCCAATCTGCAGATCGACAAACTCGCATCCGCCCCCCTGGTGCGCGAACCCTATGACTACGTCGTGGTGCCCGGCTTTTTGCCGGCAGCCGCGCTGTCCAATGTGGTCACCAATTATCCGCCGCTGAAGGCGGGGTCCTATCCACTGGACGAGGTGTCGATGACCCCGGCCCTGAAGGCATTGATCGATGAAATGGACGGACCGGGATTCGAGCGCGCCATCGAGCAGAAGTTCGACGTCGAACTCGCCGGCAAGCCCAAGATGTACTCGCTGCGCGGCTATTGCCGACCAACCGACGGCAAAATCCACACTGACAGCAAGGACAAGATCATCACCGTGCTGCTCTATCTCAACGACGGCTGGCAGCAACCGGGCGGGCGTTTGCGCCTGTTAAAAAATGGCAATGATCTCAACGCTTTTGTGGCTGAGGTGCCGCCCGACAACGGGACGCTCTTGGTGTTCAAGCGCTCCGAGACCTCCTGGCACGGCCATGAGAGCTTCGAGGGCGTGCGCCGGTCCATCCAAATGAACTGGATGACGTCGGAGGGCTCGCGCGGCTTCCACAAGTTGCGGCACCAGATCTCGGCGCGCGTGAAAAAACTGCTGGCCGCCTAGCGGTCCAGCCACCGTAAGTGCGCAGGGTGAGTGCGACTTCAGCTTGGACAATCACCCAATGAGCGGCATTGAACGGCACACTTATCGTGGAGGGTTCGCCTAGTGGCTGGAGCGGACCAGATCGGTTTTGCCACCATGCCGGAACCTCAGGTGGTGCCGGCACACAAGACCAACGGGCGGATCGTCGCCACATTCGTCAGCGCGCAGACCACGCCCAAAGGCTTCCAGACCAGCGCGGTCGACGGCCTGGCGCTCGCCCTCGACGGTATCGAGGGCGAGCGCCACCGGGGCTGGATCGCCGAGGCGGATTCGCGCGTTCCCTACCTGCCGCGCGGCACGCCGATGCGGAACCAGCGTGCGGTCTCGCTGGTGTCCGTCGAGGACCTTGCCGAGGTCGCTGCGCGGCTCGGGATCCCGGCGATCGATGCGCGCTGGATCGGCGCCAACATCCTGGTCGAGGGCATCGAGCGGTTCTCGTATCTGCCACGCGGAACGCATCTGGTGCTTGGCGGCGGCGGCATTTTGGTCACAGAGGGCATGAATGCGCCGTGCCGCGTCGCGGGAGCAGCCATCGCCGCCCATACCGGCAAGCCGGGGATCGAGCTGCAGTTCGCCAAGGTCGCCCAGCGCCTGCGCGGCCTGGTCGCCAGCGTCGAACATCCTGGAACCGTCCGACCGGGGAGCGCGCTCACCGCCCGCATCCCCGAGCAGTGGCTCTATCGTTGACCGTCAGCAGGGCAGGAACCTGCAATGCCTGCTGCGATCTGACAGGCATCGTCGCAGCGTATCGCACTGGCCGGACTTGCTGCGGCGATCGCGATCACGGTGGATGCCATCAATCTGCGCATGCGCGCCTCCTGATGCTGGTTCTGCGCGCTAGTTTACCCCATAACGGAGCCTGATCGCTGCTGGTCGCCAGATTTTGAGCGGGTTCCGATCGCTTTTACTCCGACCGGTGCAGCTCCGGAAGGCAACCAGAGATAGCCCATGGATTTTCCGCCCAGTCTGCAGAACAGCAACAGCGAAGCCTCTGAAAAACGCTCAGCTGCGCTGTGGTCGATCGCGGCCAGTTTCGGCCTCACGCTGGCCAAGCTGGTCGCGGGGCTGGCGACGGGCAGTCTGGGGCTATTGTCGGAAGCGGCGCACAGTTTGCTCGATCTTGGGGCGACGGCCGTCACTTACTGGGCCATCCGCGTCTCAGAACTTCCGGCGGACCGGCGCCACCACTATGGCCACGCCAAATCTGAAAGCGTTGCGGCCCTCATTGAGACCGGGCTGTTGTTCATCACCGCTATCGGCGTCGCCATCGAAGCCGTGCGCCGGCTGTCGGGAACCGACATTCCCGTCTCCGTCACCTGGTGGGCCATGGCCATCATTGTCCTATCGATCGGCATCGATTATTTTCGGTCCCGCTCGCTGTCGGAAATCGCCGAACGTACGCGCAGCGCTGCGCTGGAAGCCGACGCCCTGCACTTCTCCTCCGACATGGTCAGCTCGGTCGCCGTGTTAGCCGGGCTGATTCTGGTGGCGCTGGGCTATCCTTGGGCCGATGCACTGGCCGCATTGCTGGTCGCCGTCTTCATCGTGCTTGCCGGTTGGCGGCTGGGCAGTCGCACCATCGACACGCTGATGGACGCCGCGCCTGAGGGCGCCATTGAACGCATCGAGGCCGCTGGCCGCGCCACCGAAGGCGTGCTGCGCCTGGAGCGGGTGCGCGCGCGCCCCTCAGGCGCCGCCCTGTTTGTCGACGCGCAGGTCGTGGTCCCGCGCACTCTCCCGTTCGACCGCGCGACCGCAATCAAGGACGCTTTGGCTGCCCGCTTGCGCCACGACATCCCGGAGGCTGATATTTCCCTGTCCCTGTCGCCGGTCGAACTCAACGATGAGACCGCCTTCGACAAAGTAACGCTGGTGGCGTCCCGGCAGGGCTTGGCGGTGCATCACGTCACCATCCAGCACATTGCAGACAAGATATCCGTCAGCCTCGACCTGGAGGTCGATGGGACCATGCCGCTGGGCCGCGCCCATGGCGTGGCGTCCCACCTGGAAAACGCTATCGAGGCGGAACTCGGCGCCGGCGTCGAGGTGGAAAGCCACATCGAGCCCCTGCTCGTGACGGCGGTGGAAGGCGCCGATATCGCCGAGCCCGAACGCGCCGGCATGGTCTCAATGCTGACTGATCTTGCCGCCAAGGACGGCCGGCTGCGCAGCATCCATGATGTGCGCGCCCGCCGCACCCCCTTGGGCCTGCTCGTCACCATCCATTGCCACGCCAATGCCGCCAGCAGCGTTCAAGCCGTGCACGACGCGCTGCACGACCTTGAACTGGCGTTCCAGGCTCGCCTGCCGGAGGTCAAGCGCCTGATCGGCCATGCCGAGCCGGGGTAGATCGACCTCGGCCGGCCGACACGCGCAAAAGGCGCTCGCGGGTCCAGGATGACGTCGTAGCGAACTTTTGAAAGCGTCGGAACACTGGCAATGCAAAAGGCCCGCAGGGGGATCCCTTCCTGCGGGCCTTGATCGCTTCGGAAGCGGGCGCGGCGTGGGGTACGCATCCACATTTCCCCTGCCCCGCAAAGGCGTAACGAATCACCCATTCTCATGGGCGCTGCACATCGCGACATGAAACCAGTGCTCAGACCGCCAGCGGCTGCAACTGTAGCCTCAAACCAGCTTATTGCGATCGCGCCGCGGTTCAACAGCCAGCACACCGCCAATTTCGTCGGACAGGTCCGTGATGTCGGTCGGCATCACCAGATCAAGGCCACAATCGCGCAACTCTTGCAGCTTGTTCTTTAGGCGCAGAAAGGCAGCCTGATCAGCGGCCTTGCGGTCGCCACCCTGCAGGATGGTCGAAAACCCGGATTCAATCTCGTAGAAGCTCATTCCGCTCTCCACTCGATTAACGTTGGCGGTTTCGTCTTCGGCTTTACCGTCGCCACTTAGATCATTTGAGCTGCGTCAGCACGTCGCTGGACATTGGCCTAAATGATCGGAATACGCAAGCGGCTGTCCACAAGATTCGGTACGAAGGGCTTGACCGACGGCACTATTGCAACGCAGCAAAATGACTTATGATGTGCGCAAGCGATCGCCGACGATCTCACAATATCTCTTTAACGTATTGATAACACTGTATTATTTAATCGACCCTCGGACCGGTGCTGGAGCATGATCGACGTCAGACTCACGCACCGCAACCTGATCACGGATGTCGCCGGTCTGGCTGTGGGTAACTATCACGAGGAGCGCCTGCGCTCGGGCGTGACGGTGCTGACCTTCGAAAAACCGGCTGTCGCCTCGGCTTGCGTGCTTGGCGGAGCGCCCGGCAGCCGGGATACCGAGGCGCTGGCGCCCGAGATGCTGGTTCCAGGGGTCGATGCCATCGTGCTGTCGGGCGGCTCAGCTTTCGGGCTGGATGCGGCCAGCGGCGTGCAGGCCTTTTTGCGCGAGCAGGGTCGCGGCTTTGCGGTGGGCCCAGTGCGCGTACCGATCGTCCCAGGCGCGATTCTGTTCGATCTGCTGAACGGCGGCGACAAGGCCTGGGGACGCTATCCGCCTTATCGGGAATTGGCCTTTGAGGCGGCACGGACCGCGGGGCGTAACTTTACGCTCGGCAGCGTCGGGGCGGGGTTTGGCGCCACCACAATAACCTTGCGCGGCGGCCTGGGGTCAGCCAGCGCTGTAACCTCAGGCGGGTTCACGGTTGGGGCCCTGGTGGCGGTGAACGCATTGGGCTCGCCGGCAATTGGCAAGGGGCCGCATTTCTGGGCTGCGCCATGGGAGCAGGACGGCGAATTTGGCGGGTTGGGGATGCCGGCCCAAATCACGGCTGATCAGCTGCAATTGCGCTGGAAGGGTGGCCCCGCGACCACCCTGGCGGTCGTGGCCACCGACGCGGCGCTCACCAAGGCCGAGTGCAAGCGCATGGCCATCGTCGCCCACGGCGGCTTTGCGCGCGCGCTCCGGCTGTCAGCGGCGGCCTTCGATGGCGATACCGTGTTTGCGGCGGCGACGGGAGCGAAGGCGCGAACCGGCGAACCGCTGGACGACCTGACCGAAATTTGCGCCGTGGCCGCCGATTGCGTTGCGCGCGCGATCGCCCGCGGCGTCTACGAAGCTGCGTCCACCGATGTACCGGGGGCCGCGCCATCATGGCAACAGGCGTTCGGGAGATAGCGGCGAGACAAGCCTGGTCGCTATGCCATGTCGCCTGGAGTGCTACCGCGCGATCGTCCCGGTGCGCCGGATCTTGCGCTGCAGCATCAGCACGCCATAGACCAGCGCTTCGGCCGTCGGTGGGCAACCGGGCACATAGATGTCCACCGGCACGATGCGGTCGCAGCCACGCACGACAGCATAGGAATAGTGGTAGTAGCCGCCTCCGTTCGCGCATGATCCCATCGAGATGACATAGCGCGGTTCGGGCATCTGGTCGTAGACCTTGCGCAAGGCCGGAGCCATCTTGTTGGTGAGCGTGCCGGCCACGATCATCACGTCCGACTGGCGCGGCGAGGCGCGGGGCGCAAAGCCAAAGCGCTCCAGATCATAGCGCGGCATGGCCGTCTGCATCATTTCCACGGCGCAGCAGGCCAGACCGAAGGTCATCCACATCAGCGAGCCGGTGCGCGCCCAGGTGATCAGCGCGTCGGCGGAAGTGGTGAAAAAGCCCTTGTCGGCCAGATCGTTGTTGATAACGCCCATCACGGCGTGATCGGCCGCGCTGTCGCGGAGTGAGGTACCCGGCGCGCCCTCGCGCAAGGCCTCAAATGTCGGCTGCGGTTGTCCCGGAAGCATCAGTCCCATTCGAGCGCACCCTTCTTCCATTCGTAGATGAAGCCGATGGTGAGCAGTCCCAGGAACACCATCATGGCCCAGAAACCGTAGTCGCTCATGTGCTTGAACGCGGCTGCCCAGGGGAACAGGAACGCCACCTCCAAGTCGAAGATGATGAACAGGATCGACACTAGGTAGAAGCGCACGTCGAACTGCATGCGCGCATCGTCGAAGGCGTTGAAACCGCATTCGTAGGCCGAGACCTTTTCCGGGTCGGGATTACGGATCGCGATCAGGAACGGCACGATGGTCAGCACCAGCGCGATGGCCAGCGCCACGCCGATGAAGATGGTGACGGCGAGGTAGTTGCCGAGCAGTTGGTCCATGGGAAAGGTCCGGTGGGAGGAGAGTCAGTGGCTGTATAGCCGGTGTCACGCCGGACCTCAAAGCCAAAGAGGCCGCAGGCGTGGGGCGGCTCTCCATAGTGGTTCAAGTCAGCCGCGTTTTCTGTTAGTCTGTATCCATGACCCGAACCGAAGCCTTAGCCACGATCACCCGTAAGCTCGCCGCGTTCGACGACGAGCGTGTGCAGGCCGTCGCTGAGATGGTCGCCGAGATGGACGAGCCACCATCAGTGCCGGTTCGGCCGCTCTCAGAGCGCGAAATGGCCTTGTTGGAGCAATCCAAGGCTGATTTCGCAGCTGGCCGTTCCTATTCGATGGCCGAAGTCATTGCCCACCTCGATGCCGCTTTGGCGCCACTTGGTGTCCCGCCCTACAAGCCATGAGGACTGTCCGGCTTTCCCAATCGTTCCGCGATGAGTTGACCCGGTTGCTCGGCCAGGGAGCGCGCTTCGGAGCCATGGTCATTGCGGATAAAAGGCCCGCGTCATACATACCATCGAAACCACCCTCACAACCAATCCCAAACGCCCGATCGATCCGGTCCTTGGCATCTGTACCTATCACGTCACCAAGACTCCGTTTGTGCTGCTCTACGACTACGACGATAGCGAACTGCGCGTGCATCTGATCATCCACGCCAAAGCCGACCGCGCGCTTATCGACTTAACGACCGTGATCTGGTGACGTCTCACAACCCCCTTGGCAACCACCGCCAGCACGCCCACGCGAACCCGACGCACGCCAAGCCATAGGCGGCGAACACTGCCCCTAACGGCAGCCACATCAGCACCACGCCGAACACCAGGTTCGGCAGCAGATCGCCGATCTCCAGATAGGTGCGGTAGACCGCCGTCATCGGCGCGCGCTCGCGGGCCCGCACCGCACGGTAGAACACCGTTCCGCCGACGGCGTCGAGGCCAGTGGCAAAGAAGCTGGTCACCAGCAGTACGCCCCCCGCCAGCAGCGGCGCATGCTCGCCGGCCAAGCCGGCAGCCAGCAGCGTCACCGCCATGCCGGCGAAACAGGCCGTGATTGTTGCACGTAGTCCCACCCGCCCGCCGATCCGACCCCACAGCAGCGCGCTGATCAGCAGCACCTGGCTCATGGATATCAGGATGCCAGCCGCATCGCTGCCCTCGCCGGTCTTCTTCATCAGGATCGGACCGTAAACGAACAGCGTGCCCCAAAAGCCGGAGCGGCCAAAGGCGATCATCCAGGCTAGGATCAGACGCGGCTGCGACAGGAATCGCGGCACGAAATGCAGTGGATTTGCCGGCGGCGACTTGGCCGGAATGATGATCGCGGTATCGGAGAGGCGGAAAAACCAGAACACCGCAATCAGAATAAGCGCCCAACCCGCACTCCAGCCGAAAGCAGCTGCAGGACCGATGCGGCTATAGAGCCAGACGCCGAGAAAGGGACCGATGGTCCAACCGACGGTGGCGAAAGCCATACGCAGGCTGTCGTTACGTACCAGCTCTTGCTTGCGTACGAAGTCCATGATGTAGAGCATCAGCACGATATTGAGCGCCAGCGAGCCGAAGTTGCGGATGGCGATGCCGGCAATCTGGCCTGGCAAGTTATGGGCGGTGAAGACCGCGGCGGCGACCGTCAGGCAGGCTGCGCCTAACGTGTAGGTCCAGCGCCGGCTGATGCGGGCGATCAGCAGTGGAACGCCAAGCCCCGCGATAAGCCCGCCGAACGCCATGGCGAAACCGAGATAGCTGACGTAGCGGGCCTCATGCAGCAGGTCGTAGGTCTGCAATGGAATGACCGTCGCCAGCGACGCGCGCGCCATCGCCTCGATGAAGAACAGCGTCGAGAACACCCACAGGCCAGGGCGTGCTTCGCCCTGCGCCGCGATGCCGATGTCGGAGGTTGTGCTCATGCCGGTATGCCCATGTCCCGGCTCTGCTCTACAGCACGCAGGCGCTGGCAGTCATACCGCAAACGCAGGGGAGGACTGAGCCTAAGCCCGCTTGCCGAGCAACACTTCCTTGGCCTCATTGATCTTGGCGGCAAGATAGTTCGATCCGCCCTGATCCGGATGCAATCGCTTCATCAGGTTGCGGTGCGCTGACTTGATGTCCTCCAGCCCGGCATTGGCCGGCAAGCCCAGGACCTCGAAAGCCTCCTGTCGAGTCATCGGGCCGCGCACCACTGCTGCGCCCGATTGTGCGTTGCCGGAGCCGCCGTCGCCGCCCGAGCCACGCGGCATCTCGGCGCGCCATTCCGGCCAGCGCCGATCCAGATAGGCTTCCAGCAGCTGGCGGCTCTGCGCCTCGCCGGCTCGGCACTCGCGCCAAAGTTGCGCCAGATCTGTCCGCGACAAACCGCCGAGTTCGCGGCCGGTGAAGGTGCCCGCCAGCACGTGCCCAGCTAGCGCACCGGTCGCCTGGTCCAGCGACATTTCCAGAAGTGCCGTGCGCACGCTGGCCAGCCGCGCATTTTCGGCCGTCTGGGCCGCGCTGCGGGAAAATCCAAAGGGTCTCCAGATCGCGAAATAGCCAACGGCCGCAAGCGGCATCGCATAGAGGAAAGAGCCCCTGAGCAGCAGCCAGAGCGCCAAGGCCAACGCCAGGGCTCCGCCAGCGCGGCGCAACAGCTCGGCGCGCTTTTCGAAGGTCGCGGCACGAAAATAGCGCAAGGCAAAATAACCACCACCCAGCAGAATCAGGCCGAAGAGGAGGGTGCTCATGTAAGGTCGGTCCGGCTCGGCCAGGGTTGCGCGGCGGCCACCTTGCGATCGGGGATGATCCGGACAAACATAAGGCGAAATGCGATCGCGACGGCTGCGAGCGCACTCATTGCCCGAGCAGGACGCACGGAGCAAGCGGGATCGTCGGTCCACCGAACAGAACCGAGCCGTCAGGACTGGAGCGAGGTGCTATCGCCCCTCAAAACCCATTGCACCAGAAGCGCATGGTCACGGTCCAGTTGCCGGAAGAATTCTGCGAAATGCCGGTCTGACGGTCGGTTTCGTCGCCGTTGCAGTGGGCGTTGTTCCACCACAGCTGGGAGACCGCCTCGGCCAAGTCCGAGCTGGCCACGGCTTGGCTGCGACGGCAGGCGGCATGGCCATCCTGGGCCAGGATCTTGGTAAACCCCTCCGGGCAGGCGACAGCGTCGACCGCCCAGGCTGGGCGGGTGAGGGCAAGCGCGCAAACCAGAACAAATCCTGCCAAGCGGATGGATGCAAGCATCGGTAGTCTCCATCAGTGGGCAGCCGGTTGTCACGATTGGTGCTTCGTGGGGCGGAACTTGGGCCGGGCGCGGCCGGATTTGCGGCGGCGGCAGATTCACGCCCACCGGCCTATTAGGCACATCCCGCTCAAACCCTTGCGAAACCCTTGCCCGTCGCGTCAAATCCGGACAGTGCGAGTGGGCTCGAGGTCGGTTGTGATGGTGTTGGCGTTGCAGGTTGCCGGGCGGCGTTTCGCCTGGGTGGTGCTGGCTGTCAGCCTGAGCGTGATGGCGCTTGGCTTTGCCGGGCACTCTGTTCCCGAGTTGGATGTGCTTGCCAATGCGCGCGGTCATCTGATTGGTCTCGTCATTGCAGCACTGCTGGCCTTGTGGCTCAACTACCGGCCGGTGCTCGTCCTGGCACTGGGGGCGTTTCTGACGCTGGCGGCTCATTCCCTGATCGCACAGCAGAGCGAGTTTCCGCTCATCGGCGCGGCTCAGGCGTCGTCGGGACCGCAGGCCGATGGCAGCTGGACCGTCTTGGCGTTGAACACCTGGCATCATCAGCCGGACCAGGATGGCTTGGCCGACTATCTGATCCACTCAGGCGCCGATGTACTGGTGCTGACCGAGTTCGGCCCCAATAAGATCGGGCTGTTGCATGTACTGCAACAGACCTATCCCTACCGCAAGGACTGTTCCGATGGCTGGGATTGCGCACTTGCCGTGCTGTCGCGTCATCCGTTCACGAGTTCGGGTGCGGTGGCGGCCACCGATACCAGCCCGGCGCGGGTCTGGATCGGCTTTGGCGATGGCAAGGATCAATTGACCATCGTCGGCACGCAACTCATCGATGCCTTGCGCTGGCCGCGGCTGCACCGTCTCCAGATGGCCGATCTCGCCAAGATGTCGCAACGGCTCCCCGGACCGGTGCTGGTGGCGGGTGACTTCAACACCTCGCCGTGGTCTGCGGCCTATGCCGACTTCGTCAGTGTATCTGGGCTGGCACCGATGGGCCAATTCTTGCCGAGTTACCCTGCAGGGGGCCAAGGATTGCCCCAATTGGCGATCGACCATATGTTCGCCAGCGGCACGCTGGCGTTCCAGCAGGTCTGGCTCGGCCCGGATGTGCGCTCGACCCATCGCCCGTTGCTGGCGCGCATCAGCCTGCCCGACAATGCCCTGGCGTCGCTGCGCTAAGCGTCAGGTGCCTGGCCCGCAGCGCCGGATCTTGCTGGCGGCCAAGGCCGCCCGGACATCGTCAGTCAGGGCCTTGATATCGATGTGACGCTGCATGGACTGGCCAGCTGCCGGCCCCTCGGCAAGGATCTTCTTGGCCGCATCCAGGTCGCTGACGGCACTGGTCAGCTCGGCGCAACTCAATTTGTCGCGCACATTCTGATAGGCGAACAGGCGAACGCCGGACGACACTGTGTCGCGGTCGGCCGATTGGGTCATCCAGGAGCGCGTCGGATCTGCGCTCATGGCGCGGACCATGGCGGTTCGCTGGCCCACGCATTCGGCACTATCGCTCAGGCAGGGCCCGCCGGCCGATTGGATGTCAAGCCCGGCGCAGCCCGCAAGGGCCGCGCTGACGGCCAACACGCCAATCCCGATCAGGTTGTATCGCAAAGCCCGCATGCCTCACACCTACCATAGTCCACCAAACGGCGCACCGGGTTCCATGCCCGCTGATTCTGCACTCGACAATCGCGCCAGCACGCTTACGAATCGTCCTCACGTCAAGTCTGCAACCAGGAGATGACCGATGACAAGAGCCGTTCTGGTCCATGCCTATGGCGGCCCCGATGCCCTCCAGGTTGGCGATATCGCCGTCGGCGCCCCCGGTCCAGGCCAGGCGAAGATCCGCCAGACCGCGATCGGCCTCAACTTTATTGACGTCTACTTGCGCACCGGCCTCTATCCGCAACCGTCGCTGCCGTTCATCCCGGGCATGGAAGGCGCGGGCGTGGTGATGGAGGTGGGGCAAGGCGTCACGGTCGTCAAGGCTGGGGACCGCGTCGCCTATGCCGGCCCCGCTGGAGGTTACGCCGAAGAACGCCTGATTGCCGCCGACCGGCTGGTGCCGTTGCCCGCCAGCATCGCCGACCAGACCGCCGCCGCCATGATGCTGCAAGGCATGACGGCGGAATATCTGCTCAACCGCACCTTCAAGGTCGACGCGTCGACAACCCTGCTGTTCCACGCCGCCGCTGGCGGGGTCGGCCTGATCGCCTGCCAATGGGCGCGCGAGCTTGGCGCGACCTTGATCGGCACCGCTGGATCGCCGGACAAGGTTGCGCTGGCCAAGGCCTATGGCGCGACCCATGTCATCAATTACCGCACTGAGAATTTCGTCGAACGCGTCAAGGAGATCACAGCGGGCAAACTGTGCGACGTGGTCTATGATTCCGTCGGCAAGGATACCTATATGGGCTCGCTCGACTGCCTGAAGCCGCGCGGCCTCATGGTCGCCTTCGGGCAATCATCGGGAGCGATCCCACCGTTCAACCTGGCCATCCTGAACCAGAAAGGCTCGCTCTACATCACGCGTCCGTCGATGCAGGCCTACACCACCAAGCGCGAGGACCTGTTGGCTTCGGCCAGCGCTGTGTTCGACCTGGTCGGGCGCGGCAAAATAAAGATAGAGGTCAACCAGACCTACCCGCTCAGCCGCGCCGCCGACGCGCATCGCGACCTGGAGGCGCGCAAGACAACCGGATCGACGGTGCTGCTGCCAGGGTGATCAAGGCCTAAGCCGCCAACCGCGTGCAACTCTGTCCCGGCACATCGGATTTTGCCATCAGCAGGGCCCCCTCCAGCGGGTTCTGTTCGCATTGGGCGGCGGACAGTCCGGACGAGGCCGATGTCACGTAGAGCGTGCGCAGATCGGGGCCGCCGAAAACGCAGCTGGTGGGATTGGTCACCGGCACTGGGACGATGCGGTCGACGCTGCCGTCCGGGCGATAGCGGATCAGGCAAGATCCGCCCCAGCGGGCGTTCCACAGGCAGCCCTCGGCGTCCAGCGCCGAGCCATCAGGTGCGCCGCGGCCGTTCGGGCCGGCGAAAAGCCGCGGATTGGCGAGATGGCCGTCTTGCGGGTTCCAATCGAACTGCGTGATGGCACCGGCCATAGTGTCGGCGAAATAGAGCCGGCGCCGCTGTTCGTCCCAGACCAGCGTGTTTGAGACGCCGACCGGCGCCACAACCTTGTCGAAGTGGCCATCGGCCTCCAGCCGGTAAAGCGCGCCGGATTTCTGCTGGATCGGCAAGTCCTCGCCATGCGGGCCGATGTTGTTCTGCATGGTGCCGAGCCAGAAGCGGCCCGTGGGATCGACACGCGCCTCGTTCGAGCGGTTGCCGGGTAGGTTCCCCTCGGGGGCGGCCCACAGGCTGCGCACTCCGGTCATGGGATCGAAGAACTCCAACCTGTCTTTCAACGCCAACATCAGCCCGCCCTTGCCGCGCGGCACAACCGCGCTGACCGGGCCGCCGCAGTTCCAATGCTGCGTGGCGCCAGTGCCAGTATGCATGCGCCAAGCTTGGCCGGCGACAATGTCGACCCAGTAGAGATTGCCGGTTTCGCGGTCGAAATGCGGCGCCTCGCCCAATATGAAGCGGCGATCGTTCACGACAACATCAAACTGCATGTGGTTCTCCCTCGGGGCAGCACCGCAGCCACCAAGCCATCACCTCCCGCCGAATCGGCAATGGCACCAGTTGCTTGTATCGCCGCCGGTCAAATCGAAAAACCGAATTCGTTACAACCCAAAGGCCAATCCAGGGCAATTCAAGTCCGGCTTGGCAACAACCGTAGGTCGGCTAGAGCGTTTCAGCGCGACCCGACAGTCCAGGGTCGGCGCCAGACCAGTCGGGTCTCGCAAGAACGCTACCCGACCTACGGTTGCGTCTAAGCCGGGGATCACTTGAAGGGCGCCGTGGCAAATCCCGTCACGGCCCGGCAGCGCAGTCTACGCACCGGTCAACACCAGCACCGTCGCCGCCACGATATCATCGACGCTGGCGCCGCGCGACAGATCCGAAACCGGCCTGGCGAAGCCCTGTAGCAGCGGTCCGATGGCGCGCGCGCCGGCCAACTGTTGGGTGATCTTATAGGCGATGTTGCCGGCATCCAGGTCAGGGAAAATCAACACATTGGCCTGGCCCGCGACCGCCGACGGATGCTTGATCTTGCGCTCGGCGATGGCGGTGGACAGGGCGGCATCAGCCTGCAGCTCGCCATCGATAGCGAGATCGGGGGCTAGCGTGCGCACCCTGACCAAGGCCTCGCGCACTTTTTCCACGCGCGCATGCTGCGCGCTGCCGTGGGTTGAAAATGACAGCAGCGCCACACGCGGTTCGATGCCGAGCAGGCGGCGGCACGTGGCGGCGGAGGCGATCGCGATGTCGGCCAGTTCGGCGCTGGTGGGATCGGCATTGACGGCGCAATCGGCGTAGATCAGCGCGCGCGCGCTGAGGCCTGCGCGGCCGGGCACCAGCATCAGGAATGAGCTGGACGGCGTCGTGAGCCCAGCCGCCATGCCGATGCTCATCAGGCTCGCCTCGATGATACGGCGCGTGGGATTGGCCGCGCCCGCGACCATGGCGCTCGCCTCCTCGGCGGCCACCAGCAGGCCCGCGAAGTAGAGCGGCTTGCGCAGCAACCGCAGCGCCGTCGCCGGGGTGAGCGAGGGACGGGTCACAGCGAGGTGTTCGGCCAGCCGTGGCAGGGCCGGATCGCTGACCGGCGAGCGCACCGTGCAGCCCTCGTGCGACAGGCCGAGCGCGGCCATTCGCTGGGCGACAGCCGCCGGCTCGCCGATCAGCATGGGGCGCGCGATGCCCCGGCGCACGATCTCGGCGGCGGCGAACAGAACGCGCTCGTCGTCCGCTTCGGGAAGTACGACCGTGCATCCGCGCCCCACCAGCGCGGCCGCGAACCTCTCAACGATATCCAAGTCCTACAGTCCCCGATGCTAACTCTTCTGGTCCGGATCGGGCATAATCACCGGTCCGCCTGCCGCCTTCCAAGCCCCCATGCCGCCGATGATATGGGCGACGGGCCTCAGCCCCATTTGCTGGGCCGTCTGGGCGGCCAGGGCAGAGCGTGAGCCGGCCGCGCAATGGAACACGAATTTCTTGTCCTCGCCGAACACCGGCTTGAAATACGGGCTGGCCGGATCGATCCAGAATTCCAGCATGCCGCGCGGGGCATGGAAGCTACCGGGGATCTTGCCTTCCAGATGCAATTCACGCGGATCGCGCAAGTCCACGATCACGACATTGGGATCGTTCAGCAGCTTGATGGCGTCGACGGCCGGGATTTCCTCGATGGCCTGCTTGGCCGCCTCGACCAATTGCTTTGCGCTGATGGCGATGATTGAGGGCATGGTTTTCTCCGTCGTGGGGGCGTTCGAGCATGAACGCTATCTGAACGCCGTCTTCAGGCAATGTTAAATTTATTCTGCGTATTCCTGGAGCCAGTCGCGTTGAACCTCGGGCCTGGACGCAACGACGAACTGGTCAAGCTCCCCCGAAGTTCCCAAAAGGCCGGTGTCATGAACGACTACCTCCGCAGCGCCTTCTTCATCGCCATCTGCGTCATCGACGTCGCCGCCATCGGCCTCGGCATCGGGTTGTATGTTACCGGCGCCTGACGCTCTTGGCGGCCTCGAGCCGATCCTTGAGTTGCATCGCCCAATAGCTCAACTGGACGCCGGCCTGGCCAAGCGGCCCACCGCCCCAAGGGGCCCCGAAGACCGCGAATTGTTTCCAGCGATCATCGCCTGTGGCAATCGCCCCCGCGATCAGCTGCCCCGCCATCGCCGTGGTGTTGAGACCGTGGCCGCCGAAGGCCGAGGCGATCCAAAGGCCGTCCCCGGCCGGACCGATGATCGGCATGGCATGGCGCGCATAGCCCATCAGCCCGCCCCAGGCATAGTCGATCCTGGGTAAGCGCAGTTGCGGATAGACGCTCAGCATGTCGCCACGCATCAGGCTTGCGAGTTTGCCAGGCTCGCTGCGCCGCGTGGTGATGCGCCCTCCCCATAGGATGCGTCCGGCAGTCAGCCGCCGGTAGTAATCGCCCGCCCGCCGGGTGTCGCTGACCGCGGCCGTGGTGGCGATGGCGGCATCTGCGCGCGCCATCAAGGGCTCGGTGACGGCGACGTAGGTCGCGACCGGCAGCACCGAGCGTGCGAGCGGAGCGAACAGGTGACGGTCGTAACCGCTGGTGCAAAAGACGATATGCTGCGCCCGTACTGCCCCACCAGAGGTGCCCACCTGAAATCCGCCCCGTTCGCGCGACCAGCCCAGCGCCGGGCTCTGCTCGAACACCCGCCCGCCGCGCCCCGCGATGTCGCGGGCCAGCGCCAGGGCGTAGATCAATGGCTGGATGTGGATCGCGTCCGGAACATACAGCGCCGCATGGTAGACCGGCGACTTCAGAACAGACCGGGTACGCTCGACGTCCCAGAACTCCGAGGCCGTGGCAAACTCGCGCTCCATGAGGTCGCGTTGGGCCATGAGCCCATCTCGCCCGGCATGGCGTTGGGCGACGATCCAGCCATGGCCCATCAGCGCTTGCGGGGCGAGAACGTCGAGCGTGGCGCGTACCAAGTCGTAGCCGTCCTTCGACAGGTCATAAAGCGCCTTGGCCGCCGGCAGGCCCACGCGCGCGATGATCGCGTCGATGCCGAGCGCGAATCCGGGCGAGACAAACCCGCCATTGCGACCCGACGCTCCCCAGGCCACGCGCTCGGCCTCCAACAGCACGACGCTTCTGCCGGCCATGAGCAACTCGCGCGCGGTTGTCAGTCCGGCCAACCCGGCGCCGACGACGCAGACATCGGCTTCGACTGGACCCCGCAACGCCGCATAACCGAAAATCGGACCATGGTTGGCGGCATACCACGTGGACGGATAGGCTCCGGCCGATGCCGTCCCGGAGCTCAGAGGCGCTGCCGATCGCCGCTGCAGCTCGACATCACTTCCCGGCATAGGCAATCCGCCAGATCGCGCCATTACCGTCCTCGCTGACCAGCAGCGCGCCATCGTGGGCCACCGCCACACCAACGGGACGTCCCCAGACGGTATCCTCGTCCAGCACGAAGCCAGTAAGAAAATCCTCATACGCCCCGTTCGGCACGCCAGCCTTCAACGGCAGCCGCACCACCTTGTAGCCAGTCCGTTTGGCGCGGTTCCACGAGCCGTGCAAGGCAACGAAGGCATCGCCCGCATACTCGGCAGGAAATGCCGCCGTCGCCCCGGCGGGCGCTTGATAGAAGGCGATGCCCAGCGGCGCCGAATGGGCCTGGAACAGCACATCGGGCACCGTCACCTTGCCTGCCAGGTCAGGCCGTGCGCCCATAAGACGTGGTTCTTCGTGGTTGCCAAGGTAATACCACGGCCAACCGTAGAACGCGCCATCGTGCACCCGGGTGGCATAGTCCGGCGGCAGATCATCACCCAGGCCATCGCGCTCGTTGGTGACGCACCAGACATCGCCCGTCGCCGGTTGCACGCCGAGCCCGGCGCAATTGCGGATGCCGGCGGCATAGATCCGGCCGTGCGTGCCGTCGGGAGCGAACTCCAGCACGTCGGCGCGGTTCAACTCATTGTCCCAGGCCGCACCCAGGCCGCGCGCTTCCTCCCATTGCGCCGCCTGCGGCACGGGCATGCGCCGCAAGCCCTCCGCGACATTTGAGCCAGACCCGACCGAGACGTACATTTTCTCGCCGTTCAGGCTGAAGCGCAAATCGCGCGTCGTATGCCCGCCGGATGTCGGAGCCAGCCGCGCAATCACGATCTCGGGCGCAGCCGTCGCCGTCATGTCCCCCGCCTGGTAGGCAAAGCGCAGCACGGAGTTGTGTAGCGCGACATAGACCCACTTCGGATCGGCACCCGGCGGATAGAAGGCGACGCCAAACGGAGCTTCCAGGCCGCTGGCGAATACGTCCTGCCGAAACACTGCCTCGGCGCCATCGGGCGCGCGCAGCACCTTGATCGTTCCGGCTCCGGTTTCAGCAACGAAAATGTCACCATTGGGCGCGATGCGCAGCGTTCGTGGCCCCTCCAAGCCGGTTGCAAAGCGCGTGACCTTGAACCCTGCTGGCGCCTTGGGTTGCGCGCCTTGCGGCGGATCGGCGATCTGTGTGGCATGGCTGGAGGATCGGGTCGCATAGGGCTGCGGCAGATCGGCCGGCGCAATCAGGCGGCGCAGACCTGGCTGGTCGCCATGCCAATCATCTTGCGCCGCCT
>Ga0075024_100000249_pt1 | contig 18064 bp, 9 predicted proteins | sample Str013_2_FD_71389 | JGI IMG/M metagenome (GOLD analysis project Ga0075024, IMG submission 71389) | Freshwater sediment microbial communities in response to fracking from Pennsylvania, USA - Straight Creek_MetaG_SC_2013 | ecosystem: Environmental > Aquatic > Freshwater > Creek > Sediment... | reverse complement strand
GGCCGCGGATAACTGGTTTTGAAATGCCATTGCCGGTAGTAAGCTGGCTGATGCCGGGAATTTTTGCCAGCGCATCGGTAAGACTGAAGTTGAGGTTTGATTGCAGCTGTGGCAGCGACAAGCCTGCAATATTAAACGGGCTGTGGCGGTAAGTCTGCTTTTTTATACCTGAAATTGTCACTGTATTCAGCACAGAAACATTGCCGCCATTGATTTGAGCAATTACGGTTAAGCAAAAAAATAAAGCAGCCAGTGTAAAATAAAATCTCATTTCAGCTTATTAAAAAAAACACCAACAGGTTTGGTTTTTTCAGGGGATATGCCGGAATACAAGAATTGGTGTGCGCAGCAGTATAAAATGTAACCGGGTCCGCAATATTTTTCTTCTATCGCCTGTAGTGGGTCGCGGGAAATGCTCTTGCAATCAGCGTATCAATACAGCAATACCCTTCCTGGCAAGCGTATTGCCGTTCATGTCAACAGCTTCGGCCACCCATACAAATGTGTTAGGGTCCTGTTTCTGTCCTTTGTAATTGCCATCCCATCCCAGCAGCAGGTTTTTGGTGGTAAAAACTATTTCGCCCCAACGGTTATAGATGGTAAAATATTTAAGCTCCCTGATGCCTACCGCAATCACTTTCAGTACATCATTCCGGCCATCGGCATTGGGAGTAAATGCATTGGGCACATACAATTCCGGCTTTACGTATACTTTGATATTGATGTCGTCTGTTGCTTCGCAACCGGCTGCATTGCGGGCCGTAACGGTAAACGTATATTGATTGCTGCTGGCTAATAAGGCAACAGGATTTTCAATAAAGGGGTTGTTCAATCCGGTTGAAGGCGACCAGGTATAACTGTTGAACCCGGAATGATTAATATCCACCGCCTGCAAAGGCAATGGCTGGCTTGCCGCAATGGCGGTGTCGTTGCCTGCAAATACTTTAGCAGGGGGTAAAACAGTAATAACAACGCTGTCTTTTTTTACAGAATTACAGCCATTGGCATCCGTAACATCCAGCAATACGGTAAACACGCCCTGCTGTGATGCATTGAAGAAAGGATCCTGACCAGAAGTACTAGAAAGAAACTGGGCCGGGCTCCAGAGATAGCTGGTTCCGCCGCTACCGTGAAGTTGTAATGTATTGCCGAAACAAATACTCGCATCCTTTCCGGCAAAAGCCAGCGGTGCAGCGGCAACATGCACTACAACTGTATCGGAGACACTGCATTGGCCACTGGTTGCAGTGATAATATAAGCAGTAGATACGGTTGGCGATACCAACGGGTTTAAAATGGCTGTATTGCCAAGACCGGCTGCCGGCAACCATGCAAATACTGTGGCATTGGTACTGGCTTGTAATTGTACAGAAGCTCCCTGGCACAGGTTTATATCATTTCCTGCATTTACTGTGATGCTGTTGATACTGGTAATGGTTACCGGGTAGGTGCCGGTGCAGCCATTGGCATCTTTTACCGTAAGCTTGTATGCCGCTGCCGGTAACCCGTTAAAAACATTGCTTGCCTGGAAATTGATACCGTCGACAGAGAATTGGTAGGGAACCGTTCCACCACTACCTGTTGCCGCCAGGCTGCCATTGGCCTGCCCGCAGGAAGCTGCTGTGGCAACAGCTATCACCGAAGGGCCATTGGCACTGGCAATTACCACACTGGCTGTTCCGGTACAATTATTAGCATCTTTAACAGAGACAGTATAATTGCCTGCCGGTAACCCGGTGAAAACATTGCTTGCCTGGAAATTAATGCCGTCAACAGAGAACTGGTAGGGAGCACTTCCACCACTAGCCGTTTCCGTTAGGCTACCATTGGCCTGGCCGCAGGAGGCAGCAGTAGCAACGGCAGTCACGGTTGCCCCGCTGGTGCCCAAAATGATAACCGAAACACTATTGCTGCAGTTGCCGGCGTCTTTTATTGTGAGTGTATAATTACCCGCCGGTAACCCGGTGAAAACATTGCCGGCTTGAAAGTTGATGCCATCTACTGAGAACTGATAAGGTGTCAGTCCGCCGTTGCCCGTTGCCGTCAGGCTACCATTGCTATTACCGCAGCTCGCTGCAGTATTGCTGCCTCTTACCGTTGCTCCGCCTGTACTGTTTACGCTTAAAGATAGAGACAATGTACATCCGTTATTATCTTTTACAACAATGCTGTGCGCCCCTGCCGCCAGGTTGCTGTATAAAAGGTTGTTCGTAAATGCACTGCCGTCTACGGCATAAGTAAAAGGTGCCGATCCGCCGGTCACGCTTCCCAGTGTAATGGAGCCATTGGCCACGCCGCAACCGGTATTGGTTACTACGGTGCTGATAGCGGTTGGTGGAAGCGGCGCTGCATTTACAACAATATTGACCGGGGTCGAACTGCATCCACTGCTATTTTGTGCTGTTATGTTATGCGTGCCGGGCGTAATACCAGTAAACCCACTTGCCGGGTAAACAGTATAACCATTTCCATCCAGGCTAAACTGAAGCCCGGTTGTAGCAGAAACAATGCCGATGCTGGCCGTAGCTGATAAACAGTTTGGTTGTACAATGCTTATCGCAGGCGCCGAAGGAACAGGGTTTATTGTTATGGTCATTGAAGTGCTGACGGCGCATTGCCCCGGGTTGGGTGTAAACGTATAAAGCGCTGTAGCAGTATTGTTGATTGCAGGCGACCAGGTACCGGTGATGTTATTTAAAGACGTTGTTGGCAGGGGGGCGATAACACTGCCTGCACAAACATCCGCCACAGGGTTAAATGTTGGTGTCACCAGGGGAGTAACGGTAATGCTTAGTGTTGCGGTGGAAGCGCATTGGCCCGCCGATGCTGTAAACGTATAAAGCGTTGTTGCAGTATTGTTGATTGCAGGCGACCAGGTGCCGGTGATACCATTGAGTGACACAGTGGGTAAGGTCGTTAAAACCGAACCCGCACAAATAGGCTGAATTGCATTGAACAAAGGTATTGTTGATGCTGTAATCGTTACAGGTGCTGTTACTGCAATGCCCGGGCATCCGCCGCTGGCGGCAATGGTATAAGTTACGGTATAGCTGTTGGGTATACTGGTACTGGCATTGATGTTACCAGTTGCAGGATCAATCGTTAGGCCCGTTGGCGCAGAGAATATGCCGCCGGTATATGTTCCGGTGCCCGTTAAATTAACAGTGTGTATCGTTGCATCTGTAGCACAAAAAGGTATTCCATAAACTATATTGGCTGTTGGCGGTGTGCATGGAGTGGCAGTGCACATTGCTGACGCTGCATTGAAACAGCTGCCTGCATTGCCCGTAGGTGTTACTGTTATTGAAACATTATCCCCCGACACAAGACCCGTTACCTGGTAGGTTAAGATATTTCCAATAGCACCAATGTTTACAACCGGGCTTGCCCCTGCCTGGTAGGAAATACTATAGTCTGTTGCCCCCGCCACTGCTGCCCAGTTAAAAACTACCGACGAAGTTGTTGATGCCCCGCAATTGATTGTTGGACTAAGTATTGGATTGATCGTTATTGCCAGCGTAGCGTTGCCGGCGCATTGGCCCGCCGATGCTGTAAACGTATAAAGCGTTGTAGCAGTATTGTTAATTGCAGGCGACCAGGTACCGGTGATGCCATTTAAAGATGTGGTTGGCAATGGGGCGATAACACTGCCTGCACAAACATCCGCCACAGGGTTAAATGTTGGCGTAACCAGGGGAGTAACGGTAATGCTTAGTGCTGCGGTGGAGGCACATTGGCCAGGCGATGGTGTAAACGTATAAAGCGTTGTTGCCGTGTTGTTGATTGCAGGCGACCAGGTGCCGGTGATACCATTCAATGAAGTGGCTGGCAGGGGTGTAAGTAAACTTCCGGAGCACACGGGCCCTACCGGTGCAAATACGGGTATTAAACTTACGCCAATCGTATTCACTGTCACCGTAGTGGTGGCCGTACAGCCCCTGGCATCTTTTACGGTGATGCTGTAGGGGCCGGCCGCCAGGCCTAAAAATATACTGCCGGATTGAAAGCTAAGGCCATCGCGGCTATAGGTAAGCGGTAGTGTGCCGCCACTTGCCGTGGCAGTAATGGTGCCATCGCCCTTACCACAGGATGCGCCGGATGCGATTGCGGTTAGCCCCGGGCCAGCAAGATTTTGCAAGATAACCGGCAGACTGGCCGTGCAGCCATTGGCATCTTTTACATAAAAAGTATAAGGCCCCGCTGGCAGGTTGGTAAAGCTGTTGCCGGCCTGGTAATTACTGCCATCTATTGAGTACTGCAAGGGTGCCGTACCTCCTGTTGCATTGCCGGTGATGGTTCCGTTGGCAGCCCCGCAGGCGGCATGTATAATACTGGCAACGGGTGTTTGCGGGCCGGTAATAGCTGCCACTGCAATGGCCTTTGTATTAACGCAGCCGTTGGCATCTTTCACAGTAATGGGATAGGTGCCGGGCAGCAGGCTGGTAAATACATTGCTTGCCTGAAAATTAATACCATCGCTGCTGTACAGGTAGGGCGCAATTCCGCCACTGGCCGTTACCGTTATACTTCCATTGGCATTGCCGCAGGCAGCAGCTACTGCATTGGCTGTAAGTGCCGGCCCGGTTGGGTTAGACACCGATACGCCAGTAGTGCTGATACAACCACGGGCATCTTTCATATAAACCGTGTAAAATCCGGCAGCCAGTTCGCTGAAGCTGCCACCGCTTTGGTAGGCCGTTCCGTTGATACTAAACGTGTAAGGAGATTGCCCGCCCGTACCTTCTGCAACCAACGTTCCATCATTGTTATTACAACTTGCAGCGATAGTGTATGCGGTAAGTTTTGGTAGCGGCGTATTGGCAATGGTGACAGGTATACTGCTGAAACACCGGTTGACATCTCTTACATACAAAGTATAATTACCCGGTGTTAGTCCTGTAAAAACATTGCTGCTTACATACACTGTGCCGTTAATGCTGTATTCCAGTGGCGCCACACCACCTGTGCCTGTTGCTGTAATGGTACCATTGTTTAAGTTGCATGAAGTGGCTGCCGCATCGGCAGTAACAGCCGGAACAGCTGCACTGGCCAAACTGATATTTACACCATTGATACATCCTGTTGCATCTTTAACCGTAATGGCATGAATGCCCGGTGAAAGACCTGCAAAAACGCTACTGGCAACATAAGCACCACCGTCTATGCTATAAGTGTAGGGCCCGGATCCACCGCTGCCTGTTGCCGTAATGGTGCCGGTATTTACACTACAGGTTGGATTTACCTGTGTGGTGCTGATGGCCGGGCCACCGGTTGAAGGAACGGTTACGAATTGGGTCGTTAAGCAGGCCCCCGCTACATCCGGAGGACCGGCCGTAAAGTCTGCATCGTCAGCAATAATTATGGGATAAGTACCCGGAGCCAGCCCTGTAAATGTAAAAGAATTGCCGCCTGGTGGAAAAAATGTTTGCCAGCTAATGCCGTTGTCAATACTTGCATGGTAGGGTGTGTTGGCGCCCACACCTGTTATTGTAATGGTACCTGTACTTGCACCACAGGCACTGGCGCTTGAGACAGCTGTTGCCGTGGCAGGTACACCTATACCAATCGTTACAAGTTTGGTTATGCTGCACAATGAAGTTCTGTTACGGGCTGTTATTGTATGCGTGCCAACACTTACTGGCCTGAACTGGTTGGCTGTAGTAAACGGACCGCCATCCAGGCTAAATTCATAATTGTTACCGCCGCCGGCAGGAAATCCTTTTAAATTTTTTATCCTGCCTTCTCCTGTACAAGCCAGAACATCTCTTACGGTAAAAGTTACATCAGTGATGGCAGTGCCGGCTGCGCTGTTGGTAATCGTACTATTTTGCGGCGCTGCTGTGCAACCGGTTGCGTCTTTTACAATAATGCTGTGCACGCCGGCAGCCACATTGATAAAGATGGATATGGGTTGAAAGGCACCCCCATCAATATTATAACTTAATGGCGCAACGCCGCCAGCAGCCGTTACCCTGATAACGCCACTGGCTGTTCCACAGGTGGCATTTTGTTGTACTGCTACAGAAAACGAAGGGCCGGCAACCGCGTTTACAACCGCCTGCCTGGTGACCATGCATCCATTGGCATCTTTCGCGTAAACAGTGTACGATCCGGAAGACAGGCTATTAAACACATTGCTTGCCTGGTAAACTACGCCATCAACACTGTACTGCAATGGTGCTATACCGCCAGTGGCCGTTGCCGTTATTACACCGTTGCCAATACTGCAGGAAGAAGTTATTACACTAACGCTGAGGCTTAACCCAGAAGCGTTTCCTACATTTACTGCTATTGATTTTATACAACCGCCGGCATCTTTTACGTAAACAGTATACAACGCCGGTGGAAGTGCTGTAAACACATTGCCTGCACCGTAGGTTATACCGTCAATAGAATATTGAAGCGGCGCTGTACCATCGGTTCCGGTACTGGTAATTGTTCCGTTATTGGCAATACAGGATGCCGGCGTTGTTACTGCGCTAATCAACGGTCCTGCTACTGCACTTACAACCACCCTCACGGTAGCAATACAGCCGGCATTGTCTTTTACGTATACCACATAATTTCCCGGCGCTAATGCATTAAAAATAGTAGTTGGTAAAAAAGTAACTCCATTAATACTGAATTGATAAGGCGCTATTCCCCCGCTGGCTGTAGCCGTAATGGTTCCGGTGTTGGCGGCACAGGATGAAGTAGTGGCGGTTGCTGTTACCGCAGGGGCGTTGGTATTGGCAAGCGCTACAGCAGCCGTATTGGTACATCCCGTTGCGTCTTTTATGGTGATGGTATAGGCACCGGGGGCTAATCCGGTAAATATATTGCCGGTCTGATAACTCACCCCTCCATTGATACTGTACTGATAAGGGGGGATGCCGTTGCTGCCTGAAGCGGTAATACTTCCGTTAATATTGCCGCAGCTAGCACCAATAGAAGACGCCGCTACTGTTGCTGGCAGCACATTGTCTACCGTAACATTGATTGTTTTAAAACATCCAATTGCGTCCTTTACAGTAACGGCATATACACCGGGTGTGATACCGGTAAAAATATTGCCTGGCTGAAAAACGTTCCCATCGATACTGTATTGTAAAGGCGCGGTACCATCCGTTCCAAATGCGGTAATGCTGCCGTTGTTTTGTCCGCATGTAGCTGAAGCCGGTATGGCAGACAGGGTAACCGGTGGGCTTGAAACAAGGGTAATAATAACCCGGTTGGTGCAACCGCTGGCATCCCTTACTACCAATGTATAATCGCCGGCAATTAACCCGGTAAAAAAATTTCCAGACTGATACGTCGTGCCGCCATCGATGCTGTATTGGTAGGGCGCTGTGCCGGCGGTTGCGTTGGCTGTTACTGAGCCTGTGTTGTTGCCGCAGGTGGCATTGGTTTGTGTGAAGGTTAACGCAGGGCCATTACTGTTAAGAATGGTTATTATTGTGTCGTTGAGACATCCGCCCGACCCCTGCACCACGAGTGTGTAGCTGCCTTCTGCCAATCCGGTGAAATTGCCCGCTGGCTGAAAAGCCCCGCCATTAAGGCTATAAGAATAGGGACCGGGCGTGCCCGAGCCAGTTGCTGTTATGCTTCCTGTACTTGCACCACAAGTGGTATTTGTTTTCGTAAAATTAATGATGGGACCGGGAAGAACAAATGTGGCACTTGTCTGTGTTCCACTGCAGGCAAGATTAACTGTGGCAACAACTGTATACAAAAGGTTGGGGGTTAGCGCAGTAAAAACACCACTCGTATTTGCGCTGCCAATTTGTACGGAGCCGTTAAACAATGTATAAGTAACAGTTGAGCCCGAAGGCGGCGCCGGGCTAATGCTTGCTGTGGCACTGGCTGTTACGCAATCGGGTATAACATTTAGTATAAAGTTAGTGGTGGGGCAATAGGCCGATACGTCAAAGGACGCAACAAAACCATCACCGCTTGCATACAGTAGCTTTTTAGATTCATCCAGGGCCAAATCATACACACTGGTGTTATAACCAGGAATAACAATATCGGGTGCAGCAGCATCATCGAATATTGTTCCATTAAACTTATAGACTTTTATGGTTCCGTTGGTATTTCCGATAAAGACGTTGTTACAGGCATCCGCCACTATACCGCCCTGGTATAGACGAAGATTACCGGCTATCGTTAACGGCGTACCAACCGTGGCGCCGCTTGCTTTGTCAACCGCTTTTAGATTTTGTCCATCCCAATAAAATAAATACGCGGCATTTACGGCCAGGATATTGGATGAGTTGTCAGCATAAGAACCACCTAGGTAAGGACGGTTCAGGATTTCTCCCAAAACAGTATAGCCCGATAAAGTGCTCCATACCGTACTGGCTGCGCTATACGGCGGGTTGTGTTTGAATATCCTGTTTTCAATTGTTTTATCCAGGCCCGATGCATAAATAGAATAAAGGCTGTTGGTTACGGGATCAATCACCAAATCAGACATGTCCTGGTAGGCTGCAGTGGCCCCTGTTAAGTTTGCCGAAGCCAGCAACGCAGTAGAAGGCGGAGCGCAAATGGCGATATTGTTATTGCCGGTAGTGCCGCCACCGGCGCAGATTATTTGCGGACTACCATTATTGCAAAACCAATACATTTTCCAGTCTTCCTGGAAACTTGTATTGGCGGTTGAGATATAATTATCGTACAGCCCGGTAGTGCTTACCCGGACTACCTGGAAGCCCTGGAACGCAAATCCCTGCCCGATGTACAGGGCACCCGACGCTTTATCTACCACCCACCCGCCAAAATAATAGCCTGCCTGCCAAATAGGTATAGACAATACCCCATTAAATGTCCAGAGCAGTGTTCCTGCGCTATTGTACTTTGCATGGCTGTGAGAGGCCGTACCGTTCTGACTGGTAGAGCCGCCACCAGCAACATACACGTTGCCTGCATAATCATAATCAACATCTATTGCTTTGCCTGCAAATGTTCCAATAAGGTTACTGGTACTGCTTACAAAAGGATCCAGTATAAGTGCTTTTGTTTTGTTGTAGCCCTGCGGAAATTGGAAGCTTATTTTATTACCCTCAATTTTATACAAAGTTTTTACATCGCCGGCTTTCTTGTTAATTGGTTTTTCGCCATAATAACTCAGGGGAATAGTGGTTGAAATTCCATCGATGCCGGACCTCACAATCAGTGCACCATTGCTGGTCGTTTTTATGCTCTTTACATCTCCTCCGTATTTCATTTTTACCAGGCTCAAATCGGCACCCGGGGCAGCCACTATGCTGTATTCGAAACCGGCTGCCGCCGCTTTGGTAAAACTGTAAACGATGTCTATTCCGGGGTAAATATTTTTGAAGATAATTTTCTTGTATCCGTATGCTTTTTCTGGCAGCAAGCCATAGGTATGGTAGTCTGCTGTTTTTTCTTCTGTTACAATGGCTGCATTTTCATTGGCACCCACCCATTCCATGGTGATGGTTCGGTCTGTATTCTTTTTCTTGCGTTCAATTTCTTCTTCCTTTGCACCTGCTTTCTCCAATTTTTCTTCTTCATCGTGTGAAAGTTTTTCCAGTCTTCGTTGCAGGTGAATGATTCCTTTGGGCGTAAATAAAACGGGCATGTCCAGTCCTTCATAACCATACCTGATGGGGCCCATACGGTCGTATCCTTCCATATAACTGCCATACTGGCCAATGTTTTCAATAAAAACCTGCGAAGCGCCGGTGGGGGATACAATGGCCGGGCCGGCGGCATTACGGATAACCCCAGAGGCTGCATCAAATGCCGGGTTATGCTGAGCACTGGCGGATACCAGTAAAAAGCTGCAGGCATACAGCATCGCTGTCATTAGGCAATGCCGGTAATCCCGCACCTGTTTTAATACCCTGTAAAGCGCCTGCTGCATTGGCTGTAAGCATTTAGTAATCGATATTATTTTCCAGGATATTGAGAAGTAATCAATGCATTCGCCATAAGATTTTACAATGGTTTCGGCGTTAACGCATTGCCATTTAGTAAATAGTAAATGGAAAAATGTAACCGCAGCAGGGATTTAATTTTACAAAATGTACAGGAGGCTGATTGTGGCAACTAGTACACGGCAGCGTACTTCTTATCAGGTAAAATATTTCGAGAAGGGTACAAATACGAGAAGGGTTCCAATTCATTGGAACCCTTCTCGTATTATTTTCCTGCTGCCAAATGCGGGCAGTATTGTTTTATTTTAATTACTGCGACTAACAGCCGAATACATCGCTTTGGTATCTTCAGAACCGTCATACACCCATAACAGCACCGGCTTTTCGCTCTGGTTCAACATTGTACGGATTTCTTTGAAAAAACGGACAGATACAGAAAGGTTGCCTTTCGTTTTCATTAATGGGGCAATGGCCTCTGCATAAGGTACTTTTTTAGAAGACATCAGCTTCATTGATTTTTGCGCTACACTGCTATTGCCATTATTCTGCATGCTATACAATTTGTAAGAAGGGTTAAACCTTCCTTTTGCATGTTTATCAACTTTATAAACGCCAGCAGCGCCAGCCACCACACCGGGTTCAAGAGCATCCTTTTTTTGATCTGCCTGTTTCCGGCTATTTTCTCCTTCTGCCACGATACCCATTTTTATAATCGTATTGGTAGTCAGGTCTACAATAAAAAAGCGCTTTTTGGCAGATTTCAATCCCAGGTTGATCATAATACCAAGCTCCGGATTGGCGCCGTATTGAATTGCATAATCCTGCAATTGCTTTGTCTGCTCATACAAAGACTCGTAAGAGTAACTGTCGGCACCTTCATCGGCCTGCTTTAATGAGGCAAACGACTGGTTTTCATAATTGCTGCTGGCGGTGTTTCTTTTGGCACCGTTCCTGGCAACCGCATTTCTTTTTACGGCCACAGTTTTAACCCGCGTTGCAACCATGCCATTAACTGAAGGCTGAACCGAAACAAGCTCCCTGCTCAGTTCTGCGGGTTGCTTTACGGTTAGTTTTGTTGCCAAATCCCTACTGGCAGTTTCCACCGAAATGTTTTTCAGCAGTTTCGATACATCAATTTTATTTCTGTGAACATAAGGCCTGCGAAGCGACACAAGTGCATGTGTTAACAGGGCCGGTTGATGCGCTTCCACAGCAACGGCGTTGTTTTTTGATAATGTTGCAGGCGATGGTGATTTTATTGTTTCAGCGGCAACGGTAACCGTGTTTGGCGGCACTGTAAATTGGAGCGCTGGTTTTGAAGCTGTTTTCTTTTGCGTGTAGTTGCTGGCCTGCTCGGATTTAGTACCGGGGTTAAAGAGACCCTGCATCGCTGTTCTTTCCTGGTATAATAAAAGACCAATCACTGCTAATGAGCCCGCAGCCAGGCATTTTAAGATGGGTTTCATGGGTAGGGGTTTTTAGTTTAACGTTCAAACCAGGGCCAAATACCGATACATTGTTCTATTAAAATCCGGTAATTCAACTTAAGCTCTACTAGTAGTTTTCTTTAGATTAACCGCCAAATTACCCTAGATATTTGTTATGTGCAATACCCTAGGCCATATTTTATTTGGCAGGTTTTTTATCGTGGGAAATTAGTTTTTAAACAATTGATATTCAACCAAAAATCGGTGGTATAGTATAAATACGCGTAGATTAAAATTTTTGAAACAGCCCACATTCTGTATCGCTTTTGGAACGTTCATGGCTTTTTACAACAACTCCATAAGCTTGTTTGCTTCTTGTGACGGCCCTCATTTAACCGAAAAGTTGCTCTATAAGTCAACAATTTTGGCATATATAGAATAGAACAGTGCCTGCGGGGTCAACCAATCCTGGTTTGCTATAGATATAAACCCTGATACGAATCAAAGCCTGGATTGATACATGTCAGGGTTTGCATTAAATAATTAAACAAGTTTTGTTAGAATTAACTCCCTTTTGCAGCCATGACAGAAAAAGAAATGCTAAACCACGTCGGTACCCGCATCAAAGAAATGCGCAACAAGAAGAAAATCTCGCAAGACGAGCTGGGCAGGCGTTGTTCAGTTACCAAAGCCAATGTATCAAAAATTGAAGCAGGCAAAATAAACATTACCATGCGAACGCTTTGCAAAATAGTGGATGCACTGGACGCCAGTGTTGCGGGCGTTGTGATAGATGAAAAATCAATGTAGGACAAGTAAAGTACGCCCGCTAATGGCCCTGAAAAACTCACCCAAAGCCACAAACGCTTTTTGCAGTAATAAAGGTTTCCCATTAATCTGAAACCCAATCCATGCCTGCTTCAGCCGAAACAAGGGCCTGCGGCATTGCGCCTGTGCATTCCTTTCAGCGGTATCTTTGCTGTTGTTCTCTATCTGCCTGTTATGTTTGTAAAACCCCTACTGCTTTTGCTAATTTTCATTGCCGGCATGGCATCATGCCCTGCACAAACTGTGGTTAAAAAAAAGCCGGCAGATACTGCTGTTTACCATTTTCACAAAGCTTCAGCAGATGGTACCGGTAAGTATTACCTGGGCCGGGAGATTGCGCATGTAATGGGTGCTTCTGGCAGTGAATGGCTGGAACGCGGAGAAAGGCAGCAGGAAGAAAACACCAGCCTGGCCATTGCCAGCATTAAACTACCACCCAACGCGGTAGTGGCAGATATTGGTGCCGGCACCGGATATTATAGTTTTAAGCTGGCGGCCAAACTTCCCAAGGGCCGCGTTTACGCAGTAGAATTACAGGATGCACTTATTGTCTATCTCAATAACAAAAAAAAATTGCTGAACGACAGTGTTGTCAGTATTGTAAAAAGTACGGAACGCTCGCCCAACCTGCCAAACAACAGTATTGACCTGGCCATAATGGTAGATGTATACCACGAACTGGAATACCCCCATGAAATGCTGCAGTCTATCCGCAATTGTCTTAAAAGTGATGGCCAAATTTTATTGATTGAGTACCGCGCAGAAGATTCTTCCATACCCATAAAGGCATTGCACAAAACATCGGTTCAGCAACTGGATAAAGAATTAAATGCCAATGGCTTTATTTTATGCCAGCAGGGAGAGTTTCTGCCCATCCAGCATTTTTTATACTACAAAAAGAAATAGCCAGATGGCAGGGCACTGACCTTTATCAAAAAAACAACTGATATAGGTCAGGCAATGCTTTAGAGAACCCGGCTATTTTAGCGGCGACCAAAATTAAAAAATGTCGCATGAAAACAACTGCCGCCGTATCTGTCAACCGCAATGCTTTATTACTGCTCAGGGTTAGCATTGGCCTTATTTACATCTGGTTTGGTGCGCTTAAGTTTTTTCATGGCTATAGCCCTGCAGAAGACCTGGCCATAAAAACCATCAACAAACTCACTTTTGGTCTTGTACCACAACCGGTAAATATTGTACTACTGGCCATTTGGGAAGTTGCCGTTGGCATCTTGCTGGTAGCCGGCAAATGGATGCGCACTGTACTGTTGTTTTTGTTTGTACACATGGCTTGTACCTTTACGCCGCTCCTGTTTTTTCCGTCCGTCTCTTTTAACTACCCGCCATATGGTTTTACGCTGGTTGGGCAGTATATCATGAAAAACATCATTATCATTTCTGCGGCCCTTGTATTGTGGCCTAAAAAAAATCGTGCCCTCGCATAAACATACGTGCCGATCATTATGAAATAGCACCCGATGCGGCAAGTGCATTGGCTATCAAAAAGAAACCTGATAACGATATTAAGCGTTGCAGCCTGAATGATTACATCCGCCGGGTGATTCAATAATAAATCGTACAACGATCTGTTATTGAATCACCATGGTCAGCGGTTTTTAATGGATGCTGGACAGTCGTTCAAACAGGGACGGGCGTCGTTCACAAGCCTGGATTATTGCTACGGTAAAGGGATTGGCATTTTCAAAGGATACGAATCGACTTAAAACAATCTGTTCTTCCAGATAAAAATGGATATAAGTTTTCAAAGGGCCGGAACGGTTAAGGGCTCGTATGTGGTTTCAGTTGTCTTTTCTTTCTGGCTTTATTGAGGTATGTTTCAATTTCTGAATTCCAAAGAAAGCAACAGAAAACCTTCTAAAACATAGTGTATCCATGAAAATACACTCGTATTTCCATGACAAAGCCATTAGTGTTTGCAATGAAGGCATGCCGCAAAAAGCCTTAGCTCATTCTGAAGATCTTTATTGGAATTGTTCGGGTTTTTTATTTTTTCAAGGTGATTTTACCTAATTGCTACAAAGTACACAAATCCGGATTGGAGAACCCGCAAGAGCATTTGTGCATCGCTGGAGATCGGAAATAAAATAAAGCAGTATAGCCATTTTTACAAGCTGCCGGCGTTCTGATTGGTAGTGTTGTTTGCGGATCAATCACGGTTCCTGCCCGCTTCACCCGGGTACAGGTTTTTAACAGGATCACTCTGCCAGAACATTTTGGTGTCAATATCCAGTATGGTAAGCCTGCCGGTAAAAGCAGCACCCGTATCAATATTCCAAACATTGCAACCGTTCATTGGCAGGGTTTCGTTATAGTAAAGCGTGGGGGTATGACCGATATAAATTTCATGAAAGAGTTTCAGCCGCTTTGGATACAATACAGAATTCCTGTCAATGCTGGTATCAAACGTAATAGCCATTTCCCAGAGGGTTCTGTCCCAGCTGAAATTTGAGCTATGAAATTCTTTTTGGGGGCCATGCATGGATGTAAAACCGGCATGTATAAACAAGCGGTTCATGCTATCTGTTTCATATAGTTTCATACGTTCAAAAAAATGGAGGTGGGCTCCGCGGGTTGCATCGTCAATGGCTGCATAACTTTTCAATGTAGCCTGTCCGCCATGAAATGTCCAGGTCTTGTCTGCATGGCCGGTGCGCAACCAGTCTTCGCACCATTCGTCGTGATTGCCTTTTATAAAAATGCAGGGCTGCTTTTCTGAAAGCTGCATTACATATTCAATCACAGCTGCCGATTCGCTCCAGCCGTCTACAAAATCGCCCAGGAAGATCAGCGTATCATTGGCTGTTACTTCTGCGCGGTGCAATACCTGCACCAGTGCTTTCAATCCGCCGTGAATATCGCCAATGACAAGGGTTCTTTTCATTGCTTAATAAATTTTGCCGGCACTTTATCTGCCAGCCATACTTTATTCTCCGATAAATAAAATGTAAACCCCGCTTCCTGCATTGCCCTGGCATCAATGGTTAATATAACCGGTTTCCCATGCCTGCTGCCAACCGTGGTAGCAGTTTCAATGGTAGCACTCAGGTGTACATGCTGCCTGTTTTGTTTCTGCAAACCATTGGCAAGTATACTTTCCACAAATCTATCCGTTGTGCCGTGGTACAATATATTAGGTGGAATTGTTTCCGGTAAATTCAATTCCACTTCAATGCTATGCCCCTGGCTTGCCCTTATCATAGTCTTATCCCAATTAAAAGCAAACCGTTTTTTATCATTTGTTGCCACTACGGCGTTGATGGTCTCAAAATCAACCTTAATGCCTTTTGCATTTATCTTTTCTACCAGTTCCTGCACACTGGCCCAACCGTTTTCATCCAGGTGCAAGCCAATTTCTTCCGGCTTGTGCCGCAGCACCAGGCTCATCAATTTACTAATATGTTTTAATTGCTGGCTCATTTGATTCATTTTAATTTATTCCTCACTACCAACAGGGCAAAACCCAGCAGGTTGGTGTCGCGCCATTTCAATGGATTGATGACTTCGGCGGTATCCTGCGGCAATCCGATTCCCCAAATGACATCTGAAGGGCTTGCTTCTGTAATTATTTTTTTTTCGTTTTTAATAAAAAATCTTTTAGTGCTTTGAGCTTAGAAAATTTATCCCTGTTTCCTTCTGCCACTATTGAATACGCCGATGCATTCCAAACGGCAGGCTCAAAGTTTTTAACTTCTCAGCCAATTGTTTTAGCAACATATGGCTTTTAAGTCGCCAGTATTAATTCCAAAGCTTCGTGATCATAAAACATGGAAGCTTTTATTAAATCCAGTTCTTTCTGGCCTACCGGACGATATAATGTTATTGGTTTCATTTTGTATAAAAAAACTGTTTATTGTTTTTCTATTCCAATCCTTTTTTCTATTTGCTCATCCTTCAACTCAATCACTTCTTCATACGGCAGATCCAAATCATCAATATTATTTGCAAGTACTTTCTGATATTGCTGGTTTACAAAATCTGTAATATCTTCAATTTTTGCAATCCATTCTGTACAAAATTGTTTCAGTACATCGCCTTTCATCCCCAGTTGTATTGCCTTTCTTTCCTGTTTATTACCAACAGGATCATGGTCGGGATCCCATTGCAGTCTCACCGCTGTTTTATTGAGTTCATTTTTCCATTCCGATTCTGTTGCAAACAAATTGCCATCATACGACGAAACGGTTGCCTGCTGCAAAATGGTTTTAAAATGAACCAGCGGCAATGCAATAGCAAGAATGCGGTGCTGGTTTTCTTTGGCAGCCCAACCAGCCCTGTGCATCATCCATAAAAAACCGGGCTTTATCCACGACATTCTGCTAAAGCTGTAATGACTACCTCCAAATTGCTGCTGCTTAACTGCGTAATCAACTATTTCAGAATTGAATGCCTGGTAAACAATTATATTTTCATTTTCTTTTCTACCTATAATTTGTTTCCCTGTTTGAGGCAGTCTTTCTTTTTGTTGTTTGTATTTTTCTGTCTTCACTTTTCTATATTTTCTGTTTTAAGGCTGTTAATGGTCAGCCAATCTTTCTCTTATCTCTGCCAGGGAATATTCTTTTACCAGCTTTCCATCTTTGAAAACGGTTTGTAAGGCACTCGCCTTTTCTTCTGCCCAGGAAACTTTGTCGTACAAAATATATTTGTTGTTCTCCTGCTTTACGCACAATAAACCGGTAGCCGATTTTTTGGTACCGTCATCCGTAATGGGGTTTTTAAATATTTCGCGGCCTTCTCCGCCTACTTCCACATAGGTGGCTTTCATGGCCATGCCAAATGTGTCGCGGGTATTGTACTGGTAGGTAAAACTGCCAATACCAAACACCGCTTGCGTGGCAAATCCTTTTGCTTTCAGGCCCTCGCAGATCTCTGTTGCACGCTGCAGGTTAATGCTGTCTCCGTAAATAGCGCCAATATGTCCATCCAGTAGTTTATAACCCCTATCTGTAACCGTACCGCCAAACACATCCCACAACAATTCCACCACGCCTTTTCTTTCTGCTTCAGTTTTGCCTGCCGGGTTACCGCAAATAATTTTTACCGGGTCGCCGCTATCAGGGCGAATCACCACTTTACCATCCCGCTGCAAAACAATTGCTTTCAGTGCAGGCAGGTATTCGGTACACACTTTCCACAAATCCCAGGTATCACTCACAATGCTTACTATGCCTGTTGGGTACACTTTTGTAATCAGTCGTTTAAACGTTTCCAGCTCACCATCTTTACTGCCACTGCACATTACACTGTGCTCGGTAGCTGCCACACTGCCGCCAATCAATTCTTTGTCTGCATCTGCATTGTAATATTCTTCCAGCGCATCAATGGCCGGGATGGTATCTGTTCCGGTAAACGAAAGCAGGTGCGCCATACCACTGAGTACCGCGCTTTCCAGGCTGCTCATGCCACGAAAACTAAAATCATGTCCCTGCCATTGTACAAATTCTGCCGGCATACCGGTTTGTGCTGCATATTTATTCAGCAGCTTACGGTATTCATGCGCAATGGTAGCGCTGGTGCAAGGCTGCCAGATGATAGCAGATAAAATAGTTTCTAAAAAATTTGTAAGCCAGTAAAATTCCGGCAATGTATTTACAATGGTAATGCACGGCACTTTTATGGGCACCCTGCTTCCTTCGGGCAAAGCTTTTATTTCTACCGGCAGGTAACCAAGCTCATGTAACTTTTCTATGTGCGCATACGTGGGCAGGTGTGCGCCCAGTGAGGTAACAATTCTTCTTTTGTAATTGGCCAGCACTTTTTCTTTGGACTGATCAAAAAAGTTTTCGTTGAAATAACTGACCAGGTACTCTTTTAAAAAATACTGCAGACCGAAAAACACCATTTCATCAACGCCTTCCAGCCGGCTGCTGCGGGGGGTAAGGTTGCTGTACACCAGTGTGGTAT
>Ga0075024_100000248_pt1 | contig 18087 bp, 18 predicted proteins | sample Str013_2_FD_71389 | JGI IMG/M metagenome (GOLD analysis project Ga0075024, IMG submission 71389) | Freshwater sediment microbial communities in response to fracking from Pennsylvania, USA - Straight Creek_MetaG_SC_2013 | ecosystem: Environmental > Aquatic > Freshwater > Creek > Sediment... | reverse complement strand
CTTCGCACAGGCGCTGCAGCTCGACATGACCGCATGGTATACGCCGACCGCCGATGGCTACTTCGATAGAATCCGACGCGCACAAATCTTGACCGCTATCGACGAGGCCAAAGGCGAGCACGCTCCCGCCCTTGAGAAGCTCAAGAAGACTGACCTCGCCACCCGCGCGGAAGCCCTGATGGCCAACACTGGCTGGCTCCCGGTGCCGCTCAGGATCACCTCTGTCTCCGGCGCTGACAGCGATGCCGAGATGACTGCCGAAGCCGCTGAATAGTTGCTGTCCTCTTCCGGCTGCGCCGCAAGGTGCAGCCGGATTTCTGCTCCACATCGCAGGCTGAGATCTTCGATCGGTCGATCATCCTGATCGTACCGCAGCCATGGCCACGCATTCCTCGGCCTTCGACCCATCAGCCATTGTCCTCTCCGCCCGGAATCGTCCCGCTTGCGGTCTCTCAATGGCCGACTATGCGCCGGGGCGCGAACGCTTCAAGGGCAAGCCCTCGGCTTCGGCTACGCCGGCCGCCGGCCATTCCCTGCGGTCAAGGCCGGTTCCGCGCCCGTTCATTCCCCGTCGCTTTCGTCCAGCATCGAGACCGCCATCCAGGCGGGCCTCGTCCACCGACGAAGGAGACCGACATGACCGCTTCAACCAAAGCCCGCGCAGAGCGCCGCGATATCCACGCAGAAATCACCGAAAAGCTTATTGCTGCGATCGAGGCCGATCCCGGTCGTCCGTCGATGCCGTGGCGCCGATCATCCGCACCGCTCTTCATGCCGGAGTATGCCCTGACCAAGAAGCTCTACAACGGCATCAATATCGTCAGCCTCTGGGTCTCCGCCGAAACGCAAAGCTTTGTCGCCCCCGTTTGGGGTACGTACCGCCAATGGTCCGAACTCGGAGCCCAGGTCCGCAAAGGCGAGAAGTCCAGCATGGTCATCTTCTTCAAGTTATGTGGCTAACAACATAAAACCTGTTATGTGGCGCAATTAGAAATGTGGAAAAAGACCCTGGTCCTCTGTTATGGAATGAAAGCAATTAAGTTCTGGGCCACATATTTCACCTCTGAGTGATCCAAAACGCTAACCATAAAACGCGCAAAATCACTAATGCATAACGAACTGTTTAGTCACCCAGCCATTATTTCTCGCTATCAGGACGCACCTTACGTTGAGTCCCGTGAGCGCTTCCTCAGGATCGCTTGCGAGAATGGCTACGCAACCACCATGCTTCAGAAAATGGCTAGCGCGTTGCTGGTGACCGCAAAGGTTGTACATCGCTACGGCGCCCCCTTCACTCCGAACGACTTTAAGAACGCTCTCGCGCGGTCAGTCCGCTTGAGAAACGGCCGACGCCCCTCAGCAAAATCACTGAAATCGTTACTCAGATACGGAGAAGCCTGGGCACATAGCGCTAATATGATCTCGCCCAGCCAAACACCCTTCCCCAGATTTTACAAAGAACTGCACGCTTACGCAAACTACATGTCCGTCGAACAAGGACTTTCATCAGTCACAATCGCAAATAGACACTTTGCATTGAGTAAGTTAATTGCTTGGCTCCCAACCTCGGTGAATGCGATTGAGCAAATTACGCCACGTCGCGTCGAAGAATTTTTGAAAGAACTTGGTAAAAGCGGATGGAGTCGCCGCTCTTTGTACACCGTAGGCAGCAGCCTTAAGAGCTTCTTGCGTTTCTCGGCTTCTCGCGGTTGGAGTTCGTCTGATCTATCTTCCCATATCGACCTTCCACGTCTCTACAAATTAGAAGAAATTCCTCAAGCCCAGACCGACGATATGCTTGACCGCCTACAGAAAAGTACAGAGGAACGTAACGATCCATCGGCCATCCGAGACCATGCCATCCTCTCGCTTCTCATCCACTATGGCCTGAGACGGAGCGAAGTTCAGACGCTTCGACTGAACGACATCAATTGGGATGATGAAACGATTACGATTCAGCGGCCCAAGCTCCGTCGATCAGAGCTTTATCCCATTACTCTGCGGGTCGGGAACGCAATACTCCGCTACATTCGAGAAGTGCGTCCGCGCTGCGAGCACCGCTCGCTATTTCTAACGCTAAAATCACCTACTCGCCCACTTTCAGGCAGTGGTATCAGCGTAATGGTCAATCGACGACTGACCGAGTTAGGCACAAACTTAGAACGGCGCGGCCCTCATTCCCTACGTCATGCATGCGCTGCCAAGCTGTTGGATTCCGGCTTCACCCTAAAACAAATTGCTGATCACCTTGGCCACCGAAGCTTAGATACCACACGGATTTATACCAAAATTGACCTGCACGGCTTGCGACAAGTGGCCGAGATAGATCTTGGAACGATAATATGAACACCTTGCGCAATATTTCCGAATACATCGAGTACAACCGGGCGCTTGGCAAGCGTTACAGAGCACACCATTACATTTTACTCTCCTTCGCACGATCGATACCAGGCACCACGCTTCAGCAAATTAGTCCATCAGACATTTCCCGGTTCTTGAACCATCCCAATAATCGAGAAATTACCATTCGGAAGAAACACCAGGTACTCGACCGCTTTTTCCGTCGCATGATTACCCACGGCCAACTCACGTCCTGCCCTATGCCGACTATTTACTGGAGCCGGCATATGCTATTGCGCAAGCCGTACATATACTCTGAAGACGAGTTGAGACGAATGCTTTCTGCTACTAACTTCGTTAGCGGCGGCGGCTATCATATCGATGAAGCCACACTCCGTACTTATATATTACTCGTCTACGCCACCGGAATGCGAACAAGCGAGGCGCTTAACCTTAAACTTTTAGACAGAGATTTGCACCAGTGTTTGATCACAATCCGCCAAACGAAATTCTTCAAATCCAGACTGGTGCCACTCCCAACAAGCCTCAATTCGATAGTTTCGGAGTTCATCGCTCAGCGCCAGGCTAGACGATCTGGCGAGGCACCATTATTCGCGAAGAAGGACGGCTCCCCTCTTACTGAAGCTGTCATCCAATATGCATTTAGACGACTACGGGGTCTTGCTGGCATCCAAACCAAAGGAGGCTCCAGAGATCAACCGCGTCTACATGATCTAAGACATTCCGCAGCAGTGCATCGCGTTGTTGCATGGTATCGCTCTGGGGCCGATTTGAATGATCTTCTGCCAAAACTTGCGACCTTTCTCGGACACAAAGATCTTTCCAGTACCCAACATTACCTTACCATGACTGACGAACTTCTAATGGAGGCCGGTCGACGTTTCGAGATTTATGCACGAGGTTCACATCATGGCTAACCAGATCGCTCTTGGGTATTGGATCAGACGGTTCTTGCTGGAATATGCCGCCTCCCAACGGAATCTATCACCAAACACATGCTCCAGCTATCGCGACATGCTGGTCTTGCTTCTCCCATTTATCGCAAAACGCTCAAAAAGAGCGCCAGACGAGCTTTCAGTAACAGACCTTTCCGCAGACGCCGTGCGGGAATTTCTCGTATACATTGAGCAGGAACGCAACTGTACCACAGCCACGCGGAACCAACGCCTAGCATCAGTGCGTGCTTTAGCACGCTTCATAGGCAGCCACAGCCCCGAGCATATCGAATGGTCCGCACAAATACGCATGGTGCCCATCAAGAAGGGAGTAACCAGAAGTGTCAGCTATTTGCAAAAAACTGAAATCGATGCCTTGCTCGCCGCGCCAGACCAATCAACTGTTCAAGGCGCGCGTGATTACGCGATACTGTTGTTTCTGTATAACTCCGGTGCTCGGGTGAGCGAAGCCGTTTCACTCAAGTTCAACGATATTGATTGGCACTCTAAATCGGTTCGGATCATAGGCAAGGGAAACAGGGAGCGGCGGTGTCCACTTTGGTCTGACACACTGGAGAATCTGCGGCGCCTTACAGCTGATCGCTCTGGCGATGCTCGAATTTTCCTCAACAGACGCGGTGAAGCCCTTACGCGCTATGGAGTTCATACACTGATGGAGCGCTATGTTGCAAGAGTCGAGCCCTCCACACCATCGCTGCGAGGAAAGAGGATCAGCCCTCACGTCATTCGACATACCACGGCAACACATCTTCTGCAGGCCGGCGTAGATATAAATACAATCCGTGCCTGGCTCGGTCACGTATCACTTTCTACCACAAGCATCTATGCCGAAACCGATCTCGAAACAAAGAAGCGAGCACTGGCCACCCTCGAGAGAGGCGGCTCACTGCTTCCGTCTGGCGGTTGGACCCGCCAACCAGATGTTATGAAATTCTTACGAGAATTATAGGAGCCAGTGACAGAGTTTGCGCATTGAATTCACACATTTGCAATAACGTGTTGTTCTACAATGTGTTTTAGGGGGTTTATTGTTTGCTGGGTGCGGCTTATTTTTTTAAACCACATCCCGCATGTGATAATCATTGAATATTGTCTAGCTGGTTCCAATCGAATATATAAAGATTAAGATGTCAATAGATTGCCATTAGTTGACAGATTGGCAATCAGTTTAGTCGTGTAGTTGGCTGCTGACTTTTCAGGCTGCAGCCTGATTTTCGCACTGAAAAGTAAGGTTACAGCCTGCGAACACAAACCGCTGATGCCCCCAACCATAAGAGACATTCGGCACTTTGCATCGAATTGCGCAACGCATGTCGAGCAGTAACCGGAATGTATATTCGCCTCACGAGTAGCGGCGAGTGGCTCTTTCGCAGAAACGAGCGCCTCGAACAGTCAAACAGTCTTTGATGGTTGCCCATGCAGACATTGCCGTCGTGTGCCCCTATCTTTAAATGATCATAAAACGGTCGTTAATACGTATATCGGCCGATTTATGCGTTCTTATTCGGCTTTAAAACTGTCGAAAACATCGCTTCCTACGCCCCAGTCTTCTGCTCTGCGGTAATTGACCTTCTATAGATAACATATTAGCCACTAAAGTCATTTATGATGGCGACTAGATCATATATTGGCCCTAGAGTGGTTGGTGATGTTCGCCAGCCTCAAGCTCAGGAGGTACATCGGATAGCGCCGCGAACTGTGCAAGCGTCAGGTTTCGTAATTTCGCGGGCAACAGACCGATCAAACACACCTTCCCATTTAATGGCGATAATGCATTTTATCGTGTTTTATATTTGACACCTTAAAATGACTTCAACACGACGATTTTATTCTAATTCATTCTATGATTCAATACATACATGCCATATATGAAGACGAAGAAGGAAACACGTCATGACCGATGAACTGGAATCCTACAGAGGGCGACACGGGTTGAAAAATGTCGCGACGTCTCCGGTCGCGACAAAAATTGCCAAATTCTGTCGCGACAAGCGCCCATGATGGAAGATCGGCGCTTTCACCGATGGTCACCCGAGCTGCGGCGCGCCGTCATGGCAATACGACCGGAATTCTTCGCCTGGACGCGCGACCAGCAGGAACGCTACAGCATCAAAATGCCTGATGACGACGAGGCGCGGCTCGAACAGGTTCTGCTCGCGGAACTCTTTGGCGAGGTCCACAGCACACCTCAGGCAGCCCACCGCGCAGTTCGGGATATTCCCCTCGACCGCCTCGACCGCTGGAACGTCGTGCGCCTGCCTCTGATCGGCATCGGTGAAGACAGCTTCTTCCTGAACGGCGGCCTCGCTAATAGGAAGACCTTGCTGGATTTTCCGAACTTGCGGGCTTACGACGAGGCGCAACACCATTATCAGGAGCGCGTCCGCAAGAATGACTTCCCCGATTACGAGATCCAGCCCTATCGCGGTCAGCTCTATCTGGATCACGCCTGGCTATGTGTGGACGACCGCTTCACGTATGGCAGTCTCTCGATGGCTGCCGGTCACATCTATTCCTGTCTGGAAAGCCTTGCCCACGACGCCGTCAAGGAGTGCATCCCCTGGGAATACGTGGAAAGCGGGTTGCGCCTCCGTCGAGATGGCGAATATTTTCGCATGGACACGCGCAAGGATGCGGGTGGCCAGGAGGCGCTCGTCGATGAGCTAACATCTTTGACGATCCACCACGCAATTGCGCGCATGAAGGTGCTCAAGGAGCACTGGCATGGACTCGGGCGGCGCGGGGTCTACATCTTCGATCCCGAGTGGGAATTTAGTGCGTCCAAGGAGAAGGACCAAGCCTTCGTGTTCACCGACGTAAGCGCTCTCGATGCTGTACGTTTCCCCTCATTCGTACGCGATTGCAACGTCATCGCCCGGCCCGTACAGGAATTGTTCCAAGCCGTCGCGGAGGAGGAAGCTGATATGCGCGCCTGGGTCCGCGCCCGGCATCAGGACTTGCTCCGGACTTTCGATCCGAAAGTCGTGAAGCTGCGCAAAGAGCCTAAGATCCTGTTTCACAAGGAAGCGCTCAAGGACATTGAGTGAATTCACCCAGATGCAACCGAATGTTGCGTCATCGAGGTCCTGGCCGATCACGGAGAGTGCGCGCATCCTCATCATTAATTGTGTCGCTGGTCGGCGCTATGACAAGCGGCAAGGCAACGAAGTGTTGACCGCCTGCCCCTGACTATGATGTTGATGGATCAGAGGTAAAACATTTGAAGCTTGTTCACACCATCTTCGCGTTCCTGATCGCCCTGTCGCTCGCGACAGCGCCGATCGGCGCCGCAATGGCTGCGAGTTTGATGGCGGCAGGTTCAGCCCATGCGGATATGGCCGGCATGACTCCTGGCGTCACGGCCGCCATGGATGGCAGCATGGAAGACTGCGCAAAGATGGGGCAGAGCGCGGACAACGCCGGAGCCAAGAGCGACTGCACGTGCTGCGATACCAAGGCCAAGTGCCCGCCTGATCTCTGCCTGTCCAAGTGCTTCAAAGTGCTCGGTGACCTTGTTCGACCCGAGTTTGTCCGGCCTCTGGTCGTCCAGTTGAGACACGCCGAAGGCCCGCTCAAGCCGCCAGACCGATCCTGGGCACCGCAACCACCCCCTCCACGAACCTGATCCATCGCGTAACCGCCCGCCCATCCGGCGCGGGTGATGGTGCTCGGGCCATGCCCGGCATCGATTGCGTGCGGCATTGCGCCGTCACGTGATGACAACGCTTTACAAGGATCAGGATCATGACATTCCGCAATTCTCTATTTGCCGCCCTCATGGGGTTGGCGATCATCACATCGGTCAGGCCCGCTCTTGCGGCTGCAACCGACTACAGCTTCGAGCCTGTGAAGGTCGAAGTCAAAAATGGCCCAGGTACCGAACTCGCCGTCAGGCTCGTGCATAAGCCCACCGGCAAGCCGGTCGAGGGTGCCGTGCTGTTCCGCACCCGCCTCGATATGTCGCCAGACAGCATGGGCGAGATGACCGCGAAGCACGCGGCCATGCCGGGCAACGAGGCAGGCGTCTACCGCTTCAAGGCGGATCTGACCATGGCCGGCGGTTGGGCCTTCAAGGTCATGGCCAAGGTACCGGGCGAGGCCGAGACAGTCGAAGGCACGGTCGTGTTCAAGGCCAAGGACTGAGGGGCGGCGATGCGCAGACTCCTCATCGGGGGGATCGTCCTTGCGACGGTCCTCTCAACCACTGCCGTCGGCTACCGTCTCGGAGCTGGCACGTGGCCGACACTCAATACCCGCCGCACGGCACCCGCCATGGATGCGATGGCGGCAAAGTCGATTGCCTCGCCGATCGCGGCTGTGGACCGCAAGGTGCTGTATTGGAAGGACCCCGACGCCGGCACCGACTTCTCTCCCTCGCCCAAGAAGACGGCGGGCGGGCGCGATTACATCCCCGTCTACGATGACCAGGAACCGGACTTTGCGTCGGGCACGGCCAAGAAAATCGCAGCAGCCAAGGGTGCACCCCGCAAGCTCCTCTACTACCGCAATCCGATGGGTCTCGCGGATACGTCCCCGGCCCCGAAGAAAGACTGGATGGGGATGGACTACATCCCTGTCTATGAAGGCGAGGAACAGGACGCCTCGATCGTGAAGGTCAGCCTTGACCGGGTGCAGCGCGCCGGTGTGCGCACGGCCCCTGTCGAGATGCGGCGCATAGCCAGGCCGATCCGTGCCCCCGGCACCGCCAAGCCGGACGAGCGCACGATGCGGGCGATCACGCTGCGCGCCGACGGCTTCATCGAGAAGCTTTACGTCAGTGAGACCGGCCGTCACGTGAAAGCCGGCGAGCCGCTGTTCCGTCTCTACAGCCCCGACATGGTCCGCGTTCAGGTCGACTACCGCAATGCCACCTCGACGGTCGGCATCCGCGACGAGCGCGGCGCCGTGCAACGGCTCCGGAACTTTGCCGTGCCTGAAACCGTCATCGACGAGCTACTCAAAAGCCGGACGCCGATTCTCTCCTTCGACTGGCCCTCGCCCGTATCGGGCGTCATCATGCAAAAGAAGGTTATCGACGGCCAGATGGTCAAAGCCGGTGACGAGTTGTTCCGCATTGCCGATCTTTCCAACATCTGGGTGATCACCGACGTCTCCGAGCAGGACATCGCATCGGTGAAGGTCGGTGCCCCGGCGAAAGTGTCGTTCCGGGCGTTTCCAGGCGAGATATTCAATGGTCGCGTGACATTCATCCTGCACGAGCTGGACCCGGCAACCCGGACGGCCAAGGTCCGCGTCGAGGTCAAGAACCCGGACCACCGCATCAAACACGAGATGTTCGCCGACGTGGAGATTGACGCTGGTGCAGGCGAAGGCGACCGTCTGGTGGTGCCGAACTCGGCCATCATCGACAGCGGCAGCAGGCAAGTCGTTCTGATCGAGAAAGGCGAAGGCCGCTACGAGCCACGGGCCGTCAAGCTCGGCATGCGCGGCGACGATTTCGTCGAGATCATGGAAGGCGTCAAGGCCGGTGAGCAGGTCGTGGTCACCGCCAACTTCCTGATCGACGCGGAAAGCAATCTGAAAGCCGCCCTGCAGGCGTTCACGGCAGCACCTTCCGTCGACAAGATGGAGGTGAAACCATGATTGCTCGCCTCATCCGATGGTCGGCCAACAACCTGATGCTGATCCTGTTCGGCACCGTCCTCGCGGCCGGCGCCGGGCTCTATGCCGTGCGGCATGTGCCGCTCGACGCGATTCCCGACCTCTCCGATACGCAGGTTATCATTTACACCGAGTATGGTGGCCAAGCGCCGCAAGTGGTCGAGGACCAGGTTACCTACCCGCTTTCGACTGCCATGCTCTCGGTGCCGCGATCCAAGGTCGTGCGCGGGTTCTCGTTCTTCGGCGTGTCGTTCGTCTATGTCATCTTCGACGAGGGCACAGATATCTACTGGGCGCGCTCGCGTGTCCTCGAATACCTCTCGGCCGCCACCCGTAATCTGCCAGCGGGTGTAACGCCGACCCTGGGGCCTGACGCGACCGGCGTCGGCTGGGTCTATCAGTATGCCGTGATGGCCGCGAAGCGTTCGCTCGCCGAGCTGCGCACGACGCAGGATTGGCAGGTCCGATTTGCTGTCGCCAAGGCCGAAGGTGTGGCCGAGGTCGCGAGCGTTGGCGGCTTCGTGCGCCAGTATTCCGTCATCGTCGATCCAAGGCGCCTGCGCGCCTTCGATATTCCGCTGACCAAAATCCGCGATGCAATCCGGCAATCCAACATGGATGTCGGCGGCCGGGTGGTCGAGCTGGCCGAGACCGAGTTCATGGTGCGCGGGCGCGGCTATCTGCGCGGCATATCGGATATCGAGCAGATCGTGCTCAAGGCCGATGCCGGAACACCGGTCCTCCTGAAGGACGTGGCGCGCGTCGAGTTAGCCCCCGACGAACGGCGCGGCGTGACCGAATTGAACGGTGAAGGCGAGGTCGTCTCCGGCATTGCCGTGCAACGCTATGGGCAGAATGCGCTCACTGTGATTGCTAACGTCAAGGAAAGGTTGGCCGAGATTGCGTCGAGCCTGCCAGACGGGACCGCGATTGTGCCGGTCTATGACCGCTCCGACCTCATCAACCGTGCGATTGCGACCCTCAAGAGGACGCTGATCGAGGAAAGCATCATCGTCGCCCTCGTGTGCATGGTGTTCCTGCTGCACGTCCGCAGCGCGTTTGTCGCCATCATTACGCTGCCACTCGGCATCCTGATTGCCTATATCTGTATGCACGCGTTGGGCTTGTCGTCCAACATCATGAGCCTCGGCGGCATTGCCATCGCCATCGGCGCCATGATCGACGCAGCCATCGTCATGATCGAGAATGCGCACAAGCATCTGGAGCGTGCCCCGGCGGGCAAATCAAGAACCGAGGTGCTGATCGAGGCCGCGAGCGAGGTCGGACCTGCCCTCTTCTTCTCGCTGTTGATCATCACGGTGTCGTTCTTGCCGATCTTTACGCTCGAAGCGCAGGAAGGGCGTCTCTTTAAGCCGCTCGCCTATACCAAGACCTTCGCGATGGCGGCGGCGGCACTGCTGTCTGTCACCGTCGTGCCGGCCCTGATGATCCTCTTCGTGCGCGGGCGTATCGTGCCGGAGCACAAGAATCCGGTGAACCGGTTCCTGATCTGGGCCTATCGTCCCATCATCCGGGGCGTGCTCAAGGCCAAGACACTGACCATATGTATCGCGCTTGTGGTCCTTGCGGTCAGCGTCTGGCCGTCGACAAGGCTCGGTTCGGAGTTCATGCCGGGCCTGAACGAAGGCACGCTCATGTACATGCCGACGACCCTGCCGGGTCTTTCGATCACCAAGTCGGCCGAGCTGCTGCAGACCCAGAACAAGATCATCAAGACGTTTCCGGAGGTGGAGTCCGTGTTCGGGAAGGCTGGCCGCGCCGGCACGGCGACCGATCCGGCACCAATCGAAATGTTCGAAACCATCATCAACCTGAAGCCCGAGAGCCAATGGCGGGCAGGCATGACGGTCGACAGCTTGATTCAGGAGATGGACAAGTCGCTGCAGTTCCCCGGCGTCTCGAACGCCTGGACTATGCCGATCAAGGCCCGCATCGACATGCTGGCAACCGGCATCCGTACGCCCGTCGGTGTCAAGGTCATCGGCCGCGACCTGAAAGTGATCGACGGCCTTGCACGCGAGATCGAATCCGCGATCAAGACTGTCTCCGGCACATCGAGCGCCTTCGCCGAACGCATCATCGGCGGCTATTATCTGGAAATCGAGCCGGACCGGACGCAGCTCGCCCGCTATGGCCTCATGATCGGTGACGTGCAGCAGATCGTCGCTTCCGCCCTCGGGGCGGAGACCGTCACGACCACGGTCGAAGGCCGCGAGCGGTACGGTGTGACCTTGCGCTATCCGCGCGATGTCCGGAGTGATCCGCAGGCCATCACCCGCGAGGTGCTGGTGCCGCTACCCAATGGGGCCTCGATCCCGTTGGGACAGGTCGCAACGGTCAAGCTGGTGCAAGGGCCGTCTTCGATCAGAACCGAAAACGCACAGCTAGCGGCCTACATCTTCGTCGATGCCCGCGACCGCGATCTCGGCAGTTACGTGGCCGACGCCAAGAAGGCTGTCGCGGCATCGGTCAAGTTCCCGCCCGGCTACTACGCGGTCTGGAGCGGTCAGTTCGAATATTACGAACGTGCCAAGCAGCGCCTGGCGATCGTCATCCCGCTGACGCTCGTCATCATCATGCTGCTGCTCTACCTAAACTTCCGTCGCATGACGGAGACGCTGATCGTCATGCTCTCGCTGCCTTTCGCGCTTGTCGGCGGGTTGTGGCTGATGTGGTGGATGGAATTCAATCTCTCGGTCGCGGTCGCCGTCGGCTTCATCGCGCTCGCGGGTGTGGCGGCCGAGACCGGCGTCATCATGCTGATCTATCTCGATCACGCCTTGGAGGCGCGGCGCAAACTAGCGATCACAGAAGGCCGTGCGTTTACGCGTGACGATCTCTATGCCGCCATCATGGAAGGCGCCGTCGAGCGGGTGCGACCGAAGATGATGACCGTGGTCGCGATCATGGCCGGGTTGCTGCCGATCCTCTGGAGCCACGGCACCGGCTCGGAAGTGATGCAGCGCATTGCGGTGCCGATGATCGGCGGCATGGTCTCCTCGACAGTGCTGACGCTTGTGGTCATTCCCGCCATCTATGCGGTGGTCAAGCAAGCCGCGATCCTCTCAACACGGGCGGACCAGACAACTACGCAACCCGACCAGAAGGAGATTCATCATGATGCATGACGGCTGGATGTGGGGGATGGGCTGGCCTCACCTCGTGGGCTTGGTGATCGTGGGATTGGCCATTGCAGCGTTGGTCAAATATGTCTTCTTCAGATGATCCTCCCGGCAAGACCGGCCATGCCCTCGATATCGGCCGCTCCCGGCATGATCTGTTGATCGCGTTTGCCATGTATCTGGCTTTCAGCGCTGCCGTGCATGCGATCTGGGAAATCGTACAGCTTCCGCTCTACACCATCTGGACCGAAGGGTCGTTGGCGCAGAACGCGTTCGCCCTGCTTCACTGTACGGCCGGTGATGTACTTATTGCGGCTTGGTCGTTGTTGGCCGCACTCTTCCTGCATGGATTCCGGGGGTGGCCTCAAGGGAGATGGCTCTCGGTGTCTGTCCTCGCGATCATCATCGCCAGCGTCTACACCGGGTACAGCGAATGGTACAATGTCCATATCAAAGGCGTCTGGACCTACACATCAGCAATGCCGACGCTCTCGGTCGCGGGGTACGCGATCGGTCTCACGCCGATACTGCAATGGCTGGTCGTGCCGTCGGTCGCCTTTGCGCTCGTTCGTCGCGTCCGTAAACGTAGCCTATCCGCAGATCAAACCACGTGATCCGGCTCCAGGACACAGACAGCGGCGTCGCCCTTCTCGATCTGTAGCGTGGCGTGAGCGATCTTGAATCGATGCGACAAGGCGTCGGTTGCCGAGGCCAAGAACGCATCGCCCGGATGACCGCCTGGCATCACCAGATGGCAGGTCAACGCCGTCTCGGTCGTGCTCATAGGCCAGATATGCAGGTCGTGAACGCTCGCAACGCCCGAGAGGCCAGCGAGATATGCGCGCACATCAGACGGATCAATCCCGGCGGGCACGGCGTGCAGTGCGAGATTGACGCTGTCGCGCAGCAGCGACCACGTTCCCCACACGATGACGGCGGCGATGACGAGGCTGACGACCGGATCGATCCAAAGCGCACCGGACAGGACGATCGTAAGACCGGCGAGCACCACACCGAGCGAAACTGCTGCATCCGCAGCCATGTGCATGAATGCGCCACGAACGTTGATGTCATCGTGTCGTCCCGAAAGAAACAGCAGGGCGGTTGCCGTGTTGATCACGATGCCGATGCCGGCAATGATCATGACTGTCGTCCCTGCGACCGGTGCTGGATGGCTGAACCTCTGCACGGCCTCCCAGGCAATGGCACCAACCGCGATCAGCAGAAGAATGGCATTGGCCAGAGCCGCAAGGATCGACGACGACCGGAGCCCGTAGGTGAACCGGGCTGTAGGCGCCCGCCTTGCCATGGCAGCAGCCCCCCACGCCATCAACAGGCCGAAGACGTCACTGAGATTGTGGCCGGCGTCGGCGAGCAGCGCCATCGAGTTAGCAAGGATACCGTACGTGGCCTCGATGACAACGAAACCCACATTGAGTGCGGTTCCGATAGCAAAGGCGCGCCCGAAGTCCTTGGGAGCATGGACGTGACCGTGCGCATGTCCATGGTCGTGATCGTCGTGACACTCGTCGTGGGAATGATTGGACATGCGGGCTCCTTGCACAAAGGAGTCTGAACGAACCGCACCCATGCCGCAAGGGTCTTAATTTTATGTCAATGAACGTGTGTGTGATGCATGTCCGGCGTATGCGCGTGCTTGTGCCGCAGCGGCGCGTGCCGATGCAGATGGACGTGCGGCTCGCCCGGCGGATCATCGGGACCATGGTCGTGCCGATGATGCTCGTCATGCACATGACGGTGCGCATGCTCCAACGCTTCATGCACATGCTCGTGCTCATGATGTTCGGTCATGTGCAGCCACACGCCGATGGCCATCAGAACGCCGGCCACTAACAGCTGTGCGGATAGCGGCTCGCCAAGTGCCATGACGGCGCCGATTCCGCCAATGAACGGTGCCGTCGAAAAATACGCACCCGTCCGTGCCGCACCGAGATGACGCAACGCCACCACGAACAGCGCAAGACTGACACCGATCCCGAAAAACCCGACCAGCCCTGCGAGAGCAATCGACGGCACGGGCGGCGTCGCAGTGCCGCCGATAAGCCCGATCACGAGATTGACCGGACCGGCCACAAGCCCTTTCAGCTCCACGATCTGGAGCGGATCGGCGAGCGAAACCTTGCGGGTCAGGTTGTTGTCGATGCCCCAGGCAATACAGGCACCGACTATGGCCAGAGGTCCGAGGAGCCCGGCGATTGTTGGCTGGCCGGACCAGGATAGTACCCCCGCCCCGGCGACAAGACAGAGCATGCCGAGCGCAATCCGGCGATCGAAGTTCTCGCGGAACACGAACCAGGCGATGAGAGCCGTGGCGACGCCTTCCAGCGTCAGCAGCAAAGACGCCGTGGCGGCGTCCGTGCGGGCAAGGCCGGTCATTAAAAGCAAGGGGCCGATCATGCCCCCGGCGACTATCGCGCCGGCAAGCCAAGGCATCTCTGCCGGCGTCAGCTTGGCTTCCGACACATCGGCCTCTGGGCTGGCCCATTTTGTGAGCCGGCGCAGGACGCCAATACCGATGCCCGCACCGCAGTAAAGAAGGCCAGCCAGCAGGGATGGATCAACTGTTCCGAGCAGCACTTTGCAGGCGGGTGTCGAGAGACCAAACAGGGCAGCCGCAGCGAGGGCTAGTGCGATCGGATGGAATTGCATCCCGCAATGTTACCGGTCTGCCCACAGCGGGACAAGCGGAGTTACTCTGGTGGCACCACGCGGCAGGACTGGCCGGACACACCGAATCGCTCTTCCTGAATCGGTGGGCAGGGAACATCCACGTAAGAGCAATAGACGCAGCAGTCACCCTTCTTCGGCTTCATCTGCCGGCCGCATTGCTTGCACGTAAGAGATACTGGCACGCATCGGTAGGCATCGTCTCGGTGGCGCGGTGACCGCAGTTGGGGCACGTGATTGTCGAATGCAATTCAACCATGGAGCTTCATTCCTTGCGGGTGGCCGGGAAAGGTGCGACCGAAGATGATGACGGTCGTCGCCATCATGGCCGGGCTGCTGCCAATCCTGTGGAGCCACGGCACCGGCACTGAGGTCATGCAGCGCATTGCTGTGCCGATGATCGGGGGCATGGTCTCGTCGACCATCCTGACGCTCGTGGTCATTCCGGCGATCTATGCGGTGGTCAAGCAAGCCACGCTCCGTTCAACACCGGCGGACCAACCAATTGAGCGCCTCGACCAGAAAGAGATCCATCATGATGCATGACGGTTGGATGTGGGGGATGGGCTGGCCTCATTTCGTAGGCTTGGTGATTTCTGCAGCGTGGCGTGGGCAATCTTGAATCGATGCGATAAGGCTTCTGTTGCCGCAACCAAGAACGCGTCTCCCGGATGACCGTCTGGCATCACAAGATGGCACGTCAGCGCCGTCTCCGTCGTGCTCATCAGCCAGATATGCAGGTCGTGAACACTTGCAACACCAGACAGGCCGGCGAGATTGAGCCAGCGACAGAGTTTGCGAGTTGATCGCCTCAATTAGAGCTAAGGTCCAAAACCTGGCAACATTATGTGGCTGGTCATTACTTGATTTGAAGCCCCTGAAAGCACTTTTTGGATTAATTCCACATATTGTGCAGCGCTACATAATACAAGGAGTTTGAAACGGAGCCGAGCCCTGACGATGCCGACGACGACGGCAAGCGGCGCGTAGCCCGTGCCTCCCACGTATTCAACGCAAGCCAGGTCGATGGTTACACACTGCCGGACACGCCACGGCCACTCGGCCCCATCGAACGCATCGAAGCCGCTGATCGCTTCATCCGCAATACGGGCGCCAGGATCGAGCACGCCGGAGAGCGCGCCTTCTATCGTCCCTCGACCGATCACATCCAGATGCCGGATGAAGGCCTCTTCTGCGGCACCGATACGATGACCCGGTCCGAAGGATATTTCTCAACCCTCTGTCATGAGACAATTCATTGGGCAGGTGCGACCCATCGCCTCAACCGCGAATTCGGAAAACGCTTTGGCGATGCCGCTTACTCGGCGGAAGAATTGGTCGCCGAAATTGGGAATAGTTTCCTATGCGCAGAGCTTGGCATTACTCTGGATGTTCGCGCAGACCACGCGCAATACCTCTCGCACTGGCTCAAATTGCTGAAGAGTGACAGCCGCGCCATCTTCACTGCCGCCGCCAAGGCGTCCGAGGCTGTGGCTTACCTCAAGAAGCTTCAGGCCCCTTCATAGGGGGCCGATGTATAACCGCGACGCTCTTTCGCGCGGCGGCGCCGCATCAGCGCCGCTCGCGCATCCGTAAGGCTTGCAAACCACTCATCCTTTGATCGCGCCGGGCGGCCGATACGCCCCCATTCCCTGACCACAACCCAGTCGCCAAAGAGGTTGGTTTCGACCGCGAGCCGGTAGAACCGCAGCACGCGGCGCGATACTGATACTCTTTCAAGATAGGCGCAGTCGGAATCAGATTTTGAATTCATCGCTTACAATCAGTTTGGATTTTAAGATATGTTAAATCAGAATTAATATTCGATGAATTAAAATAATAAAAGCTTGTCGTAACGGGCAAGTACATTCCACCCTTTAATGCGCCCTGACCGGCGCAGAAAGCGATACTGCATGTCTATTGATCACGAAAATATTGTAACCCACCTTGTCTCCTTCGGATACACCGCAAAAGCCGGAACTCTCAAAGACCAAGCCACAGGCGAGCAACAGCCCGTCGTCTTCGTCAATGGCCTCGGCAGCATCAATGCCTATCTCAATCTGTCCGATGATCCCAAGAAATTCGGGCTCAAGATATTCGGCAACTTGCAGGATGGCTACGCGCCGGTTGTTCTCAACGATGAGGGCGAGCCCATCCGCGAGACCGTGCGGGTCAATGGCCAGCCGGTCTCACGCGCCAAGCGCGGCGAGCCACTTGCCGCCGATGCTCTCAAACGCAAGAACAACGAGATCAGCATCTCGGCCCGCAAGGAGATCACTGCTGCAGTGCTGGCCGCGTACATGCTTGAGGCTGCCGGTGGCGACATGGAGAAGATCAAGGCAGGGTTCCGCCTCCAGAAGTGGGAGCGCACGACACCGAAGCCGGAATTGACCGCTGGTAGTGCGCCGGAGGCCGAAGTCTCTGCCGAGGTCACGCAAGCACCCGCCGTTCCTGAGACGACAGGAACCAAAGCGAGCACCAAGTTCAAACGCACAACGTCAAGCCCGCGTTTGTAACCCATCCCCATTCCACTGGAGAACTCAAGATGACGCCCCGCCTAGTGCGGGGCGTTTCCAATCCATCCAAAAGAAACGCGCCCGGAAGGACTAGCTCCCGAGCGCGCACCATCCCCATTCCACTAGAGACAGTTCTCGTGTCGCCAGCCATGGCACTGGCGAATACAGAATAGCACTATAATACATACGATATTAATCCGATATTAATAACAGTTTCCGTAAAATGAAAGTGTGGAGCCAGATGTGGCCGCGTAAAACGCGGGCCGGCTATCTGGCAGAGCGGTTACGCGAACCCCACCCGGCCACCGGCTGCGCTTCCCGTCCCTGCTCCGAACCCGAACCCCCGGACCGGATGACGACAACGCACGAAGACAATCACCGCACTATCAACCTCAACATCAGGCTCAATGCCGATGAGCACAGCGCCATAGCGCGATCCGCCGAACGGCTTGCGCTTCCACTGTCGACCTACGCCCGCAATACCCTTCTCGGCATACCCGTCACCATCAAGAACTACACAGCACTCGCCCCCGAAGACATCGGTCAGTTGAAGCGCCTCGGGAACCTCCTCAACCAGATCGCAAGGGCGGGTTGGCGGGGGCGATACACGCAGTCGAGCGATCAAGTCCTCGACGCCGTTCTCAATGAACTCCAGGGACTGCTACGGAAGGCGGCGCTCGCTGTCAATCGGCGCGGAACTTTGACCCCGGATCGGCGTGCAATCTTGACCCCTCCATTGTGTGAGTCTTCCCGCTGCTCGAGGCCGGAGTTGCGGAGCGTAGCGGAGCAACGGAGGGCTTG
>Ga0075024_100000246_pt1 | contig 18124 bp, 19 predicted proteins | sample Str013_2_FD_71389 | JGI IMG/M metagenome (GOLD analysis project Ga0075024, IMG submission 71389) | Freshwater sediment microbial communities in response to fracking from Pennsylvania, USA - Straight Creek_MetaG_SC_2013 | ecosystem: Environmental > Aquatic > Freshwater > Creek > Sediment... | reverse complement strand
GCATACGATCGCTTGCCGCCAGCCGCGCGTGAGCCGCCACCCCCGCCTCCGCCGCCGACGTCTCCTCCCTCTCCGCCACGACCGCAGGCGCCATCGCACGGCGCCACCCGTTTCTCTTCCGTCTTCGGCAGGAGGCGCTGACCATGACAACGCATCGCGGACGCGGCATAGCGTCGGTCAATTACCCGATCGGCATGAATCTCGGCGGTGACCCCAGCCAGGCGCTGGTCCACTCCAACCCCAGCGGCAAGTTCACCGTGGCGCTGTCGTCAATCGACCTCGGCCAGGGCATGAAATCAGTGACCCGGCAAATCTGCGCCGAGACGCTCGGCGTTCCCGTTGAGGACGTCTATGTCGACACTGCCGATTCCGACACCGGGCCGCACTGCATGGGATCCTTTGCCTCGCGCGGCACGCACCGGGTCGGCAACGCCGTCATGGCCGCCGCGAGGGAAGCACGCGGCGTGATGATGGAGGCGGCCGCCGAGGAGCTGGAAGTCAACGCGGCCGATCTCGAGACCGACGGCCGCGGCAACATCCACGTCAAGGGCGCCCCGCACCGCTCGATTTCGACCAAGGACGTCGCGATCGCCGCCCAGTTCAAGCAGGGCAAGACCATCTCGGGACGCGGCATCTTCCTGGTGCCGCTCTCCGATGTCGATCCTGAAACCGGCGAGATGTCGCCGGCGACCTGCTATGCCCATGCCTGCCTGGTGGCCGAGGTTGATGTCGACGACGAGACCGGCGAAGTGGCGATGGTGCGGATGGATAGTGCCTACGAACTGGGCCGTGCGCTTAATCCGCGGCTGGTCGAGCAGCAGTTGGTCGGCGGCGCCTGGATGGGGGTCAGTCACGCGCTCTATGAAACGCCGGAGCCTTATTATCCTGACCCCAGCCACGGGCCGCGCGACTTCGTCGAATATCTGATGCCGGGCCCCGGCGACATCTGCCCGCACGATATCGCGGTGCTGGAACGCCCCGCGCCCGATGGCCCGTTCGGCGCCAAGGGACCGGGCGAAATGTGCGCCAACCCGGTACTCCCTGCGGTGGCGAACGCGATCTTTAACGCCGTCGGCGTACGGATCGACGATTTGCCGATCACGCCGGAAAAGGTTTTGCGCGCCATCAAGGCCCAGGGTGGCGCGCGGCCGCAGGCGCGACGGTAAGGCTGGACCCATGCCGGTTCGCAGCAACATCGTCGGTATCGACAGCCCGGAGGCGCTGGAGAAGGCGCTGCGGGCGGCCTATTACCTCGCCGACGACGGGATTGCGACCGCGTCCTATCTCGCGCTGGCGCTCGGTAAGCCGTTGCTGCTCGAAGGCGCGCCCGGCGTCGGCAAGACCGAAGCCGCCAAGGCAATTGCCGCCGTACTCGGCCGCAAGCTGATCCGGCTGCAATGCTACGAGGGCATCGACGCCTCAGCCGCGCTCTACGAGTGGAACTATCCGCGCCAGATGTTGGCGATCCGCCAGGCCGGCGAAGAGAGCATCGATATCTATGGCGAGGCCTTCCTGATCGAACGGCCGATGCTCGCGGCGCTGCGCGCGCCTGACGCGACGGTGCTGCTGATCGACGAAATCGACCGCGCCGACCAGGAGTTCGAAGCCTTCCTGCTCGAATTCCTCTCTGATTTCCAGATTTCTATCCCTGAGCGCGGCACGCTACGCGCCGCCGAACATCCGGTCGTGGTGCTGACATCGAACCGGACGCGCGACCTGCACGAGGCTCTGCGCCGCCGCTGCGTCTATCACTGGATCGACTATCCGACCGCAGAGCACGAGGCGCGCATCGTCATGATGCGGGCCTCCAGCGTCGCCGAACAGACCGCGCGCGCGGTCGTTGCCGCTGTCGGCAAACTGCGGCGGGAACCGCTCAGCAAGGCCCCCGGAATCGCCGAGGCGGTCGATTGGGCGGAAGCCGCAACCCTGCTGCACAAGGGTGGCGCGGGCTGGCCGGACGCGTTCAAGCGATCGATTGGCGTAGCCCTCAAGGACGAGGAGGATCTCCACTACATCTCCCCCCGGCTCGACGCGCTGATTGCGGAGGCCGCGGCGTGAGCGACGAACTTACACTTCCGCGCGCTGCCCGGGTCTTCATCTCCTTTGTCGCGTTGCTGCGCGTCAACGGATTTGCCGTGGCACCGGAACAGACCACGGCCTTCCTGGCAGCGATCGAGCTGCTCGGGCCGCGCAGCCTGGAACACATCCGGAAGGCCGGGCTTGCGACGCTTGCACCGCCGCCGGAGCGGCGCGCGACCTATGACCGGCTGTTCGACCTCCACTTCCGTGGCAGCGAAGCGATCGAACAGGCCGACGGCGAAGACGAAGAGGTCGTCCGCCTCCAGGAAGAGGGACGCGGTGAGGACGAGCCGCTGCTGGCCGACGAGGCCAATGAATCCGGCCTTGCCGCGGCGCGCACGGAAGCCCTGGTCGAGCGCCGCTTTGCGCAGGATACGACCACTGACGCGCTGCGCCGGCTGTCGCACGAGGCGGCGGCGCGCCTGCCACGGCGGCGCGGTCACCGGCGCCGTCGCGCCCGTCGCGGTCCCTTTGCCGATCTGCGCCGAACCTTGCGCGAGAGCGTACGCAATGACGGCGAAGTGCTGCGGCTGGGGCGTCTGAGGCGCCGCCCGCGGCCCCGCCGGATTCTGCTGCTGATCGACGTATCCGGCTCGATGAAGGCGCGCACCGAGGAGAACATGAAGCTTGCGCATGCGCTTACGCAAGCGGCGCGCAATGTCGAAGTTTTCACTTTTGGCACACGGCTGACGCGCGTAACCCGCACGCTGCGGCTGAAGCGTCGCGAACAGGCGTTGAATGCAGCTGCTCATCTGGTCAGCGACTGGGATGGCGGCACCCGGATCGGCGATGCGCTGCAAGCGTTCCTGGCGGTGCCGCGGTTCGGAAGCTACGCCCGCGGCGCCACGGTCGTGGTCATCTCCGACGGGCTGGAGCGCGGCGATCCCGCTGCCCTCCGCGACGCGATTGCGAAATTGTCGCGCCGTGCCTGGCGCGTCAGCTGGCTGACGCCACTGGCGACCGCGCCGGGATTCCAGCCGCAGACCGAGGCGCTGATCGCGATCCGGCGTTTCGTCGACGATCTCGCCAGTGGCGGCTCAAGCGAGGCAGTGGTTTCGCATCTGCTGTCGCTCGGAAGCGGGAGAGCTGCGTGATTGGCATCGTCGACGCCCATCATCATATCTGGCGTCAGGTGGATCTGGCGTGGTTGTCCGGCCCAATGCAGCCGCGTATTTTTGGGCCCTATGAGCCGATCCGCCGCGACTACCCCATCCGCGAATATCTCGACGATCTCGCGGGCTCCGGCGTCCTTCGTTCGGTGTATGTGCAAACCAACTGGCCCAATGACCGTTTCGAGGATGAAGCGGCGTGGGTGCAGCAGACGGCGAACGAACAAGGATGGCCGCATGCGCTGGTCGCCTTTGCCGATTTCGGCGTCGAAGACGTTCGCCCGCAACTCGACCGCCTCGCGCGCTATCCGCTGGTGCGCGGCGCGCGGATGCAACTGCACTGGCATGAAAACCCGCTCTATCGTTTCGCGGCTCGTCCCGATCTTTGCGCCGACCCCACGATCTGGCGCAATATCGGGCGGCTTGCCGATTACGGCTGGAGCTTTGACCTCCAGGTGTTCGCCTCGCAGATGGAGGAGGCTGCGATGCTGGCCGAATCCTGTCCCAAGGTGACCTTCGTTTTGCAGCATGCCGGGATGTGGGAAGACCTTTCGCCGGAAGGCCGCGCCGCCTGGCGCGCCGGCATGGCCCGGCTGACGCGTTGTCCGAACGTCGTCTCCAAGCTTTCGGGACTTGGCACCTTCATTCACCGCAACGATGCCGCGCACATCGCAGCTGTACTGGACGACACGGTCGCGATCTTTGGTGCCGATCGATGCCTGTTCGGTTCCAATTTTCCGATCGAAAAGCTCTGGACCAGCTATCGCGACCTCGTCGACGCCTACCGCACAGCTACGGCGCGGCTGAGCCCCGGACAACGGGACGCCATTTTCGCAGGCACCGCCAGGCGCGTGTACCGGCTGGGGCCATAAGCAAGGCAAGCCGCAAAGCGCGCGATGAACAAAAACAGGGATGAACCGGGAATCGGGAGGATTGGATGCCGTTGGAAATCAAGATACTCGACTATGGCGACATCGAACTGGAATCGAGCTTCCTCGTGCTCGGGCGCGACTGCGGCCGCACCCGCCGCGTCCTGACGCTCGGCTTCCTGATCACAGGTGGCCCCTACCCCGTCGTGGTCGACACCGGCTATCGCTCCAATCAGATCATGGAAACGCTGGGCATGCGTGGCCTCCAGTTCCACGAGAACATGATCGAGAACCAGCTCGCGCGGCACGGCGTTCGTATAGGCGACGTGCGCTTTGTCTGCCACACCCATCTCCATATCGACCATGCCGGCAAGGACGACCTGTTCCCGATGAACACGACGGTCGTCCTCAACCGCAAGGAGCTGGAATATTCCGTCTCCGGATTGATGCATCCGCAATATCCCGCACCCGACATCAAGCACCTGATCGACCGGCTGCATACCAAAAGCGCGCTACGCTTTCTGGATCTCGAGATCACCGGACCGGTCGAACTGATGCCGGGCGTCTATTGCGACGCCGCCAACGCCCATACCGAGGGATCGATGAACATCCACGTTCACACCGCCGACGGCATCGCGACGATCTGCGGCGACGTGATCTACGATTTCAACGACCAGATCGTGACGCCCTTCAACGAGATCCACGACGCCGAGCCGCGCACCACCGGCAACCACGGCACCAGCAAGCGAGCGGAAAAGGCCGCGATCAAAAAACTCCTGAGCAGTTCACGCTATCTGCTGCCGGTTCATGACAGGCCGGCCAAGATCGAGGGTGGCAACGTGGTTGGACGGCTGCATGATCAGGTGCCCGGCCCCATCGTGCAAAGCCTGCCGCAGCGCAACTGGTTCCCGGCGTAAAACAAGGACGCAACCGATGACGCATGTCACTTTGCGATCGGAATTCGAAGACCTGATCGATCCCTACGCGCCGGTCGGCCAGCCCGGGACGGGCTTCGAATTCACCGAAGGACCGATCTGGCACCCGGTGGATCAATATCTGTTGTTTTCCGACATGCCCGGCGATGTGCGCCGGCGCTGGGACGTCAGGCGTGGTGTCGTCGAGGTCAAGCGCCCGTCGAACAAATGCAACGGCATGACCTACGATGCCGAGCTGAACCTGATCGTCTGCGAGCATGCGACGTCTTCGCTCATTCGCGAACGGCCCGACGGCCGCCGCGAGGTGCTCGCCTCGCATTTCGAGAACCAGGAGCTCAACAGCCCGAACGACGTCTGTGTCCATTCCAGCGGCGCGATCTATTTCAGCGATCCCTGGTACGGGCGCATGCCCGTCTTTGGGGTCGAACGGCCGCGGCAGCTCGGGTTCCAGGGCGTCTATCGCGTTCCACCCGGCGGCGGCGCGCCGAAACTCCTGGTCGATCGTCATCTGTTCGATCAGCCGAACGGACTGTGCTTTTCGCCGGACGAGCGCGTGCTCTACGTCAACGACACCGTGCAGGCCCTGATCCGCGCCTTCGACGTCAATGCCGATGGTTCACTGTCCAATCCGCGTGTATTTGCCAGCGGGATCCGCTCGGAACTGGAGCCCGGCTTGCCCGACGGCATGAAATGCGACCAGCGCGGTAGTGTCTGGGTGACGGCGCCCGGCGGCGTCTGGGTCTATTCGCCGGCCGCCGAGCTGCTGGGCAAGGTCCGCCTCCCCGAGATGGTCGCCAATCTTGCCTGGGGCGGTTCCGATTTCCGCACACTTTATCTTACTGCGACACATTCGGTCTATGCGATCCCGACCAAGGTTGGGCCACGCCACGAGCCTTACATGAACGGCAAGCGTGGCGGCGCAAGCGCTGCATCCACGGCGCCAGCGCCCATTCTGGCTGACGGCAACATGCAGCTCGATCCGAAACGCTGCGCCATGATCCTTCAGGATCTGCAAAACGACGTGATCATGGACGGCGGCGCTTTCGCCGATTCCGGCGCGCCTGCCCACGCCCGCGAGCAGCGTGTTGTCGACAATGTCCGCCGGCTGGCGGAGGCCGCCCGAGCATGCGGCGTCGTCATCATCCATGTCTGGTTCATCGTTGAAGCCGGTGCGCCCGGCGTCACGCTCAACGCGCCGCTGTTCGAAGGGCTCGTCGACAGCAAGGCCATGGTGCGCGGCAGCTGGGGCGCCGCCCCGGTTTCGGGACTAGAGCCGCGCCCAGGCGATTTCGTGGTCGAAAAGATGCGCATGAGCGCCTGGGAAGGCACGCGGCTGGAAACCATCCTGAAAGCGACCGGCCGCGACATGATCATCAACACCGGCGCCTGGACCAACATGTCGGTCGAGCACACCGCACGCACCGGCGCCGACAAGGGTTACTTCATGGTCGTGCCGGAGGATTGCTGCTCGACAATGAACGCCGACTGGCACAACGCCTCGGTCAACTTCGCGATGCAGAACGTCGCCATCGTGACCAACGCCGACGCCGTGATCAAAGCGCTTAGCTGAAAGCAGGACAGTGCCGAAACTGTTTCATCTTTCCTGTTCGCCGCGGGTCGACTCAGAATCGGGTGCAGGTGCGCGCGTCTTCCTAGATCGTTTCAGTCAGGCGCGGCCGGACTGGGACGTCGACGTGATGAACCTCTGGAAGGACTATCTGCCGGATTTCGAAGGCTACATCCTGGAAGCCAAATATACCCGCCTCGGCGGGCGTGCCCTCACCGACTCGCAGCGCGATGCCTTTGCGATCGCCGAACGGATTGCCGTCCGCCTTTCGCTCGCCGATCGCGTGCTGATTTCGACGCCGATGTGGAATTTCGGTATCCCCTACAAGCTGAAGCAATGGATCGATGTGATCACACAACCTGGAGTGACGTTTCGGTTCGATCCCACGCAAGGATACCTGCCGCTGCTGAAAGACCGGCCGACGGTCGTGATCCTTGCCAGCGGCAGCGATTTCGTCACCGGCATGAACCGCGGCCGCATCGACATGGCGACGCCCTATTTGCGCGAGATGCTTCGTTTCATCGGCATCAACGACGTGCGCTTCGTGCCGATTGGTCCGACCGCTGGCCCAATCGAACCGGCCCGCGCCGCGCGGCAAAATGCACATCGCCGCCTCGCCGAGATCGCTGCCAATTTCTGACGGTCCGCTCATTCCGCGAATGGCCCTCCGGCTATTAAAATGTGGGGGTTCAGTTGGACGGAACTGCTCACGCTTGTCCATTCTGGATTTTCTTTGATCTCTCGGTGCACACATCGTGCACACGCCGCCTTCCAACTAATTGAAAAACCTAAACTCTCGCTCCAATCCATCATGAGCAAGTTTGAGCTAACTACAGCAATTGAGATCTAACCGAAGTCAGTGTCTCGCAGATGGGAATGTCTCAGTTCGAACTAGACTCCCACCCTGGCGACGCAGTGCTGATCGCGCCCGTCTCGAGCCAAATTCAGCAAAAGTACGCTGTTTGCACGGCAAGAGAGCTTCGCGAATCGTCAGGTTCAGCGTAGCGTAGATAAACCTAAGCCGAGAAACGAGATCAGGCGCCCCAGCGCAGCGCTGCGGTGTGCACCGGCGCATCCCACAGAGTCCTGGCCTGGTCATCGAGTACAGAAACAGTGACCGAAACACCGGCCATGTCGAGGGCAGTGACATAGGAACCGGTCAGGAAGCGCGCCGCCGTGATACCCGCGCCATCCAGAATCCGCTTTGCGCTGTTGACCATCAAATAGAGCTCGATCAGCGGCGTTGCGCCGAACCCGTTGACGAGAAGCAGCACTTCACTGCCCTGTCTTGGTGCGAGATCCTTGAGGATCGCGTCGAGCAGTTCGGAGGCGATCGCGTCAGCGGGAGCCAGCGGGACCCTGCGCCGGCCAGGTTCGCCATGAATGCCGACGCCCATTTCCATTTCATCGTCAGCCAACGTGAAATTCGGTCGCCCCGCCGCCGGTACGGTGCACGGCGTCAGCGCTACCCCCATCGAGCGTGTGCGCCGGTTGACGTCGTCGCCGAGCGCCTTGAGCGTGCCAAGGCCGGCGCCGGTTTCTGCCGCGGCGCCGACCATCTTTTCCACGATCAGCGTACCCGCGACGCCGCGCCGGCCGGTCGTGTAAGTCGAATTTTCAACCGCAACGTCGTCGTTCGTCACCACAGTCGCAACTTCTCGCCCGGCCATCTCGGCAGCCATGGTGAAATTCATCACATCGCCTTCGTAGTTCTTGACGATGAAGAGAACGCCTGCGCCTGTATCGACCGCCTCTGCGGCCTCGATCATCTGGTCCGGTGTCGGCGAGGTGAATATCTGGCCAGGGCAAGCGGCATCGAGCATGCCGAGACCGACATAGCCTGCATGCAGCGGTTCATGCCCTGAACCGCCGCCGGAAATCAGCGCGACCTTGCCCGGCTTCAGCGCGCGGCGGCGCACGAATTTGCGCTCGGCGCCGAGAAGCAGGATATCCGTATGCGCGGCCGCGAAGCCGTCAAGGCTCTCTTCGAGCACCGTCTCGGCGCTGTTGATCAACTTTTTCATCAACGTCCTCCCGAATGTTTTTCTTGCCGTCCGATCGAACTCGTCAGCCCACGGTCTCGGCGTAGCGCGCAAGCCGCGCCGCGAAATCCACTACCAGCTGTTCAAGCGCGCGATTCTTCTTGTCGTCGCCAAGGTCGGGCACTGTCACCGTGATGGTGCGGGTATGCGGTTCGCGAAGCGGTGCGCGCAGCCGCCCGGGGTGCGCCCGCCCATAGGCTTCGATGAACGCCGCGCGTTCGGTACCGGACAGATGGCAGACCTCGAAGATGATCGCGACGTGTTTGGCCGGGATCGGCACCAGATAGGCCGGATTGGTGATCTGGGTCACGAAGGAGCGGTTCTTGCCCAGCGCCGCCGCGAGCTTCAGCCGCGTTCCGGACGGACGGTTATCGAGCACTTGCCGCAGGATGACCTTGTAGTCCGCGACATTGCGATCGCCGCGCCCCTGAGTGTCGTCCCTTGCATCGTCGGTCATGGGCTCACCATCGCTATCGCAGCCTTGAGCGGACCCACGGTCACGGGCGCCACCGAGAGCGTGGTGAGCCCGGTCGCGAGCAGCGCCTTGGTCAGACGCGTCTCGGCCGCTGCGTCGCCGCACAGCGAGACCTCGACGCCGCGCGCGCGGCCGGCCTCGACGGTGCGGGCGATCAGCGCCAGTACCGCGGGGTGGCCGGTATCGTTGAGGTCGGCGACGGAGCCGATGTCGCGCGCCGCAGCCATCGTGTACTGGGTGAGATCGTTCGAGCCGATCGAGTAAAACGCGGCATCGAAATCCCCGGCGCACAGCGCTGCCGCCGGGACCTCGACCATGATGCCGAGCGGCGGACGGCCGCAGGCGATCCCGTCCGCCCTGAGCGCGGCGATCTCGGCATCAAGCAGCACAGCGGCGCGATCGAGTTCCGAGGGAATGGCGACCATCGGCAGCATCACCTTCAGCGGCCCATGGACCGCCGCACGCGCCAGGGCTCGCAGCTGCAGGCGAAACACCTCCGGCCGCGACAGCGACAGGCGGATACCGCGCTGGCCGAGGAATGGATTGCTTTCGCCCGCGACCGTCAATCCGGCGATCGGTTTGTCGCCACCCGCGTCGAGGGTCCGGATCGTTACCGGACGACCTTCGGCCCAATCCAGAATGCGCCGATAGACTGCGTACTGGGTGTCCTCGTCCGGCAGGCCATGCGACGCCTCGAACAGGAATTCCGTGCGCACAAGGCCGATACCGTCACAGATCGCGGGGTCAAGGCCGGCGAGGTCTTCGGGAGCCGCGATATTGAGATGAACGGCAATGCGTCGGCCGTCCGCTGTGACTGCCGGTTTGGTTCGGCCAGCGTCCGCCGCGGAACGCGCGGCGATGGCTGCCAACATGCGCTGTTCGAAACGACGGCGGGTGTCCGGCTCGGGGTCGAAGATAACGGTGCCGGCATCACCGTCCACAAGCGCGATCGCCGGCGGATGCCCTTGCCAAGACAACGGGCCGAGCCCTACCACCATGGGGGCGCCCCGCGCACGCGCGAGCATCGCTACATGGGAGGACGGCGAGCCCGCTGCCAGCACGATGGCGCCGCCGCGTGTCCAGTCAGCCGCCAGAAAAGCAGAGGGTGCGATATCGTCGCCGGCGACGATCGCGCCGCCAGTGATTGCAGCAACCCGGTCCGCGCCGCTCAGATACGCCAGCACGCGATCGCGGATGTCGACGAGATCCGCGGTGCGTGCCCGAAAATATTCATCTTCGGCCGCGCGATAGTCTGCGATTTCGGCATCCAGCGCCGCGCGCCAGGCGTGATCGGCGGGAATGCCGGCCTGGATGGCGTCGAACGCCCCCTCCGCCAGCGCATCGTCCTCCAGCATCGCGACCTGAAATTCCAGAATATCCGCCGCATCGCCCTGAACCGAGTCAACCAGATCGGTGAGTGTTGTGGTCGCGCTTTCAATCGCCGCCCTCAGCGCAGCCGTTTCCTGCGCCGGATCGCCGGTTGCCGTCCGTCGCTCCAACGCAACCGTCAGCACCGTGACCGGCCCGATGGCCAGACCTGGCGACGCGGCACGACCGGTGAGATGGATCTCAGTCACTGTCTCACGCCTCGCCGAAACCGTCATGCACCAGCGCCAGCACAGCGGCGAGCGCCGCCTTGCCGTCGGGACCGGCGACGCGGAAATGGACCGTCGCGCCCTGCGGCGCCTTCACCCGCATCACCTTCACCGGGCTCTTGGCGTCGGTCCATGGACCGTCCGCGGCGAGCGCGATTTCGATCTTCGCGGCAAAGCTTTTGGCACATTGCGTGAGCTTGACCGACGGCCGGGCATGAAGACCCACCGGATTGACGAGCACCGCCGAGGCCGTCAGCGGCACAAAAGCTTCAGTCGCCCGGCTGGCGTTGGCATCATGCATAGAATTCCTCCGCGCTGCGCTTGACGGCGATCAGCGACGAGCCGCCCGAAGATTCGGTCGCCGCGATCACGGCGCCCTCGACCACCGGGGCATTGCAGACCACGACGCGCCCGCGCCGATCTTCCGGCAACATCTCCACCGCCATTTCCGAATTTGTCTCGGCTCCGCCGAGATCGACCAGAATCGCCACACCGGCAGGCGACCAGGCGGTTTCGATCGCCTCAAGGATGCCGGCGACATTGGTGCCGAGCCCGCCCTCGATATCGCCGCCCGTCCAGGCGAGCGGCACAGCATTGCCGACCATCTGGCGCACCATGTCGGCCGCGCCCTCTGCAATTTTAGGGGAATGCGACACGATGACGATTCCCACGTTGCCCGAACTTGAATTGCTCATGAACCTGCCTTGATTTCCAGTGTCTCTGCTGCCGCACCGATCAGAAGGGACGCCGAGCGCGATCCCGGATCCATATGACCGATGGACCGTTCGCCGAGGAACGACGCCCGGCCGCGAATCGCCAGCATCGGTGTCGTGCGCTCGGCGGCCTCTGCCGCTTCGACAGCGATCGCCCTGCTGTCGCCGCCCGCCGCGAAGACGGCCTGCACCGGCACCAGGACATCGAGAAGGGTCTTCTGCCCCGCGTCCGACCGCCCGCGCGCCTTGACCGCCTCGATCGCCTTGTCCGTTGCCGCGATCAGATCGGCGCGCGACGGCGCCTCCGGAAGCGCCTTTCCGAGTTCCATGAAGAAGGTGCCGACCAGCGGTCCGGAGGCGCCGCCGACCTTCATCACCAGCGTCATGCCGATCGACTTCAGCATCTCAGGAGTGGACTTATCCGCCAGTCCGGGCAGCGTTGCCAGCACGGCCTCAAAACCCCGCTTCATGTTGAGTCCGTGATCGCCATCGCCGATCGCCTGGTCAAGGCTGGTCAATTCGTCGGCATGTGCGATCACCGTTGCGGCCAGCGCTCGCACCAGTTTGTCCCTGGTGGCCCGATCGAAACTCATGCCGCAATCCTCCAACCGGCCGCATCGAAGAACAGCGGATTGTTGAGGCGGAGCGAGACGACGTCCCCGGCGCCGAGCCGGGCCTCCGGGTTCGACAGCGTCACGACCGATTGACCGCCAAGGTCGAGGTGAAGATAGCTCTGGTCGCCAAGATGCTCGATCCGCGTCACGGTTGCCGACACATCCCCACCGTCGCGCGCGATGCTCAGGTGCTCGGTCCGCGCGCCGATGGTTTTGGTCCCATGCGGTGCGCCGGCAAAGATATCCGCCGGCAGCAGGTTGATGGTCGGCTGGCCGAGCCTTGCAGCGACGTGGGCATTGATCGGGTTCTCATAGATCACGCGCGGCGTTCCGATCTGCATCAGCTGGCCGGCCTCGATCACGCCGATGCGCGACGCCATGGTCATCGCTTCAGTCTGATCGTGCGTGACATAGAGTATGGTCGCGCCGAGATCGGTCTGGATCCGTTTGAGCTCGAGCCGCATTTCGCTGCGCAGCTTGGCGTCCAGCGAGGACAGCGGCTCGTCCATCAGATAGATCGCGGGCGAACGCACCAACGCCCGCCCGATCGCGACGCGCTGCATCTGGCCGCCCGAGAGCTGCGTCGCCTTGTTCTGCAACTTGGTTTCGATGTGGAGCAGTCGTGCGACCTCCTCCACTTTCGCGCGAATCTCGGCCTCCGGCACCCGGCGAATCGGCGCACGCAACGCAAAGGCCATATTCTCGAATACGGTGAGGTGCGGATAAAGCGAATATTGCTGGAATACGAACGCGACATCGCGGTCGGCCGGCGCATCACCGGTCACGTCGCGGCCGTCGATCCGGATCGAGCCGGCATCAGGCATTTCCAGCCCGGCGATCAGGCGAAGCGTCGTGGTCTTGCCGGCGCCGGTCGGTCCGAGCAACGCGACAAATTCGCCGTCTGCGACCGTCAACGACAACTCGCTGACCGCTTGCGTCGCCTTGAACGCCTTTGAGACCGCCCTGATCTCGATTTCAGCCATGCGCGCCTCCCTCATGCAACGCGGTGCGAATCGCCCGGCCGGATGCCTTGTCGAAAATCGATAGTGTATCGGGCCGGAAGTCGAGCCCGACGTTTTCTCCGGTCCGGAACGACACGCTGGAGGGCGACCGGGCCTTGAGTGCGCCGTAGCGCGTGGTCACGGTCACGATCTGCGTGGTGCCGAGGTATTCCACACCGTAGACCTCACCTCGCACCATGCCGCCATCGGTAAAGCGCACATGTTCGGGCCGAACGCCGAGCACGAGATCGCTCTCCGCCAGCGCCTCGCGCGCGGCGGGAATGGCGACGTCGCGCTCACCGAGCCGGATGGCCTGCGCGCCGGTCGCCAGGCGATCGCGGAACGGCAGAAAGTTCATCGGCGGCGACCCGATGAAATCGGCGACGAACAGCGAGGCCGGTCGGTCATAGATGTCGCGCGGGCTCGCGACCTGCTCCACAACGCCATTGTTCATTACCGCGATCTTGTCGGCCATCGCCATGGCTTCAAGCTGGTCGTGGGTGACGTAGACCGTCGTAGCGCCGAGCCGGTCGTGCAATGCGCGCAATTCGTGGACCATCGCTTCGCGCATTTCGGTGTCGAGCGCGCCCAGCGGCTCGTCCATCAGGAAGCATTTCGGTTTGCGCACGATGGCGCGCCCGAGCGCAACGCGCTGCCGGTCGCCGCCGGCGAGGCCAGACACCGGCCGGTCGAGCAGATGTGAGATGCGCAGGATGCGCGCAGCTTCCTCGACGCGGCGGTCAATCTCTACCGCGCCGACACCTTCGCATTTCAGGGGAAAGCCAATGTTGCGCCGGACATTCATGTGCGGATAGAGCGCGAACAGCTGGAACACGAAGGCGATGTCGCGTGCCGAAGCCCGGTTCATGGTTACGTCCTCGCCGCCTAGCCGGATGGTACCGGCGGTCGGCAGTTCGAGCCCCGCGATCATGCGCAATGTTGTGGTCTTGCCGCAGCCGGACGGGCCGAGCAGACAGAGAAACTCGCCATCTTCCACCGCGAAGCTGGCGGCCTTGACCGCATGAAACCCGCCGAAGAATTTATCGAGGGAGTCGACCTTGATCTGCGCCATCGACTTACTCCCTCACCTTGGAGACGATGATAAACATCACCGTGCCAAACAGCGTGGTGGCGAAGGACCAGGAATACAGCACCAGGAAAAACGGCTGCATCAGCATCACGACGCCGGCGGCTATGATCGTCGTCGCAACGGCTTCCAGCGGACCCCGCCGCAGAAATCTGTCAATCAGGCTGCGCTGCGGCGATGGAGACGTCACATTGAGGCTCATTTGCGAACCGCTCCGAATGTAATGCCGCGCAGCAGGTGCTTGCGCAGCAGCACCGTGAACACCACGATCGGCACCAGGAACAGTGTGGTGCCGGCGGCGACTGCGGGCCAGTCCTGCCCGCCTTCCCCGATGATGATCGGGATGAACGGCGGCGCGGTCTGCGCATTGCCGGAGGTCAGCAGCACGGCGAACGCGTATTCATTCCAGGCAAAGATCAGGCAGAAGATCGCGGTTGCGGCGATTCCGGTCGTCGCCTGCGGCAGCACCACCTTCACGAAAGCCTGAAAGCGCGTATAGCCGTCGATCATCGCCGCCTCTTCATACTCGCGCGGAATCTCGTCGATGAAACCCTTGAGCAGCCAGACCGCCAGCGAGACGTTGACCGAGGTGTAGAGCAAGATCATCCCCAGCCGGGTGTCGGACAGCCCGATGGTGCGATACATGAGGTAGATCGGGATCGCGACCGCGATCGGCGGCATCATCCGGGTCGAGAGAATAAAGAACAGTAGATCGTCCTTCATCGGCACGCGGAAGCGCGAGAAGCCATAAGCCGACAGCGTGCCGAGAATCACCGCCAGCACGGTCGATCCGAATGCGATGATCAGCGAATTGATAAAGCGCGGCACATAGTTCGACGGTCCCGCGACGACCATGTTGCGGCCCCGCGCGATATCATCGCAAAGCCCTTGTGGCGGCCCCAGCGTCTGGATGAAGTCCGGCGTCTGGCGCGAGCGGGTGGTGACGAGGTTACAATAACCTTCGAGCGACGGCTGGAAGATGACCTTGGGCGGATAGGAGATCGCGTCGTCGGGCGACTTGAACGACGTCAGCACGATCCAGACCAGCGGGACCATCGTGATCACGGCATAGAGGATCACCAGCGCGCCGGCGAAGCGCCTGGTATTGGGCGTTGGTTCGACGACGGAATGGGCGGCGTTGGCGAGGCTCATCGGTTTTTCACCCGGTTCAACGCCTTCACATAAATGTTGGCGAGGCCAAACACCGTCACGAACAGGATGATCGCAAAGGCCGATGCATAGCCGGTCCGCCAGCTCTCGAACGCCGCGCGCTTGAGCGTGATCGAGGCGACTTCGGTGGTGGAGCCCGGGCCGCCTCCGGTAAGGAGGTTGACCATATCGAACATCTTGAAATTCTCGATGCTGCGGAACAGCACGGCGAGCATGATGAACGGCAGCGCCATCGGCAGCGTGATCGACCAGAACTGCCGCCACTTCGACGCGCGATCGACCTCTGACGCTTCGTAGATGTAATCCGGAATCGAACGCAGACCGGCCAGGCAGATCAGCATCACGTACGGCGTCCACATCCAGGCATCGACGATGACGATGGCCCACGGACTGAGCGTCACGTCACCCAGCATCTGGAACGACGAGGCGGCGCGGCCGGTGAAGAAGGCGACCACATAATTGAACAGCCCGATCTGCGGCTGGTAGAGGAAGGTCCAGAAATTACCGACCACCGCGGGCGACAGCATCATCGGCAGCAGGATGATCGTCGTCCACATGGCGTGGCCGCGAAATTTCTTGTCAATCAGAAACGCAAGACCAAAGCCGAGCACGGTCTCGATCAAGACGGTCCAAAACACGAAGTGCGCCGTCACCTGCATCGCCGCCCAGATGTCCGGGTCGGTCAGGATCGACTGGTACCAATCGACCCCCAGCCATTTCATCGGCACGTTGGCCCGATTGGCGCGATAGTTAGTGAACGACAGATAGATCGTCCAGAGCAGCGGGAAGATGTTGATCGCCAGCAGCAGCAGCATCGTCGGCGTGATGAACAGCCAGGCCAGCGCCGCGTCCGACAAGCCCCGAATCCGGCGCGCCTGGCGTGGCTGGGCCAGTGCCGCCCAATAGGTCATCTGCGATGAGGTGCTCAAATCATTCATTGTGGTCGTGGCTCCTCGCCCGACGAGATCGGCCGCGGTGGGCGGGATTGGACCGCTCCCGAAAGGAAAGGGCCCGGAGCGCCAAGACATACGCTCCGGGCGCACATCTCAGAACTTCTTGCCTTCTTCCTTGAAGATGGCTTTCCAGTCCTTCACCAAACCGTCGAGCGCTTCCTGCGCGGTCCCCTTGTCGGCGACCACGTAGTCATGCACGCGCTTCTGCTCGGCCTGCAACAGCTGCGCATAGGAAGGCTCCGCCCAGAAGTCGACCACCATGCCCATGGATTGCAGGAACTCCTTGGCGAACGGCGCGCTGTTCGGGAAGCCCGGATCGTTCAACACCGACTTGGCGCAGGAATAACCGCCGAGCGCCCACCACTTCTTCTGTACGTCACCGCCGGAAAACCACTTGATGTATTGCAGCGCTTCGTTCTGGTTCTTCGAATAGGACACGACCGAGATGCCCTGTCCGCCGAGTTGCGTCGCTTGGGTCGTCGCCGCGGGATTGACGAAGAAGCCGATCTTGTCGCCGCCGACATTGGGGTCCTTGTAGAGACCAGGGAAGAATGCAAAGAAATTCATCTGCAGCGCGACCTGGCCGGACTTGAAGGCATCAAGACCTTCGGACATATAGGAGTTGGAAGCGCCAGGAGGCGTGCAGCACTTGTAGAGTTCCTTGTACGCCTCAAGCCCTTTGACGGCACCCGGCGAATTGACGAAACCTTCCATCGCATAGGGCTTCTTGGGATCCTCATATTTGAAGCCGTAGTCGTAGAGATAGTTCGAAACGCCCATTGTGATGCCTTCCGAGCCGCGCTCGGTATAGATAGATGCGCCATAGACCTTCTTGCCGTCGATCTCGCGGCCTTGGAAGAACTTCGCTATATCACGGAGCTCGTCGAGCGTCTTCGGCACGGCGATAGCACGGCCATATTTGGCCTGGAAATCCTTCTGTACGTCGGGCCGCGCAAACCAGTCCTTACGGTAGGTCCAACCCACCGCGTCACCCATCGCCGGTAGCGCCCAATAGTTCGGCGTGTTCTTCGGCCACTCGGAATAGCCAACCACTGTTGCCGGCATATAGTCGTCCATGCTGATCCCTTCTTTTTTGAAGAAATCATTGAGCTTCACGTACTGGCCGTTCTCGGCGGCGCCGCCGATCCATTGCGAATCGCCGATGATGAGATCGCACAGCGTGCCGTGCGAATTGAGTTCGTTGAGAAAACGGTCGGCATAGTTGGTCCAGGGCACGAATTCGAACTTCATGCCGATCCCGGTCTTGGCGGTGAAGTCCTTCGATAGTTCGACCAGCGCGTTAGCCGGGTCCCACGCGGCCCAGCACAGCGTGATCGTTTTGCCCTGCGCGTGCGCGGGCGTGGTCGCCACCGCGATGCCGAGCGCGACGGCAAGAGCCCCGCCGGCAACACCAAGCGCCTTCATTGCATGTTTCATTATGCGTTCCCTCCCAGTGGAGCCGGCCATCAGGCACGGCTTTCCTAACCGCTCGAATGCTTCGAGCAGAGCGACACAGTCCTTGACGGGCCGAATGGCTGACTTACGTTTCCTCGCGCTTACTCGGATTCTAAGGATCCAGCGAAGCTCGATTTGTTTAGTATATCACTATTTACTAAACATTGCAAGTGAGCAGTTATCGGCTCTGTGGACGCGGAGTTATTTCAACGACCTAGAATTGCAGAGACGCGGCTTTCGGTGTCTCCGGGGGACTGTGATGCGGGAATTGACCGATAACTTGTTCTGCGGTCGAACAGTGCGCGTTTCGCGGGATCGTGAGCACGGATTTCAGCGCATCGTGAGCAACGATTTCAGAGGATCGTGAGCAGCGATTTCAGGCGATCGTGAGCAACGTTTGGCGGTGCCGGACGCTTCGACCGACAACTCAACCGGGCTACGGATTTCTCATTCAACCAAT
>Ga0075024_100000243_pt1 | contig 18216 bp, 18 predicted proteins | sample Str013_2_FD_71389 | JGI IMG/M metagenome (GOLD analysis project Ga0075024, IMG submission 71389) | Freshwater sediment microbial communities in response to fracking from Pennsylvania, USA - Straight Creek_MetaG_SC_2013 | ecosystem: Environmental > Aquatic > Freshwater > Creek > Sediment... | reverse complement strand
TGGAATGGCCTGCGGGCGCGTATTTTGGCAACACCTGGCGTGGTTGGACTTGATGTCACATCGTTGGACGCGGGCGGCGCTGCGGCCAAGTTGCTTTACTCAAGCTCAGTCGATGATCTCAATAACTCATTCAAGGCGGCGGGATTGAAGTTGGTTCGCAATGGCGCGGGCTGGCTTGTCAGCCCACTCTGACATTCATGAACATTCCGAACCTGATTACGTTGTTCCGCATGTTTCTGGCCCCTCTTGTTGTGTGGCTGTTGATTGGTGCTGAGTATCAGCTTGCCTTGCTGGTGTTTTGCCTCGCTGCGGCCAGTGATGCCGCTGATGGCTGGCTGGCGCGGATCACCAACTCAAAGACAGAGTTAGGCACGCATCTTGACCCATTGGCGGATAAATTGCTGTTGATTTCGACATACCTGACGCTGGGCGTTTCCAAGTCAATTCCCGCTTGGTTGGTGATAACTGTGATCAGCCGCGATGTGCTCATTCTTGGCGGCCTGTTGCTGGCTTGGTTCATGGGCAATCCGGTGGAGATCAGGCCCATCATGATCAGTAAGGCCAACACGCTGGCGCAGATTTCACTCTTGATTTTGGCCTTGGTGCAGCTGGCCTTTGGGCTAATCGGCGCGCAGTTCCTCAATCTTGCGGCCTATCCAGTGGCGGCACTTACGGTGGCATCTGGCATGGCTTATCTCAAAGGCTGGTTCAGCCATATGTCAACTTCCAATCCATGAGCAATCCTCGCCAGCTGTTGTTGGATTTGCCGCAACGCGCGGCATTGGGACGCGATGATTTTTTGGTCGCGCCTTCAAATGCCGCTGCTGTGAAGCTGATTGATGATTGGCCGGAATGGCCATCGAATGCCGCCGTTTTGGTTGGGCATGAGGGGGCAGGCAAAAGCCATCTTGCAAACGTGTGGCAGGGCAGGGCTTCGGCGAGGATCTTGCCTCTTTCTGAATTGACGATTGAGGCAACACCTGAGCTTTTGGATTCAGGCGCGCTTTGCCTTGAACATGGAGGGGCGTTTGATGAGACCGCGCTGTTTCACGCCCTCAATTTTGCGCGCCAGAACGCCGCCCATGTATTGTTGACCAGCCGGCTTGAACCAAAGGCGTGGGGCGTGCGACTGCCGGATTTGGCATCGCGGCTCAACGCCTTGCCCATGGTGCAAATCGCCCTGCCGGATGACGCACTATTGCGTGGGGTGTTGGTGAAGCTGTTTGCTGATCGCCAGATCAATGTGGATGATGCCTTGGTGAGCTATATGTTGACGCGCATGCCCAGATCGCTGGGTGCGGCGCGGCTTTTGGTGGCGGCCATTGACCAGCAGGCCATGCTCGAAAGGGCCGAGGTTACCAAGGTGTTTGTGGGCCGTGTGATGGCAGCGCTGGAAAGCCCAGATTTCTTTGACTCTGAAGACAAATGAGATTTCATCAAACCGTCATTATAGTCTAGGATTGCATGGAGCATGAATGACATGACCCCCAGCAGTGACCTGAACCTCAGCCCCGCACGGTTTTTCAACCGTGAACTTTCGTGGTTGGAATTTAACATGCGGGTTTTGGAGGAGGCGCGAAATCCGGCGCATCCACTGTTGGAGAGGCTGCGCTTTCTGTCCATCTCTGGCAACAATCTCGATGAGTTCTTCATGGTGCGCGTGGCGGGCCTTGTGGGCCAATTGCGTGAGCAAATTCCTGAAGTTTCGCAAGACGGGCGATCACCAGCTGAACAGTTGGATTTGATCCGCCGCCGCGCACAGGAATTGATGCTGGAGCAGGATCGGCGCTGGCTTCAACTGCGCGCGGAGTTGCATACAAACGGCATCACCATCGCCACTGTCGAGGATTTGACCAAGCCGGAGCGCGATTGGCTGGATCAGCGTTTCCTTGAACAAATTCTGCCGATCGTCACACCCATCGCTATTGATCCGGCTCATCCTTTCCCATTCATCCTCAATCGCGGCTTCGTGATGGCGGTTGAAATGAAACGGCGTGTTGATGGCAATATCATGCGGGCCTTGCTTTCCATTCCACCACAGCTTGAACGTTTTATTCGTCTGCCAGGTGAGGCCGCGCGCTTTATCATGTTGGAAGACATGCTGGAGCTTTTCTTGCCGCGGCTTTTCCCCGGTTATGACCGTATTGCGCGCGGGCTGTTCCGCATTATTCGCGACAGCGATCTTGAAATCGAAGAAGAAGCGGAAGATTTGGTGCGGGTTTTCGAAACCGCGCTCAAGCTGCGCCGCAGGGGCCAGGTGATCCGCATGGAAGTGGACGCGCAGTGTCCTCCTGAACTGCGCAATTTCATTGCGGAAGAGTTGGATGCATCTGAGGATGTGACCATTGTTTCGGAGGGCCTGGTTGGGTTTGCAGATACGCAGCAATTGATTTTGGATGAGCGGCCTGATCTTAAATTCACGCCCTATGTGCCGCGTTACCCTGAGCGGGTGCGTGACCATGCCGGTGATATTTTTGCGGCCATCCGCCAGAAAGATTTCGTCGTCCACCACCCTTACGAATCTTTCGATGTGGTGGTGCAATTTATTCGCCAAGCTGCGGCTGATCCTGATGTGGTGGCGATCAAACAGACGCTCTACCGAACTTCTCACAATTCGCCCATTGTGGCCGCGCTGATGAAGGCCGCTGAAGCTGGCAAATCCGTCATTGCCTTGGTGGAGCTCAAGGCCCGCTTTGATGAAGAGGCCAATATCCAATGGGCGCGGGATTTGGAGCGCGCTGGTGTGCAGGTGGTATTTGGTTTCATTGAACTCAAAACCCATGCCAAGGTTTCCATGGTGGTGCGGCGCGAGCAGAGCGGCATGCGCACCTATGTGCATTTTGGCACTGGCAATTATCACCCGATCACCGCAAAGGTTTACACAGACCTTTCATTCTTCACTTGTGATCCGGCCTTGGCGCGTGATGCGGCACGGGTGTTCAATTTCATCACTGGGTATGCACAACCGGTTGATTTGGAAAAAATTGCGCTATCGCCGATCAATTTGAAAGACACTTTGCTGCGCCATATTGATCAGGAAATCACATATGCCAAAGCGGGTAAGCCAGCGCAGATTTGGGCAAAACTGAATTCGATTGTTGATCCCGGTGTGATTGACGCGCTGTACCGTGCCTCACAGGCTGGCGTGCAGGTTGATCTGGTGGTGCGCGGGATTTCCTGCTTGCGCCCCGGTATCATTGGCCTGTCTGAAAACATCCGTGTAAAAAGCATCGTCGGTCGCTTTCTGGAACACTCACGTATCGTGTGTTTTGGCGCTGGCCATGGGTTGCCCAGCCCCAAGGCCAAGGTCTATATCGGCTCAGCCGATTGGATGCCGCGCAATTTGCACCGTCGGGTGGAAACACTCATTCCCATTGAGAACCCAACGGTGCATGAACAGGTGCTTGACCAAATCATGGTTGCCAATATGCGTGACAACACTCAAAGTTGGATATTGCAAAGCGATGGCAGCTTCACCCGCATCGTGCCGGATGCGGAACATCCGCCATTCAACGCGCATTCATTCTTCATGGAAAATCCATCGCTTTCCGGACGGGGCAGTGCTTTGGCTGGCAAAATCAAGAACAAAACGATCACGAAAAAGAGGCGCATGAAGTGAGTTGGCATACTGGTTTTCGCAATAGGCCACCAAAATACAAGCCGGTGGCGGTGGTTGATATTGGCTCCAACTCTGTGCGTCTGGTTGTCTATGATGGCGTGCGCCGCTCGCCCACGCCGATTTTCAATGAAAAGGTTTTGTGTGGCTTAGGCAAGGGCGTTGCCATTTCTGGCAAGCTGAACGAATCTGCCGTAGTGCGGGCTTTGGCGGCATTGCGTCGTTTCAAGGCGGTGGCGCGGCAGGTGGGCGTGGGCAGTGTTTTTGCTGTTGCCACGGCGGCAGCGCGCGAAGCCAAGAATGGTGCCGAGTTTATTGCCGCTGCGGAAAAAGCCGTCGGCTGCAAAATCCGCGTGCTCACGGGAAAAGAAGAGGCTCATTTTGCAGCGCTTGGTGTTATGGCCGGCATGCCCGAGGCCAATGGCATTGCAGGCGACCTTGGCGGTGGTTCGCTGGAGCTGATTGATATCAAGAATGGCGCAGTCAAGGGCGGGGTTACCTTGCCGATTGGCCCTTTGCGTTTGATCGATTTGTCCGGCGGCAATATTGTGCGCGCCCAAGAGATTGTTGATGAGTATCTGGCGAAGACACCGTTGCTGAATAATCTCAAGGATCGCAGTTTCTATGCGGTGGGTGGCGCTTGGCGCAATCTGGCGCGGCTGCAAATGGCGCAGCAACATTATCCGCTGCATGTGCTGCACAATTACACGATGAGCCAGACACAAGCAGCGCAGGTGCATGACATGCTGCGTGAGCCTGATGACAAGTCTATCAAGAGCATACAAGACATGTCTCGCGCGCGCGCAGACACACTTCCCTATGCCGCGATGATTCTTGAGCGGCTGATGCATTACGGCAAAGCCAAGGATGTCATCATATCGGTTTATGGTGTTCGCGAGGGTTTGCTCTATTCCAAACTGCCACGCAAAAAGATGTCACAAGATGCACTGCTTTCTTCATGCTGGGATTTTGCGCGGCGTTACGCCCGCTCACCGTCGCATGAGCTGGAACTGTGTGATTGGACAGATCAACTCTTTGGCAAAGGCAGCCTGATTGAAACACCTGATGAAAAACGCCTACGCTATGCCACTTGCTTGTTGGCGGATATTGGCTGGCGGGCCCATCCAGACTACCGCGCAGAACGCTCTCTGGGCATGATTGCGCAAGCGGCATTTGTGGGGGTCGATCATCCGGGCCGTGTGTTTTTGGCGCTCACGGTTTTCTATCGCTATGATGGTGAAGACATGGGCAGCCAGATGATGGGCCTGCTCGATGCACGCGCCATTGGGCGGGCACATTTGCTGAGTTCTCTGTTCCGGCTGGCTTATATTTTGTCAGCGGCCATGCCCGGCATGTTGCCCAAGATTGGTTTGACAATTTCCGGCAAGTCACTGGTTTTGCGGCTTCCCAAAAAACTCAAGGATCTGATGGGCGAACGTGTTGAAAAGCGGCTGTCGGAATTGGCAGCGGAACTGGGCCTTACGCCCAAGGTGACGATCGCCTGATTCAACGTGGCAGGATAACAACCTTGCCCTTGTCCATGCTGATGACAGCGCGACCATGTTTAAGGTCGAGTGCCACCTTGCCAAAGACTTCAAGCTGCCAGCCTTGCAAGGCTGGCACATCGGCGTTGTCATCCATCGCCAGGGCATCAATATCGGAGCTGGAGGCTATGAGCTTGGGGGCGAGGCCATGGTTTTCACACACGATCTTCAGCGCCAGCTTGAGGATGTCGGCGGCAGCCTGGGCGGAGGATGACATTTCCTCGAACTTGGCTTTGCCGGGCACAGTGTTCGGGTCACGCGCCAAGCCGTGTTGAACAGCCTTGATGATGGCACCACCCATGGCAGAATTTGCCGTGCCCTTTGAAACCAGACGAAGCTCATTAATGTCCGCTGGCGTTTGCGGAATCTGGATGGCGATTTCGGCGATGGCCTCATCTTTTAAAATGCGGCCGCGCGGCACGTTTCGCGTTTGGGCTTCACGTTCGCGCCAAGCAGCCACAGACATCAACACCGCCTGCTGCTTTTTGTTCTGAATGCGCGCCTTCACACGCTTCCACGTCTGCTCTGGATCAACCTTATAGGTGGCTGGGTCGCACAGGCTGGCCAATTCATTCTGCATCCAATCGGCACGGCCACTCTTGGCCAGAAGCTCCTGCAGTTTTTCGTAAACCGTTCGCAGATGTGTGACATCCGAAATGGCGTAAGCCTGTTGTTTGTAAGTGAGTGGGCGGCGAGACCAATCGGTGAATTGCGAAGACTTATCGATGCCAGCACCGACCAATTTGCGCACCACCGCCTCATAGCCCACTTGGTCACCAAAGCCACACACCATGGCGGCAATTTGCGTGTCAACCACGGGGCGGGGCAGGGAGCCTGACAGCATCATGAGAATTTCAAAATCCTGCTTGGCGGCGTGAAAAACTTTCATGACATTTTCATCGGCCATCAGCGCAAAGAAAGGGGCAAGATCAAGCCCCTCAGCCAGTGGATCAATCAAGGCCGCCTCCTTGGCGCCCGCCACCTGAATGAGGCAAAGCTTGGGATAGTAAGTTGTCTCACGCAAGAATTCAGTATCAACAGTGATGTAAGTCTCGCTGGCCCAGCGCAGGCAAAACGCGGCGAGATCCTCAGTTGTTGTGATGGTGTGGATTGGGGCTTCAGTTTTGTTCAACATGTCAGGCCTTGCCAAATACGCGTTTGAAAATCGTGCCAACGTGTTTGGTGTGGTAGGCAAGATCGAATAGTTTTTCGAGTTCTTTGGCCGAGAGATGTGCGGCCACTTCTTTATCAGCCTTCAGCAGATCAAGGAACTTTCCCTCGCCGCGCCACACCGGCATGGCGCAGCGCTGCACAGCGGCATAAGAGTCTTCGCGGCTCATGCCCTTTTGAGTCAGCGCCAAGAGAATGCGTTGTGAATGAATAAGCCCGCCCAGCTTGTCCATGTTGCGCTGCATGTTTTCAGGATAGACCACCAGCTTGTCAATCACCCCAGCAAGGCGCTTGAGAGCAAAGTCCAAATGGGCTGTTGCATCGGGGCCAATGCCGCGCTCTACCGATGAATGTGAAATATCGCGCTCATGCCACAGGGCCACATTTTCCATGGCGGGAATGGCGGCAGAACGCACGAGACGCGCAAGGCCAGTGAGATTTTCGGTGAGCACGGGATTGCGCTTGTGCGGCATGGCGGAGGAACCCTTTTGGCCGGGCGAAAAGAATTCCTCTACTTCCAAAACTTCAGTGCGCTGCAAGTGGCGAATTTCTATGGCAAGGCGCTCAACCGAAGAGGCGATGACCCCCAAGGTGGCAAAGAACATGGCATGACGGTCACGCGGGATAACCTGTGTGGAGACAGGCTCCGGCTTCAGGCCCAGCTTCTTGGCCACATAAACCTCAACCGATGGATCAATATTGGCAAAGGTGCCAACCGCACCTGAAATGGCGCAAGTGGCCACATCTTCACGTGCCGCAATCAGGCGCTGTTTGGCGCGGGTGAATTCGGCATAGGCATAAGCCATCTTCAAACCGAAGGTGACGGGCTCTGCATGAATGCCGTGGCTGCGGCCAATACTGGGCGTCATCTTGTGTTCAAGGGCGCGCTTCTTGAGGGCGGCCAGAACTTCATCCAAATCTGTGAGCAGCAAGTCTGCGGCACGGGTGAGTTGGATGTTGAAGCAAGTGTCCAGCACGTCTGAGCTGGTCATTCCCTGATGCACGAAGCGCGCTTCGGGCCCAACGATTTCTGACAGGTGGGTGAGGAATGCGATCACGTCATGTTTGGTGACAGCTTCAATCTCATCAATGCGCGCCACATCGAATTTGGCATCTTTGCCCTTGGCCCAAATCTTTTTGGCGGCAGCTTTAGGCACGATTCCAAGCTGGGCCATGCGGTCCGCGGCATGGGCCTCAATTTCAAACCAGATTTTAAAGCGGGTCTCAGGCGCCCAGATTTGGGCCATTTCTTTGCGGGTATAGCGAGGAATCATGGGAGCTGTTAAGCCTTTCGGTAAATGGGGGCTCTATCAAATCCCCGCAGCAAGTGCCAGAGCCTTCAAGTGGTGGTGAATTTGGCATTTTTGAAGGTCTTGGGGGATGCACATGCTTACACGGCGGCAGACCATTTTTGGAAGCTTGGTGGGCGGATTGGGGCTCGGCACACGCCGTGCCTTCGCTGAGGGCCATTTGGCATTGGGCGAGGCCCTGAGGCAGCCGCCGGAGGGGGCCGTGCATGAGCGCACATTCATGCAGTGGCCCGCAGATACAGAGATTTATGGCAATGTCGAAGATCTTGACGCGGTGCGCGAGAAAATTGCGTTGATTGCAAACACGATAGCGCGGTTTGAACCGGTGACAATGCTGGTGCGGCCCGATCAAGCAGACGCTGCAAAGGGCAGGTTCAAAGCTGAGGTGTCTCTTTTGCCTCTCCCGGTAGACGATCTATGGGCGAGAGATTCTGGCCCAACTTTTCTGCTTGATGATGCAGGCGCGTTGGCGGTTCTGGATTTCAATTTCAACGGCTGGGGCAACAAACAAGCCCACGCCAATGACAGCAAAATTGCTGCTGCACTGGCCGCCAAGTTGGGCTTGCCCCGCGTGGTTGCAGGGGTGGTGGGTGAGGCTGGTGGCCTGGTCAATGATGGTGCGGGAACTTTGCTGGCTCATGCTTCCAGTTGGGTTGATGCAAAGCGCAATAGCCAATCCCAAGACGAGATCGGCAACGCGCTATGCGATGCTTTGGGCGCGCAGACCATCATTTGGGCACCGGGTGTTTCGGGCCAAGACATCACGGATTATCATATTGACTCACTTGCACGGTTCGTTGGGCCGGGGCGCGTGGTCATTCAGTTGCCGGATAGACCCGATGACGGCGATCCTTGGTCAATGGCAGCCTTTGAAACCTATCGCATCTTGAAATCCGCGCGCGACGCGATTGGCCGCAAACTGGAGCTTATTGTGATGCCAGAGCCCGTTGCCATTCGTTCACGAGACGAAGATTTCGTGGCCAGCTATGTGAATTACTATGTGTGCAATGGCGCAGTCATTTCCGCGCAGTTTGGAGACGACAAAGCTGATGCAGAGGCGGCCAAAATTCTGGGGCAATTGTTCCCTGGCCGCGAAGTGATTAGTCTGAACATTGATGCAATTGGTGAATCGGGTGGCGGCATACATTGTGCCACGCAACAGCAACCAGCCTCACGCGCCAAGGCCTGATCGGGTTAGAATGCCTTGAAGGTGACGATGGTGAATGTGTCTCTGATGCCGGGAATGGTTTGCACTTTTTGGGCGATGAAATGGCCGATGTCTTCGCCATCCTTCAGATAGAATTTCACCAGCAAGTCATATTCGCCTGCGGTGGAGAAAACTTCTGAGGCAATTTCAGCGTCGCCAATGGCATTGGCCACGTCATAGGATTTGCCGAGTTCACATTTAATCTGGACGAAGAAGGCGCGCATTTATGGGTTCTCTGGTGCGATGGTTTGATACACCCCATTGTTCCAGGAATACCAGTTGAATCGCAAGTCTAACCCATCACCCTTGGCATCAAATCGCATTGGGCCAAGCACGGTATCGAAGCTGTCGCCGCTTTTCAAAACAGACGCTAAACCACTATGCCCATGTGCGCCTGCCATTTCAGCCGCAGCGGCAAAGAGTTGAACTGCGGCGTAGGCCGGAAAAAACGGCCCATCCGTTGCCTGATTTAAAGTCTTCATATCTGCCGATAAATGTTTGGCTTCATTTGATGTTTCTGGATCAATTGGAAAGCTGACAAGGGTGTTTTCACCGTTGACGCCCGCCGACGTCCAGAAGGGATCAGCCAACAAGGCGTCGGGCCCATAGCGTTTCAAGTCTAAACCGAGTTTTGCGGCCTGAAGCGTAAGGCGGCCAGCATCGGCGGGCTGGGTTGCGACATAGAGCGTATCAATACCTGCCGCTTTCATTTTGCCGAGTACTTCGGCATAGTCTTTTTGCTCAGGTGCCACGGCGGCCATGACGTTGGGCGCTTTGCCATAGGCGGCCAGAAAGCTGGTGGTGATGGCTTTCATTTCTGTGGTGCCGTCATCAACCAATGCCAGCTTGGCATTGGGCCGTTTGGCCAAGATGCGCTTGGCGGCAAAGGCACCCTCAGCGTCGATGCGGGTTGTGATGCGGACGACGTTGTTCATCCCGGCTTCTGTCAGGCCCGGTGCGTTGGCAGTGGGGGCAATCATCGGAACATCGGCCTGCGCATAGATCGGCGCTGTTGCCATGGCGGTGGCCGAACAGAAATGGCCAATCACCACATCCACCTGTGCGGCAATCAATTTCTGCGCGGCCTCTTTGGCTTTGGCAGTGTCACATTGGTCGTCAACCGAGATGATGGAAACCTGCTCATGCTTCAGCCCGCCTTGGCCATTGATTTTATCGACGGCGGCCTTCACGCCATTCAACATGGATTGGCCAAAGTTTTGCGATTGGCCCGTGAGGGGGCCAGCGACACCAATCACCACATCAGCTTGGGCAGCAGAAATGAACAGGCAGTTTGCTGCGATAAAAACTAAACTGGCGGCTTTAACCGCCATGCTTTTCCAAGGCGCGCTGCACAGCGGGGCGCTCACCCATGCGTTTGAAATGATCATGCACGCGCGGAAATTTGGCGATGTCCACATGATCACCGCCAAGCCAGCCCGCAATGGTGAAAAGATAAGCGTCAGCGATGGTGTATTTTTCACCCATCACCCAAGGGCCTTTCAACATGTCGTTCTCAATCAGCGTGAAACAATCCGTCATGTTCTGCGGCACTTTGATTTTCAGCGCTTCAACTACGGCAGGATCATCACTCCACCGCGCGCCCCGGCGGTTATGGGCGTGGTGCACATGAACCGTTGAAGAGAGATAAGAATTGAAACCCTGAATTTGCGCAAACAGAAATGGATCATTCGGCGCCAGCTGCGCTTTGGGGTGGATTTGCGCCACAAAGGCCATGATCGCCAAAACTTCGGTGATCATGCCCTTGTCTGTTTCCAGCGCTGGCACGCGGCCCTTGGGGTTCTTGGCCAAATAAGCCGCACCGCGCTGTTCACCCGCTGGGAAGTCAAGCTTCACCAATTCATAAGTGGCCCCGGCCTCTTCCAAGGCGATGGTGCAGGCAAGCGAACAAGTTTTCGGCGCGGTGTAGAGTTTGAGCATCTTTCTAAATTGGTCCTTGGTGGTGGCAATGTCAATTCGGCGTCGTGCCTGTACTGGGCATCAAAGCACGAAAGCGCAACTAAACATAAGTTGCGCGTACTTTTTGAACAGCCGGCCTTGCTCCCACGCGCTCACGATGATCTTTAATTTTGGGCAAAGTGTTGACGTCAACACTATCGTGTTCCAGCCAAGTCGCAATAGTGTAGAGATAAATATCCGCAATTGTGAATTGCTCGCCCATGACCCAAGGGCCCTTCAAATAAGTGTCTTGGATTAGAGCAAAATTTTCATGGACATTTCGAGCCACCTTATTCTTCAGGCCCTCGATAACGATCGGATCATCAGACCAGCGTGCACCGCGAAAGCCATGGGCGTGGTTGGGATGCACAGTCGAACAAAGATAAGAATTGAAATCTTGCATACGGGCAAAATCGAAAGGCCTTTGCGGCAGCAAATTGGCCTTAGGAAACATCTGGCCGATATAGAACAACACCGCAGGCGTTTCGGTTATGGTTCCATGATCGGTGACCAGAGCAGGCACGCGAGCCTTTGGATTTACCTTTAGATACTCAGGCGACTTTTGCTGGCCAGCTTTGAAATCAAGGCGCGTCACGGTGTAGTCAGCAGCAGCTTCTTCCAGCGCAATATGTGACGCAAGTGCGCAGGAGCTGATGCCGCCGATGAAGAGATTGAGCATTAGCTGTGTGCTACGCCCTTATCAGCAAGCAGCGTTTTCAATTCACCCGACTGGTACATTTCCATGACGATATCTGCGCCGCCGATGAATTCACCCTTCACATAGAGCTGTGGAACGGTGGGCCAGTTGGTGTAATCCTTGATGCCTTGGCGGATTTCTTCTGAGGCCAGAACGTTCACGTCCTTGAATGGCACGCCGAGGTGTTGAAGAATTTGCACCGTGCGGCCTGAAAAACCACACATCGGCATATCGGCGGTGCCTTTCATGAACAGCACGATGTCATTGGATTTTACGTCTTTGTCGATTTGGTCGTGGATGGTCATTTTATGATTCCTGTGGGGTTGAAGTTTGCAGCGCAAGCGCGTGAAGCTCTCCGCCCATGCGGCCTTTGAGCGAGGCGTAAACCATTTGGTGCTGTTGCACGCGGTTCTTGCCTTTGAAAGCTGAAGAAATCACATTGGCGGAATAGTGGTTGCCATCTCCGGCCAGATCACTGATCGTGACCACGGCATCAGGGATGCTCTCCTTGATGAAGCGTTCGATGTCTTGGGCGGTCATGGCCATGGGTGGTTCCTTTGGGTGTAAGATAGGGCGCTGGCAATTGAATTTCCAGTGTTCAATTGGACGGCCAAATCAATTCAGGCTTTAAAGCCTTTCACGGCATTGGCAAAACAGCCATAAACAATGCGGCCATCGGGCTGGGCGGGCAACTGCGCATGGGTTTCTTCCTTGAGTTTTGCCTTGAGTTCTGCGGGCAACGCCTGGATCATCTTGCCAAGCGGGTTCAGGGGCTGAGTGCTGACCTGCCAGAAATCCTCAAAATCCTTGTAGTTGACTTCCATGTGAAAGGTGTTCGTTTCCACATTCGTCAAGCCAGCGTTCTGCCACAAGTTTTTCATCACAGGTATCGTGGATGCTTCCATGTTGGGAAGGTCAGTGCCTTTGAGGCCAAGCTTATCGGCGGCCCGTCGAATGGGGGTCAGGGGCACGCCACCCGGAAACTCCCACATATAGGTGGCAACCAAAGCGCCTTCTCTGACAACGCGCGCCAATTCTGCCACGGCCTTTTCGGTATCAGGAATAAAGGCGATCACCAATGCCATCACACCCACATCAAACGAAGCATCGGCAAAGGGAAGCGATTGAGCATCGGCAACCTGAAGATTGACTGCGCCGAGGTTCGCTCTCGCCTTGGCAAACTCAATTTGGGCTGGTGACGGATCAAGCCCAGATACGCTGGCAGGCTGGCACTTTGCGATGATTTCTTCTGTAAATGCGCCTGTGCCACAACCCACATCCAGCCAATTTTTGCCTGCCGGAACATCAATCCATCTGATAAACTGGTCACCGACCATGCGGCTCCAGCGGCCCATCAGTTTTTCATAGGCTTGGCCGTCATTGAACATTTCAGAGGCGTTAGACATCCAGCGTTCCTTTTAATGTTGCGCCATGAAAGCTGGAAACCAGCCTTCGTGGGCGGTGCGCAGATCTGCTATGGCAACTGCGGTCGTGCCAATTTTCAATGTGGACGCCGTGGTCACTTCGCCGATGATGCTGACTTCAATGTCATGCTCTTGCGCTGCAGCCAGAATGGCCATGGCGCGGGCAGGGGTGGCGGTGAGCACATAGCGGGCTTGGTCTTCACCAAAAAGCGCCACATAATCCATGGCTTCAAGCTTGGCACCGAACGCGGTGGGAAGGACCATCTCGATGACCGCTGTCGCCAGTCCGCCGTCTGAAATGTCATGCACCGCTGATACCGCGCGGTCATTGATCAGGTGGCGCACAAAGTCACCGTGCTTTTTCTCAAGCGCCAAATCAACGGGCGGAGGGGCCCCTTCTTCGCGGCCCAAGCACTCGCGCAGATAAATCGATTGGCCAAGCTCTGTGCCATGGCTGCCAATCAGCAAGATCAAATCGCCCGCTTGCTTGAACCGGTAAGTCATCATCTTGGTCAGATCAGGCAGCAGGCCCACACCGCCGATGGTTGGCGTTGGCAGAATGCTGCGCCCTATGGTTTCATTGTAGAGCGAGACGTTGCCAGAAACGACCGGGTAATCCAAAGCGCGACAGGCGGCATCAATGCCCTTCAGCGCGAATACCAGCTGGCCCATGATCTCTGGCCGCTCTGGGTTGCCGAAATTCAAGTTGTCGGTGATGGCGATGGGGGTGGCACCCACGCAGGTGAGGTTGCGCCAGGTTTCAGCCACCGCCTGTTTGCCGCCCTCAAACGGGTCTGCCTCCACATAACGCGGCGTTACGTCTGAGGTGACGGCAATGGCCTTCTTCTCAGTGATGCGCACCACGCCAGCGTCTCCGCCGGGGATTTGCGCGGTGTTGGATTGCACGAGTGAATCATATTGCTCCCACACCCAACGCCTAGAACACATATCGGGCGCACCAATGATGGTGAGCAGGGCGGCGCGCAAATCTTTCGGCGCTGGCACATCAGCAGGTGTTAAGCGCGGCAGCTTCTTTGGTTCAACCCAAGGACGATCATATTCAGGTGCGTTATCGCCCATTTCCTTGATCGGCAAATTGGCTTTCACTTCGCCGCCATGTTTGATGACAAAACGCAGTGTGTCCGTGGTTTGGCCAATGATGGCGAAATCCAAGCCCCATTTGACGAAAATGGCTTCGGCTTCCTGTTCTTTCTCAGGCTTCAGAACCATCAACATACGCTCTTGGGATTCTGAGAGCATCATTTCATAGGCCGTCATGCCAGTTTCGCGGCAGGGCACTTTGTCGAGATCAAGTTCAATGCCAAGATTGCCCTTGGCACCCATTTCAACCGCAGAGCTGGTGAGGCCAGCAGCCCCCATGTCCTGAATAGCAATGACGGCACCTGAGGCCATGAGTTCAAGGCAGGCTTCAAGCAGGCACTTTTCGGTGAATGGGTCACCCACTTGCACGGTGGGGCGCTTTTCATGAGCGTCATCTTCAAAGGCGGCAGATGCCATGGTGGCCCCGTGAATGCCGTCTCTGCCCGTCTTGGCACCGAGATAAACAACCGGAAGGCCAACGCCCTTTGCTTTGGAATAGAAAATCTTGTCCGCATCGGCCAGGCCAACGGCCATGGCGTTGACCAGATTGTTGCCGTTATAGCGGGCGTGGAAATTGACTTCGCCGCCCACCGTAGGCACGCCAAATGAATTGCCATAGCCGCCAACGCCTGCCACAACGCCTGAAACCAGATGTTGGGTTTTAGGATGCGAAGGCTCACCAAAGCGCAGTGAATTCAGCGCTGCAATAGGCCTGGCGCCCATGGTGAAAACGTCACGCAAAATGCCACCTACACCCGTGGCAGAGCCCTGATAGGGTTCAATGAAAGACGGGTGGTTGTGGCTTTCCATTTTAAAGATAATGGCTTGGCCGTCATCAATATCGATGACTCCCGCATTTTCACCCGGCCCGCAGATCACGCGGCTGCCCTTGGTATGCAGTTTCTTCAAATGTTTCTTGGAAGATTTATATGAGCAATGTTCGTTCCACATAGCTGAACAAATGCCCAGCTCAGTGAAACTTGGGGCGCGCCCCAGCAGGCTCAAGAAACGCTGATATTCATCAGGCTTCAGGCCATGGGCAGCGACGATTTCGGGGGTGATTATGGGTTCGGCTTTGCTCATGCCCGCCGTTTAAGCGGGCGGCCACGGATTCACAATGGCATATTTGCCGTTGTTGGTTTGCGGTTCACCACCAGCTGTGACAATAGGATAAAAAAACAGGCCACGGCAGCACCGGCAAGCAGATCAACAAAATAATGGCCCCCATATATTGGCGTGGCTGCAATCAATACCGTGCCAAATGCGAGGGATGGGATAAACTGCCACCAAGCCCGCCTGGCGCCATAGATTGTCAATATGCCGCAGACAGTGTGAAATGATGGAAATTGAGTGAGGCCATAGACATCCGTGGGATCAAGAAGCTTTGGAATGGTGCCGCGAACCTCCATCAACTCTTGAATAAATGTGGTTCCGGCATCTGGTGGAAAAAGAGCTTTCAATGCATCGTCGCCATAATAGGCCATCGCGCTGATTGCGGGAAAATAAGTGCCAATGGCAATGGTGGTCAGCGCCGTGAAAAACACCAAGCCAACAAGCTCTGCCGCATCATTCGTGCGGCGTTGGATTAGTGCAATGCAAATTGTAATGACCAATGCTTGGATCATGTAATTATAGGCGATTAGGAACGTCCAATTCAGCCAAAACCGATGGCCAACAAACTGGGTATAGCCAACCCAGTCAAAGCCAAGCGCCTTGTCCCAGTTTGACAGCAAATCCTGCGTCAAAGGGTGCGCCGTTGCCATCGCTAGATAGTTGAAAACGGCTAACGCACTCATGGTGGGCATCAAATAGGTGGTCAACATGATCAAGCGCAACGGGCGATCGATTGCTGATTTTTCGGTTTTTTTGCGGCTAAGCCACCAGGCAAGCGGCAACGCGGTAAAAGGAACGCAGGCAACCAGCCAAACTTTGTTTCCAGTAATCAGAAACTTGTGTCCATTCACGATTGCCTGGATATCAAAAACAACGAGAAGCAGGCTGGCCAACCATAGCCATGGCGATGGAAACAGATTGGCAAGAATTCCACTGAAAGCCCGTGGGATGATTGATTGGGCCTGGCTTTGCTCTTGGGGTAAATTTTCAAAGGTTGTCATTGCAAATGGCAATTTAAAACGACACACTTAATAAAACTTTAGCCCAATCGTTCCGGCCCAATAAATCGTATCTCAGCAAGCAAACCAACTATCGCAGGGTGCGAAACACGCTGCGCGTTTGTGCCATTGGGATGTAGGTTGGAGGAGGTGCCCACTCAACCTGCATGCTTTGGCGCATCATGCGGTTCATGCGGTCTTGCATGGCCAGTTCGGCCTGGCGCTGAGCCATTGTGGTCTGCTCATCTGTCTTGGAGCTCTTAAAAAAGTTAGTAAACATTGGCACGTCTCCTTTACATTGGGTAGAGACATTCAAAGCCAAAAAAACGGCGTTAATCTAGGATTAACACGCGTCGCGGTGAAGCAATGGCAAATGTAATTGCGAAATTTTAGGATTAATTTGTGGTGAATGCAAAGCGCTTGAAAAACGCGGGCAGATCATAAGCATTCAGCGATGTGCCCGGTAAAACCGGAGACACGCGCTTGGCGAAATAAGTGTCCCACACCCAGATGAAAAATAGCGTGGCCACGCTGCCGCCCAACAGATCTGAAAGATAGTGCCCGCCATAAACCGGGGTTGCGAGAATGATGGCAATTCCGATGGCTGAGGCAACGGCGCTGAACAGCCCAAGGCCACGATTGCAGCGCATAATGATCAAAGCCATGCAACAATGAAACGATGGGAAAGTCACGATGCCTTCTGTTGTGCGCGGGTCAATTTCAACGAAGGGTGCGTCACGCAGCGAATTGATGGTGGCAATCACCCGGCCAAGATAGTGGTGCCCATTTGTTTCCATGGCATTTAATATGCCGCCATCTGGGATGGTTGCAGTTGTGGGAAACGACGGAAAGATTCCTGAGATTGTCACACAGACAATAGCGGTTCCCAACATCAGGAAACAGATTTCCATCACGCGAATGCGGTCATTACGGATGAGTGCGATGATGGGTGTCAGCATCATCACGCTCATGGTCAGATCTGCATAGACATTTGAAAAAATCAGATTTGGCCAATAATTGTCGAACATGAAATGGGCATAGGCATTCCAATGGAAGCCCAAGGTAAGGTCTGCCGCGAGAAGCTGGCTGTCGATCAGCGGATAGCCTTGGGCAAAGAGCATGTGGCAAAAGAGGGCCACGGTATTGGTTGTGTAATTGATCCAAAGGAACAGGATCATCGCCCCCCATAAGCGGTGCAGGAACCAGTCAAAGGTCTCAAAGCGCAGATAGCGCCAGAGCATTAACACCATCGCTGTGGGGCACCAGAAAAAGATGACGAGATAGCCCAAATGCGAAACACTGATACGGGCCGAGAAAAGGTCAATCAACGCGCAGGCTGCCAACATCACGCTGGGCGCGACCCACATCGCCCAATGCGGAAACATGACAGCGCGCACCCGTGACCAGTTGACGATCGAGCCAGCAGATGATTCTGAGAAAGTGGCAGATGACATGCGGGCGGCCCAAATTGGTTCAGGCCACAAGTTAGGCGGGGCACCTAAATTTCTGGTAAATTGTGGCTATGCCGCCAGCAAGCTCTCAAATAGCGGCAGACAATCTTGTCTGCCATGCAAGGCTTCGATCATGTTTTCAGGATGGGGCATCATGCCGATGACGTTGCCTGCTTCATTGCAAACGCCAGCTATGTCATTCATTGCGCCATTGGGATTGCTGTTTTCGACATAGCGGAACACCACGCGGCCTTCGCCTTCGAGGCGCTTCAAGGTCTCGGCATCAACGATATAGTTGCCTTCGCCATGGGCGACAGGGCAAGAAACAACCATGCCCTTGGCGGCTTTGCTGGTGAAGAAAGTTTTATTGTTTTCAATGCGTAAGCGCACCTCTTTGCAGACGAACCTTAATTGTGAATTGCGCACCAACGCGCCCGGCAAAAGCCCCGCTTCGGTGATGATCTGGAAGCCGTTGCACACACCCAAAACTTTGAGGCCTTTGGCTGCCTTGGCTTTCACATCGGCCATGATGGGCGAACGGGCGGCAATGGCGCCACAGCGCAGATAATCACCATAAGAGAAGCCGCCTGGCACAACGACCAGGTCAACATCCGGCAAAGAAGTCTCTG
>Ga0075024_100000241_pt1 | contig 18233 bp, 17 predicted proteins | sample Str013_2_FD_71389 | JGI IMG/M metagenome (GOLD analysis project Ga0075024, IMG submission 71389) | Freshwater sediment microbial communities in response to fracking from Pennsylvania, USA - Straight Creek_MetaG_SC_2013 | ecosystem: Environmental > Aquatic > Freshwater > Creek > Sediment... | reverse complement strand
ACGCCCTTGCCAGCCGCGAGGCCACTGGCCTTGACGACGATTGGCGGGGTCTGCGCGCGCAGCCACGCCGCATCGAAATCGGTACGCGTGAAGGTGCGATAGCTCGCCGTCGGGATCGCATGGCGGCGCAGGAATTCCTTGCTGTAGGCCTTCGAGCCTTCCAGCTGGGCCGCGGCCCTGGCCGGGCCGAAGCAGCGCAGGCCCGCGGACCCGAAGGCGTCGACCACGCCCATCACCAGCGGTGTCTCCGGGCCGATGATCGTGAGATCGACGCGTTCGCGGCGCGCCAGCGCGATCAGGCCCTCGAGGTCGGTGGCGGCCACCTCGGCATTGCGGACGTGCGCCTCGCCCGCGGTGCCCGCGTTGCCAGGCGCCACCAGCACTTCGCTGACGCCCGCGGCCGCGGCGCACACCCAGGCGAGGGCATGTTCGCGCCCGCCATTACCAACAATCAGGATCTTCACGCGCGCTCAAGGTCCGCTTAAGCCTAATGCCGGAAATGGCGCACGCCGGTGAACACCATGGTCATGTTGTGCGCGTCGGCCGCCTCGATAACCTCGGCGTCGCGCTTGGAACCACCAGGTTGCACGACCCCGGTGATGCCGTAGGCCGCGGCGATATCGATGCCGTCGCGAAACGGGAAATAGGCATCCGAGGACATCACCGCACCGCGCACATCGAGCTTTTCGTCGGCCGCCTTGAGGGCGGCGATGCGGCTCGAGTACACGCGGCTCATCTGCCCGGCCCCGACGCCCAGCGTCATGCCGCCGCGCGCAAAGACAATGGCATTGGATTTCACCATCCTGGCGACGCGCCAGGCGAAATTCAGGTCGGCCAGCTCACGCGCATCCGGGCGGCGGCGGGTGACCACGCGCAGCTCGCTGTCGGCCGCGGGGGCGCTGTCGCGATCCTGCACCAGCAGGCCGCCGGTGACGCTGCGCAATTCAAAATCATCGCCGGTCGGGGCGGCCAGGTCGCCGACCAGCAGTACGCGGATATTCGGCTTGCCCGCCAGCACCGTGCGGGCATCGCTGGTGACCTCGGGCGCCACGATCACTTCGGCGAACTGCCGCTCAATGATGCTTTGCGCAGTGCGCGCATCGAGCGGGCGATTCACCGCAATGATGCCGCCGTACGCCGAGGTCGGATCGGTGCGGTAGGCGCGATCGTAGGCGTCGGTCAGGCTGTTGCCGAGCGCGACGCCGCAGGGATTGGCGTGCTTGACAATGGTGCAGGCCGGCTCGGAAAACTGCCGCACACACTCGAGCGCGGCATCGGCATCGGCAATGTTGTTGAACGACAATTCCTTGCCCTGCAGCATTCTGGCCGTGCCGATGGAGCCGCCGCTCGCACCCGGGGTGCGGTAGAAGGCGGCACGCTGGTGCGGGTTCTCGCCATAGCGCAATTCCTGCAGGCGCTGGAACACCAGCGGCAGCGATTCCGGGAAGCGCTCGCCGGGCAGCTGCTGGGCGCGCTGCAGGTATTCGGCCACCTGCGTGTCGTAGGCGGCAGTATGCGCAAAGGCCTTGGCGGCCAGCCGCGAGCGGGTATCGATGGAGGTGGCGCCGTCACTGGCCAGCTCGCCGATGACCGTGGCGTAGTCGGCCGGATCAACCACCACCGTGACGTCGGCGTGATTCTTGGCGGCCGCGCGCAGCATCGCCGGGCCTCCGACGTCGATGTTTTCAATCGCCTCGTCGTAGCTGCAGTCCGGGCGGGCGATGGCGGCGCCGAAGGGATAGAGATTCACGACCAGCAGGTCGATGGGCTCGATGCCATGTTCCAGCATGACCGCCTCGTCCGTGCCGCGGCGTCCCAGCAGGCCGCCGTGGATGCGCGGGTGCAGGGTCTTGACGCGCCCGGCCATGATTTCCGGAAAGCCGGTGTAGTCGGCGACCTCGCGGACCTTGAGGCCGGCATTGCGCAGCATCTGCGCCGTGCCGCCGGTCGACAGCAGCTCCACGCCGCGCGCGCTCAGGGCGCGGGCGAAGTCAGCCAGCCCCTTCTTGTCCGATACCGACAGCAGCGCGCGCGCAACGGCCATCGGTCAGTTCGCCAGGCCCAGGGTGCGCAGTTTCTTGCGCAGCGTGGTGCGGGTGATGCCGAGTATCACGGCCGCACGGCTCTGGTTGCCCTCGGAATAGTTGAGCACCGCGCGCAGCAGCGGTTCCTCGACCTCGCGCAGCACCAGGTCGTAGAGCCGCGCCGGCCGGTGGCCGTTGAGACTGGAAAAATAGTCGTGCAGTACGCGTTCAGTGTGGCTGCGGAGTGGCAGCTCTTTGCCGGTGATGCGGGTCATTGGAATTATTCTTGAACGCAGGTCCCCAATATTCTGCCACGGCGCGCTTAAGCTCTTCAGGCCGCTGCGGCTGCCGACCACTCGCCGAAGGCACGTTGCGCCGTGGCGAACTGCGAGGCGGAATCTTCCGCCGCCAGCAGACTGCCGCGCAGTGCGCCGGCATCTGCATGTTGCTCGCAGTAACGAACCAAGTGTTTACGTGCCATCCGAACCCCGGTGTACTCGCCGTAAAACGCATACAGGGACTCGAGGTGACGAAGAATGAGCGTTGCGATCGACGCGCGCAAGAGTCGCGGCGTAATTTGCGCTGATTCAACGAATGCATTGACATCGCGAAAAATCCATGGTGCACCCAGGGCCGCGCGACCGATCATCACCGCATCAGCGCCGGTGAGCGCCAGCACTGCGCGCGCCTGCTGCGGTGTGGCAATATCGCCATTGGCGATCACCGGGATGCGCACCGCGGCCTTGACCTCGCGTATCGTGTCGTATTCAGCGCTGCCGCTGAAGCGTTCAGCGCGCGTGCGGCCGTGAATGGCAAGCGCCGCCACACCGCACTGTTCGGCGAGCCGCGCCACACGCAGCGCATTGCGGCGCGCGGGTTCCGGGCCGGTGCGGAGCTTCGCCGTTACCGGCACCGCCACCGCACGTACCAGCGCCTCGAGCAGGCGCGCGACCAGCGGCTCGTCCTCGAGCAGCGCCGATCCGCACCAGCGATTGCAGACTTTCTTGACCGGGCAACCGAGATTGAGGTCGATCAGCTGCGCGCCCGCATCGACCTGGGCGCGCGCCGCCGCCGCCAGCTGCACCGGATCGGATCCGGCCAGCTGCACCGCGCGCAGACCGGTGCCGCTGGCGCTCCCGGCCATGCGCCGCTGCGACTTGTCGGTGCGCCAGAGTGACTGGTCGGCGCTCAGCATCTCGCCGCAGGTCAGTGCGGCTCCAAACTCCTGGCACAGGGCGCGAAACGGCGGGTCGGTGACGCCCGCCATGGGGGCCAGCAGCACGCGCCCCGCCAGCGCGTGTGGTCCGATATGCAGCGTCATGAGCTGGCGCCAGTGGCGCCGGGCGCGGCGCCATCGCTGGCGCAGCGCAGCCCGCCGCCGGCCGCCGCGACACACACGTCGAGCTCGAAGCTGGAAGCCTGCTGGGTGGGATCGGGGACGCTGACCTCGGTATCGATGCGCTGCTCGGCGTCCAGCAGCTGGCGCGTCCGCATGGTCGGCGGCAGGTACTGCGCCGGTGTGAGTTCGCCGGCGCTCAGTGATTTGCCATAGCGATCCAGCAGCGTGACGCGCAGCAGCGGCACCGCCTGGGCCATCGGCGCATGGTTGCTAAGGCTCAGGCGCACGTGCACCGTATGCAGGTCGCTGACATCACTGCTGGCGCCAAGCTGGCGCACGTCATAGGCCGCCAGGTTCCAGTTGGGTGTCAGTGGCTGATGGAGCGCCGCATAAAGGTGCGTCAGCGGGCCGCTTAAGGCCTGGTGCGTGGCCAGGTCGTTACGCCAGTGGTGCACGGCCTGCACCACCAGCAGCAGCGCACTGAGCGTCGCCGCCGTCACGCTCTTCCAGCCTGGCCCGCTGCGCTCCGGCGTCAACTGCTCAATCACCTCATCGACATTGCTCTCCGACGCGACGCTGCGACGTGCCGGTTCGCTGCGCATCGAATCGTTCGCCGCCTCGGCGCCGCCCACGCGCAGGTCGCGGGCCGGCGCGGGCGCGATCTGCAGTGCGGTATCCGAGAAATCGATGATCTCTTCGTCCTGCTCGTCGTGCGCCGCCGCGATGCGGCGCGACACTGCCGCCACCTCATCGTCAAAGGCCTCTTCAGGCACCATTTCCTCGGTCTGCAGGAAGGTGTCGCCCTCCAGCACAATGGTTTCAAAGGTGCCGGTGCCGCGAAACTCCTCCACTTCAGTGGCATTGCTGGCCGCGGGAGGCGCAGGCGGCGGCGGGCTCTCTATCAGGCGCAGGGCCGGCGGCGCCGGCGCGGGCGCCGGCATCTGCACGGGCGCCGGGGCTAAGCTCGCTGCGGCCGGCGCCGCGGCCGGCGCTGCGGGCGCTGGCAATGGAGCCGGCGTCTGTGAGGGCTGCGTGCTTCCGCCGGCTGATTCCTCCGAGAGGCCGAGCAGGGCGTTGAACACGTTGGCGCAGCGGCCGCAACGCACATAGCCCTGGCCCGCGCGCAGATCGGCAGCGGTCACGGCCAGTGTCAGCGCGCATTTGGGACAAACGGTGAACATCGGTCTGCTATTTTCTGGTTCCGGCGAGCGCCACCCAATCCCCGCGCGCCTTGTATATCCCGATATCAAACCACGGCGCGTAGATGGCCGCCACCACCTCCGCCTGGTCGGCAAGGATACCGGCGAGCAGCAGCGCGCCGCCAGGGCGCAGCCGCGCCGCGAAGTCCGCGGCCAGCGCGCACAGCGAATTGGCGATGATATTGGCCAGCAGCACGTCACTGCCGGCCGGCAGCAGTGCCGCGTCCGGGCAGACCCGCAGCTGTGCCGTGAGGCCATTGGCCGCGGCATTCTCGGCGGTCGCCAACAGCGCCTGCGGGTCGATATCGAAGGCAGCGACCTGGCCGGCGCCCAGCCTGGCTGCGGCCAGGCCCAGGATGCCCGATCCACAGCCATAGTCGATGACCGTGGTGCCGGCAGCCAGGTGGGCATCGAGCCACTCCAGGCACAGCGCGGTCGAGGGGTGAGTGCCGGTGCCAAAGGCCAGTCCCGGATCGAGGTGCACGACGGCCGCAGCCGCAGCGTCCACCTGCTCATGCCAGGGACAGATCCACAGCCGCTGACCGAAGCGCTGCGCATGAAAATCCTGCAGCCACTCGCGCTCCCAGGCGCGATCGGCCAGCAGCGCGAAACTCAGCGCATCCGCCGGCAGGGACAGTTCGCGCTGCAGGCTAAAGCCCAGCGCCGCGCAATCGGCGTCCGCCGCAAACAGCGCCTGCACGCGCGTTGCGTCCCACAGGCGAATCTCTCCGGGTGCCGGTTCCAGCACCGGCTCATTGCCCGCATCGCTGAAGGTCACGGCGAGGGCACCGGCCGCGAGGCAGGCCGCTTCGGCGCGCTCGGCGGCGAGGCCGCGCAGCGCGAAACTCAGCGTCAGGAATGGCACGGCGCGGTGCTGAACGCGGGGCTACTTCAGGCCAAGCCGGCGCTCGAGGTAGTGGATATCCAGGCCGCCGGCCTGAAAGGCCGAATGCGCCAGGATTTCCTGGTGCAGCGCGGTGTTGGTCTTGATGCCCTCGACTACGAGCTCGGCGAGCGCATTGCGCATGCGGGCGATCGCCGTATCGCGCGTATCGCCGTGCGTGATCAGCTTGCCGATCATCGAGTCGTAGAACGGCGGCACGTTGTAGCCCGAGTACACGTGGCTGTCGACCCGCACCCCCGGACCGCCGGGTGGATGCCACAGCTTGATGGGACCTGGCGAGGGCATGAAGGTGCGCGGATCCTCGGCATTGATCCGGCACTCGAGCGCGTGACCGCGGATCTCCACGTCTTCCTGGCGGAACGGCAGCTTTTCACCGGCGGCGATCTGCAGCTGCGCCTTGACCAGATCGATGCCGGTCACCAGCTCGGTCACCGGATGCTCGACCTGGATGCGGGTGTTCATCTCGATGAAATAGAACTCGCCGTCCTGGTAGAGAAATTCCAGCGTACCGGCACTGCGATAGTTCACGGCCTTGCAGGCTGACACCACCTGGGCGCCCATCGCGGCGCGCTGCGCCGTCGTGATGCCCGGCGCCGGCGCTTCTTCCATGACCTTCTGGTGCCGACGCTGCATCGAACAATCGCGCTCGCCCAGGCACACCACGGTACCGAAGTTGTCGCCCAGCACCTGGAACTCGATGTGGCGCGGTCGCTCGAGGAATTTCTCCATGTAGATCTGGTCGTTGCCGAAGGCGGCGGCTGCCTCCGAGCGCGTGACGGCGATCGAGCTGAGCAGCGCGCCCTCGGCATGCACGACGCGCATGCCGCGCCCGCCGCCGCCGCCCGAGGCCTTGATGATCACCGGATAGCCAATTTCACGGGCAATGCGCAGATTGTCGGTCGCCGTATCGTTCAGCGGCCCACCGGACCCCGGCACGCAGGGCACGCCGGCCGCCTTCATGAGCTTGATTGCCGAAACCTTGTCGCCCATCAGGCGAATGGTCTCCGCCTTGGGCCCGATCCAGGTGAAGCCGCTCTTTTCCACGCGCTCGGCGAAGTCGGCGTTCTCCGAAAGAAAGCCGTAGCCCGGATGGATGGCCACCGAATCGGTGACTTCCGCGGCGCTGATGATCGCCGGCATGCTGAGGTAGCTGTCGCGGCTGGCCGGTGGCCCGATGCACACCGATTCGTCGGCCAGCAGCACGTGTTTGAGGCTGGCATCGGCCGTGGAATGCACCGCCACGGTCTTGATGCCCAGCTCGCGGCAGGCCCTGAGGATGCGCAGCGCGATTTCGCCGCGATTGGCGATGACGATCTTGTCGAGCATGCGCTATTCGATGATGAACAGCGGCTGGCCAAACTCCACCGGCTCGCCATTCTTGACCAGGATGGCGCGCACCGAGCCGCTCACTTCGGATTCGATCTGGTTCATCATCTTCATGGCCTCGATGATGCACAGCACCTGGCCGGCTTCGACGCTGTCGCCGATTTCGATGAACTGCTTGGCGCCGGGCGAGGGCGAGGAGTAGTAGGTGCCGACCATGGGCGCGGTCACCAGATGCTCGCCCGCCGCGGCCGTGGTCGGGGCCTTCAGCGCAGGGGGCGGTGTCGCTTGCGCGGGCACCGGGGTCGGCGCTGGCGCGGCTTGATAATTGGGGGCCATCATCTGTACGGTATGCATGCCCTGGGGGCTCTGGCGGGCGATGCGCACCGACTCCTCGCCCTCCTTGATCTCGATCTCGGCAACGCCCGATTCCTCAAGGAGTTCGATCAGCTTCTTGATCTTTCTTATGTCCATGTTTTAAGTCTTATTGTCCGAAAGTGCCGCGAATGTAGCCCAATCTGGGCAAGATTCCTACCTATGTGCGGCGAAACTGCGGCGATCTGACGCGAACGCCGCACCGGGTTATTAATTCATTACTGATACAATCAGCTCAGGAAGGCGCTGATTGTTTCGCCCGCTTCAGGGAGAGCGCCTTCAGGGACTCACCGATCAGCGCCCGCGCTGCCGGGAGCGTCGTGGCGCCGGTACGGAGCGAGCGCAACTGGCCAAGGATCAGGTCGGCCTCGTCGCGATGCAGCTCGCCCACCTTGACGGCGACGATGCGGTTCTGCTCGTCGGCGAACACCGTGAAAGGCAGGGCCAGCTCCATGCCGAAGCGCTGTGCCGCCTCGAGGCCCTGTTCCTCGCCGACCAGCGAGGTGTAGTGCAGTGAGGTGCTGGCCACGAACTTGGTCACGGCATCCTGAAAGTCCACAGCGATGCCGACGATTTCGAGCCGGTCGGTCCGGCCGTAGCGCGCCTGCAGCGTATTGAGCAGCGGAATCTCGCGCCGGCAGGGCTCGCACCAGGTCGCCCAGAAATTGTAGAGGCGCGGACGGCCGCCGTTGTGCCGCAGCGCGTGCGCCTTGCCGGACATATCAGGCAGGCTCAGGTCCGGCACTTCCTCGGGAATAGGGCTCGCGGCACGCGCCGCGGTGGGCGCAGGCGTGGCGGGAGCGGGCGCCCTGGCCGGCGGCGCCGGCAGGGCGGCGAGGCTCGCGGGGGCAGGCGCCCCATGTCGATAGGCAAGAAATCCGGCCACGCCGCTGGCGACGACGAGCGCGACCGCCATGGCCATACGGCCTGGACTCATTGGCATCAGGCTCCGGGCGCGGGCGCGATTACCCGTCCCAGCAACGCAGAAAAGGCGCCGGCCTTCATATAACCCGCCACCCGATAAGCGGCGCGCTCGCGCCCGTCAGCACCGAAAAACGCGATGGTCGGCGGGCCGAAAATGCCAAAGCGCTTCATCAGCGCGCGATCGTCGTCATTATTGGCGGTGACGTCAGCGCGCAGCAGAATCATGGCGCTGAGTGCGCCCTGAACCTGCTGGTCGGAAAAAGTGTAGCGCTCCATTTCCTTGCACGAGGTGCACCAGTCGGCATAAAAATCGAGCATGACCGCGCGCCCGGCCAGCGCGGCGTCGTGTACACGGCGATCAAGATCGGCGAGCGAATGCACTGCCAGAAACTGCGGGCCGGGAGTGGCTGCCCGGGCGGCGCTCAGCGGGTGCAGCGGATCATCGGCGCCACGGGCAAAGCCGTACCCCAGCGCGAGGGCGTACAGACCGCAGCAGACCGCGAGTGCGCGAAAAACCTGGAGCGCGGAACCACGAACGGCGAAGCGCCATAGCACGACCAGCAACGCAACCATCGGCACGACGTAGAGCAGCAGCGCGTGATTGTCGCTGACCAGGCGTCCGAGCATCAGTGCGGCCGCACCAAGCATCAGGCAGCCACCGATGCGCTTGACATCATCCATCCAGGCGCCGGCACGCGGCAGGAGCTTGCCCGCCGAGGTGCCAATCAGCAGCAGCGGCGTGCCGGTACCGATGCTCATTGCGAACAGCGCGGTCGCACCCACGGCCACCTTGCCGGTCTGGCTGATCACAGCCAGCGCCCCGACCAATGCCGGTGCCATGCAGGCGGTGACGATCAGCGAGGACAGCAGGCCCATCAATGCCACGCCCGCAAAGGTACCGCCGCGTTGCCGGTTGCTGAGGTCGGCGATTCGAGTCTGCACGGCCGAGGGCATCTGCAGCGCAAAGGCGCCGAACATCGACGCGGCCATCGCCAGCATCAGCGCCGCGAACAGAACGACGATCCACGCCTGTTGAAAGGCGGCCTGCACGTTCAGGCCGGAAGCCGCCGTCAGCGCCCCGGCCAAGGTGTAGGTGACCGCCATGCCGAGCACGTAGGTCAGGGACAGCAGAAAGGCACGCATGGTCGTGATCGATGCGCCCTGGCCGACAATGATTCCTGACAGGATCGGCACCGTAGGCAGGATGCAACCAGTGAAGGACATCAGTAGGCCGAAGGCATAGAACCCCGCCACGATGGCGAACAGGTTCCCGCCGCGGATCAGGCCGCCCACGCGGTCCTGTTCCGATAAGTAGCCGGTGTCCCCCGAGGTGGGCGCACCGGCGGGCGCGCCGGCGCGGACGATGGCACCGCGCGGCATGTTGAGTGTAAAGCTCTTGGTGATTGGCGGATAACATAAGCCGGCTTCCGCGCAGCCCTGGTAGCTGATGTTGAGCACCAGGGTATCGCCGGCGTCCGCGGCGCGCGCGACCGCCAACTGCGCGATCAGACCCGCGTGATAGACCACCTGGTCGCCAAAATACTCATCGTGCTTGGTGTCGCCTGCCGGCAGGTCCGGCCGTGCGAGCGTCACCTTAGGGGTCGTAGTCGCGAATTTCAGGCGCGAGCGGTACAAGTAGTACCCGGGTGCGATGGCCCAGCTCATCCGCACGCGATCCGGCGCCTCCGCGGTGACGCTGAGCCGGAACGCCTGGTCCGGGGGCAGGAAATCCTGGTTGCCGGCCGGCTGGGGTAGCAGCCTCGCGGCGTCCGCGGCCGAATCCGCGGCCGAATCCGCGGCCAGGGATCCGCCAGGCGCGGCAAACTGCAACAGCAATGCGCCCGCCAGCAGCGGCATGAGGCCCACCGACAGCTGCCGAAGGCTGGTCTGAGGCATAGCTGATCTTTTCATAATCAATGAGTTAGGATAAAAACCGGCTCACCCGCAACCTCGCAGCATAGACCGCAGAGGCTGAAACGTCATGTGTCGCCCTTCGCGCTCTTGAAAAGCGGGAATTCGACGCTATCATTAGCAGCCAACCGGGGAGAGTGCTAACAGACCCCGATTGGTTCATTTTTTAAGAGTACCGGCTTGCCGGTTCGTTTCATCACCAATGTTCATTCAAGGAGTTTATCCATGAAGATTCGTCCTCTTCATGACCGCGTGATCATCAAGCGCCTCGAGGAGGATCGTACTTCCCCGGGCGGCATCTTGATTCCCGACACCGCTGCTGAAAAGCCGGTACAGGGCAAGGTCGTTGCGGTCGGCAAGGGCAAGATTCTTGAGGACGGCAGCGTCCGTGCGCTCGATGTCAAAGTCGGCGACAAGATCCTGTTCGGCAAATACAGCGGCACCGAAGTGAAAGTTGATGGCGACGATCTGGTAGTCATGCGTGAAGAAGACGTCATGGCCGTGATCGAAGGCAAGTAAGAGGAATACTGACATGGCAGCTAAAGAAGTACGTTTCAGCGATGACGCCCGCAGCCGCATGGTGCGTGGCGTAAACATCCTGGCGAACGCCGTCAAGGCGACGCTGGGTCCGAAGGGCCGCAACGCGGTGCTCGAGAAGAGCTTCGGCGCCCCGACCATCACCAAGGACGGCGTGTCCGTCGCCAAGGAAATCGAACTCAAAGACAAGTTCGAGAACATGGGCGCGCAGATGGTCAAGGAAGTCGCCTCCAACACCTCCGACGAGGCCGGCGATGGCACCACGACCGCGACCGTGCTGGCGCAGTCCATCATCCGCGAAGGCCTCAAGGCTGTGGCCTCGGGCCGTAACCCGATGGACATCAAGCGCGGCATCGACAAGGGCGTGATTGCGGCGACCGAGGAGCTCAAGAAGCTCTCCAAGCCCTGCAAGGACACCAAGGCGATCGCGCAGGTTGGCACGATCTCGGCCAACTCCGACGAGAGCATCGGCAAGACCATTGCCGAGGCGATGGAAAAAGTCGGCAAGGAAGGCGTGATCACAGTCGAGGAAGGATCGAGCTTGCAGAATGAACTCGACGTCGTCGAGGGCATGCAGTTCGACCGCGGCTACCTCTCGCCGTATTTCATCAACAACCAGGCCAACCAGTCCACTGAGCTCGAGAAGCCCTACATTCTGCTGGTCGACAAGAAGATCTCGAACATCCGTGAGATGCTGCCGGTGCTGGAAGCCGTGGCCAAGGGCGGCCGTCCGCTGCTGGTGGTGGCCGAAGATGTCGAAGGCGAAGCGCTCGCGACCCTGGTCGTGAACAATATTCGCGGCATCCTGAAAGTCGCGGCCGTCAAGGCCCCGGGCTTCGGCGATCGTCGCAAGGCGATGCTGCAGGATATCGCGGTGCTGACCGGCGGCACGGTGATCTCCGATGAAGTCGGCCTGTCACTCGAGAAGGCCACGGTGAATGATCTGGGCGAAGCCAAGAAGGTCGTGGTCGAAAAGGAAAACACCACGCTGATCGACGGCGCCGGCAAGGGCACCGACATCAAGGCCCGTGTCGAGTCGATCCGCCAGCAGATCGAAGAGGCCACCAGCGACTATGACAAGGAAAAACTGCAGGAGCGTGTTGCCAAGCTCTCCGGCGGTGTTGCCGTCATCAAGGTAGGTGCGGCCACCGAAATTGAGATGAAAGAAAAGAAGGCCCGCGTCGAAGACGCCCTGCACGCCACGCGTGCGGCGGTCGAGGAAGGCGTGGTCCCGGGTGGTGGCGTGGCGCTGATCCGCGCGCAGAAGGCACTCGAGAAGCTCGAGGGTGCGAATGAGGACCAGACGGTCGGCATTCAGATCCTCAAGCGCGCCATCGAAGAGCCGCTGCGCCAGATCGTGGAAAACGCCGGCGAAGACGCTGCCGTGATCCTCAATCAGGTGAAGGCCGGCAAGGGCAGCTACGGCTACAACGCTGCCACGGGCGAGTTCGGTGACATGCTCGAAGAGGGCATCCTGGACCCGACCAAAGTGACGCGCCTGGCGTTGCAGAACGCGGCCTCGGTGGCCGGGTTGCTGCTGACGACCGAGGTGATGGTTGCCGAGGCCCCGAAGGACGAGGAGCACAGCCACGCCGGCGGCGGTGGTGGCATGGGCGGCATGGGCGGCATGGGCGGGATGGATATGTAACGCAGTAGCGTTAGCGTTCATCACGCGCCTCGCCTGCTGCGAGTCGCAATAGCAAAGCCCCGGGGGGGAAACCTCCGGGGCTTTTTGCCGTGTGCCGCCGGTGGCGGATCAGGCCGCGAGCGATTTGGCTGGTGGGGCCGCCGGGGTCGATTCGAGTTCCGGCCACGGTCCGCCGAGGGCGTAGTCCAGCGCGTTGTCGGGTAGCGCGTGCTTGGCCGACCATGCACCGTGCAGCGGGGCCAGTTCTTCTGTCGAGACGCCCAGCAGCAGCGCGAGCATGCCGAGATCAATCAGGTCGTTGTAGTTGCCGTTCATTGCCGTTTCCTCCAGGTGACGATTCAATGGAGGCGGGGCTGCCTCCGTGGAGGCTAGAATCGCCAAACAGACCTGAATGATCTTGGTGCCAGGCCTGAATCGTTCTGATTCGCTCTGAGGTGCAAGCAGTGGTCGAGCGGGCGCAAGCGGCAGATGAATCCTGCACATTCGCCGGCTTCCGGGTCGACCGGCGCCGCCGGCGACTGACACAGCTCGAGACCGGCGCGGACCTGCCGCTGACCGGCAAGGCCGTGGACGTGCTCTGCTTCCTGATCGACCGGCCCGGCGAGCTGGTCACCAAGGCCGCGCTGCTCGAGGCCGTCTGGTCGGATGTGGTCGTCGAGGAGAACAGCCTCAACCAGTGCATCTCGCAACTGCGACGAGCGTTTGGCGAACGGCCTGGTGAAAACCGCTTCATCGCGACCGAAGCCGGGCGCGGCTACCGATTTATCGCCGAGCTGCAGGCACCGCCGAGCGACGCGATCGCGGCGCCCGTGCCCGCAGCCGACTTGCCGGCCAACGCAAGGCAGTGGCCTTTTTCCGCCACGCAGCGCACCTGGCGCGCCTCCGTGGCCGTAATGCCGTTCATGAATGTGACCGGTGATCCCAGTAAGGACTACCTTGGCGATGGTTTGGCCGAGGAACTGATCAACGCGCTGACACGGGTGCCCGGATTGCGCGTGCCGGCACGCACCTCCACTTTCGCCTACCGGGGACGCAACGTTGATGTGCGCCGCATCGCCAGTGACCTGCAGGTGTCGGCGGTGCTGGAAGGCAGTGTGCGCAGCGCCGCCGATCGCATCCGGGTGACGGCGCAGCTGATTGACGGCCAGACCGGGTTTCACCTCTGGTCGGAAACCTACGATCGCGAGTTCCAGGATCTGTTCGCTCTGCAGGACGATCTGGCCGCGGCGATCGTATTGCGGACACTCAGCGCAACGGCCGAGCGCGCGGCGCCGTCCGGTCTCGCGCGCAAACCGCCTACCCAGAATCTGCAGGCATACCTGTTGTACCTGCAGGCAGTGGCGTCACAGAGCGCTGGCGAAGTGCGCCGTGTGCACGAATCGATGATGATGCTGCGAGAGGTGCTGCGGCTCGATCCGTCGTTTTCCAGGGCGCGCACGGCTATGGCGGCCATGTACACCATCAGCATCGCGATCGGCTTTCCGCACGACCGTGACCTGCGCGCGATCGAGGACGAGCTGCGCGAAGCGCTGGCACAGGAACCCGACGCGGCGACCGTTCATGTGGCCCTGGGTCTGTTGCGCAGCCTGGATGGCCGCTGGGTCGAGGCGGAGGCCCTGTTTCTGCAGGCCATGCAGCGCGACGACATGGATCCATGGATCCACCATTACTACGGTATGCATGTGCTGAGCAGCGCCGGGCATCTACGCGAATATCTCGCGTCGGCCGAACGCGCCGACCGCCTGGCGCCGGCGTGGTTTCCAACCGTCTTCAGCCATTTTGTAGCGAATGCCCTGGCTGGGAGGAGCGAGGCGGCCAGGGCGAGTCTGGGCCAACTGTCTGAGATCGTCACTAATTTGAACGTCGCACCCATATCGGACGCGCGTGCCCTGCTGGCGGTACGCGAGCGACGTTTTCAGGCAGCCAGCGATCTGATGGTCGAAGCGCTGCCGCCTGCCATGAAAGCGGCGCGTGGCGCGGAGGTAGTGCAGCGCATCTACGGCGCACTGGGCGAGCCGCGCGAGCGGGCGGCCGCGATCAGGGCGCTCGATGAGCTGTGGGCGCTGACCGGTTCGCAGGCCAGTGAACCCATTTGCCGGCGCGTGGTCGTCTGGTACGCGATGCTTGGTGCCGTCGACCAGGTGTTTGAAATTCTCAATCGCTCGCTCGATCAATTTTCGCACAGTGGTACCGTCGGCGTGGCCTGGGGTTTCCTGTGGATCGAAGAGTTGGCAGGCTGCCGCGCCGATCCACGCTTTCATGAAGTGCTGGTGCGACTGAAGCTTTTTGATTACTGGGAGCACTGCGGCCCGCCCGACGGCTACGATCTGGTGGGCAGCCGGCTTAAGGCCCGGTAGGAGACTTCCGGTGCCCGGTTATTGTACAGCTAGGTATTAGCCCGGGTTATCTGCGGCCGCGGGCGGGACTATCTTTCAGCCTGGCGGTTTGGTGACAAGGGTGGCAACCATGTCGCAGACAGATCACATCTGGGCCATGATCCTCGCCGCTGGTGACGGCACGCGGCTCCGCGACCTGAGCGGCGATGCCGACGGCGGCGTGATTCCCAAGCAGTACTGCACGCTGCACGGCGGTCCCACGCTGCTGGAGAATACGCTGCGCCGGGCGCAGAGCTTCGCCGCACTCGAGCACATCAGTGTCGTGGTCGCCGAGCAGCATCGTGCGCTGTGGCAGCGCGATCTGCTCGCGCTCCCAGGCGCCAACATCGTGGTGCAGCCACGCAATCGCGGCAGCGGCAACGGCGTGCTGCTGCAGCTGCTGCAGGTCTGCCGGCGCGATCCTGAGGCACTGGTGGTGCTGCTGCCCTCCGATCATTTTGTCGCCGCGGAAGCGGTGCTGGCCCGGGCCCTGCAGGCGGCGCTGGCCACGGTGCGCGCGGCACCACAGCAGATCGTGATGCTGGGCATGCGGCCCGCGCACGCCGATCCGCAGCTCGGCTATATCATCCCGGCCACACTGGCGGCCGCCGGAGCGACCCCGGTTGCCGGTTTTGTCGAGAAGCCGGCCGCGCCGCTGGCACGCCAGCTCATTGCCCGCGGCGCGCTGTGGAACGCCTTCATCCTGGTATTCAGCGCACCGACGCTGCTGCGTATCTACGCCCAGCGCATGCCCGGCGTGCTGGGCGCGATGCGCAGTGCTCTTGCCGACCCGCTTGATCCGGCGCGCCAGCTCGCGGCCCTGTACGAGCGGCTGCCGAGCATCGATTTTTCACGCGACCTGCTCGCCGAGAGTGCGACGCTGCCGCTGCGCGTACTGCCGGTGGCGGAATGTGGCTGGAATGATCTGGGCACGCCCGAGTGTGTGGCACGGGTGCTGGCGCACATGCAGGAGGAGCCGAGTGTGCCAGCCTGGATCCATGAGACCGGCATGCCGGTCAACCTGGCCGCCAATTTTCACAGCGCGGTGCGGTCGCCATGGCTGGCGCCGCGCGCCGTCGTTCATAGCTGATCATAGGAGAACTGACATGAAACTCACGAGGTGGGAACCCTTCCGGGACAGCGACGATTTCTTTCGTAACTTCGGCACGGCGCTGCTCGGCCGCTGGCCGCAGCCGGAGCGCGGCGCCGGCGAGCTGGCCAGTTGGACACCGGCCGCAGATATCACCGAGACCGACAAGGAATACCTGGTCAACGCGGAAGTGCCCGGTGTGAAGCCCGGCGACATCAAGGTCACGTTCGACAACGGCGTGCTGGCGATCGAGGGTGAGCGCCGCTTCGAGAGCGCCGACCAGAGCGAGAAGAGTCATCGACTGGAGCGCTACTACGGAACCTTCACGCGCCGCTTCACGCTGCCGGAGGATGCCAATGCCGGCGCGATCCGTGCCGAAGGCAAGGACGGAGTGCTGAAGGTGCATGTGCCCAAGATGGCAAGTGCGCCGCCGCCGGCACCGCGGCAGATCAAAGTCGAATAACCGCGGCGGCTAGCGGCGCGGCGCGGAGCGGGCAGTGCCGGCGCTCCGCGCCGGGCGCGCGGCGGGGCGCGGCAGCAGGCCCTGGTAGAACACCCGCGAGAACGCGCTGGCGATCTGGCGCGGCGACATCGACTGGTTCTGCCGGTACCAGTGCGCAATCCAGTTGAGCGCGCCGGCAATGGCGAAGGCGGTCATCTTCGGATCACAGCGGTGTATCGAGCGGTCACGCATGCCCGCGCGCAGCAGCCGGCGTATGCCCTGGTCGATCTCCGACTTCAGCGCCTTGATCTGCGCGCTCATCGCCGGACTCAGGTCCTGGTCCTCGGCGCGCACCATGCACCAGCCGTACTCCGAGGCGATCGCCTGCGCATAATTGCTGATCACCAGCTGCAGGCGTTCGCCGGCCGGGCCCGGCAGGCGGTCGGCACGGCCCATGGCGTGGCGGATGCGCTCGAGGCCGGCCAGGAAACACTCGAACAGCAGCTGCTCCTTGTTGGTGACGTAGTAGTACACCGTAGGCTTGGTGACATTGAGCGCCCGCGCGATCATATCGATGGAAGTATTGTGATAGCCGTGTTCGCTGAAGGCACGCGCCGCGGCGCGGATCACTGCCACGCGCTTGGTGTCGCGATCGCGCGTGCGCACCCGGCGCGCCGGCCAGGGCGAAGCGGCCGCCACGCGCCGCAACAGATCGTCCGCGCCGCCAATTTCCACCGCCGTACCCGTATGACGCTCCTGCGTTGACTGCGACTCTACCCGCAAGTAGCATGCGGCTCAATTTTTACCGGAGGCCCGCTGCCGCGGGCGCCTGCTGTTGCAAATTCTCGATCTTGCCAGCTATCTGCCGGAGAACATCGTCGACAATCAGCGCCTGAGCGAACTGTCAGGTCGCGACGCCGAGTTCTTCCTGCGCCGCACCGGCATTCATGAGCGCCGGCGCGCCGCCAGCGGTGAAAATACCAACACGCTGGCGATCAGCGCGGTGCGCTCGCTCGCCGCGCGCAACCTGGCCTGCCTGCCGGAAATCGATCTGGTGATCGGCTGTTCCTACACTTCCTGGGATTTGATCGGCACCGTGGCGCACGCGGTGCAGCGCGAGTACGGCCTGCGGCAGGCGCGGGCCTTCACGCTGTCCTCGGCCTGCTCCTCGGTGGCCAATGCGATGGAGGTCGCCGCGGCCTTCTTCGACGCCGGGCGCTCGCAGCTGGCACTGATTGTCGCCGCTGATCACAACAGCCTCTATTCGGATGACAGCGATCAGCGCTCCGGACACCTGTGGGGCGACGGCGCCGCGGCCATGCTGCTGGGCAGCGCGGCCGCACCGGCCGCGCCATTCGTGGTCCGCGACGTGTGGACCGCGGGGCTAGGTCACGTCGGCATGGGTCCCGAAGGCGTGTCGCTGCGGCCGAGCGAGCAGGGACTGGTGATGCCCAACGGCAAGGATGTATTCATCCAGGCCTGTGAAGGCATGGAAGCGGCCGCACGCCTGCTGCTCGAGCGCAACGGCCTGCAAAGCCGCGATGTGCGCCTGCTGGTGCCGCACCAAGCCAACCAGCGCATCATGGACCATGTCGCCGGGCGCCTGGACATGAACCCGGAGCAGCTGGCTTCATCGATAGCGCACTACGGCAACACCGGCTGCGCCAGCGCCATCATCACCCTGGTGCAGCACCAGCAGCAGCTGGCGCCGGGCGAACTGGCGCTGGTGGTGACCTTCGGCGGCGGCTATTCGGCCGGTGCCGCATTGCTGCAGAAGCAGTAGCACGGGGCGGCGGAGCGCGCGGCGTCGCGGTTGACGCCTATGCTACCCGTGAGTAGCATCGAGCCATGACTCCAGCCCTACCAGCCGCCGGGATGCGTCTCGCCGCGGCCGATACGGACGCGGCGCCCGCGCTGCCGCTGCGCTTCGTCTCGGCGGCCTCGCTGTTCGACGGGCATGACGCCGCGATCAACATGATTCGCCGCCTGCTGCAGGCGCACGGCGCCGAGGTCGTGCACCTCGGACACAATCGCAGCGTGGCCGAGATCGTGCGCGCCGCGATCCAGGAGGATGCCGACGCCATCGCAGTCTCGTCCTACCAGGGCGGACACAACGAATACTTCCGCTACATGATCGACACC
>Ga0075024_100000240_pt1 | contig 18257 bp, 20 predicted proteins | sample Str013_2_FD_71389 | JGI IMG/M metagenome (GOLD analysis project Ga0075024, IMG submission 71389) | Freshwater sediment microbial communities in response to fracking from Pennsylvania, USA - Straight Creek_MetaG_SC_2013 | ecosystem: Environmental > Aquatic > Freshwater > Creek > Sediment... | reverse complement strand
TGGCAGGCAGGCATTGAGCTGCTGGACGCTGCCGTTCGCTATTTTGGAAGATAGCTGAGCGACCTACTTGCACTGTTTGCTATGCTCGCTGAGCTCCCGTTCAGAAGTAAAGGTTTTGCCACACTTCTGACATTTGACTTGATTCGGCTGTGCCATATTTTTCACCTCCTTTCTTTTTGTTTTACGCTACAGAGCAATCGTTATGCCGTGGGCATTCCATACCATCACTGGCTCATTATCGTTGGATTTCAACCTCTCGGCCTGGCAACCATGCGCGTTCCGCTACGTAAAAACAAAAGAAGAAGAGTTCAGTCCGACCTCGATCGTAGGGAAAAGCCAACAACTAGACTGGGAAAACCCCACACTCGCTGAGAACGGCTTCATGAAACCTGTTCTCGGACAACGCACAGTCGAGCGTGACACTGGCATGGCTCTTGCCAGTTAAAAGGTCTGACTTCTATCTCGGCATACAAAGGATGTGCTCATTTAAGCACAGATAGTGAGGATCACTAACCATGACACCAGCAATCTATTTTCAACCCCAGCACTTTAGTTTGAGTGGATTACACGGGATCTCCGATGAGACCTTAGAGATGCATTTCAAACTCTATGAAGGATACGTCAAGGAGGTGAGATCATGCTAACGACCAGTATCGGTCTCTTTGATAGTTTCTCCCAGGCCGAGCGCGCGGTAAAGGTCTTGCTGGGCTGCGGGTTTCGTCGCGAAGAGATCAGCGTGGTTGTCCATAAAAATAAGCCGAATGGGCTGTTGGACGATGCATTAGCAGGACCTAAGAACACCGTTGACAAAAGAAAGCTGGTCCTGCCGGTCGAGCTTGATACGTTTGTGAATGACGCACAGTCACTTGTTGTTGGAGGCATAGGCCAGGTGGCAATGGCAGGCCCGCTAGCATTCGTGCTGGCACGACGAGCAGACAGGACACAAGACGGTGATCTAACTGAAGCGCTGGCTGTTTTTGATCTCTATGATGAAGAGGCTCAATACTATGCGGAAGGGGTTCGACGTGGCGGAACCCTCCTCACTGTGACTGCCGTAGAGCACCTTTCCGAACGTGCTGAAGACGTGCTGTTGCTACAGGGAGCCGTCGATATACGACAGCGAGCACAGAGGTGGCAACAAGAAGGATGGCGAAACTTTGATCCAACCGCGACACCATACAGCCCCCGGGACCTCGAACGGGAACGGCGGCAGCAAGCAGCTGAGCGCAAGCCTGGAACTGGGTGGACTCCTTGCGACAACGATTTCCGTAGTCACTATTACCTCACCTATTCAGACGGTGACCTCCCCTACGAAAACTACGCGCCTGCGTATCGGTATGGGTATCAACTCGCTAGCGATACGCGCTACCACAAGAAGGACTGGGATGACATTGAACCGCACATTCAACGAACGTGGGTGAGACAAGACGATAAGGACTGGAGTGCCGTTGCCGAGGCTGTCAGGTACGGTTTCTTGAAGAGTCGCGAAAACGATTTGTATAGTGCAAAAATACTAACAGATTGATATAAAATTTGGTAGCTTCAGAATTTTAATTACTCTGAAAAAAAGGAATGGTCATTATGATTATTGCACTAGCTGGACGTCGAGTAGATGCACCAGGAGCAGAGACGGTGCGATTTCCACCCGAGAATGTCGCTCTGGTTGAGCAGCGGATTGCTGCGTGGTTTAAGCAGCACGATGTCCACACCCTTGTATGTTCCGCAGCGTGTGGAGTCGATTTGCTAGGGTTAATGACGGCAGGAAGGTTGGGAGTTCGTCGGCGTATTGTACTCCCATTTCCGCGTGAGCAATTTCGTGCTCTCTCAGTTGTGGATCGTGGTGAAGAATGGGGAACTCATTTCGATGCGATCCTTGACGCAGTCGAGGCTCAAGGAGAGGTCATTGTCTTAGGCTATGCCCCGGAAAATGAGACCGCATATGTTGAGACTAATCATGTGATCTTGGAACTCGCAACAGCCACAGGTGCGGAGTTAGATCAGCCGGTGAGAGTTCTGGTAGTGTGGGATGGCGTAAGTCGTGGAGACGAGGATGTCACAGAAGCCTTTCTGGATGAAGCCTATGAGCGTGGCCTAGCAGTCGAGGAACTCTCCACGTTTTGAGATGGTGACGACCTCATGCGCGCGGAGTTTCCCGTGGCAGCTCGTCCTGATTCGGAATAACAAAAATCAATACCGCATAGAGCAAGATGGCAATGCCAGCCGACAGAAACGCGAGTACCACCCACGCGACTCGCATCAGCACGGGGTCAACCTCCAAGTAGTCGGCAAGGCCGGCGCAAATACCCGCTAACTTGCGGTCGCGCTGCGATCGATAGAGCCTTTTTCCTCCCCAAGATGACGTTCGCAAATTGGAGCTGCAATAGCGACATTTGATCGCTTCGTCTTGGATTTCTTCTGCACAGTATATACATTTTTTCATACTGATCTCCTGATGTATGGGAGAAGCAAAACTCGTTCCAGGATCTCTGCCGATTGATTCTCAATCGAGCGAGGGTCAGTTCAATGTCCCGACTGGCGCGCTTTCGCACATGACCAATGTAACGACGTTGTGGTTGACTCGACGCACGTGTAGACACTGCCATGATCTTTATGTGTCTCCGCCTTCGAGAGGAATGCCGAGCGTCTCCATTTTGCGGTATAGGGACGAACGACTCAGACCCAAAAGTTTGGCGACACGCGTGCGATCACTCGCAGTTTCTTTGAGGATATGTTCGATATAGCTTTTTTCATACGCCCGTAGCGCGTCTTTGAGACGACCTCTCCACGCTGGGTGCGAGGCTTCCTGAGAAGTTGGACTATCTGCGCCATGGGGCAGATTCTCCGGCGTGATCCAGGTGCCATTGCCTAAAATCATGGCGCGCTCCAACACGTTGTCGAGCTCGCGGATATTTCCTTTCCATGGCAGCGACATCAAGATTTTCATAGCGGCATTGTCAGCGCCTTTGTATGACTGTTTCATCTCGAGGTTGTGACGCTGCAACAAGTACTCTACCAGTAGTGGAATATCTTCTCGCCGTTCACGCAGCGGTGGAATATGAACGTTGATGACATTCAGCCGATAATACAAATCCTCGCGAAATCGACCTGCTGCAACCTCTTTTGGTAAATCTCGATTGGTGGCGGCAAGAATGCGGACATCAGTAGGTACCGGAGCGGAAGCGCCCACTGGCAACACCTCTTTCGCTTCAAGCGCGCGCAGCAACTTCACTTGTAGATTCGCCGCCATTTCGCCAATTTCGTCGAGAAAGATGGTGCCCATGCGCGCTCGCTGAAAGAGCCCTTCTTGCGCACCGACGGCGCCGGTGAATGCACCCTTCACATGACCAAAGAGCTGGCTCTCAAGTAAATGCTCAGGAATAGCCCCACAGTTGACCGGCAGAAAGATCTTGTCCCGCCGTGGACTCTGTAGATGGATGGCGCGCGCGATCACTTCTTTTCCAACGCCGCTCTCACCGGTGATTAAGACGGTGGCAGAGGAAGCGGCGACTTTGGTAGTCAACGCGGCAATGTTTTGCATGACCTGGCTCTGGCCAACCAGATCACCTGGGTCGACACGTCTGCTGACTTCACGTCGCAGCATCTGGTTTTCCCAGGCGAGGTCTTTATGCTCTATCAATTTATGGAGCTTGCGCAAGAGATCTTCGAAGACGATCGGTTTCAGCAGATAATCCTGCGCCCCGAGTTGCAACGCTGCGACAGAGGTGTCCACCGTAGCGAAGGCGGTCATGATCAAGACGAACATTTGCGGAGCTATCTCGCGCACGTGATTGAGGACCGCAAGGCCGTCGGCACCTGGCATCTGGAGATCGGTCAACACCACATCAAAGTCAATTGTATCGATCGCTTCGAGCGCCATGCGACCATCGACGGCTTCATGCACCTGATATCCCTCTTCTCGCAGAACACGGCAAACGTTTTTACGGGAAAGCCCTTCATCCTCTGCAACAAGAATAGTTCCCTTCATGAAGCCGCACTCCTTCCTCTCTCATTGGGAACAGGACCAAATATTGTGCCACTGCCTGAACCAAGAAAATGACACAATCTGCTCGCATTCCATAGTCGAGTGTCCCAAAGATGAGAAAATCGTGCATATGTGTCGCAGAATTGGGACATCAAATAAAAAAGTCAAAATTATAAAGCCTGTCCTGAGCTTTGTCGAAGGATCAAAGGGCAAAAGTCAAAAATAGAGGAGGACATTCGCCTTTCCCCTGCGGCCTCACTCCTCTTTGTCCTTGTTTTTGACTCTGGACACTGGACGTCAAGACTCTGGACATTTTTCTATTTCCCCCTTTCGCCATTTCCCCTTTTGCCTACTCCGCAGTATGTCTGACAAAATTAGTTAACTATATGTGATTTTACGTCTCGAACATGTCAATTGCGCGCTCAGCACAAATGTGTCCCATTGCATAGAGATTGGTTACGCTCCACAATGTGAGAAGAGTTCTTCTCTCTTGTAGGATCAGCAATGCTCACAGTGCGTTCCATTGCTCCTTGGTTAGCGTTCATCTTCATCGTTGGTGTCTCAGTCTTGTTGTACCGGGCGCTCCTTGGGCAAGAAGAGCGACACATCGAGCTGGCGATTACCGATGCTGCCGCTCGGGTGCGAAGTGAGATCACTACTCGTATGGACATGCGGATTGTCGGGTTAGAGCGTTTGGCCCAACACAGGGAAGGGGTGGGTGCGTCTTCTCAAGCGCAGTGGGAGGCTGAGGCCACGCTGAATATGCGCCATTTCCCCGGCTATCAGAGCATCGCCTGGGTAGACCCGACACTGCAAATCCGCTGGCTGGTGTCACGTGATACGACTCAGCCGCGGGAAACTCTGCGTGCCACATTGCTACAGTATGATCAGTCTGTCCTCCAAACGGCGCAAACTCAGGACACGGTGACAGTGTTGCCCGCGAAGACGCTACCGCAGGGTGGCAAGGGCTTCATGGTGCTAGTTGCCGGGTGGCACGGACAGGACAGTAAGGGCTTTGTCGTCGGACTGTTTACGTTTCAGGAGTTACTGGAGTTTGTTCTGAGGAATATTGCTCCTGGCTATACGATTGTCCTCTATGACGATGGCGATGAAGTTTATCGCCGCGGTGCTGCAGGAAACCCCGACCAAGCGACGTGGAACCAGGAAGCGATTATTGATCCCTATGGGATTACCTGGCGGGCGCGCGTGTGGCCACTGCCAGAAACGCTAGCAGTAGCGCGGTCTGCACTGCCTCAGACAACATTGGGCGCCGGGGTACTCATGGCTATCCTGTCAGCGTGGTTAGTGGCATTGACCCAGGCTGCGCAACGACGGGCACAGGAGACGACTTTTGCCTATTTCGGACTGTCTACAGAGATGGCCGAGCGTCAGCGTATACAAGAGGAACTGCGCGCAGCGCACGCTGGGTTAGAACTGCGGGTGCAGGAGCGCACTGCCGAGTTGGCGCAAGCGAATAGCAGATTACAGCAAGAAAATATGCAGCGTCGACGAGCAGAGGAATCTCTTGCTCGCCAGGCTCAGGAATTAGCCCGGTCCAATGGCGAGCTGGAACACTTTGCCCACATTGCTTCACACGACTTGCAAGAACCCTTGCGCAAAATTCAAGCCTTTGGCGATCGGCTCAAATTGAAGTGCAGTCAGGACCTCAGCGAGCAGGGGCGCGACTATGTGGATCGTATGCAATCTGCGGCCGTGCGGATGCAAACGTTAATCAATGATTTGCTCACCTTCTCGCGAGTAACTACAGCGCCACGACCTTTTACGACGGTTGATTTAGCTTCCGTGGCGCACACGATCGTCTCGGATCTCGAAGTGAGTATCCAGCGCGTCGGTGGCACTGTACACATAGATGCGTTGCCAACAATTGAGGCTGATCCGGTACAGATGGGGCAGTTGCTGCAGAACCTCATCAGCAACGCCCTCAAATTCCACCGCGACGGCGTCGCACCAATAGTGAAGGTGGGGAGTGCATGCCAACAAAACCGAGAACCCAACGCCGATCCTAACGGAAGCGATTCATCTCAATGCTCGATCTGGGTGGAAGATAATGGCATAGGCTTTGATGAGCAATACCTCGCGCAGATCTTTCAGCCTTTTCAGCGCTTGGTCGGGCGCGAACAATTTGAAGGAACTGGCATGGGACTGGCGATCTGCAGAAAGATTGTCGAGCGCCACGGCGGAAACATCACTGCTCGGAGCACGCCAGGGCAGGGGACAGTCTTCGCGATTACACTGCCTTGTCACCACGCCAACGAGGAACCCCAATGAATGATCGTAACGTGAGCGTCCTCTTAGTCGAGGATGATGAAGATGACGCGCTACTCATTCGCGAGTGGCTTGCTGAAAGTCGGACTGCGCGATTTACGGTCGAGCGCGTGGACACCTACCAACACGCGCTTGAAACTCTCACTCGAAGTGATTACGACGTCTATTTGGTCGATTATCGTCTCGGCGTCCACAGTGGCGTCGACTTGGTGCGTGCCCTTATAGCACGTGGCTGTTCGGCACCGATCATCCTGTTGACGGGAGTCGGTAGTCAGACTGTAGATCTGGAAGCGATGAATGCAGGAGCAGCCGACTACTTGGCAAAAACACAGCTCAGCGCTGACCTGCTGGAGCGTTCGATTCGCTATGCCCTCGAACACAAGCGCGTTGCCGGGGCACTGCAAAAGGCTCGCGATGAACTGGAACTGCGGGTGCAGGAACGTACGGCAGAATTAGTGGCAGCCAATGAGGCATTGCGCATTGAAATGGCAGAGCGCCAGCGGGCTGAAGAAGAACTCCGCCAGAGTCAGCGATTCGCTGCGATTGTGACCGCTGCGGCCAAGTTGGCGCATGAGATCGGCAATCCGCTCAATGGTCTGGCTACGACAGTGCAGATTCTGGAGCGCTCTCTCAGTAAAGAGCAACCTCTCGCGAATGATATGTTGAGCGCATCCGTACAGGATCTCAAACAGGAGATAAGCCGATTGCAATCCCTCTTACACGGGTGGCGCGCATTAGCTCGCCCGCAGCAACTCAATCTTCAGCCGACCGCCTTGGCCACCCTGGTTGCCGAAGTGCTGCGAGCGCAAGTGCCGTATTACGTGGAGCGCGATATTCACCTTGAACAAAATGTTCCGCGAGAGTTACCATTAGTGATGGCTGACCAAGAAAAGCTCGCGCAGGTACTGTTGAACCTTTGCAAGAACGCCGTGGAGGCGATGCCGCGCGGAGGCACACTCACGGTCCAGGGAAGCTGCACAGGAGCACAGGTGTTGCTGACCGTCAGCGACACTGGTGTTGGCGTTGCAGAGGAGGTCAATATCTTTGAGCCGTTTACGACGACCAAAGAGACTGGGACTGGCTTGGGATTAGCGATCGTGCAGCAGATCGTTACCGCCCACCGGGGCGCCATTACGTACACGAGTACGCCTAAGCAGGGGACGACCTTCACGCTGGCGCTTCCTAGAGTTGGATAAGAATCAGAAACTGCAACTCCTGCAGCTTCACGGAATCACTGACACAGACGTGAGTGTCGGATCAACCGTGAGTGTCGGATCACCAGCATTACCAAGCAGAGGGAGAGGCTGCTCATTGTTGTTCGAGGTGGCTCGCGCGGTCTCAACCAGGGTGGCAATATTACGCTCGGCGACGGGCAACCGCAGTGAGATCTCTCGTCCGACTTCATCTTCTGCGCGCGCCAAATTGACATCACGCAATTGCAATAACGTCAGCGCAGAGTTGATGGCGATATCCATTATACTAAATGCCGGACGCAAATCGACTGAGTAGCGGCTGCCAGCCGCAGTGAAGAACGGATGGCCGTCTGTCGTGGAGATCATGCGGACATCGACACTCACTCGCCAGTTGGCGAGCAAAAATGCATAGTATGCTTCATAGTGATCGACTTGGCCATAGACCACCGTGTCCGCCTGCAGCCACTCTCCTAACTGTTGCGGAGAGACTGACTGCAAGGCATTCCAATCTTTGATGCCACGATCAGCAAGGGCGGTATCGATGGTGTGCAAATTGACAACGATAAATTCACGTTGGGCCAGATAACCGGTGAGCGCGCGACGCAGTCGATTGGCGTAGGTCCACGCCCACGCGGCTTGGGCATCCTCATCACGAAAACTAAGAGGAATCTTGTTGACAACGAACTGGGCACTCCCATTGTCAACAAAGGGCAGCACGGCAATGCGGCGTGGTGGATTCTGAGGATAATCCTTCGCGACTTCAACGGTGATCCCGCCCGGATCGAATTCGACCACGTGGTCGAACCACGTCTTGCGCCCATGACTCTCACGATCTTGTTCAACCAGAAAAAACGGGTGTGGTTGGGACCTCATCGACGTACACCCACCAACAAAGACAACGACGGTGCACATCAGCGTGAGTATTCTGGAATGAGCGCGAGCCCTGTTGGTCATGGATGATATCCTTCCTTCCTTTGGTCTCAGTTCGGAGAGCACGTATCGTGCCAGAGACAGGTTTTCAGAAAGCAGGTTGTTCTTGATCTACAACTCGCCTGGATCACAACACTGAGTGTGAGAAATAAGCTACACGGCAAAGGGAAGATTCCAACCTGAGGAGGAATGGATTGTCGCGTTCATAAGTATAGATTTTACTGGCGACGCGTGGCCCTGAAACAGTAATCATCGTACTTGTTTTTGTGATCGCGTTGTACGCAATCGTCAGCCGAAGGTTATGCTGCGTTTTCTCTAGTCCAAACTCCCAGTGTTGATGATCGTTATAATTGCTGAGGACAAGATACCCTCGTTGTTCGAGCACTTGAAGATAATAGTCGTACTCTTTTCCTAACGGTAAAGTGCGCAACTCTTGCACAAGGTCATATAGCTTCGGTGTTTGGCTCTGTCCGTTGGTTGTCAAATCTGCCGACTCGGGAATCAGTAGCTGCGAATCTTGTCCTACCAACAGCAACGACGACAATGGAGACTGTTGAGGATGCGGACTAGCATAGGCCTGAGGCGTTGTCTGTCCTAATGTGGCGAGCAAACTTCCAACTGCGAGAAACTTCGACAATGAGGTTTTCATAATTCACCTCCGTAGCGTTCCTTACAAACGTACTAACGCAACAACCGCGCCATAGACGCGTGCGAGCCAAATGTCGCCCCTGTGTCCCGTTTGAGAGACAGCATGACCCATCAATAGGACAAGGGATAAAAGGGGAAATGGGGAAATGGCGAAACGGAAGAAAAGTCAAAAGGCAAAAATCAACAATAGAGGAGGACATTCGTCTTTCCCCTGCAGCCTAATCCCTTTCTCCAGTCATCCAGCCCGGCACGATGGTTGCTCATTAAAGAGGGTGTAGTGACACGCACATTATTTCCAGGAGGTACGATATGAAAACGAACCGACACTGGCAGATGGGTATCACGACCTGTTCCCTTATGCTGACGCTGGCAGCATGTTCGCAGCCACTGAGTCGCCGAGAGAAAGGTGCACTCATCGGAGGTGGGGCTGGGGCAGCTGGCGGCGCACTTATTGGTGGCATAACTGGTGCGCCTGGAACCGGGGCACTCATTGGTGGAGCAGCTGGAGCGGTAGGTGGCGGTCTCGTCGGCGACGAACAAGAGCGACGGAGAAGAAACAACTAGTGAAAAATATTCGTACCGGATTTGTTGGTGAAGCGAGAGGTACTGTGAAGACGAGAAAATCTTTAGTGCAGAGGACATGAAAGGGAATCACTCGTCGTTAGAATCAACGACAAGATAAACTCAATGGAATGGCCTAATCGTCTGTGGTTCGACGGTGGCTATATGAAGGTGTCACTCAACCCGTTGTCAACAACGCGACTGGACAATGCGCAAACACTTCAGCCAAGGGGAGTACACAGTGCTCTCCTTGGCGTGAGACGGTCAGCGACTGACCTGTAAACACATTGTGATAACGTTTATCCATACTCTTGGTGGGGAGCAGAAGCCATGCGTCATCCCAGACTTGGGGTCCTACAGGAAGTGTCAGGGGATCAGGAATGAGACGTGCGAAAAAGCGCGGCACGACAACAAGAATCTGCTCGGACTCATGCTGCCTGGCAAAGGCACAAACGTGGGCCTGTCGAGAGCCCAGACTTTCCAACGGTACATAGGTTCCGTGCAAGAACATCTCTGCGTGCGTGCGGCGGTACGTGAGCGTGCGTTGGGTAATATACAACTTGATGCGCCCGTCAATGCGCGTGTCGAGGAGTTCACGGACCAAAGCAACCAAGTCGGGCTCGGCAGCACGAATCTGTTGTTCGAGCGTACTCAATAATTGCCTGCGTATGGAATAATCAACCGGTCGGCGGTTGTCAGGGTCCACGAGACTGAAGTCCCACAGCTCAGTGCCTTGGTAGATGTCGGGTACACCAGGAACAGTCAACTTGAGCAGGGTCTGGGACAGCGAATTGTAGAGGCCATACTGCGCAAGCTTGCCACACAATCGCTGAAAATCCTCCAAGAAGAGAAAGTCGTCGAGCACCGTGCTGACAAACTGCTGTAAGGCGTCATCATAGGCGAGATGCGGGTTAATCCAGCTTGTGTTTACTTTCGCCTCTTTCGTCGCCTTACGCATGTAGTCTTGCATCCGCTGCTTGAAGTCAGTGTAGGCCTCTGCATTCATAGGTGTCAGCGGCCACACGCCCAGCAGTGTTTGGTAGAGAAGGTATTCTTCATTGCGATCTGGTACCAACTGGCCATCAATTGACACCTTCTTTTTCTTATTGCGCCTGCTCCAGCGACTCAGTGCTTGTTGCCACTCTTTCGGCAATTCCGACAATACGTTAACGCGGGCACGCACATCCTCGCTACGTTTGGTGTCATGCGTGGTCGTGGCCAACAGTGCGTGCGGCCAGTGTTCTTGACGTTCTCGATTCTGTTCGTGAAACATGGATAGCGAGGTGCCAAACTGCCCTGGGGAGTTGCCCACCTCATTGAGTGAGATTAGGCGATTATAGATATAAAAGGCAGTGTCTTCTACGCCCTTGGCCGTGACTGGCCCAGTGTACTGTTGGAATTTCATCACAAACGTCAGTTGCGCTCGGCGGAGGGCGTCACTTGCAGTTTCTGGAACGCGAAGGAGCAGCACATCGCGCACGTAATGAAACACTGAGACGTCAGTCGCTGGATTCCGCCCTTTGGCACGGGATATTGCCATGTCAATCACAGCGGCATCATGTTCAGTGACGCCGTTGCCATCGATGTACGTGCGATAGACCGGGAAACAGGCGATTATTTCACGTAGCGCATGCGTGAGGCTGTTGAGGGTAAAATCCCGGGAGTGGTAGTCTTGTTCGGCCAGCCGATTCAGTTGATAGGCGAGAATATTGAGTTCGCCTGACAGCGCGACCTGCATGATGAGTTTCTTGCATTGATAGGCCACTTCAGAAAAGTCACTACGCGTGCGGGTAAAACGCGCATACAGATCCGTGAAGAAGCGCGCAGTATCCACGTTGACGAAAATCCCGTTGAGCGTAGCGAGGAAATCGTAGCCAGTCGTCCCATGTATTGGCCAGCGCTCAGGGAGGGCTTCGCCCGTGCCAAGAATCTTTTCCACGATCAGGTAACAGGGTAGGTCAGAGAGGACCGGTGACGACTCACTCTGCACTTCCGGTGACAAACCACCTACCAGTTGCATTGGTGACGGCAGTTCAGGATAGATCTGATGTGACCGCGCGAGCCCTGCCGCACGTTGGAGACGGTAGAGATAACTCGCGGGATCGTAGAGTCCATCAAGGTGGTCAACCCGCAGTCCGCTGATGTGTCCTTCTGCGAGCAGACGTAACGCGAGGTGGTGGGTAGCGGCAAAGACAGTCGGGTCTTCAGTGCGGAGCGCGGCAAGGTCGTTCACGTCAAAGAAGCGGCGATAGTTAATTTCATCAGCGGCAACGCGCCAATGGGTGAGCCGGTAGGCTTGCTCAGCGAGGAGCGCATCCATGATCGCAAAGCTGGCAGGGTCATCTTTGCTCCCATTAAAGAAGGCGAGGTTTTCTGTCACCCACGCGTTAAGTTCCGGGCACGTACCGATCACTGTGGCCAGCCGCTTTCTGATAATCTCTTTTTCCCGATGACGCTCAATCACACGTTGGCGATCGATCTCCGTCCGCAACGGTAAATGCTCCAGTGCGGTGATGATACTGCATAATTCCAAAAAGTGTGGATGCTCGGGACCAAGGACGTGCTGGAGATCGCCAAGTCGGTGCAACAAAATCAACGTGGTTGGGCGCGGAGCAATTGGCAAACGGTGGTCGTAATATAACAGGAAGAATGCTCCGTCGTCATAACTCAGAGTGAATTCTTGATTCTCCAATACCCGACCATACTGATCCCCTAAGATTGGCAGCAAGACCTTGTTCGCGAGTTCAGGCTTGAGCGGCGCCCAGTCAATATCGAAGAATGTTGCGTACGGTGAACTGGGACCATTCTCTAAGACATCTGCCCACCAGGGATTCTGACCTTTGGCGATTCCCATATGGTTGGGGACGAGATCAAGAAGCTGACCCATACCGTAACGGTGCAGTGCTTGCGCAAACGCATAGTAGTCCTCTTCACTACCGACCTCCGGGTTGAGGTGATTATGATCAATGACATCGTATCCATGCGGACTCCCGGGAGCTGCCGTGAAATATGGAGACGCATAGCAGTCGCTAATACCCAACGCATGTAAGTACGGCACTAACTGTGTGGCATCGGCAAACGTGAACGCGTGGTGGAACTGCAAGCGGTAGGTAGCACAGGGGATGCGCGCTGCGGGGTGGTGGAGATGAACCTGTATGTCCTGAGGAGATGGTTCGATTATGGAGTGATCCATGAGAGGTTCGTTGGGGCGACCAGTTGGTCGCCCCGGCTCTTTTTCAGGGGAATTGCTCTGCGTGTGCAGCGTACTCGCTGCTGTACAGGCTAGACGCGTGCTTCACCCGTGTAGGAAATGTCATCAGCTCCTGCGTGCGTAAAGATGTCCTTGGCGCGCGTTCTTTCAGTGCTGTCGTCTGTGTGAACGGAAATCAAGATATTTCCGTCTTTGACTTTCCCTTCGTAGCGCTTGGCTTCATATTCGGGAATACCCATACCAATCAGTGCGCCACTAATGCCGCCGAGGGCTGCACCAGCAGCAGCACCGCTCAACGCTGCCATGATCGGACCCGCAGCAATGAACGGCCCAAGTCCGGGGATCGCAAGAGCACCGATGCCAACGAGCCAGCCGAATACGCCGCCTACTACACCACCTGTGCCTGCGCCGGTGGCGGCGCCTTCCGGGGCTTTCGTATGCTGTTCGTGAGCAAAATCTTTTGTCCCACTCTTATCTGGAAACAGGACCGAGATGTCGTTACTCGTGAATCCAGCCGTTTTGAGCTGATCAACGATGCTTGTTGCCTGAGCTTCCGTCTTTGCAATACAGAACACAGCTTTTTCCATAATGACCTCCTGCCTCCTAGTGAGGGTTATTTATGTGCAATCTCCAATTGACTATTCACTTTGGTCTTCCCCGCGAGTTGCTGTGCGGTCGCGACAATCTTAGAACGCTCAGTATCGCTCCCTACCGGACCGCGTAATGTCACCATGCCGTTGATGGTGATGATCTTGATATTGTGGGCATTAGTAGAGAGGGACTCATCCGCGACCACGGCCTCGCGAATACGACGAGTCAGCTCCACATCGGCTTCATTTGAAGACTGATCTGCCGGTGTGAGTGTCGCACCACCCTGGTCCCGTTCATTACGGCCTGTGTTATCAGGCGCGTTCTGCGCAAGTTGCAAAGTTGGGGATATGTCTCGTGCAGAAGCGACACCACTAAGCCCCATGCTCAGCATCACCGGCAACGAAAACACAAGAGTTCTTTTCCACATATGATTCCTCCTGAATACGAAATTCTTTCACAAAGCGTTATAAGCAACCGGAGCAATAGTAATGCCAGCACTAAATCTCTGGCGCTTAGTAAATTTCCTCGGAAAAGATACGAACTCAGCTCAGGCGAGGAGAATTCCACTACATGCTCGTGATATTATCCCTACAGACAAGCGAGCTGAGCTGACGCCCGGCAGAGAGGTCGTGAGTTATCAATCAGCGCCCGCTGCTCGACGCTCGCTTGGTCGGCATAGCTCCCGGTTGAGGATCTATTCACTGAGTGTTCTGCCGCACAATGATCAGGCGCGGTCGCGAACATTTTGTTCCCCGCTGACGTTGGCACAGTGGGCACAGCAGTAGAAGGTTCCCTTTACTTCCACCCCGTGCCCAATGACTTTACAGGCGCAGTGGGCGCAGCGCGGAGCTAGCGTGTGGATCGCGCACTCAAAGCTATCAAAGGTGTGTGACTGTCCGGCGATCGTGATGGTAAACGTCTTGTCGTAGTCGTTCCCGCACATCTCACAACGTTCCATAGTTGTACTCCTTTCTTTCATCACAAATTGATACACACTCTCAGTCAGCCAAGGACGCGGGCAAATTAGAGGTCGGTCTTAGCTCCCAGATGGACGACGACGGTGTGATGGCTGGTATTTAGGTGGAGCCTAGTCCATGGGAGGGCGAAAAACGTTCGATGAATAGCGATTGACGGACCTTTCTGTACGACAATAACGGATGCGACCATTCCCCTTTCACCATCCAGAATCAGTTCTCTGATCGTTCCCAGGGTACTGCCACTATCCGTCTGAATGTCCAAGCCGACGACGTCACTCGCTTTGATCACCTGAAGCCTTTCAGTGTTGGCTGTGGCGCAGGGCTGTAGCCCATTCTGAGCCCAATACTGCTCCACTGTCCCAAGCCATTCCGTAACCGCGGAGGTTTTCCACTGTACCTGGGAAACATGGGGTGCAGTGCCGAGGAGGTTTTGTTTTTCCGCAAGGCGGAAACTACTCCTCGTCGGATCTCCTGGATCAATTTGCATGAGTTCCCATGGAAGAATCATGAAGCCATCGAGAGTATTCTGGCTGGCGTGCGTGAGCACGCCGTAGGCGATACACCCTCTCTCCGGCTCAATCAGAAAATCCTCGATCTCACCAATCGTAGCGCCACCGTGCGTCTGTAGGCGGCCGCGCTTGCCTCGCTCTGGCTCATCAACAACCTTGACTGACTGTGTGGTCATCGGTTGCGCTGATCTGAGGCTCGGGCGGAGAGACGAAGACCATTCAGCACATGCCGTAACAGGTGTGTTCAGGAATGCACATGCGCAGAGAGCCGTGATAACGGTAAAATGTGATACTTGTGTCATATGCTTCTCCTTTACTGGGGAGACTCGTGTTCTGATAGAAGCCGAGTGACTCCCTCACCTTCCCATAGACTGGAGCGTTATCCGTTCGACTAAAAAATGGCGCTCAGTAGTCCTCCCACCGCACGAAACGGTAACGCCAGGGCCTCACCAACTACATTGACGGTACCGCTGAGGATGCCGCCTGAACTCTCCGGTGATTGCGTAGTGGTGACTGTCGTTTCCTTTGCTACCGCATTCTGTCCTGCCGGGTATGTCGTCGTTTCACTTCTGACGGTCCGCGTGTTGCTCGTAGCGCAGCCAGTGTTTGCCATGAGTAAAAAATAACAGACGATAGATAACGGTATGGTTCGTCGCATGGTTTCCTCCGTGTTGATTCTGAAAGAACCAGCAACCCTTGTGCCGTCTGCCGAATAGCTTTGACTGTTACTGAAATGCTCTCTTTAGGACGATAAAGAAGATCAGCACTGTGGTGAAAATGCGACAGAGTGTGGTGAGCCAACCACTATTTCTGCGCTAGCAGAACGTCTCTCGACGACATCGAGACGGCTTTACATGGTCCTATTATTGCAAGCTGAACAGTAGGAAGTGGAAAGATATAAAAGAACGGAAGGTATTGATGAATACAAGTCTACCGAACCCGGCTCGCCCAGACCTTCGATATGTTGCTGCAGTGATAGCCTTGGCTATTGCTATGGTTGCGTTCGCGGTGCTGCTGTACTCACTCATTAATATTTTGTTGGTGTTGTTTCTCGGCATTATTGTCGCCGCAACCCTACAGCCCGGACATCAATGGCTCGCCCAGTGGGGTGTACCAAAAGCCTTGGCTGTCTTGGTGTTCTACGCGGTGTTTTTGGTCATTGTTGGAGCACTTGCAGTGTTCGTCGGCCCGACCCTCTTCGATCAGCTGAGTAACCTTGCGAAGGATTTCCCTGAACGATACGGCCAATTGGTTGACGGCCTACGGACAAGTACGAATCCGATGTTACAACAGGTCGCAGGTCGCTTGCCGACCTTTACTGCACTGACACAACGCGCAGTCGAAGTGTTTCCCGCTGCCGTCAACAGTGTCGTGCTCTTCATGGGCAGTACGTTCGAGTTTTTCCTCTACTTTGTTGGCGTGCTCTCCATCGGTTTCTATTGGACCCTAGAAGTGCCGCGGATGGAGCGCTTGGTGGTATCGCTCTGTCCGGTCACACGTCGACCACAAGTAGTGAGTATCTGGCATGAAGTGGAAAACAAACTTGGGGCCTTTGTTCGCGGACAGGGCATCGCCATGCTCGTGATGGGGGGCCTTTCTGCGATCGGCTATTGGATGATTGGTTTGCCGAACGTATTGGTCCTTGCCGCTCTGGCCGGGGCACTTGAGGCAATTCCTATCGTCGGACCAGTGCTCTTCGCGATTCCCGCCCTCGCGGTAGCTATGTCACAAGGAGTCAATACCGCACTCCTCGTGCTCGGCTTCTGTATCGTTCTGCAATTATTTGAAAGCAATGTCCTCATACCACCCCTGATGAAACAGTCGGTTGGCGTCAGCTCAGTGGTGGCGTTATTCGCAGTTCTGGCATTCGGCGCGCTCTACGGCATCTTAGGTGCTCTGGTCGCAATTCCTCTGACAGTGGTTATTCAAGTCGTGCTTGACCGCACGGTCATAAACCCGAAACCTGTCGCAGATCAAACTGAAGCTCTCACGCAACCGCTCGATGTGCTCCAAGCACAGATGCAGGAACTGCGACAACGCCTCCGTTCGCGTTTACGTGAACGCGAGAGTCGGATGCAAACAACCGACGCTGTAGCGGCGACGACTGATGACGTCGCCGACACCATCGAACAAAAGTTAGCAAGAGCGGTGGAGCAAGTGGAAACGCTCCTAGCCACTGTTGCCCACGATGAGGCGGCGGTAGACGGACAAGGACAACAACAAGTGATTACAGCGCTGCGAGGAACAGCAGAAAAAATTGAACATACATTACAACGGTTTGCGGCTGTACTACCAAATCCTGAAGATCAGAACAAGCAAACCGCGCCTGCGGTAGAGGGTACGGTACTGGCTGAGCTTGATGCGGCGACTGCCCAAGTGGCACAAGCGGTGTCCGAGGCTGGGGCCGTGGTGGCGGAAGCAAAAGAGAATAGCACTTCTGACGCAGTCGCCGGCTCCTCCGATACTCAACAAGCGCCCCACAAGAATAGCGCCGGTGTGACAGCCTGATAGAGAGGCACGGAGTTTGCACCTCCAGTTTGTCATGACGGAGGTGCTACATGAGTGCACATCATAAAACCGACGTGTTGCGTTTCGTGCAGATCCCAACTATGGAACCCAGCGAAGTCTGTGACCAAGAATATCGATGGAGGGCACGCAGCTTCAGGGTTTTCTTAACTAGTATGCTGTTACTGCTTATGCCGCTTTATGGGTCAGCTGCTCCTCGCGCGCCGCAGCGAGGTGAACTCATCGGTCGATGTGAGGATCAGACAGGAGATTCTTTGTCAGAAAATCTGCGAGGCGAGGACTGCACTCCGGCTTGGTCAGAAGAATTGCAGAATGAATATCAGGACCATGATGCGGCTGAATGGTGGCAGCGCTTCTCTATAGGTCCCCAAGCACCAAGTGAGCAAGAGTGGCGCTTCCTGTACCGCCATGGCGAACGACGTCCGTTGTGGGGGTATTAATTCAGTACACGACAAAGTCATGCTTCAGCACAAAGGCTCGTGATAATAGGTCAAGAAGGGACACTCGGAGAGAGATCTATGTCTTGGCGTCTTATGACATCATATGCTGACTATGTGTCTCAACGATGGGCGTTGATCTGCGACCCGGTATACCAGGGGGTGCAGATCCCACGTGGGCACGGGGAACCAGTTTTCTTGATTCCAGGCTTCTTAGCCGGGGATTGGTCATTCTCAGTCCTTGCTGGGTGGCTCAATAGATTAGGGTACACTGCCTACTATTCGGGCATTGACTGGAACATTGTCGAGGTGTACCGACTCCTTGGACAGTTGCTGAGTCGCCATTCCACTGGAGAACAGACTTCTCAGCATGAGGATTGGCAACAAGCAACGGCAATTCCATCTT
>Ga0075024_100000235_pt1 | contig 18400 bp, 18 predicted proteins | sample Str013_2_FD_71389 | JGI IMG/M metagenome (GOLD analysis project Ga0075024, IMG submission 71389) | Freshwater sediment microbial communities in response to fracking from Pennsylvania, USA - Straight Creek_MetaG_SC_2013 | ecosystem: Environmental > Aquatic > Freshwater > Creek > Sediment... | reverse complement strand
GCCGTTCCATGGGAGGAATGAATATGAAGTCACTTTTGAAAGCCGCCGTTGCTGGCGCTGCTCTGCTTGCATTTGCTTCGGTCGCACAGGCCGGCACATCTGCTTGCCTCATCACCAAGAACAACTCAAACGCCTTCTTCGTTGCGATGAAGAACGGCGCTGAACAGGGTGCCAAGGCCGCAGGCGTAGACCTGAAAGCCTTCGCTGGCGTGAAGGACGGCGACGCCGCTCCACAAATCACTGCCATTGAAAACTGCGTTGCCGCTGGTGCCAAGGGCATCTTGATCACCCCGTCGAACGATTCCGTTGGCCCAGCTCTCAAGGCTGCTCGCGCCAAGGGTATCCTCGTGATCGCTCTTGATACGCCGCTGGCTGACAAGGACGCTCAGGACATGACCTTCGCCACCGACAATTTTGAAGCTGGCTTGCACATTGGCGAATGGGCCAAGGCCGCGCTTGGCGACAAAGCCAAGGATGCCAAGATCGCTATGCTCGACATCAACAAAGATAACATCTCGGTTGACGTTCTGCGCGACACAGGCTTCCTCAAGGGCTTCGGCATCGAAGTTCCAGACGGCAAAGTGATGGGTTCTGAAAAGGACGCTCGGGTTATCGGTCACGAATCTTCGGGCGCAAACCCAGAAGGTGGCCAGAAGTCCATGGAAACCTTGCTCGCCAAGGAACCAAACATCAACGTGGTTTACACCATCAACGAACCAGCTGCTGAAGGCGCATATGCCGCCCTCAAAAAGGCCGGCAAGGAAAAGGGTGTTCTCGTGGTTTCAGTTGACGGCGGCTGCCCAGGCGTGAAGAGCGTTGCTGGCGGCGTTATCGGCGCAACCTCGCAACAATATCCACTTTTGATGGCCTCTAAGGGCATCGAAGCCATTGCTGCTTTCGCTAAGGACGGCACCAAGCCAAAGGCTTCCGAAGGCCTGACCTACTTCAACACAGGCGTGAACCTGGTAACAGACAAGCCAGCTGCCGGTGTTAAGTCGATCGACACCAAAGAAGGCCTGGCTAAGTGCTGGGGCTAATCGCCTGAAACGATCTTGAATAATGCGAAGGGCGGCATTAATGTCGCCCTTCGTGTATGTAGTGAAGGGTAGATTAGGCAACGTCATTCCTTTTGTCCGTCACCCTGCAAAAGCAGGGCAATAGTATTTGGCCAATAAAAGCCCTCATCCGGCCTTCGGCCACCTTCTCCCATTTGCAAGAACAAACGGGAGAAGGCGATTATCGTCCGCCTTCTCCCGTGCGGCTTCGCATGGGAGAAGGTGCCGACAGGCGGATGTGGGCGCTTTTGCTGGGATGACGATCAGTAAGGTGTTGAACTACGGGTTACGAGGGAGACTACAATGAGCGATCAAAAATCGCCTACCAAGACCATTTCGGATTTCGAAGCCAAGCTGAATGAAGCAGACAAGAATGTCGCTTCCTTCGATGCATCGTCCAGCGGCTTTGTGGACAAGATGCGCGGTTTCCTGCGTGAATATCCAACGTCGATCCCGGCGCTCATCCTGTTGGGCAGCATTTTTATTTTTGCTTTCAACGCCCTGTTCATCCACCCCAATAATTTTGTGACGGCCACGGCCCTCAATACAATTCTCGCGCAAGTGACCGTGACCGGCGTTGTCGCCATCGCCCAAACAATCATCATTCTCACCGCCGGTATTGACCTTTCAGTTGGTGCCATCTTGGTCGTCAGCTCCATGATCATGGGCAAACTCGCGATTGAAAGCGGCGTTCCGGTTATCGTGGCCGTGCCTATCGGCATGATTGTTGCTGTTATTATGGGTTGGATTAATGGCGCGCTAGTCACCTATGTGAAAATTCCACCCTTCATCGTGACATTGGGAACGCTCAATGTGTTTAACGCATTGAAGCTTTGGTACACAGGTTCGCAATCAATTCGCCCCATAGATCTTGAAGAAAAGACCCCATCGCTTTTGTGGTTCGGTAAGAACATCAATTTTGGATTTGGAAACGGTTTTCACGTCACCTTCGATACGCCTCCGGCAGATGGCGATATTTCGATTATCTTGGGCACCATTGCGATGCTCGTCCTCGCCGCGCTGGTTTGGTACTTGCTTTACCGCACCCCTTGGGGCAGGCATGTTCACGCCATGGGCGATGATCCCGATGCCGCGATGCTCACAGGCATTCCGACTAACCGCACCTTAGTTTCTGTTTATGCAGTCGCGGGTTTGATTATAGGTTTTGGTGCATGGGTCTCGATTGGCCGTGTCGGCTCTGTGTCACCGATCGCTTTTGAAACCGTGAACCTCGATTCCATCACCGCCGTGGTGATCGGCGGCACTTCACTGTTCGGCGGACGCGGTTCGATTGCGGGTTCCATTCTCGGCGCGCTCATCGTGGGCGTGTTTACGACAGGCTTGGCAATTGCCGGTGTGGATGATTATTGGCAATATTTCGCTGCGGGCTGTCTGGTGATTTTCGCCGTCGCGCTTGATCAATGGTTGAGGAGGGCTTCACAATGAGTGCCAAGAAAGTGGCTGCAAAAAAGAAGCCTGCAAAAAAACCAGCCCCGAAGGCGGCGCCAGTTGCCCATTTCGAGGCGGTCAGCAAGGCCCCCCGCAATCCGAACCTTGAGAAACAAGAACCCATTCTCAAGACCCGTGGCCTGTTCAAGCGTTACGGAACAGTGGTGGCACTTAACGGCGCGGACTTCGATCTTTACCCCAATGAAATCCTGGGCGTGATCGGCGACAACGGCGCAGGCAAGAGCACGATGATCAAGGCGCTCACAGGCGCTGTGACACCTGATCATGGTGAGATCACGTTGGAAGGAAAAGTGGTGCACTTCCGTGGTCCACAGGAAGCCAGCAAGGCCGGCATTGAAGCAGTGTATCAGAACCTCGCCTTATCGCCTGCACTTTCGATTGCCGACAACATGTTCCTCGGGCGTGAAATCAAGAAGCCTGGCTTCCTTGGCAGGTTCCTGCACATGTCGGATCGCTCAGCGATGCAGAATTTCGCGCGTGGCAAACTGTCTGAGCTCGGCTTGATGACCATTCAGAACATCAACCAGGCGGTGGAAACACTGTCAGGTGGCCAGCGCCAGGGCGTGGCTGTGGCCCGTGCTGCCGCCTTCGGCTCCAAGGTTGTGATCATGGACGAACCCACGGCAGCATTGGGTGTGAAAGAATCGCGCCGCGTTTTGGAATTGATCAGGGACGTGAAGAAGCGTGGCATGCCGATTGTTCTGATCAGCCACAACATGCCCCATGTGTTTGAAGTATGCGACCGCATCCACATTCACCGTCTGGGTCGCAGACTTTGCGTCATCAATCCCAAAGAATATACGATGTCTGACGCCGTGGCCTTCATGACGGGTGCAAAAGAGCCACCGAAGGAACTGCTGGGCTGATGCCCACTAAAGAAGAACTCGCAAGCCTCATCTGCCAAAAAGCGGGTGGGGCTTTGCGCTTTATGGTGGGGATCGTCGGGCCGCCCGGTGCAGGCAAATCCACCATTGCCGAAGCTTTGCGCGAAGCTCTCGTGGCACAAGGCGAAAGCGCCATCGTTGTGCCCATGGATGGTTTTCACTTTGATGATGCAGTGTTGAATGCGCGTGGCCATCGCCCACGCAAAGGCGCGCCCTTTACCTTTGATGTACTGGGCTTTGAAGTGTTGTTGAAGCGCATCAAGGCGCGCGAGCCTGACATTGCCATTCCGGTGTTTGATCGCAGCATGGAACTCTCCCGCGCCGGTGCTGACATTGTAACCGATGAAGCAAAGTTCATTCTTGTGGAAGGCAATTATCTACTGCTCAAATCGGCACCATGGGACAGGCTCAAGCCCCTCTTCGACTTTACCATCTTCATCGAAGTCCCAGAAGCTGAGTTGGAGAGCCGATTGATGGGCCGCATTTTGGCCCACGGCCATGACGCAGCCTACGCCAAAAACTGGATCGCCTCAAACGACATGCTCAACATCCGCGAAGTGCAGTCAAACAGCGCCAAGGCGGATGTGGTGATTTAGGCACTTCATCCTCCTCAGCGTAGCTGGGGAGGTGGCATGCGGAGCATGACGGAGGGGTTGGCGATGGCGAGGGAAACGCTCAAGCCTTCCTCCCCCGACGCATCGTCAATTTGGATTTACGCTGTACTTCGATTTCTATTTAGATTTCTGCGCGACATAGAAAAACCGCGACAGGCTTTGGCTTCTGGCCAGTGCATCTGTGACCTTCAGAAATTTTTGCCGGCTGTGAAACCAATCGGCCCCTTCCTCGGTGATCAAACCGTCTGAACGCTTTGCCCGCGCGTCATAGAGTTTTGAAGCAATGTCGGCTTCGGCCAATGAGGTATCGATTGTGTCCAGCAAGTGGAAGCCTGTGCTTGCGAGCGCTGCTTCATCATAGCCTTTGGGGACGCAGACGAAGCTTCCATGTGAGGCCCTTGTGTCAATGGCTTCCCGCGAAACCGGGCCAGTTACAACCGCTGTGTCTGAAAACAGCAAGACACCGCCCGACCGCAGTAGGCGGTGCCAATCGTCAATCACCACGTCGCGGCTGGCGAAGTGAAGAATGGCGTCAATGCAAATCACGGCATCAAAACTTGCGTCCGGGAACGGAAGGCGCTGGCTACAATCTGCCACGATGAATTGCGTTGAATCAGACTTGCCAAAACTCTTCGCCAAAGCCAGCGCATTTGATACGGCATTCTGTTCAACATCAACGCCTGTCAGTCGACATCCCATTGCTTGCGCAATCGCCAGCGAGGGTCCGCCGGAACCGCAAGCCACGTCAAGAACGTCGGCACATGAATGTTTTCTCAGCGTGTCAATAATCAGGCTTTGCTCATTCATCGATCGCCAGCCTAGCTGGCCAATATCGGTGCCGTAAACTTCACGCCTGATCTCTGCCGCCAAGGCCGATCCAAAACGGGCATATTGCGGTCCGTAAAAATCAAAGCGACTATTTGGTTCAGTGGATGTCATGCTGCCCTCCCAACGCGCCTCATCGTCAAATTGATCCGGCCGCCTTCCTTTAGCAAGCTCGAAGTGCCACCGATCACCCGGTCAATCCCGTGAAAGCACAACCGGCTTTCGCCGCCCATCACCAAAACATCGCCGGAGGAAAGTTTCAGTGTCGCCGTCTTGCCGCCGCGTTCGGTTCCGCCAAAGCGGAACAAGCCTGTGTCGCCCAATGACACCGAAAGCACGGGGGCGGCGAAATCTTCTTCGTCCTTATCCTGATGCAGCCCCATCTTGGCACCTTGTTGGTAGAAGTTGACCAAACAGGCTTCGGGCGGATGCTCATAACCGGCATACCTTTGCCACAGTTCCAACAACACGCCGGGCATCGGCGGCCAGGCCTTGTTTGTGTCTGGATGCGCGGCCTGATAGCGATAGCCATCGCGGTCTGACACCCAGCCCAAGGGGCCGAGATTGGTCATCCGCACCGAGAAGGGCCGCCCGGTTCTGGGCATCACCGGCGTAAACAACGGGGCCTGTGCCACAGCCTCGCGCAAGGTCTCCACCAAGGCTTCCTGCGCCACGCGGTCCAAAGCCCCGGAAATGTGCTTCAAACCCTCCATTTCACCTTCCTTATAAAACTTGAAAACCAAACCTTGTCGGCCCTCAAAGCCCTCCCTATATACGCCCCGAACGCCATGCTGGACCAGAGTCGGTTCAGAGGCAGATTTTAATGTGGGGGCTTGCTTCCCGGTGCCCAAATGGGCCGGGGCCTAAGCCTGCCAAAGGAGAGACAGATGGGTAAAGTAATCGGTATTGATCTTGGCACCACCAATTCCTGCGTGGCCGTCATGGAAGGCAAAACGCCCAAGGTGATTGAAAACGCCGAGGGTGCGCGCACTACGCCGTCGATCGTCGCTTTCAATGCGGAAGGCGAAACGCTGGTCGGCCAGCCCGCCAAGCGCCAAGGTGTGACCAATCCAGAAAACACCTTCTTCGCCATCAAGCGCCTCATCGGCCGCCGCATGGAAGACCCAATGGTCGCCAAGGACAAGAAGTTAGTGCCCTATAATATCATCAAGGCCGAAAATGGCGATGCCTGGGTCGAAAGCCGTGGTACGAAATATGCTCCATCGCAGATTTCTGCTTTCACCTTGACCAAGATGAAAGAAACGGCGGAACGCTATTTGGGTGAACCAGTCACCCAAGCCGTCATCACCGTTCCCGCCTATTTCAACGACTCACAACGCCAGGCAACGAAAGACGCGGGCCGCATCGCCGGGCTTGAAGTGCTCCGCATCATCAACGAACCAACGGCTGCTGCCTTGGCCTATGGCCTCGACAAGCGCGAAGCCGGCACGATTGCGGTTTACGATCTGGGCGGCGGCACGTTTGACGTTTCGATCTTGGAAATCGGCGACGGCGTGTTTGAAGTCAAGTCCACCAATGGCGATACGTTCCTAGGCGGTGAAGACTTTGACATGCGCATTGTGGATTTCCTGGCTGATGAGTTCAAGAAAGAACAAGCCATTGATCTGCGCAAAGACAAGCTGGCTTTGCAGCGCCTGCGCGAAGCAGCTGAAAAGGCCAAGGTTGAACTTTCTTCTGCCATGCAGACCGAAATCAATCTTCCCTTCATCACGGCAGATGCCTCTGGCCCAAAACATTTGGCCGTCAAGCTGACGCGCGCCAAGCTGGAGAGCTTGGTCGATGATCTGATCCAGAAGACGGTGGAACCCTGCCGTCAGGCCATGAAAGATGCGGGCGTTACAGCCGCACAGATCGACGAAGTCGTTCTGGTGGGCGGCATGACGCGCATGCCCAAGGTGATCGAGATCGTCAAAGGCTTCTTCGGCAAGGAACCCCACAAGGGTGTGAATCCCGACGAAGTTGTGGCCATCGGCGCTGCCATTCAGGGCGGCGTTCTCAAAGGCGAAGTCAAAGACGTGTTGTTGCTTGACGTGACACCACTGTCACTCGGCATCGAAACACTGGGTGGCGTGTTCACGCGCCTGATTGATCGCAACACTACGATCCCCACCAAGAAGAGCCAAGTGTTCTCGACAGCTGATGACAATCAAACCGCAGTCACCATCCGCGTGTTCCAAGGCGAGCGCGAGATGGCGGCCGATAACAAATCACTCGGCCAGTTTGATCTGATGGGCATTCCATCTGCACCACGCGGCATCCCGCAGATCGAAGTCACCTTTGACATCGACGCCAACGGCATTGTGAATGTATCGGCCAAAGACAAAGCCACCAACAAAGAACAGCAGATCCGCATTCAAGCCTCAGGCGGTCTCAGCGATGCTGAAATCGAAAAAATGGTGAAAGAAGCCGAAGCCAATTCTGCCGATGACAAAAAACGTCGTGATGCGGTGGAAGCCAAGAACCAGGCCGAAAGTCTCATCCATTCGACGCAGAAGACCTTGGTTGAAGCGGGCGACAAAGCGCCAGCTTCGGATAAGTCTGCCATCGAAGCTGCCATTGTGGATTTGAAATCATCGATTGAGGCAGGCGACGACGAAGCCATCACTGCCAAGCACACAGCACTGATGCAGCTGGCCATGAAACTGGGCGAAGCCTTGTACAAGGGCGGCGGCGCGGGTGCTGAACCACACTCTGGTGCCCCCGATAATGATCATCACGATGAAAAAGTGGAGCGCGATGAGTTTGACGATGTGCTCGACGCCGAGTTCACCGAAATCGACGAGAAAAAGAAGAAGTCGTAAGTAGCGGTAACCTTGCCTTCATTCCCCCTCCCCCTTGTGGGGAGGGCTGGGGTGGGGGTCGGGAAGTATTGGCGTTTGGTCGTTCAAAAATCTCGATGACGGAGCGACCGCCACCCTTAATCCCTCCCCACAAGGGGGAAGGAAAATAAAATGAAAACACATGGCCAAGCGCGATTTTTATGAAGTTCTGGGTGTTCCTAAAGGTGCCGATGAAAAGGCGCTGAAGAGCGCCTATCGCAATTTGGCGAAAAAACTTCACCCCGATGCCAATCACGGCAGCAAGGACACAGATGCCAAGTTCAAGGAATTGAACGAGGCCTATGACGTTCTGAAAGACCCACAGAAAAAAGCCGCTTACGATCGCTTTGGCCATCAGGCTTTTGAAAACGGCGGCGGCCAGCGTCCCGGTGCGGGCTTCGGGCCTGAATTCAATTCGTCGATGTCTGACATTTTCGAAGATCTCTTCGGCGATATGATGGGCGGCGGGCGTGGCAAGCAGCGCGGCCGCAGTGCGAGCGGAGCACAACGCGGCAGCGATCTGCGCTTCAATCTCGAAATAAATTTGACCGAAGCTTTCACGGGCAAGACCGCGCAGGTGCGGGTGCCATCCTCGGTGTCTTGTGACAATTGCAAGGGCAACGGCGCCAAGCCCGGCACCCAACCGACCACCTGCCGCACCTGTGGGGGTGCCGGTGCCGTGCGTTCGCAATCGGGTTTCTTCACCGTGGAACGCGCCTGCCCCACCTGTGGCGGGCGCGGCCAGGTGATTGCTGATCCCTGCCAAGTCTGCCACGGCCAGGGCCGCGTCACCAAAGAACGCAATCTCTCCGTCAATATTCCACCCGGTGTGGAAGACGGCACACGCATCCGTTTGGCGGGCGAAGGCGAAGCGGGGTTACGTGGCGGGCCAACCGGCGATCTCTACATTTTCCTGAGTTTACGCCCGCATGAGTTCTTCAGCCGCGATGGCGCTGATCTCTTCTGCAAAGTGCCAATCTCCATGGCCGTGGCATCTCTGGGTGGCGAAATCGAAGTGCCCACCATTGACGGCAAAAAAGCCCGCGTATCAATCCCAGAAGGTGCACAAAACGGCAAACAGTTCCGCCTGAAAAGCAAAGGCATGCCCGTGCTGCGTTCTGCGCAATCAGGCGATATGTATATTCAAGTGACAGTGGAAACCCCTGTGAACCTGACGCGCAAACAACGCGACCTGCTCAAAGAATTCGAAAAAGACGCCCATCACAACAGCCCCGAATCAGAAGGCTTCTTCGCCAAGGCCAAGGCGTTTTGGGACGGGTTTGGGGGTTAGAATCAGCCAACGAAAGGTGTGGCCGAATGAGTAAGCGATCAGAATTGTTTGACGATGTCGTGGTACACTACACGGCCCTGGAAGGTGCCGACAAAAACACTTATCCCAATGACGGAGAGAAACTATCGATTGGCGCATCGTTCAGTCCGCATTTCGATTTGATGCGCCTCGGCATTCATCACGAACGTTTGCCGCCGGGCCGTCGTCTGTCATGGCCGCATGCCGAAGCCGATGAGGAAGAGTTTGTTTACGTCATAGAAGGGACGCCTGATCTGTGGCTGGACGGACATCTACGCCTCTTGAAAGAAGGCGACGCTGCTGGTTTTCCTTCGGGCACAGGGATAGCCCATACTTTCATCAACAACACCCAAAGTGATGTCCGGCTTTTGGTCATAGGCGAGGCTTTTCGCAAGCGCAGCCGAGTCCACTATCCGTTACATCCAGAACAAAATGCCCAACTTGGCGACCTGCACTGGAAAGCTGTGCCCCAAAGAACTCTCGGCCCCCACAATGGCAAGGCGGATTAATTGAACATGACCCCCATCCCTCGCTTCGGTTTTGGCACCTACAAACATTCTGACGACGAAACTTATGGCATCGTGCTGGAGGCGCTGGAAATTGGGTATCGCCATATCGACACTGCGCAGATGTATGGCAATGAACATGCCGTGGGGCGGGCGATCAAGGACTCTGGCCTGAAGCGCGACGAGATTTTCATCACCACAAAAGCAGGCCCTGATAGTTTTGCCCCCGGGCAGATCATCAAACAAGCGTGCATCTCAATGGACAAGTTGGGCGTAGAAAAAGTTGATCTATATTTGCTGCACTGGCCTTCGCCGCAAGACCGCTACGATTCCAACGATTATGTAGCGCAACTCGGTGGCGTGCAGGATGCAGGCCTTGCCACGCAAATAGGTGTTTCCAATTTCACCAAGAAATATTTGGATGTGGCGCTGCGCATTCTGGGTGCAGGTCGTGTTGCCACCAATCAAGTGGAATGCCATGTGCTGCTGCAGAACCGCCCGATCGTGGACTACACCAAGAGCCATGGCATTCCGATCACCGCTTATTGCCCGCTGGCGCGCGGGCAGCTTTCAGAAAGCGTGGGTGTAGTGGCCATCGCTAAGACGCATGGTGCAACGCCCGAACAAGTGGGCCTGGCCTTCCTGCTGGCAGAAGGGCACATCGTGATCCCGTCTTCGTCAAAGCGCGAACGCATCCAGAGCAACTGGGATGCCCAGAAGCTCAACCTTTCAAAAAATGAAGTCGCCGCCATTCGCAAGTTGGATGAGAACCGTCGTTTGGTGGATGGGTCTTGGTGTCCCAAGTGGGATGTTTGAGGGCAGACCCGCTCTCATTGACTATTGCGACCTTCTGCCCTCGCTATTAAAGAAACCCCATGACACTCAAACTCGCCATTGCTGGGGCTGCTGGCCGCATGGGCCGCGAACTGGCCAAGATCGTTCACACCACCGAGGGCTGCACGCTTGCGGGCGGGCTGGAAGCGCCGGGTTCGCCGCATCTTGGCGCGGATTATGGCGAGTTGATCGGTGAGAAGAAACTGGGCGTGGCCATCAGCGATGATGCTGCCAAGGTGGCAGCCAGTGTGGATGGCATCATTGATTTCACCATCCCCAAAGCAACCTTGTCTCTACTCAAACATACCAAGGGCAAGATCCATGTGATCGGCACAACGGGCATTGATGCGGCGGGCGACGCAGAGATTGCCGAAGCTGCGAAAGCCGCCACCATCGTGAAAACCGGAAATTTCTCGCTGGGTGTCAACATGCTGGCCGCATTGGTGAAGCGTGCGGCGGCGACGCTCGGACAGGACTTCGACATCGAAGTTCTCGAAATGCACCACCGCATGAAAATCGACGCGCCTTCGGGCACGGCACTCTTGCTTGGCAAGGCTGCAGCTGATGGGCGGGAAATAAACTTGAAGGAACATTCCGTGCGGTCTCGCGATGGCCACACAGGCGCGCGCAATGCGGGCGACATCGGCTTTGCCACTTTGCGCGGCGGCACTGTGGTGGGCGATCACACGGTGATCTTTGCGGGCAATGGCGAAAGATTGGAAATGCGCCATGTTGCCGAGAGCCGCGAGCTCTTTGCGCGCGGCGCGGTGAAGGCTGCACTCTGGGCTAAGGGCAAGAAGCCCGGCCTCTATAATATGTTTGACGTTTTGGGATTGGAATGAAGATGAGTGGAACTCTTGTGCTTGTCCGCCACGGGCAAAGCGAATGGAATTTGAAGAACCTGTTCACCGGCTGGAAAGACCCTGATCTTTCGCCGAAGGGCGTGGAAGAAGCCAAGGCCGCAGGCCAGCGCCTGAAGGCCAAGGGCTTGAAGTTTGATCTCTGCTTCACGTCAGCTTTGACGCGCGCACAACACACGTTGAAACTGATCTTGAACGAACTTGGCCAGACCGGCCTGCCCGAAACCCGTGACCAGGCCCTGAATGAGCGCGACTATGGCGAACTCACAGGCCTCAACAAGGATGACGCCCGCGCCAAATTCGGCGAGGAGCAAGTTCTGGTGTGGCGCCGTTCCTTCGATGTCCCGCCACCCGGCGGTGAGTCTCTCAAAGATACTTTGGCCCGTTCGCTCCCCTACTACATGCACATGATCCAGCCGCATGTGCTGGAAGGCAAGACAGTACTCGTGGCCGCCCATGGCAACTCTCTGCGCTCGCTCATCATGGCGATTGAAGGATTAACCAAGGAACAAATTCTAAAGCGCGAATTGGATACGGGCGTGCCCGTTGTTTACAAGCTGAGGGCAAACTCGATGCCTGCCTCGGTTGAGGTTCTGGCGTAGGGCTACCCAAAATCCAATAGCCCCGCTGCGACAATATTGCGCCAGCGGGGCCCTCGGGAGGATCGAGTTTTAGCTTGAAATGATCCGGCTGTAACCGAACCTGTAACGGGCCATGCAAAATGGCTCAGTTCATAACTTTAAATTTTCGGCATTCCGATTTGCTCTTCACAGTCTTCAGCCACGAAGCTGAACCGGAAAGTGATCATAGACGACGCTATGATCCGAGGTGACGATTTGGTGGAGTCATGGCCCCTCCAACGATGATTAAAATTGCGGTTTTCATCAGCGCCAATCACTGCAGCTGATGCTTTGATCATGGACCCATCAGAACCAATGTCAAGTTACAGTGAAACTATTTCGGCGCGCGCTTGGCGAGAATGCGTTGCAACGTGCGGCGGTGCATATTGAGGCGTCGCGCCGTTTCCGAGACGTTGCGACTACAGAGTTCAAACACGCGTTGAATATGTTCCCAACGCACCCGGTCTGCGGACATCGGGTTATCCGGCAGCGCATTGCGGTGATCCTTGTCACCAATCAGCGCGCCATAGACGGCATCTGCATCCGCTGGCTTGGCGAGATAGTCAATTGCACCCAGTTTCACCGCAGTAACAGCCGTGGCAATATTGCCGTAGCCTGTGAGCACAACAGCGCGCGCATCAGATTTTACCGCGTGCAAGGCTTCGATCACATCCAGCCCATTGCCATCGGCCAAACGCAAATCCACCACCGCATACATCGGCGGCAGCTTTTTCACTTCAGCCACACCTTCGGCCACTGTTTCAGCCAAGCGCACATCAAAGCCGCGCGCCTCCATTGCTTTGCCCAACCGTGTGAGGAAAGGTTTGTCATCATCAACAAGAAGAAGTGTTTTGGGCGTTTGGGTCATTATCATTTCACATATCTATACGGTCAATAAGCTCAAGCGGATTTGCCAACATCGACACTGGCGCGCGGCCAGCTGATGCTGATCATAGCACCTTTGAGCGGAAATTTGCGGTTGGTCAAACTGACACTGGCACCTGAGCGTTCCAACAACGTCTTGGCTATGAACAGCCCAAGCCCCATGCCTTCATGGCCGCTTTCGTCCAATCGGGCTGCGTCACCATAACCCGGGCGCGTCGTGACAAACGGGTCGCCCAACCTGTCGAAGATCGTCTGTTCAAAGCCGGGGCCATCATCGCTCACCGTGAGTTTGACTTGCGTAGGCGACCAGCGCGCCTCAACGTCAACGCGGTTGACTGCAAAGTCGACAGCATTTTCGAGAAGATTGCCGAGACCATAGGTAATGGCGGGGTTGCGTCGAAACACAGGAGCAGGCGAAGCGCTCTTTGCAACGCTTGGCGCTGCATCGACACCAATATGAATATCGGGACCACGCAAAGGGGCAATCATGTCTTCCAGCATCGCTTCAAGCCCGACCTGCTGGTACATATCATCCGAAATCTCTTCCGGCTTTGCCAACCTTGTGAGAATTACACGACAGCGCGCAGCTTGGCTGATCAGCAGATCAATATCTTCACGATGCGCCGAAGTGGCGGGCAATTCATGTTTAAGCTCTTTGGCCACGAGAGCAATTGTGGCCAGCGGTGTTCCCAACTCATGCGCTGCTGCCGCCGCCAAGCCGTCCAGCGCTGACAGGCGTTGCTCACGCGCCAGCACCAGTTCCGTGGCCTGCAAGGCAGAAGACATTTGCCGTGCTTCTTCGGCAATGCGCCTTGCATAAATCGCAGAGAAGATTGTTGCAGAAACAATCGCCGCCCAAGTACCTGCCAGATAGACTGGTGGCAAACTGAAATTCAGACTATCTGGCCAAGGCAGCGGCAGGTGCCGGAAAGCCAACAAAGTCGCACAAGCCAAAGCCAAAGCCCCAAGTGCAGCTGTCCATTTCAGCGGAAGAGATGTGGCCGAAACCGTGACAGGAACGAGAAACAAAAGTGTGAACGGGTTTTCCAGCCCGCCGGTGAGATAAAGCAACGCTGCCAGCTGCAATACATCATAACCAAGCAACACCCCGGCGGCACGGCTGGAAATGCGTTGGCTGCCCGGCCAGCGCAAACTCAAAAACACATTGAGCCATGCGCTCACTGCAATGAGGGCGAGACAGGCCGAAAGCGGCAGTTTGTAACCCAGGGGGAACAAAACGATGATAACCGCCAAAGATTGCCCAATGACAGCCAACCAGCGCAGCCGCACCAAAGTGCGCAGGCGCAAAAGGCCATATTCGGGAAATGTCGCAATTTGCGCTGTTTCGGTCATCAGGCCTCGCGTTGAATGCTGGCCAGTTTAGAGGAGGGGCCTGCATAATGCAAAATCGCCATCTTGCGTCATCTTAACGTCCGGCAATAATTGGAACATTTGTTAAACATTTCGAAAATATGACAAGCCTAAAGTCATTGCCAGCGGCCCTCCGAGTCGTGCTAAGACGGTACAATGACAATGATCCCACGTCCTTCGGCCTTTCTTTATCCGTTCTTTGAAATGAACCACGCGGCCCTTCAGCCCATGCGGCTCATGGCGAATATGGGTCTTTCCTTCTGGCAGAATGAGGCAAACCCTTTGCGTGACACGAGCTTGGGCCGCCAAGCCACAGCGTCGCTCACCATGTTTGAGCGCGCCACCAGGCGCTATGCCAAGCCGAGTTTCGAGATTGTCGAAACCACCGTTAACGGCAAAGCCGTTGCGATCAATGAGCAGATCACGTGGCAAAGCCCCTTCTGTCAGCTCATTCATTTTGCCAAGCCCGCATCTGCGAAGAAACAGCCCAAACTCCTGCTCGTGGCCCCCATGTCAGGCCACTTTGCCACTTTGCTACGCGATACGGTGAAATCCATGTTGCCCAATTTCGACTGTTATGTGACCGATTGGCAAGACGCGCGCGACATTCCGGTGGAGGCCGGAAGTTTCGATCTTGATGATTATACCGACGGCATTATCGCAATGCTGCATCATCTAGGCGAACGCGCCCATATCATGGCCGTGTGTCAGCCCTCAGTGCCAGTTTTGGTCGCAGCGGCTTTGATGTCCAAAAACAATGATCCAATGGCCCCCTTGAGCATGGTGCTGATGGGCGGGCCCATTGACACAAGTAAAAGCCCCACAGCTGTGAACAAGCTGGCCGATGATAAAGACCTTCATTGGTTCAAGCAAAACGCCACCATGAAAGTGGCAGGCCCCCATGCGGGCCTTGGCCGCGAAGTCTATCCTGGCTTTATGCAATTGGGCGGATTTCTGTCTATGAACATGGACCGCCATGTGAAAGCCCACCGCGAGCTTTATCACAACCTCGCAGGTGGCGAGGACGCACCCGCCGAAAAGCACAGCGATTTCTACGATGAATATATGGCGGTGATGGATCTGACGGCGGAGTTCTATTTGCAAACCGTCGAACGCGTTTTCATTCATCAGGATTTACCCCATGGCACCTATCGGCACCGTGGCGAATTGATTGACCCTGCCTTGATCAAGACAACAGCGCTTCTTACCATTGAAGGTGAGCGCGATGATATTTCCGGCGTTGGCCAAACCGAAGCCGCCCAAACATTGTGTTCAGGCCTTCCTGCGGCCAAGAAGAAACATCATCTGCAACTGGGTGTGGGCCATTACGGCGTGTTCTCTGGCTCGAAATTTCGCGCCGAAATAGCACCCATGATCACCGCGTTCCTCACCGCACAAAAACCGTGATTGGTTTTCTCCGCCGCGTGAGTTCAGTGCACTCAGCACTGCCCGCGCCGGAGCCTCAAACCATCCAGGTTGAAGGCCGAGAAATCACTTTGCGCTTCAAACGCAATGCCCAAGCGCGGCGCATGGTTTTACGCTTGGATGGCAAGACGCGCGAATTGGTGATGACACTTCCCAAACGCTCAAGCCTTGCTGAGGCTTTGCGCTTTGTCGAAAATTCCACGCCTTGGATTTTAAAGCAGTTGGAAAAGCAGCCGACTGCCTTTGTCCTGCGTGATGGTGCTGAGATGCTATTGCGCGGCGAGCTGCACAAACTTGCCCTTCCTGACCAGAAGCGTGGTCTTGTTTCTGTGGCGGGTGGCGTGATTGCAGTTCCGGGCGGCCAAGCGCATGGCGCACGACGCTTGCGCGATCATTTGAAAAAGATGGCTCTGACTGAACTTTCACGGGCCTCGCGCCACTATGCGGCGGCGATGGACGCAAAATATAAATCTGTTGCCGTGCGCGACCAGAGGAGCCGCTGGGGCTCATGTTCCGCATCGGGCACGTTGTCTTATTCATGGCGGTTGATATTAGCGCCACCCTTTGTGCTCGACTATGTCGCCGCCCATGAAGTGGCCCATTTGCGTGAGATGAATCATGGGCCTCGCTTTTGGCGTCTGGTCCTCACCCATTGTGCCAATGCCAAAGCCGCCAAGCAATGGCTCAAAGAAAACGGTCGCAAGGTGCATAGTTATCTTTAGGTCTGAGTTGGCTTCAGCAGAACCAAACAATCACCCAGCCCTGCATCCCTTGCAGGCCAGCCAAGAGCGAGCTTTAAAATCATTCTAATCTGGTCTATATACCCGACCAAGGAACTCAACCATGTTTATTCAAACCGAAGCCACACCAAATCCCGCCACCCTGAAATTCATTCCTGGCAAACCCGTTCTGCCGGGTTCCACGCGCGAATACCGCAAGGCGGTTGACGCATTGGAAAGTCCGCTGGCTGAAAAGCTGTTCGCAGTCTCCGGCGTTTCGGGCGTTTTTCTGGGTCATGATTTCATCACCATTACCAAAGGCCTTGGCGAGTGGCAGCATTTGAAACCCGCCATCCTCGGCACCATTATGGACCATTATTTGAGCGGCGCGCCCGTTCTAACCGATGAATCGAAAGAGGAAGCGGCCGGAGAAGAATTTTTTGCTGATGAACATTCTGAAGTCGTGAAGACGATTAAGGATTTACTCGACACCCGCGTACGCCCTGCGGTGGCGCAGGATGGTGGCGACATCACCTTCAAGGGCTTCAAGGAAGGCATTGTCTATCTGAACATGAAAGGCTCATGCGCAGGCTGCCCGTCATCCACCGCCACTTTGAAGCATGGCATTGAGAATTTGCTTAAGCATTTCGTGCCGGAAGTGACAGAAGTCCGCCCGGTCTAAAGATCACTTCTGGCATTTCGGGCAATAGAAGCTCGACCGCCCCGATTGCACAATGCGTTTGATTGTGCCGCCGCAGGTGCAAGGTTCCCCCTCGCGGTCATAGACGGCAAAGCGTTGTTGATAGGATCCTTGCCCGCCGTCAGTGTGCTGAAAGTCTTGCAGCGTAGAACCGCCGGCCAGAATGGCTTCGTTCAAAATATCGCGAATATGCCGCACCAGTTCTTCCAGCTTATCGGTCTTGACGCTTCCCGCCATGCGCTTGGGCGATAACTTGCTGCGATGTAAAACCTCGCAGACATAAATATTGCCAAGCCCGGCGATGATGCGTTGATCAAGCAGTGACGCTTTGAGCGGTGCGGCCTTGCCTTTGAACTTTGCCGCCAGATAATCCGCCGAAAGCGCATTGCCCAATGGCTCCACGCCCAAATCGCGCAGCAACTTGTGCTGATCAAGCCGCGCAGTTTCGACCAGATCCATCATGCCAAAACGCCTAGGATCAGAATAAACCAGCCGCGTGCCACCTTCGAGATGAAACACCACATGATCATGTGGCCCATCCGCGCTTTCGTTGGAACCCGTTTCAAAATAAAATTCCCCGAGGTTCTGAAGGCCCTGAGGCGTCAGCGTGGTGAAACGCCCGGTCATGCCCAAATGCACAATCAAACTGAAACCCGTATCAAGATCGCCCAGAATATATTTGGCCCGGCGGGAAAGTCCCTTCACCCGCGCGCCAGAGAGGGCTTGGGCAAAACCCTCTGGAAATGGAAAGCGCAGGCCAGCGCGGCGCACGTCCACCCGCGTAATCTTGGCCCCTGTGAGAACAGGCTCTAAGCCCCGCTTCACAGTCTCAACCTCTGGCAATTCTGGCATGGTTAACCCTGTAATGATCTGCGGCCTTCGGGGCAATAGCAACAAGCCCCGCGATGCACTATCCTAACGCGATGAGCGAGAACCCCAACACAGCTTCTTTCGGCTTTCGCACCGTGGCAGAAGACGAACGCCAAGGTCTGGTGAACGACGTCTTCTCGAAGGCGGCAGCAGACTATGACAAGATGAATGATCTTATGTCCTCGGGCCTCCACCGGCTGTGGAAGGACGAATTGATCACCATGTTGAACCCGCCCAAGAACAGGCCGTTCAACACGCTGGATGTGGCAGGCGGCACGGGCGACATTGCTTTTCGTATTCTCGACGCAGGCGGCCCACAAACTCGCGTAACGGTGGCAGACATTTCCCCCCACATGGTGGGCGAGGGCAAAAAGCGCGGTGAGAAAGAAGGCCGCTTGGCGCGCTGCACTTTCACCGTCGGCAACGCAGAGGAACTGGCTTTCCCCGACAACGGCTTTGATGCCTATACCATTGCTTTCGGCATCCGCAATGTCACGCACATCGACAAGGCGCTGAAAGAAGCGCACCGCGTGTTGAAGCCCGGCGGGCGTTTCCTGTGTCTCGAATTTTCGCACATGGAAAACGCCTTGGCACAAAAGTTTTATGATTCCTA
>Ga0075024_100000234_pt1 | contig 18400 bp, 13 predicted proteins | sample Str013_2_FD_71389 | JGI IMG/M metagenome (GOLD analysis project Ga0075024, IMG submission 71389) | Freshwater sediment microbial communities in response to fracking from Pennsylvania, USA - Straight Creek_MetaG_SC_2013 | ecosystem: Environmental > Aquatic > Freshwater > Creek > Sediment... | reverse complement strand
CCACTGACCCGGCTCCCGGCGCCAATGACGACGGCAGCGGCACCGCCGTTTCGCTGGAGTGCGCGCGCGTGCTGAGCAAACACAAATTTCCCGCGACACTGGTGTTTCTCACCGTAGCCGGCGAGGAACAAGGACTCAACGGCAGTACGCACTTTGCCAAGATGGCCAAAGCCGAAGGCTGGCAGTTGGAAGGCGTGCTGAATAATGACATTGTGGGCGGCAATAAAACGCCGGGCGACACGCTACAGAACTGGAACTGGGTGCGCGTATTTTCAGAAGGACTTCCCGCCGCGGCTTCGGAAGCCGACCTGCGCGCTATACGCGCCGTGGGCGGCGAGAATGACTCGGCGTCCCGCCAGCTCGCGCGCTACATTCTGGAAGTAGGCCAAACGTATGCCAGCTTCGGCAAATTTACTCCGAAGATGATCTTCCGTCGCGACCGCTTTCTGCGCGGTGGCGATCACAGCGCGTTCAACGAGCAGGGATTCACCGCCGTTCGCTTCACGGAGTATCGCGAGGACTTCAACCATCAGCACCAGACGCCGCGCAAGGAAAAGGGCGTGGAATATGGCGATTGGCCCAAGTACGTGAACTTTGATTACGTCGCCAACGTCGCGCGCCTGAATGCATCTACACTGGCGACTTTGGCGTCAGGGCCGGCTGCCCCCAATGCTCGTCTACTCACCAGAGACCTGGAAAACGATTCCAAAATCGAATGGGACGCGGTCCCCGGCGCTGTTGCTTATGACGTGTTATGGCGCAAAACTACCGATCCGGATTTCCCGGAAGAAAACGCCGTACGCACCGCACAAACCAAAATTGACCTTCAGGACTCCAAGGACAACGTGATCTTTGGCGTTCGTTCCGTAGGCGCCAAGGGCCAGCGTAGCCTGATAGCCATTCCAGCGCCCGAACGGACCGGCTCACCGGTACTAGCTCCAACGCCGACACCGCAAACAGAAAAGAAGTAAACATAAATGACCCGATCGACCATGACGTTGTCTTTCCCGCCATTCACCGGGGCCGTTAAGATTTTGGTCCTAACCAACGCCGGCATCTTTCTGGCGATGGCCCTGATGGGAGTTGTAGGACTTGGCAGTTTTGCTGCTCTGATTGATAACACGTTCGCACTCACTTCGAGCGACGTTGTTCATGGTCATATTTACCAGCTTGTAAGTTACGGGTTTCTTCATGGAACCCTCATGCATCTGCTGTTTAACATGCTGGCGTTGTGGATGTTCGGCAACATGCTGGAAGGCTCCTGGGGTAGCCGGAAATTTTGGGAGTTTTACCTGTTCGGCGTTGTAGGAGCAGGCGTTACGACCGTTGTGGTGGCATATACGGTTGGCAGCTACATTCACCTGAGCAAAACAATACCGACCGTCGGGGCATCGGGTGGTATCTATGCAATTCTGATGGCCGCCGCCATGCTCTTTGGCGATCGTCAGATCTACCTCTTTCCCTTTCCAATTTCTATCCGGTTGAAATATCTTGTGGCGATTTACGGTTTCATCGCACTCGTGTCCGCCCTGAGCGGACCTTCCGGCACGGCCAACGTGGCGCATCTCGGCGGTCTGCTTTTTGGCTGGGTGTTCGTCCGGTTTGTTCCCAAGCGGGGAATCCTGTTCTCGTTCTCAGAAGGCTACTACGGGATGAAAAACTCCTACCATCGCTGGAAACGCAAACGCGCTTCAAGAAAATTCCAGGTCTTCATGAACAAGCACGAGGCTGATCCCAAGAGATTCTTCCCTGAAGATCCGGACAAAGATAAAAAAGATGGCGGCCCGGATAATTGGGTGAATTAGACCAGAAGCCTTCAGCAGTAGCAATCAGCCCTTGTTTCTCGCGCTCACTTTTCAGGCGGTGTCTCGCTACTCACCAACCCCGCTGCAACGTCGCGAAATTCCTTTATCCGAAATTTACCATCCCGCCTGAGGGGTGCCAGCGCCACAGCAGCAATTAGCGCATCGTTCAGGGAACCGTCAGCGCGTATCCATTCCCTTAGTGCCCTCGGCATGCCTTTCTTCATCATATTTCTGAAAGCGTGACATCGCTTTAGGTAGGAATAACGAATCAGCCAGTGTTCGCTGTCCACCGCTTTCAACACCGCGTCCTCAGCTTTTCCCGACCACCGCGGTTTGGACGCACTACGCTGGACGACCGTGTCAAAGGCAGCCAGCGCTTGTTTCATCAGGTCAACGCGCACCACTGGGTGCGGATCATTCGTCACCATAAACTACAACCTAGCATGGATTTAGGCTTTTCTATAAATTCAAGGTGCTGCCGGCTTTGTGATCTGATATTCCTGGCATTTGCCGATTGCTCAGCCTCTACTTCTTTTTCCCCGGCTTTGCCCGCTCACGCACCAGCCGGTCGTGCGGTTCGCCGTCGCCCACCACATGCAGGCGCAGGAAGTTCGTTGAACCGCTGGAGGAACGGGTTCCCGCCACCACAGCAACAACGTCACCCGGTTGGACGGCGTGGCGCTTGAGCAGGTCTTGATCGGAGTGCGCCACCATGTCTTCCGTATCAATGGCCATGGCGCAATGCACTGGTTGAACTCCCCACAGAAGGTTGAGCCGCTGGGCCACGGTGGGTGTTGCGGCAAAGGCGTAAATGCGGGCTTCTGGGCGATACTTTGAGATCAGCCTGGCGGTCCTGCCGGACTCCGTATAAACAGCAATGGCCTTCATGTCCAGGTCTTGTGCTGCGTGGGACACGGACTCGCAAATGGTTTCCGAAATGGAAAGGTGACGTCCCTGACGGCGGCGCGGTACCGGTTCCGGCATATTGGACTCGGCTTCCAGGATGATGCGGGCCATCATGGCCACGGCTTCCCGGGGATATTTTCCGCTGGCTGATTCGGCGGAGAGCATCACGGCGTCTGAACCGTCCAGGATGGCGTTGGCCACGTCGCTAGCTTCCGCTCGCGTGGGCCGGGGGTTATCCACCATCGACTCCAGCATTTGCGTGGCGGTGATCACCGGCTTGCGCCACTCGGCTGCCCGGCGGATCACGTGCTTCTGGATGATCGGGACTTTTTCCGGCGGCATCTCCACGCCCAGGTCACCGCGTGCGACCATCACGCTGTCCACCACGTCCAGAATTTCTTCCAGGTTGGCTTCTTCAATGGCTTGAGGTTTTTCCAATTTGGCCATAATCCACGCGTCTGAGCCCTGGGCGGTAACCAGACGCTTCACGGCACGGACGTCATCGGCGGTGCGTATAAAGGATGCCGCGACCATGTCCACGCCGTGTTCCAGGCCGAAAGCCAGGTCTTTGATGTCTTTGTCTGTAAGCGAAGGCACGCTCACCACGGTCCCCGGCAGGTTGATGCCTTTGTGTTCCCCCACCGGGCCGCCATTGATGACTTCACATTCCACGTCTTTGTCGTGGATGGCAATCACCACCAGCTCGATACGCCCGTCGGCGATCAGAATTTTCGATCCCGGTTCCACTTCCTGCGCCAGAGTCTTGAACGTAGTGGAAAGAACGGCGGCCGTGCCCGGAATGTCCCGCGGAGTAATGGTTACTTTTACTCCGTTCTTCAGCTCCACGGGAGCTTTGGTCTTGAGTCGTCCGGTGCGGATCTTGGGGCCTTGCAAGTCTTGCAGAATGCAGATTGTGCGGTCTTCCTGGGCGGCCACCTTGCGCAGCCGGTCAATCACGCGCGCGTGTTCGGAATGTGTGCCGTGCGAAAAATTGAGGCGGGCCACGTCCATGCCCAGCCGCATCAGGTCTCGGATCATCTCCGCGGAGTTACTTGCCGGTCCCAGCGTGCAAACAATCTTGGCCTTGCGCGCGTTGCCCGTGGAATTCAATTCCAGGCCTTTCTTTTGACTCATTAAAAAATCCTTCTCTCCTGCTGCGATTCAGTTGTTAAGGTCCAGTTGCCGCGACGCAATTGAAAGACTTCTTACGTCAGTTATCGGAAGTGCGAGGATAAACCTGCGCGTTCATCTCCGCCCCCAAAAGAACAATGACTGAGATGATGTAGAGCCACACCAGCAGGGCGATGGCCCCGCTGAGCGCTCCATAGACAACGCTGTAAGTAGCATAGTCCCTTACGTACCAGCCAAAGACCATGGTGGCCGGGAACCATAGCAGGGATGCGAGCACGGCGCCCGGCAAAACCCTGCGCCAGGATTGTGCCTTGGGCAGACCGTGATGGTAGATCAGGCTCATCACCGCGATGCTGGTGAGCAGGGCAATGGCCCAGCGAACTCCGTCCCATACCAGGATCACAAACGGTTTGAACAAGTGCATGGTCTCGGCCTGTATCCAGTTTTCTACTTCATTTCCGAACGCAACTAGGATCGTGGCAAAACCCATGGGGATCAGCGCAAGAATTACCAGGTAGAGCGCGATGGCACGTTCCTTCCAGAAATTCCACGTGTTGGCCATGCCGTAGGCGCGGCGAAAGCCTTCCATCCAGGAGATCATCACTCCGGAAGCCGCCAGCAGAGTAACGATGGACGCGGAATAGATAATCCGCGTGGCATGGTGCTGTTTGGTTTGGAAAAACGATAGCGCCGCCGATCGCGATCCTGGCGGCAACACCCAGCCCACGGCAGCCGATATCTGTTGCAAGAAACCTTCGGTGTTGTGCGACGCTTCCAGGATTGATGTGATCACCAGAAACGCCGGGAACAACGTGAGGATGGACGAATACGCCGCCGCCTTGGCCGTGGAGAATTGGCCGTGCATGAAGGCTTGCCAAAAAGCGCGTCGAAGGCGGGTAAAGTGCATGAATAGATAAGGTTAATGCGGGTTAAACGGCTTAGCAACTCTTGAACAGCTCAACAAGCTTATTTCGAGGTTTGAATCTTTGCACTGGCAGAAGACTTCGCTATTGGCAAAAGGCGCGCGATTGGATCTCCACCTTTTGTAACGTGATGTCCTTGCCGCCCTGAGCTAGGGTAATCAGCCGTAACAGATGTGTTCTTGCTGTGCTCGCATTGACTTTCATAGTGCCGAAATTATAGCTCTGCGTATGCCAATATCGATATAAAAACGCGGGCCGGTTGTCCCAGCCCGCGCTTGGTTATAAATAAGTAACTAGTTGTTTACTCGGCTGCCATCTCTTCGGCTTCGCCTTCCTGGCGCAGCAGTTCCAGCGCACGCTCGGCTTCAGCGTATTCGCGGGAGACTTCTTCCTGCACCTTGGCGGCGGCCTGTTCGAGTTCAGGAGCCAGCCGCACGTTGCGGTAGAACTCCATGCCCGTGCCGGCCGGGATCAAGCGGCCCACGATGACGTTTTCCTTGAGGCCGCGCAGATGGTCCACAGCGCCCTGGATCGAGGCTTCCGTGAGCACGCGCGTGGTCTCCTGGAATGACGCCGCGGAGATGAACGATTCCGTGGAGAGCGACGCCTTGGTGATGCCCAGCAGCAGCGGGCGTCCCGTGGCCGGGCGGCCGCCACTGGCGATCACCCGTTCGTTCTCTTCGCGGAAGCGGAATTTATCGATCTGCTGTTCCAGCAGGAACGCGGTGTCACCCACGTCCTCTACTTTCACCCAGCGCATCATCTGGCGGACAATCACTTCAATGTGCTTGTCGCTGATGGTTACGCCCTGCAGACGATAGACTTCCTGGATTTCATTCACCAGGTAGGACTGGAGTTCCTTTTCACCCAGCACGGCAAGAATGTCATGCGGGTTGAGAGGTCCATCCATCAGCGCTTCGCCGGCGCGCATGCGCTCGCCTTCCTGCACGTTGATGTGGACGCCCTTGGGAACCGAGTATTCCTTTTCTGTTCCGTTGTCAGCCACCACGTAGATCTTACGCTGGCCTTTGCTCACTTCGCCGAACTTCACCACGCCATCGATTTCAGAGATGATGGCGGTTTCACGCGGCTTGCGGGCTTCAAACAGTTCAACCACGCGCGGCAGACCACCGGTGATGTCTTTCGTCTTGGTGGTTTCACGCGGGATCTTGGCCAGCACGTCGCCCGGATGTACTTCGTCGCCGTCGCGGATCATCAGGTGGGCGCGTGACGGCATCAGGTAACGCCGTGTTGCCTTGCCCTTGATCACGATCGCCGGCTGGCGCTTCTCGTCCGGTGACTCGCCTACCACGTGGCGGGAAAGTCCGGTGACTTCGTCCACTTCTTCATGCAGGGTAATGCCGTCCTGCAAGTCCTTGAACTGGATGGTTCCGCCAATTTCCGTGAGGATAGCGAAGGTGTACGGGTCCCACTCAGCCATGACGTGGCCTTGCGTGACCATGGAACCATCTTGCACCTTGACCCGGGCGCCATACACCACCACGTAACGCTCTTTTTCACGGCCCTTGTCGTCAACAATGGTGATGGAACCGGCACGGTTCATGACCACCAGATCGCCGGCCTTGGATTTAACGGTCTGCATGTTCACAAAGCGGACCATACCGTGGTTGCGGGCTTCCAAACGGGACTGTTCGGAAACTCGTGACGCCGTACCACCGATGTGGAAGGTGCGCATGGTGAGCTGCGTTCCCGGCTCGCCGATGGACTGCGCCGCGATCACGCCCGTGGCTTCACCCAGCTCGACCAGACGGCCGGATGCCAGGTTGCGTCCGTAGCACATCACGCAAACGCCGCGTTTGGATTCGCACGTCAGCACGGAACGGATCTTCACCCGCTCAATACCGGCGGACTGGATGGAGTTGGCCAGGTCTTCGGTAATTTCCTGGTTCACGTCCACAATCACGTTGCCTTCGTAATCCTTGATCTTTTCCAATGACACGCGGCCCACAATGCGATCGCGCAACGGTTCAATGATGTCGCCGGCTTCAACAATGGAACCGACATAGATGCCGTCCACCGTGCCGCAATCTTGTTCGCTGATGATCACGTCTTGCGCCACGTCCACCAGGCGGCGGGTCAGGTAGCCGGAGTCAGCGGTTTTGAGCGCCGTATCCGCCAGGCCCTTGCGCGCGCCGTGCGTGGAGATGAAGTACTGCAACACCGTTAGCCCTTCACGGAAGTTGGCCGTGATGGGCGTTTCAATGATTTCGCCGGACGGCTTGGCCATCAAGCCGCGCATACCGGATAGCTGGCGGATCTGCTGTTTCGATCCGCGGGCGCCGGAATCAGCCATGACGTAAATCGGATTCATCATGCCGGCCTTGTCATGCTCCTGCATGTTGTTGAACATCTCGTCGGCGACCTTTTCCGTCACGTTCGACCAGATTTCAATGACCTTGTTGTAGCGTTCGCCGTTGGTGATGGCGCCGTCCAGGTATTGCTGCTGAACGTTGATCACCTGTTTCTCGGCTTCGCTGACCAGCGCTTTCTTGTCGTCAGGAATGACCATGTCATCAATGCCGATGGAAAGGCCAGCGCGCGTGGCGAACTTAAAGCCCAGCTCCTTGACCTCGTCCAGCATCTTGACAGTGGTTTCCAGCCCAAACGTCAGATAGGTGAAGTTCACCAACTGGCCAATGCCTTTCTTCTTGAGCAAGCCGTTGATGTACGGCATGCCCGCGGGAAGATGGTCATTCAGAATCGAGCGTCCAACCGTGGTGTTGATGAACTGCCGGTCGAACTGCGTCGGTTCCGTGTGGATGATGTCCTGATCGTCATACGCCTGGGTCAGGTCAATCACCTGGCCGGTGTAGCGCAGACGGATCGGCGTGAGTGTTTCCACCGCGCCGGCTTCCATGGCCAGCAGCACTTCTTCCGTGTTGGCAAAAGCGCGGCCTTCGCCCTTGGCGCCCGGCTTGCCTTTGGTTAGGTAATACAGGCCAAGCACCATGTCCTGCGTAGGAACGGTGATCGGCTGGCCTGACGCCGGCGACAGAATGTTGTGTGACGCCAGCATCAGCACACTGGCTTCAACCTGGGCTTCCGGTGACAGCGGGATGTGGACCGCCATCTGATCGCCGTCAAAGTCGGCGTTAAAGGCCGTGCAAACCAGCGGGTGGATCTTGATGGCTTTGCCTTCGACGAGGACAGGTTCAAACGCCTGAATACCCAAACGGTGCAGCGTTGGAGCGCGGTTCAACAACACCGGATGGTCTTTAATGACCTCTTCCAGGATGTCCCAGACAATCGGCTCCTGTTGCTCCACCATTTCCTTGGCTTGCTTGATGGTGGTGCAGTGTCCGGTCTGTTCCAGGCGGTGATAGATGAACGGCTTGAACAGTTCCAAAGCCATCTTCTTGGGCAGACCGCACTGGTGCAATTTCAGTTCGGGGCCGACGACGATGACCGAACGGCCGGAGTAGTCCACGCGCTTGCCCAGCAGGTTCTGGCGGAAGCGGCCTTGTTTGCCTTTCAGCGTGTCAGACAGTGACTTGAGCGGACGGTTGTTAGCGCCGCGCAGCACGCGTCCACGACGGCCGTTATCAAACAGCGCGTCCACGGATTCCTGCAGCATGCGCTTTTCGTTGCGCACAATCACTTCAGGAGCATGCAAGTCCATCAGCTTCTTCAACCGGTTGTTGCGGTTGATCACGCGACGATACAGGTCGTTCAGATCGGAGGTGGCAAAGCGGCCGCCATCAAGTGGAACCAGGGGGCGCAATTCCGGCGGGATGACCGGGATCACGTCCAGGATCATCCAGTTCGGTTTGTTGCCGCTCTTGCGGAACGCTTCGACGACTTTCAACCGCTTGGCGTACTTGAGGCGCTTCTGCAAAGAAGTTTCGTGCTTCATCTTCTCGCGCAGGTCCACGGAGAGTTCTTCAATCTCCACGCGCTTGAGCAGTTCCTTGATGGCTTCCGCGCCCATCATGGCCTTGAAGCCCGTGGCGCGATATTGCTGGTCGAGCTCGCGGAAACGGGTTTCTTCCTTGATGACTTCGCGTTCTTTTACCGGCGCTTCGCCAATTTCCACGACGACATAGGATTCGAAGTACAGCACGGATTCCAGGTCACGCAGCGAGATGTCCAGCAGGTGGCCGATGCGCGAGGGCAGTCCTTTAAAGAACCAGACGTGCGAGCAAGGTGACGCCAGCTCAATGTGGCCCAGGCGCTCACGGCGAACTTTGCTCAGCGTAACTTCCACGCCGCACTTGTCGCAGATCACGCCGCGGTGCTTCATGCGTTTGTACTTTCCGCACAAGCATTCCCAGTCAGTGACTGGTCCAAAGATGCGGGCGCAGAACAATCCATCGCGCTCCGGTTTGAAGGTGCGGTAGTTGATGGTCTCCGGTTTCGTTACTTCGCCATGCGACCAGCTCCTGATCTTCTCGGGAGAAGCCAGGCTGATTTTGATGGCGTCGAATTCGGCAACAGCGTTACCCAGATCAAACGGACTTGAACGATACAAGGTGTCCTCCTGCGGTTGTTACGCCTCCGCGACGGCTCCCGGTTTGAATCTATGTTCCCTCCAACCCCGGCCGGTTCGCTTCCCGGGATTGAGGTGCGGCGCGATGATCAGTCGGCCGCGGCGGCAACCCGTTTCTGGGTGCCTTCCAATGTTTTGATCAATTCCACGTCAAGGCAGAGTGACTGCAATTCGCGGATCAGCACGTTAAAGGATTCCGGCACGCCCGGTTCAATGGCGGCTTCACCCTTCACGATGGCCTCGTAAATCTTGGTGCGGCCAAACACGTCATCTGACTTTGCGGTGAGCAGTTCTTGCAGGATGTACGCCGCGCCGTAAGCTTCCAGCGCCCAGACTTCCATTTCTCCAAAGCGCTGTCCGCCGAATTGCGCCTTGCCGCCCAGCGGCTGCTGGGTGATAAGCGAATATGGTCCGATGGAGCGCGCGTGGATTTTGTCGTCAACCAGGTGAGAGAGTTTGAGCATGTAGATGTAGCCCACCGTTACCGGCTGCTCGAACTTTTCGCCCGTCATGCCGTCGTAGAGGTCCGTCTTGCCGGATTCCGGCAAGCCGGCTTCACGCAGCATGGATTTGATTTCGTCTTCGCGCGAACCGTCAAACACGGGCGTGGCAAAGAACACACCCTTGGTCAGTGTTTTGGCCACGTGCATCAGTTCAGCGTCGTCCAGATCGGCAAACTTATTGCTGAACGGAGTGTCCTTAAAGATGGACTTCAATTCACGACGAATCACTTCCTCACGCGTATTCTCTTTCAAGAACTCATTGATGCGTTCGCCCAGGTGATATCCAGCCCAACCCAGATGGGTTTCCAGAATCTGACCTACGTTCATACGGCTGGGTACGCCCAGCGGGTTCAGCACGATTTCCACCGGAGTACCGTCTGCCAGGTACGGCATATCTTCTTCCGGCAAAATGCGGGCGATCACGCCTTTGTTACCGTGGCGGCCGGCCATCTTGTCACCGACGCTCAGCTTGCGCTTCATGGCGATGTAGCACTTCACCAGCTTGATAACGCCGGGGGGCAGCTCGTCGCCTTTCTGCAGTTTGCCGATTTTCTCGTTGGTGATCTTGCGCAGAACGTCAATCTGGCGCGAGGTCATCTCTTCGATTTCGTCAATCTGCTCGTTGACGCGCGGGTCCTTGTCGGCGTACTTAATGCGCTTCAAGTTGCGGGTGGAGATGCGTTCAATGGTTTCGCGATCCAGGATGTTGCCCTTGGTCAGCAGGCGCTTGTTGGTGCGCTCGTCATGCAGGTCAGCCTGCACTTCCTTGCTGCCCAAAATGGCTTCCAAACGCTTCAAACGCTCGTCCGTGAGGATTCGGATTTCGTCAGCCAGGTTCTTTTCCAGCCGCTCAATCTGATGGCCCTCAATGGCCTTGGCGCGTTCGTCTTTTTCCTGTCCCTTGCGGGAGAAGATCTTCACGTCAACCACGGTGCCTTCAATGCCCGGAGGACAGGTCAAAGAGGCATCGCGCACGTCGCCGGCTTTTTCACCGAAGATGGCGCGCAGCAGTTTTTCTTCCGGCGTAAGCTGGGTTTCGCCTTTGGGCGTTACCTTGCCCACCAGAATATCGCCCTGCTTGATGGTGGCGCCGATACGGATCACGCCGCTTTCATCCAGATCACGCAGAGCGGATTCGCTCACGTTGGGGATGTCACGGGTGATTTCTTCCGGTCCCAGCTTGGTGTCGCGGGCTTCAATCTCAAATTCTTCGATGTGGACGGAGGTGTAATAGTCCTCCTTCACCATCTTTTCCGAGACCAGGATCGCGTCCTCAAAGTTGTAACCGCGCCAGGGCATGAAGGCCACAAGCACGTTGCGTCCCAGGGCCAGTTCGCCTTTGTCGGTGCAAGGTCCGTCAGCGATGACCTGGCCTTTTATGACGCGGTCGCCTTTTTTAACCACCGGCTTCTGATTGATGCAGGTGTTCTGGTTGGAGCGCTTGAACTTGGTGAGCGTGTAGATGTCACTGCCGACTTCGCGGGACAGCTGCGTCGGATGGTGTTCACCTTCCACGCGCACGATGATGCGCTCGGAATCGACCGAGTCAATGATGCCGTTGCGGCGGGCCAGGACCACGGCGCCGGAATCGCGGGCCGTTACGCCTTCCATGCCAGTGCCGACGTACGGGGCTTGAGCCCTGAGCAAAGGCACGGATTGGCGTTGCATGTTCGCGCCCATGAGTGCGCGATTCGCGTCGTCATGTTCGAGGAACGGCACGAGCGATGCAGCCACGGAAACCAGTTGCTTGGGGCTAACGTCGATGTAATCCACGTCGTCACGGCGGACCAAGTCAAAGTCGCCGGACTTACGGGCGTTGACCAGTTCCGCGGTGATGCGGCCTTTGTCGTCCAGGTCAATGTTGGCCTGCGCGATCACGTGTTTGTCTTCTTCCCACGCGGAGAGATAGAAGGAGAACGGTTCCCACTCGATCTGTTTCTTCTTGCGTTCTTTCAGATCGGCGTTGACCTTCTCCATTTCTTTCTGCTCAATGTGGTCGCCCACGCGGTATTCGGCGTCGCCGGCGTTGATCACGGTGACAAAATCGATCACGCGCGAGTCCTTGATCCGGCGGTACGGCGATTCGATAAAGCCGTAGTCGTTAATGCGGGCGTAGCAGCTCAGCGAGCTGATTAGACCGATGTTCGGACCTTCCGGCGTTTCAATCGGGCAGATGCGTCCGTAGTGCGTGGTGTGCACGTCGCGGACTTCAAACCCGGCGCGTTCACGCGAAAGACCGCCCGGTCCCAGTGCGGACAAGCGACGCTTGTGCGTGATTTCCGACAGCGGGTTCGTCTGGTCCATGAACTGCGAAAGCTGTGATGATCCGAAGAATTCGCGGATTGCGGCCATCACCGGCTTGGCGTTGACCAGGTCATGCGGCATGGCCGTGGACATTTCCTGGTATACGGACATCTTTTCCTTGATCGCGCGTTCCATGCGGACCAAGCCGATACGGAACTGGTTTTCCATCAACTCGCCTACCGCGCGTACGCGGCGATTGCCCAAGTGATCGATGTCATCCACCGAGCCGATGTTCTTGCGCAGCTTGAGCAGGTAGCGGATGGTGGAATAGAAATCGTCCGGATCGAGAGTGCGTTTGTCCAGACCAACGGCTTCATTGCGGTCGTACAGCTTGATGTTGAACTTCAAGCGGCCCACGCGGCTGAAGTCATACTTGCGCGAATCAAAGAACATGCCATGGAACAAGGCGGTGGCGGTGTCCAGGGTCGGCGGATCGCCGGGACGCAGTTTGCGGTAGATTTCAATCAACGCTTCCTGCGGCGTCTTGACCGAGTCACGACGCAGCGTGGCGCTGATGATGTTGCCTACGTCGTCGCGTTCCGGGAAGAAGACGTGGATTTCTTCAATCCCCGCGTCCATCACCTTGCTCAGCTTGTCAGCCGTAATCTCATTGTTGGCTTCGAGCAGAACGTCGCCGGTGTTGGTGTCAACGATGTCAGCCGCGGTGAAGGCGCCTTCCAGATCGGTAACGTCAATTTCGATTTCGTTGATCTTGGCTTTTTGAATTTCCTTCAAAATGGCCGGAGAAATTTTGCGGCCGGAGTGGGCGATCTCGTGTCCACTCTTGTCCTTTACGCTGCGCGCCAGCTTCAGGCCGACGAGGTTGGTCGGCTTTTCTACGCCGGATTCCAGCATCCAGCGAAGCTCTTTGTTTTTCAGGCTGATGCGGTCCACGGTGTAGAACGTGCGCAGAATGTCTTCGTCCGAACGCAGACCCAACGCGCGCAGGAAGATGGTGCCCAGGAACTTGCGCTTACGGTCAATGCGGACGTACAGGATATTCTTCTGGTCGTATTCGAATTCCACCCAGCTTCCGCGGTAGGGAATGATCTTGCCCAGAAAGTATGTGCGGTTGTTCGCGGTTTCAAAGAACACGCCAGGCGAACGGTGCAACTGGCTGACGATCACGCGTTCGGTTCCATTGATGATGAAGGTACCGTTCTGGGTCATCAGCGGAATATCGCCAAAGAAGACTTCTTGTTCCTTGATGTCGCGAATGCTCTTGTTGCCGGTTTCCGGGTCCTTGTCGTAAATGGTGAGACGGATGGTGACTTTGAGCGGCGCGGAATACGTCATACCGCGCTCTTCGCACTCAGCCACGTCATATTTCAACTGCAGGCCTACCGGGTCACCGCACTTGTTGCAGAAGTCCGGCGTGTTGGCGTTGTAGGTGCCGCACTTGCCGCAAAGCACTTCGCCGGGATGAAACGGATCGGTGATGACCGTGTTGCCGCAATTACGGCAGGTGGTACGGAGGTGATGGAGACCTTTTAAGTGTCCGCACTTGCACTCCCAGTTGCCGATGGCAAAATCGACGAACGCCAGCTCGGAAACGTTGCGGAAGTCAGTAATGGGGAACACCGACTGGAATACGGATTGAAGACCGCTATCGTCACGTTCGCTGGGCAGCTTGTCCATCTGCAGAAAACGTTCGTACGAACGTTTCTGGACCTCAATCAGGTTCGGAATCTGCAAGGCTGCTGGAATTTTGGAAAAATCAAGACGATAGCGAGCTTGGCCACTCTTGTTGGGCATGAATTACTCCTAATGCGTTGCACACGTTCGTTCGGCCTAGAGGGCGAACTATGGTAAGGGCCTGTCTGGAAAAAATCTTGCTTTTCCAGAACCAAACCTGTTATTTATGCAGCGTCAACACACTGCACTGCGCACGGAGCAGGAGACAAAAAATAAAACGGGTCAACGGAGACAAAAATCTCCGATGACGCCGCCATGGCGAATTCAGGAAAGCTTGAATTGTGTTTGTCCGCGCCCGTGTCTAAGAACCGTTCTGCGGTCTGCTGCTCACAGACCTGTTTCAAAACGACTAATATCGGCAAGCCAAGCTACGACTCCGAGCCACGCCAGCCCAGAGCACCACGCTGCCTGCAATTACAAGATAGTTCCGGTTTAGGAAGAGATACCTACCGTATCTATTTGATAACAGAAACCCTCTTCCGGATTCAACCCCTCGGCCCGGAAAAATAGGGACGCGGGCCTGAGGGAATTACCCCTGGCCCGCCCTATCTGGCTAATTTTCCAGCCTTAAGCCTTTTCAACCCAAGGAGTTCCATGCCAGGACCGCTCCCGGCATGGCCAGCCCTACTTAACTTCAACAGTAGCGCCGGCATCAACAAATTTCTTCTTGATGGTCTCGGCTTCTTCCTTGGTGACGCCTTCCTTGATGGCCTTGGGAGCGCCGTCGACCAAGTCCTTGGCTTCTTTCAGGCCCAGGCTGGTGACTTCGCGCACGGCCTTAATCACGTTGATCTTATTGGCGCCAGCGCCGGTCAGCATGACCGTGAATTCGGTCTTCTCTTCCGCCGGGGCCGCTGCCGCGCCACCGCCCGCCATCATGACCGGGGCTGCCGCAGCCGCGGAAACTCCGAGGCGCTCTTCGAGCTTCTTTACCAGGGCTGCTGCGTCGAGCAGGCTGAGCCCGACAATCTGATCTTCAAGTTGCTGTAAGTCTGCCATTGTATTTTCTCCACGTTTCTTGAATTCGTATTTGTGCTAATCCGCCGCAGCCCCTCATCGCGTTCCAGTGCGCCCAGACAAGCGCCACCATGAGTTTTTGTCAGCGAGAAACTTATCCTGATCCAGCCAGCACTTGTTGCCGGTTCAGGTTGAAAACAAAACTTGCTTGAAAACAAATTTTTCGGTTGCGGACTTAGCTGCCAGCAGCTTCGCCTGCGTCCTTGAACTTGCCCTTTTCCACGCCCTGATTGACAACGACCGCCAGGTCGCGACCCACGGCGCTCATCACCGTGACCAGACGCTGGGCCAGGGACTGCATCAGGAACAAGAGCTTGGAATAAAGTTCTTCCTTGGACGGCATGGTGGCCAGGGCCTTGACCTCTTTCATGGAGATCAAGCGGCCTTCCAGAACGCCGGCCTTGAAAGTGAATTCCGGATTATCGTCCGCGTATTTGCTCAGCGCTTTTGCCAACGCGACGGGATCTCCACTGGTGTAGGCGATGGAGCTGACACCCTTGAGCGATTGCAACGCTTCAGCAACCTTGGTGCCTTCCGACGCGCGCTTGGCCAGGGTGTTTTTCACGACCTGATAGCGGCCACCGGCAGAGCGGACGGTCTTGCGCAGTTCAAAGTCTTTCGAAACGGTGAGCTTGGAAAAAGTGCCCACAATCATGCTGCTGGCCTGCTTGAGGTCAGCGCTCAGCTTGGCAATCTGTTCGGCTTTTTTTGCTTTAGTAACGGCCATAATTCAATCCTTTTTTGTCACCCGGCTTTCGGGACGCTCGATTTATGCCTTCGACGCCGCTTCAACGGCTGTGGTGTCAAGTGAAATTCCCGGTCCCATGGTGGACGAGATGTACGCGCCCTTGATGTATTTGCCTTTCGCAGCCGAAGGCTTGGCCTTGACCACGCTGGTGATCACAGTGGTGGCGTTGTCCACGAGTTTTTCAGCGCTGAAGGAAATCTTGCCTACGGGAACGTGAACCAAGGCGGTCTTGTCGGTACGGAATTCAACTTTACCGGCCTTGATTTCCTTGATGGCGTTGGCAATATCAAAAGTGACGGTACCCGTCTTGGGATTGGGCATCAGTCCCTTGGGACCGAGCACTTTACCCAGCTTGCCCACGGACTTCATCATGTCCGGGGTGGAGATCACGGCGTCAAAATCCGTCCAGTTTTCTTTCTGGATTTTTTCCACCATCTCTTCACCGCCGAAAAAGTCAGCGCCGGCAGTTTCTGCTTCGCGGAGCTTTTCTCCGCTGGCAACCACCAGGACTTTTTTCGATTTACCCAGTCCGTGCGGCAGAACTACCGTGCCGCGGACCATCTGGTCAGCATGTTTCGGGTCAACGCCCAGGCGAAGTGTGATTTCCACCGTCTCGTCGAATTTGGCGAATTTTACTTTCTGTAATAGCGGAACGGCTTCGGTCAGCGTATAGGAACGGGATTCCACCGCTGCACGCGACTTAGTGATGTTTTTTCCAACCTTGCGGCTCATTGCTTTTCCTCATCTCCCACCGCGCCGGGTTGTTTTCCGGCGCCGTAGTATTGTCGATAGAAACTTGTTGGCGCTAAACGCTTATGCCGTTACTTCAATGCCCATGCTGCGCGCGGTACCTTTAACACTTTTGACGGCGGCTTCGAGTGAAGCTGCGTTCAGATCGGGCATTTTCTGCTTGGCGATATCCATCACCTGCTTCTCGGTGACTTTGCCAACTTTGTCTTTGTTCGGCGCGCCAGAACCCTTGGCGATGCCCGCGGCCCGCTTGAGCAGGATGGAAGCCGGAGGCGTCTTGGTAATAAAGGTGAACGAGCGGTCGCTGTAGACGGTGATCACCACGGGGATGATCAGTCCGGCCATTTCCTTGTTCTGGGTGCGGGCGTTGAACTGTTTGCAAAACTCCATGATGTTGATCTGCGCCTGGCCCAGCGCGGGACCGACCGGCGGCGCCGGGGTCGCTTTGCCCGCTTCAATCTGCAACTTTACTTGTCCTTGTACTTTTTTCGGTGCCATCTGTCGTTACCCAATCTCTCTAAAGATCTTGTCCGCAGCCAAGGGCGGCTGCGCTCCACACATTTCTTGCTAAGCGACCTTTTCCACCTGGCCGAATTCAAGCTCCACCGGCGTGGCGCGTCCAAAGATCGTGACCATGACTTTCAAGGTTTCGCGGTCTTCATTCACTTCGTCCACCGTACCGTTGAAGTTGGCGAACGGCCCGTCAGTGATGCGTACCGTTTCGTTCTTTTCAAACTTGACCTTGATCCGCGGCTTGTCCTTACTGACCTGCACGCGATAGATGATCTGGTTCACTTCCTCGGCGGACAGCGGCGTTGGATCATTGGCCGTGCCCACAAAACCAGTGACGCGCGGCGTGGACTTTACCACGTGCCACACGTGATCACCTTCCCCGCCAGTGCGGAATCCCGTCAAATCCATCTGCACCAGCACGTATCCGGGATAGAACATGCGCTCCACGGTGTACTTCTTTCCGTTGCGCACTTCCGTGACCGGCTCGGTGGGGATGACTACCTTGCCGATCTTTTCTCCCAGTCCAAACGCAATGATCCGGCTTTCCAGAGACTCTTTTACTTTCCGCTCAAAACCGGAATAGGAGTGGATGATGTACCACTTCATATTCGGATTGGCGTTTTCCTCTGTCGCCGGCGAATTGCCCGCTGGTGCCTCGGCCCCGCCGGTTCCCGCTGTTTTTTGTTCTTCCATGCTTCGCATCAACCTTCCACTGGCCTACTTGGAGTGCTTCAGCACCCACCCGACAGCAGGCGCAAAGGCCTGATCAAGAATGAAAAAATAAATCCCAAACAAAGTTACGGTAATGATCACCACCAGCGTTGTTGCCTGGACTTCTTTCCGGCTGGGAAAGGTGACCTTCCGCATTTCATTGCGAACGTCCGACAGAAAAGTGCCCACGCGCGAGGGGAACTGCTGAATCCGGGTTCCCAGACTTCTGTCTTCCCGCGTCATGATCGCCGTTTTGGCCATAAGTTCTACCTGTTCCTTCTTGTCCCAACTACAAATCTGGCAGGGGCGGAGGGACTCGAACCCCCAAGTCCGGTTTTGGAGACCGGCAGTTTAGCCATTGAGCTTACGCCCCTCCACGGATTGAGTAATTGCCAAAATTGGTAATTGAGTAATTTTGTCCGGGCCCTTGTAGCTCACTGCCCAATTACCCGATTACTCAATTTCCCGATTACTCAATCTATTTCACTTCCTTGTGTCCCGTGTGCTTGCGGCAGCTCTTGCAAAACTTCTTGAACTCCAAACGGCCCGTCGTGGTCTTCTTATTCTTGGTCGTGGAGTAGTTGCGGTTCTTGCAGTCGCCGCACTGTAACGTAACGATTTCTCTCATAACAAAAGCCCTTAGCCTTTAGCCATGAGCCTTTAGCTTTTACGCTCAAGGCTCACGACTTGTTCGAATATTTCCAATTGCAAATCTAACCTGAAATTTCAAAATTTGTGTAACTAGGTGATGATCTCGCTGATCGTGCCCGCGCCTACCGTGCGTCCGCCTTCGCGGATAGCGAAGCGCAGACCCTTGTCCATGGCTACCGGAGTAATCAGTTCAATCACCAGGGCAACGTTGTCGCCCGGCATCACCATTTCGGTGC
>Ga0075024_100000232_pt1 | contig 18410 bp, 16 predicted proteins | sample Str013_2_FD_71389 | JGI IMG/M metagenome (GOLD analysis project Ga0075024, IMG submission 71389) | Freshwater sediment microbial communities in response to fracking from Pennsylvania, USA - Straight Creek_MetaG_SC_2013 | ecosystem: Environmental > Aquatic > Freshwater > Creek > Sediment... | reverse complement strand
TCGGCTTGGTTTGCGGCCGTGAACCGCCGCGATCGCCATCACCCGCGCGCTAACCGTTCTTGGTCCGCCCCGCCGCCATCGCCGCCGCCAGCACGAGCACGCCACACACCTGATGCGCGAGCGAGAGTGCGACGGGCTGGCCGGGGGCCAAGGTGAGCGCGCCCAATGCGCCGTCGAGCGTGATGAGGCCGAGCAGCAGCGCGGGCTGCCGCAATCGGAGACCACGCCGCCAGGCGGTCAGCAGGGCGAGGGCGGCAAATATCCACAACCCATAGCTCACCACGCGGTGCACGGCCTGGATGAAATAGCCGTTCTCGGTGAGGTTGCGATACGTCGGCGTGAACGCGAACAGCCGGTCGGCGCCCGGCAGCAGGCCGCTGCCATAGCCGGGGAACGCGGTCCACAGCACCGCTCCATCCATGGCTTCCAGCAACGCGCCCGCGGCGATCACCAGGGCGACGGCGGCGGCGGGGAGCCAGCGGAGCCGGCGCGACCGTCGCTCGAGACTGCGGCCGCCCCTCACGAACCCGTTGCCGCCCCTCACCCCGGCCCTCACCCCGTGAAGCACGGGGAGAGGGAGCGGTGCCCGCCCCTCCCCGTTTGCAAACAGATGCGCCAGCAGCATCGCGAGGCCGAGGCTGGCGAAGGTGACGTCGACGGCGTGGCGATGCTGGCCGAAATTGAGCGTGGCGAACAGGCCAGCGTGATCGGCGAGCCAGCGCACGATGAGATAGCCGGCGGCAAAGCCCAACAGCGCCAGCAGCGGCCGGGTGTCGGCGAGCAGGCGGCTGCTCGCCGCGCGCCGCGCCTGCACGGCCAGCAGCAGCAACAGCGCGGCCAACAATCCGATGAGCGCGCCCTCACGCAGCCACTCCCAGAAATACAGGAACTGGTAGACGGTGAGCGATTCCATGCCGCCGACCTGATAGCCGCCGCACAGCGCATAGAGCGGGCTCTGCTGGTGCACCTCGAACGCCCGCTGCCAGGCGGCGCGGGAGAGCGGCGGGATCAGATCGACCTCGGGGATATAGAGAAACCACGGCCCCCGCGTGAAGCGGTTGCCGACGCCGAGCACGAACACCAGCAGTCCCAACAGCGCCGAAGCGCCGGTCAACCAGCGCCGCCGCGGCGGCGTGTCGAACTCATCGAGCCAGGACAGCGCCTGACCGATGCGATCGGCGAGCGCGCCCGTATGGGGTCGATCCAGGTGGAGACGCCTCATGCGGTCTCCGTTGGTTGAGATTGCAAGGCCGGAGGGTCGAGCATTCTGACGCGGCCGCATGCGCCATCAGTTCCCGACCGCGAACACCTCGTGCGTCGCCATCTGCGAGAAGATGCCGGGCATGCCGTCCGACTGGAACGAGCCGCCGGCGACGTGCAGCTCGTTGCCGATGAAGCCGCCGACGAAGCCGTGCCGGGCGATCTGCACGTGCGGCAGGATCTGCCAGGTGTTGGTCTTCGGCTCGAACGATTCGAACGCCCAGAACGTGATCTTGCCGCGCGGCTCCTCGTATTCGCCGCCGGTGACGTAGATGCGGCCGTTGTAGACGCCGCCGGCGACGTCGCCGCGCTTGGTCGGCGAGCGGCCCATGTAGCGCCAGCCATCGGTTTTCGGATCGTACTCCTCGACGATGTCGGTGACGTCGCTCATGGTCACGAACGAGGTGCCGATGCGGCCGTACACCGCGTAGATCTTGCCGTCGACCGCGGCGGCGAAGAAATGGTTGCGGCCGGTGGGCATCGGCGCCCGCGCGCGCCAGCTGTTGGTGGCGGGGTCATATTCCTCCACAGCGCCGGTGACGATCTGGGGGACGCCCACCCACAACGGCTCGGTGCCGGGCTTGCCGGGGATGTTGGCGTGCGCGCCGCCGATCACGTAGATCTTGCCGCCGACCGCGACCGCCTGCGCCGAGCCGCGTGCCGTCGGCAGCGGCGCCAGCTCCTTCCAGCTGTCGCTGGCGGGGTCGTAGACCACGGCGTTGGCGATCGGCTGCCAGACCTTGGTGCCGGGCCGGCCGACGAAGCCGCCGAACACATAGATCTTGCCGTCGAGCGCGACCGAGGCGGGATGATGGGCGGGAACCAGCATCTTCTGCTTGGCGGTCCAGGTCTCTGTCGCCGCATCGTACTCGGTGACGATCCCCTGCGCCTGCGTGTTGGGTCCGTCGTAGCCGCCGAACACGTACCATTTCTTGTCGATCACCGCGCTGGTGATCTCGCCGAGCGGCTGCGGCAAGGGCTTGCCCATCTGCCACTTGCCGACCTCGGCGGCGATGCCGGGGCCAATGAGGCCGAGCCATACGGCGAGGACCCCCAGCGCGTGTTGGACCGATCCCGACATGACGTTTTTCCTCCTCGATGCGCCGGCACTCATCGGCCGGCCCGGCCTGCCGGTTCACGACGCGTGCCGGAAAACGATCCGCGAATATTGGGCACTTCGCTACGTATTGCGCAAGCGGCGTGTGCGGCGCCGCGGACGTCCGCCTCAAACGCGGCGGTTTCGCATGGCGCCGTACCAGCGCCCGCCCGGTATCGGGACCAGCTGAGAGACGGGCCGTGTGGTCCAGTACACCCAGGCGGGCGCCTGTCCGCAAGCTCCCTCGAGTCGACTCGGTTCATCAATAAGATAGCTGTCATCCTCGGCTTTATGCCGAGGATCCAGCCCTGCTCCTGGCGCCAAGCGGCGCAGTTGATTTCGACAACGCCGCTCGGAGTTGCTTGCAAACTGGATCCTCGGGACAAGCCCGAGGATGACAACCTGGTTTTTAGGAGCTGCAGTTGCGCAGTGGATCCCCCGACCGGCCCGCCAGGCCAGGCAGGTCTTCTGCTTCACATAGGGATGCGGCCGCGGCTGATCCGCGGCGCAGCCTTCATAGTGGTCCAGGGCAGCCAGCAGGGCGGGCGGAGCCGCCGTGATATCGAACACCTCGCCATGCACGCGGTCCGCCGGATGGCCGGAGGCAACAGCGCCCGGATAGCTGCCGAGCCGATAGAGCCGGCCTTGCACTGTAGCATGGCCAGCGAACCGCGCCTGCTGGCGCAGCCGCCGCGCCAGCGGCCGGTCGCTGCAGCGCATCAACGTCCCATAGACGAACAGCAGCTCGGGGGCCATCGGCTAGGTCTCACGGTTGCAGCCTTATGATCGTGATTGTGCCTCATCCGTGCCCTGCCCGCGGCTACCGTTTGAACGGCGCCATGCCTTCGCGGGCGAGTGCGTCGGCGCGCTCGTTGGCGATCTCGTGCTCGCTTTCGCCCTTGTGGCCCTTCACCCAGCGCCAGTCGATCTGGTGCCGCTGGCGCGCCGCGTCCAGCTGCTGCCACAGCTCGACATTCTTCACCGGCTTCTTGTCGGCGGTGTTCCAGCCGTTGCGTTTCCAGCCGTGGATCCATTTCATGATGCCGTCCTGCACGTACTTGGAATCGGTGTGCAGCTCGACCTCGGAGGGATATTTCAATGCCTCCAGCGCCCGCGTGGCGGCGATGAGCTCCATGCGGTTGTTGGTGGTCACCGCCTCGCCGCCGCTCAGCTCCTTGCGGTGCGCGCCCGAGATCAGGATGGCGCCCCAGCCGCCCGGCCCCGGATTGCCCGAGCAGGCGCCGTCGGTATAGATCACGATCCGCGGTTTGCTCACGGCTGCTGCTTTCTCGCCGGCTCGAGGCCATAGCCGCGCGCATCCGCGACGGACTGATGGAAGCGCAGCTTGCGCAGATACTCGAGCGGGTCCTTGCGTTTCACCAGCGCGCCGGCGGGGGTGTTGATCCAGTCGTAGGCGCGCGTCAGCAGGAAGCGCAGCGCCGCGCCGCGCGCCAGGATCGGCAGCGCCGCCGCCTCGGCCTCCGGAATCTCCCGCACCGACGCATAGGATTTGAGCAGGGCGCGGCCTTTGGTGACGTTGAACGCGCCGTCGGTCTCGAAGCACCAGGCGTTGAGGCACACCGCGACGTCGTAGATCAGCGCATCCGTGCAGGCGAAATAGAAATCGATCAGGCCGGACAGCTTGTCGCCGAGGAAGAACACGTTGTCCGGGAACAGATCGGCGTGGATGACGCCGGTCGCGAGCGCAGCGGGCCAGCGCGCTTCGAGCGCAGTGAGCTCGCTGTCAATGACGCCGGCAAGGCCGGGCTGGATGTCGTCGGCGTGATCGCAAAACCGCTCGTACAGCGGCCGCCAGCCCTTGAGGCCGAGCGCGTTCGCCCGCCGCATCGGGAAATCGAGGCCGGCGAGGTGCAGGCGGGCGAGCGCGGCGCCCAGCTCGGCGCAATGGCCGGCCTGCGGCCGGCGCGGCCATACTCCCTCCAGAAACGTCACCATCGCCGCCGGCCGCCCGGCCAGCTCGCCCAGCACCTCGCCGCGGCGGTCGCGCACCGGCAGCGGGCAGGATATGCCGGCGGCCGCCAGATGCTCCATCAGGCTGAGAAAAAACGGCAAGTCCTCACGAGCCACCCGCTTCTCGTACAGCGTCAGGATGAACGGGCCCTGCGCGGTATGCACGAGATAGTTGGTATTCTCCACCCCCTCGGCGATGCCCTTGAACGACATCAGCCGGCCGTGGTCGTAATTGGCCACGAACCGCGTCAGCTCTTCATCGGAAACCTCGGTGTAGACCGCCATCGCTCAGTTCACCCTCGTTGCGAGCGGCCGGGCCGTGGCGCCTCGCCGCGCAGCTCCCGGGGGACGTTGAAGGCAATCCGCTCCTCGGCGGTGGTGACGGTCTCGAGGCTCACCTCGAAGCGCGCGCGGAACGCATTGACGATCTCGTCGACCAGGATTTCCGGCGCCGAGGCCCCCGCGGTCAGTCCGATCGTCGACATGCCGCTGAATTTTTCCCACGGAATATCACCGGCCCGCCCGATCAGCATGGCGCTGCCGCAGCCGGCGCGCTGGGCGACCTCCACCAGCCGCATCGAATTCGACGAGTTGGGGGCGCCCACCACCAGGATGCATTCGGCGCGTGCGGCCAACGCCTTCACCGAGCTCTGCCGGTTGGTGGTGGCATAGCAGATGTCCTCCTTGTGGGGGCCGGCGATCGCGGGAAAGCGCTGCTTCAAGAGCGCGACGATGGCGGCGGTATCATCGACCGACAGGGTGGTCTGGGTCAGATAGGCGAGGCGCCCGGGATCGCGCGGCGTGAAGCGCCGGGCATCCTCCAGCGTCTCGATCAGCGACACCGCCCCGTCGGGCAGCTGCCCCATGGTGCCGATCACCTCGGGATGCCCGGCATGCCCGATCAGCACCATCTCGCGGCCATCGGCGAAATGACGCTCGGCTTCCACATGCACTTTCGACACCAGCGGGCAGGTGGCATCCAGAAAGAACATCTTGCGGTCGATGGCCTGCCGCGGCACCGATTTGGGCACGCCGTGCGCCGAGAAGATCACCGGAGCCGCGGTGTCGGGGATTTCATCCAGCTCCTCGACGAACACCGCGCCTTTGGCCCTGAGGCTGTCGACCACGAACCGGTTGTGCACGATCTCATGCCGCACGTACACCGGGGGGCCGTATTTTTCCAGGGCGAGCTCGACGATCTGAATGGCGCGGTCGACGCCGGCGCAGAAACCGCGCGGCGCGGCGAGCAGCAGCGTCAGGCGCGGCCGGCCGGCGGCTTGGCGGAGTTGCTGATTCGCGGTTTCGGACATGCGCGCTGGTTGCTCGTTCGACTGGGTTTCCGGAAGTGCGATCGATTGCTGTTCTGTGTGACATAATCGCATCGACCCGGTCGCCTCCGGTAACCGACCCCCGGAAAAGCGCGGTGTTTCAAGGCGTCCCGAGCCCTCCGGCACAACACTTTGCATGCACCATGCGGTTTGCCCGCGTCAATACCAAGTGCTAGTTTTTGATTCGCCCTTGCAATAACATAATCGGGTGCGCGTTATCGTGGGGAAGCGGCACTGGGCATGCCGGGCTAAGAAACGGATAGGGACGACGTGAAGCAATCGCATGCACCGTTCTCACGGCGCTGGCCGGTGGTCCTCACCTGTGCCGCGGCCACCGTCCTGCTGCAGGGGTGCGGCTTCGGCTCGATCACCTCGGGCCTCGGCGGCGGCGTATTCGGCGGCAAGCCGTCGGCGGCGAGCAACGAAAAAGCCGGCGTCAACGAGGAGCAGCTGCTGATCGCGGCCAAGTCGGAATCCGGTGGCGCCGGCGGGCAGGAGACGGCTTACGGTTGCCCGAAGTTCATCATCTGGCAGCGTGACCGCAATCTGACGATTTACGAGTCCGGGCGCGCCGGCGACGGCTTGGCGATCGTGCATCAGGGCGAGATCACGCAGACCGCCCGCGAATGTCAGGTCGCGCCGGGCCGCGTGATCGTGAAATACGGCTTTTCCGGCCGCGTGCTGCTGGGTCCAAAGGGCAGGGCCGGCAACGTGACCATGCCGATCACGGTGTTCGTATCGGACGGCAAGCACCGGCGGATCGCCGACGACAAGACCAAGATCGATGTGGCGGTCGCGCCGGATCACCCGATCGGATATTTCTCCGCGGTGCGGACCATCACCTTCGGGCTGCCGGAAGGCACCCGCCCCGCCGACTACGAGGTTTATGTCGGCTTCGACCGCGGCCCCGCGGGGTAGTGCTTCATCCTTCTCCCTCGGGAGATGGTGCCCCGGAGGGGCGGATGAGGGGTCTGCCGCCAATTCAACCGTCACAACTGTAAGCGTCCCTCACCTGTCGCTGCCGCGACATCCTACTCTGAAAGAACCTATGGCATTGCGCGAGCGATTTGCTTTTGAAATGTATCGCCGCCCCACCCCGGCCCTCCCCCCTCGAGGGGGAGGGAGGTGCCTGGTTTGGTCAAGTGGACGATCCAGTCATCCGATTTTAGTCTAAAACTCGCGAACCTGTCCCATTCAAGCGCATTTCCCTCCCCCCTTGCGGGGGAGGGCCAGGGTGGGGGGTAAGACTTCGTTGACGCAGCGACCCTGGGATCGCAACTTTCATCCATTCACGTGTGCGCATTCGGCGCTCATGGTAACTCTCCCCAGGGAGAGGAAAAAAGAGCGGTCGCGACGCGCGATGCGCCCTCACTTTCTTCCTTCTCCTCCTGGGGAGAAGGTGGCCGGAGGGCCGGACGAGGGGTGCATCGGCGGTGATTGACAGTCCGCCAGCCTCACCTATGATCGGCCGCGGGTTGCCGGCAGGCTTTGCCTTGGGCAATCGCACTGCCAGTCGAGACGCGCGGAAGAGACTTTGCCTGGCTGCTGCGGCAGCCCTGCAAGGCGCCGAAGGAGCAACCGCCCCGGAAACTCTCAGGCAAAAGGACCGCGCGAGGATGGCGCTCTGGAAAGCAGCCGCTGGGACGCTCCCGCCGGCTCACCGACGGGGATAAGCGCGGCGGCCGCTCCGGCCCTGATGGAGCGCGCAGTCGGGCGAATATCTCAGGTTCCTCGACAGAGGGGGCTTCATCCCGGCGCATCGGGCGAGGGGAGCGGAGCCGCGCGGAGCCTCGAGCCGGATGTCACAGGACACTGCCTCTCCCCCCCTCGCCAGGACCCCGCTCCACGACCTGCACGTCGCGCTCGGCGCCAAAATGGTGCCGTTCGCCGGCTATGAAATGCCGGTGCAGTATCCGCTCGGCGTGCTCAAGGAGCACCTGTGGACCCGCGAGAAGGCGGGCCTGTTCGACGTCAGCCACATGGGGCAGGCGGTTCTCATTGCCGAGGACGGCCGGCACGAGACGGCGGCGGCGGCGATCGAGGCCATGATTCCCGCCGACATTCTCAACCTTCAGCCCGGCCAGCAGCGCTACGCGCAACTGCTGGCCGACGACGGCGGCATGCTCGATGACCTGATGGTGACGCGCCCGGCGAATGCCTCGCACGCGGGCGGGCTGGTGCTGGTGGTCAATGCCGCGTGCAAGGACGCCGACTTCGCCCACATCGCCGCGCGCCTGCCGGCCGGCGTCAGGCTGGCGCCGCGCCCGGACAACGCGCTCCTGGCGCTGCAGGGGCCGGCGTCGGCGGGCGTGATCACCAGCCTCGCACCGGAGGCCCCGCAACTGTCGTTCATGACGTCAAAGCTGATGCCGGTCGCAGGCACCCAATGTCTCGTCTCGCGCTCCGGCTATACCGGCGATGACGGCTTTGAGATCGTGGTTCGGGCGAGCGAGGCCGCCGCGCTGTGGCAGCGGCTCATCGCCGACCCCCGCGTGGCGCCGGTCGGCCTCGGCGCCCGCGATTCGCTGCGCCTGGAGGCCGGGCTCTGCCTTTACGGCCACGACATCGACACCACCACCTCGCCGATCGAGGCGGGGCTCGCCTGGTCGATCCAGAAGCGGCGGCGGAGCGAAGCGGGCTTTCCCGGCGCGGCCCGCATCCTCGATGAATTGCAAAGCGGGCCCAAGCGCCGCCGCGTCGGCATCCGGCCCGAGGGCCGCGCGCCCGCCCGTGAAGGCACCATCGTGCTCGCCGCCGACGGTAAGCAGATCGGCCACATCACCTCGGGCGGCTTCGGGCCGACCGTCAACGGGCCGATCGCCATGGGATACGTCACCGCCAGCCATGCCGCCGCCGGCACACCGGTTCAACTCGTCGTGCGCGGCAAGCCGCTGGCGGCCCGTATCGTCCCGCTGCCGTTCGTGCCGCACCGCTTTCATCGTTGATCGCATCAAGGAGGCAAACATGGCCGGCGCGAAATACACCAAGGACCACGAGTATGTGCGGCTCGAAGGCGACATCGCCGTCATCGGCATCTCGGTGCATGCGCAAGCCCAACTCGGCGACGTGGTATTCGTCGAGGTGCCCGAGGTCGGGCGAAAAGTGAAGGCCGGCGAGGCGGTCGCCATCGTCGAATCCGTCAAGGCCGCCAGCGACGTCTATGCCCCCGTGTCCGGCGAGGTGGTCGCGGTCAACGATGCGATCGTCGCAAACCCGGCGCTCGTCAACGAGGACGCGGAGGGCACCGCCTGGTTCTTCAAGCTCAGGCTCGGCGACAAAAAGGAGTTGGACGGGCTGCTGGACGCGGCGGCCTACGCGAAGTTCGCAGCAAACGAGTGAGGTTGGTCATGGCGCACGAATACAAGGCTACGATCCACTGGCAGCGCGGCACTCAGCCGTTCACGGACCGCAAGTATGGTCGCGGCCACGATTGGCGGTTCGACGGCCTGACAGTGGCAGGCTCGTCCTCGCCGGCGGTCGTGAAGGTGCCGCTTTCGCGCGAGGATGCCATCGACCCCGAGGAGGCGCTGGTGGCGGCGCTGTCCTCCTGCCACATGCTGTTCTTTCTGGAATTCGCCGCGAAGGCGGGTTTTCGCATCGACGACTACCGCGACGATGCCGTCGGCATCATGGGCAAGAGTCCGGCCGGCCGCATCATGATGACCACGGCCACGCTGAGCCCCAACGTCGTGTTCTCGGGCGACAAGCGGCCGTCCCCGGCAGATGTCGCGGACCTGCACCATCGCTCGCACGAGGCCTGCTACATCGCCAACTCGTTCCGGGGCGAGGTGGTGATTGCGGTGATCCCGCCGGTGTTCGCCTGAGCCGATTTCTGCGAGAGCCAATGGAGCACCGCGCGATGCGCTATCTGCCTCACACCGACGCCGACCGCCGCGCGATGTTTGCGAAGATCGGCGTCGCCTCGATCGATGACCTGTTCGCAGTCGTTCCGGCAGCGGCGCGCCTTGGAGCGCCGCCGAGCCTGCCGTTGCGGGCTGGTGAGCTGGAGGTCGAGCGCGAATTGTCGCGCATGGCGGCGCGGAACGTCGCCGCCGCATCGGTGCCGTTCTTCATCGGCTGCGGCGCCTATCGCCACCATGTTCCGGCAACGGTCGATCACCTGATCCAGCGCTCGGAGTTTCTCACCTCCTACACGCCCTACCAGCCGGAAATCTCGCAAGGCACGCTGCAGGTGCTGTTCGAGTTCCAGACCCAGGTCGCCATGCTGACCGGCATGCAGGTCGCCAACGCGTCGATGTACGACGGCTCGACCGCCGCCGCCGAGGCGGTGCTGATGGCGCACCGTATCACTCGGCGCAACAAGGCCGTGGTCTCGGGGGGCGTGCATCCCCACTACCGGGATGTGATTGAAACATTGTCGCGTCATGGCGGTCATCGGCTGGCCTGCCTCGCGGCTGATGCTAAGGGAGCCGAGGACGTGACCGCGGCGATCGACGGCGAGACGTCGTGCGTGGTGGTGCAGAATCCGGGGTTTTTCGGCGACATCCGGGACCTGTCCCCCATTGCCGCCGCCGCCCACGCCAAAGGCGCGCTGCTGATCGTGGTGGTGAGCGAGGCCGTCTCGCTCGGACTGATCATCTCGCCGGGCGAGATGGGCGCCGATATCGTCGCCGCCGAGGGCCAGTCGATCGGCAACGGCCTCAATTTCGGCGGGCCCTATGTCGGGCTGCTCGCCGCCCGCGAGAAATTCGTTCGCCAGATGCCGGGGCGGCTGGCCGGACAGACCGTCGATGCCGACGGCAAACGCGGCTTCGTGCTGACGCTGTCGACGCGCGAGCAGCACATCCGCCGCGAGAAGGCGACCAGCAACATCTGCACCAACGCGGGGCTGTGCGCGCTCGCCTTCAGCATCCACATGACGCTGCTGGGGGAGGCGGGCCTCCGGCAGCTCGCCGCCATCAACCATGCCAACGCCTGCGACCTCGCGGACCGTCTGGCGAACGTGCGCGGCGTCAAACTGCTGACCGCCCGCTTCTTCAACGAGTTCACGCTCCGCGTCGACGGCGATGCGGCGGCGATCATCGACAGGCTGGCGGCGCGGGGCATTCTCGGCGGCGTGCCGGTCTCGCGGCTGCTGCCCGGCCGCAAGGACCTGGCCGATCTCATCGTGGTCGCCGCGACCGAGATGTCGAGCGAACAGGACCGGGCCGCCTACGCGCGGGCCCTCGGCGAGGTGCTCGCATGAACCCGCACGATCACGGCGCCGCCAAGCGTGCCCTCGAGGGGTTCCTGCGCGAGATGGCGGTGAGCCAGGTGCCGCTCAACGAGCGCATGGCGGACGCGCTGAACCTGCGGATTTTCCAGGAAGGGTTCGACGCGAGCCTGCCGGCACCTGCGGCCGACATGCTGGCCGCGTTTTGCCAGCGCTATTTCAAGTCGGATTTCCTGGAGGCTTCCTCCAAGGATGCGGTCGAGTCGCTCGCCGGCTGGGACGACTTTTTGTGCATCGAGGCGTTCGAGGCGCTGATGGCGCTCAAGGATGCGGTCGAGAGCTGCATCCTCGACGAAGCGAAACAGGCGGGCGGTTGACATGCTGAATTCCAAGGGCCGCCAGACGACGCCGAACGGCGGGGCTGTTGCGCAAACGGTGACTTTTACCGGCAACCGCGGGCTCGAGCTCGAGGAGCCGCTCATTTTCGAGGTCGGCTCGCCGGACAAGACCGGCGTCGATCTCGATCCGCCTCAGCCGACGAAATCGCGCATCGGTAAGCTCGCCCGCACCTCGCCGATCGGGCTGCCCGGCCTCACCGAGCCCGAGACCTTGCGCCATTACGTGCGCTTGTCGCGCCAGAACTACGCGATCGACAGCGGCATCTATCCGCTCGGCTCCTGCACCATGAAGCACAACCCGCGGCTCAACGAAAAAATGGCGCGCCTGCCCGGCTTTGCCGACATCCATCCGTTGCAGCCGCAGCAGACCGTGCAAGGCGCGCTGGAGCTGATGGAGCGGCTCGCCGCCTATCTGCTGGAGCTCACCGGCATGGCCGCGGTGGCGCTGTCCCCCAAGGCCGGCGCGCACGGCGAGCTCTGCGGCATGCTGGCGATCAAGGCCGCGCACGAGGCCAAGGGGTCCAGCCGCAGGACGGTGCTGGTCCCCGACAGCGCGCACGGCACCAACCCGGCGACGGCGGCGTTCATGGGCTTTCGCGTGCGGTCGGTGCCCGCCGAAGCCGACGGCACGGTGTCCGCCAGGGCAGTGCGCGCCGCCATCGACGCCGACACCGCCGCGATCATGCTCACCAATCCCAACACCTGCGGCCTGTTCGAGCGCGAGATCGCCGAGATCGCCGAGGTTGTGCACGAGGTGGGCGCCTACTTCTATTGCGACGGCGCCAATTTCAACGCCATCGTAGGCAAGGTGCGCCCGGGCGACCTCGGCATCGACGCCATGCATATCAACCTGCACAAGACCTTCTCCACCCCGCATGGCGGCGGCGGCCCGGGATCGGGCCCGGTGGTGCTGTCGGAGGCGCTGGCGCCGTTCGCGCCGCTGCCGCAGATCACCATCGACAAATCGCACGGCCCCGGCACGCGGCTTTTGTGGCTCGCCGAGCACGAATCCGAGCTCGCCGGCAGCGGCCGGCGGCCGTTCGGACGGCTGACCGCGTTTCATGGGCAGATGGGCATGTTCGTGCGCGCGCTCGCCTACATGCTGAGCCACGGCGCCGACGGCATGCGGCAGGCCTCGGAGGATGCGGTGCTCAACGCCAATTACGTGCGGGCCGGCCTCAGGGACGTGTTCAGCCAGCCGTTCGGCGACCGCACCTGCATGCACGAGGTGCTGTTCGACGACCGCTTCCTGAAGGACACCGGCATCACCACGCTCGATTTCGCCAAGGCGATGATCGACGAGGGATTTCACCCCATGACCATGTATTTCCCGCTGGTCGCGCACGGCGCCATGCTGATCGAGCCGACCGAGTCTGAATCCAAGGCGAGCCTCGATCAGTTCATCGCCACGCTGCGGGTCCTGGCGGCCGAGGCCCTGAGCGGCACCGGCACCGGCCGCTTCAAGGCGGCGCCGACGCTGACGCCCCGCCGGCGGCTCGATGAAACCAAGGCGGCACGCGAGCCCCGGCTCCGATGGACGGCGCCGGCGGAATGAGAGTTGCGTACCTGCGGCCCCCTCACCTGTCGCTGCCGCGACATCCTCTCCGTCTTGGCGTAGCCAAGCTCCGCTTGGACAGGGAGAGGAAAAAAGTGAGCGGCCCTGCGCACTGAGCCCTTCTTTTTCCTTCTCCCTCGGGAGAAGGTGCCCCGGAGGGGCGGATGAGGGGTCTTTGCTCCGCCCGGTCGCTCGGGCCGCCGGGAAAGGTGTTGCCCCTGGGCGACAACCGGTGGATTGTTCGGGAGAATTTGCTTTTGAGCTTTCGCAACCCGACATGCAGGCAATCGTTTTGGTTGTGGCCACGCAGCGAGGGAGTCAACGATGCGGGTTCTGAGCGGAGCGGCGCTGATCGCCCTGGTGGGGTTGAGCCCGTCAGCGGCTGGAGCGGACTGCAAATCGGGTCCCGAGATGGCGACGGGCGCCTACGCCAATCTGCTGTTCGCCAAGCAGGCCGCACGGGAGGCATGGATGGCGAAGGTCGACCGGCAGCTGGGCCAGCCGTGGAGCGTCTGGCGGTATGCCCGCAACAAGGGCTATATCTGCCGTGCGCGTCCGGGACATATGTTCCAGCGGCGCTGCACGGCCAAGGCGGTGCCCTGCCGGTCCGACTGAGCGCGGGGGCCACCTCACCCGGCCCGTGGCGGAATTGTCGCTGCTGATGCACTGCGGACACCGAAGCCCATGCCGCCTCAGGATTGACACGATAACGGCGGATCACACAGGCTTGATGGGGTTTGCGGAAACGCGACGCGATGCGGACTGGATTGTGCGCGCGGATCAAGCTAACCCCAGCGGACCGAAAGCAGAAACAAGATCCCGACAATCATGTGCCAACGTCTGAACGCCTCTCGCCACGGCCCGGCCGCAAGCTATCTCCGGGCCGTCGCGATCCTGACCCTGCTGTTGGTCGCGATGCCGCCGTTATCGCCGGCCGCCGCGCAGACGGGGGAGCAATGGTGGGAGCTGCTCACGGGCAAGCCCAACGGCCGCGAGCAGGCCCCGCCCGAAAGGGCGCGCTGGCAGCCGGAGACGCCGGGCGCCGAATTGCGCTCGGACGCCATTCCCCTGGTCGGCGAGGAAACCATCCGCGCGGTCGAGCAGGCGGTCGAGCAGTACCAGCGCATCGTCACCAGCGGCGGCTGGCCCAGGTTTGCCTCCGAGCGGACGCTGCGCCCCGGCGATGACGACGACCGCGTGCCGTACCTGGTGCGCCGGCTGCGTATTTCCGGCGATCTGTCGACCCGCAGCGAGCTCGGCTATGGCTATGGTCCCGAGCTCGAGGCGGCCGTGAAGCGGTTCCAGAACCGCCACGGCATCCGCCCGACCGGCCTCGTCGACCGCGCCACGTTCGCCGCCATGAACGTGCCCGCGGACGCCCGGCTGGCGCAGCTCAAGCTCAATCTGGAGCGCTTGCGCGAGCTGTCGCGCGATGTGCCGCAGATCGAGCGCTACGTGCTGGTGAATTCGTCGGCCTATGCGCTCGAATCGGTGGAAGGCGGCACCGTGATCGGGCGCCACCGCACCATCGTCGGCAAGCCGGACCGGCAGACGCCGACCATCAAGGCGCTGATCAAGAACATCAACCTGCTGCCCTCCTGGCATGTGCCGGAAAGCGTCGCCAAGCGCGATCTCATTCCGCGCCTGCAGCGGGAGCCCGAATATCTCGAAAAGGAGCATATCCGGGTGCTGAAGGCCTGGAACGGCGCGGAGGTGCCGCGCAACACCATCAACTGGCAGGACCCGGTGGTGATGAGCTACAAGTTCCAGCAGGATTTCGGCCCCTGGAACGCGCTCGGCCTGGTGCGGCTCGACATGCCCAATTCCGAGACGGTCTATATGCACGATACGCCGATGAAGCAGCTGTTCGGGCAGCGCGGGCGGGCCTACAGCGCCGGCTGCGTGCGCGTCGAAGGCGTGTTCGACCTCGCCGGCTGGATCGTGCGCGGTGCGCCGGGCTGGGATCGCAAGCGGCTCGACGAGGTGGTGGCGTCGGGCGTGCCGACCGACATCCCGCTGCCGCGGCCGGTGCCGGTGTATTTCGTCTACATCACCGCCTGGGCGGCACCGAGCGGGCGCGTGGACTTCCGGCCCGATCTCTATGGCCGCGACGGCGCCGCCGAGCAGATGACCGCGGCCTTCGCCGGCGAAAACGCACCGGCCCAGGCGCTGACGCCGTAGCGGTAGCCGCCATTAGCACGGTGCAACTCACATCGGGCACTGTGCCCCATAGTGAGGGGATTAGCGCTTCTGTTGAGGTGATACGATTACGCAGATGGCTGCTTTGCCGTCTGCCTCTACGCCGCTCAGTGCCGCCGTTCGATTCCCACCAATGGCAGATCTCGGATCGAGGCGACGTGTTCGAGGCCCATCAGCGCCTTGAACAGGCTGGTCGCATGATTGGGCCCAAGCGCGCCCGACGTGCAGTCGAGGAACTTGCGCCCGAGCTCGGCCTCGCTCAGCGGCCGCTGCCAGCTGCCCCTGGCATGCGAGACCGGCGCGCCCTTCAGCTCCTTGCCCGATCGCAACACGATCGCCACCTCGTCGGCCGCTGCAAAAGGCAATCCGGCCCCGCGCTCGGTGGTCGTGGCGGTGCGGACCTGCGTCATGGCGGCCACGACGTCAGGCTGCTGCGCGAATTCGTCGGTGAGCTGCTGCAGGCCGACCTGGCGCGCTACCAGTGAGCAGGCCAGCGCGAACTCGATGCTGAACTTGGCCTCGAGCCCGGTTTTCGGCGCGTGATTGCGCAACATCAGCGCCTGCGTATCGCCGATGCGGACCTTGATCTCGCGGACGTCGGACGGCTTCACGTCGTGCTCCATAACGAGATCGAGCATGCCGTCGATCGACCGGTGGGTGGCGTAGCAGGTCGGGTATTGCTTGATGTTGATGCCGTGCTGCATGAGCCGCCAATCGCGGCCGAGCCTGAGATCGACGGGCGAGGTGTCGGGTTTGCCCGACGGCGAATGCGCATTGAGAAACCCGGTGCGGTGCTCGAGAATATCGGCGGAGGCCGTGAAGCCCTGCTTTGCAAGACGCGCGGCGAAGACGCCCGCCTGTGCCGCGCGGCCGGCATGCAGCGATTTGGTCATGGTGCCGAAATTGGCGACGAGGCCCCCGGCGAGGGAGGCGGAGATGGCGATGGCGTTGCAAGTGGCCTCCGCATCGAGACGGTTGAGGCGGGCGCACGCGGCGGCGGCGGCGAGCGGCCCCCAGGTCGCGGTCGGATGAAAGCCACGCTCGTGCATGGCTCCCGGCTCCAGCTCCATCAGCGCCGCCCACACCTCATAGCCGGCGAGATAGGCGGCGATGACGTCGGCGCCCGAGCTGCCGAGCGCCCAGCCTTCGGCGAGAATGGCCGGGGTCAGCACCACCGAGGTGTGCCCATCGAGTGCCACGTCGTCATAATCGAGCACATGGCCGGCGACGCCGTTGACCAGCGCCGCATCCGCGGCCGACAGCATCCGCCCGCCCGGGATCTCGGGGGCGGCGTCCGCGCCTTTCGCCTCCGCCACCAGCGCGCGGACCATGTCCACCGGTCGCTCCCCCGCACCCGCGATCATGACGGCCACGCAGTCGGCGATGCCGGTCCGTGCCGCGTCCGTACAGCGGTCGGGGATGGCATTTGACTGCAAGCCCGAAACGAAGCCGGCCACCGCCCGGGTCAATCCTGTCGCCGTGCTCGTCATGGTTCACTCCCGAATGTGCCGAAGTATTTTGAGCCACCCACCGAAAGCTCGCGCCCACTATAGCAAGCCCGAATTCGCGGTGTCACATGGTGTTTCACAACGGGCGCGGCTTGAACGCGTTACTTCGGCCGGCGGACACGAGCCTTGGGGCGACGATATCGCGCTTTCCCTCGTTCGCGCTGCCGGGGCGTATGGTGCGTCTTCTCCCAGCGGTGCGGCGCGGTCGCCAAGTGGTAGAGCCCGCGATAGGCGGCCAGCGAGATCAGCAGCCAGTAGGCCGGCATCATCAGCGCGTGCGGGACCAGATCGAGGCGGCGGCGGCGCAGCACGGCGGCAGCGCCGAGCGCGATCGAGACCAGATAGCCGAGCAGCAGATTGGCAACCGCCAACGACCACATCCACCGACCGAACGTGGACTGCGGCATTTGCAAAGGCTGACCGTTGACCCATTCGGCGGCGAGCAGCACGTAGAACAAGGGGTGTACGAGGGCGGACAGGATCATGCCGCCGAGCATGGCGTGGAAGCCGATGATCCCCAGCGATCCGAGCTCGCGGCGCAGCGCAGCCCGATCACGCAGGTGCACCAGGTAGGTCTGCATCCAGCCTTTCAGCCATCGCGTCCGCTGCCGGAACCAGTTGCCGAAGCCTGCCGGCGCCTGCTCCCAGGTGGTGGAATCGAGCACGGCGCAGGCAAAGCCGCGACGGGCGAGACGGATGCCGAGATCGGCATCCTCGGTGACATTGAACGCGTCCCAGCCGCCCAGCTTGCGCAGCACGCTGGTCCTGAAGTGGTTCGAGGTGCCGCCGAGCGGCATAGGCATGCCGAACCTGGCCAGCGTAGGCAGGATGGCATCGAACAGCGCGGTGTATTCGATGGTGAACTGCCGCGTCAGCCAGTTCGCCCGCGAATTGTAGATGTTGAGGCGCCCCTGCAGGCACGCGAGTTCCGGCGGGCCGGCGCGGAACATGGCGGCCGCCTTGCGCAGCTGATCGGCTTGCGGCACGTCCTCCGCATCGAAAATCACCAGATACTCGCCGCGCGCGAACGCCAGCGCATAGTTCAGCGCCTTCGGCTTGGTTCGCGGGTCGGCAGCGGGCACGACGACGATCTCGAAATGCGCCGGCAGCCGCAGGCGCGCGACCGCCGCCAGTGTCTCCGCGTCGCTCTCCTCCAGCACCAGCTTGACATCGAGCTTGGCCGCCGGGTAATCGAGCCGGCCGATCGCGGTGGTGAGCTGCCCGAGCATCTCGCCCTCCCGATAAAGCGCCACCAGCACCGAATAGGTTGGCAGCTCCGCATCGGAAAGGCTCGCGTCCGTGCCGTCGGCAAGACGTAGCCGTTTTGGAGCCAGCAGCGCCGGAAGCGAGGCGGAGCGGAGGCTGACCACGGCCAGAAATGGCAGCGTCAAGAGTGCGGTCGAAGCTGCGATGGCAGCGCCTGGAACGACGGCCGCAGCACCGAGCGCCAATCCGGCTCCCGCGGCGATTCTGACCGCCTGCCGCGCCGGAACCCCGAATGCCGCCGATTGTGCCGGGCTGCGCCGTGCATGGCCCCAGACCGCGGCACCGATCAGCGCGCGCCGGCGACCGTGCGCGACCAGATCGCGCCATTGCGCAGGGGTTGCGAGCCGGCAATGCCAGCCCACCACATCCGGACGCGACAGCAGCGCCTCGAGCACGTCCGGCTTGAACGCGCGGCTGTCGAACAGCAGGCAGCTGCGCCCCTGCACCTCGCCGATCAGGACCTTTGGCAACAGGCCTTCGCCGAGGATGGCCGCCGATGTCGGACGCCTCTGCAGCAAACACAAGCCGCCGCTGTCGGCCAGCGGTTCCAGCCCGAGCACGGATGCGAGCGCCCGGGTGTAGGCGTCGGCATGATCGCCAAGGCTCAGCAACGCCTCGTGCGGCGCCACGCCCCACCGGCGCGCCAGGATGAGCGC
>Ga0075024_100000230_pt1 | contig 18439 bp, 16 predicted proteins | sample Str013_2_FD_71389 | JGI IMG/M metagenome (GOLD analysis project Ga0075024, IMG submission 71389) | Freshwater sediment microbial communities in response to fracking from Pennsylvania, USA - Straight Creek_MetaG_SC_2013 | ecosystem: Environmental > Aquatic > Freshwater > Creek > Sediment... | reverse complement strand
AGCGATACGCTGCGCGTCGGCGGCAGCTTTGCGGACAGATTGCAGGTCGGCTTCCAGACGGTCCAGTCCGGCGTCGAGCGTGTGGGCGAAGCGGCGCTCTTCTTCGTGGATCACTTTCGAAACGCGGTCTGCGGTTTCGATCAGCTCCGGGTAAGCCTCTTTCATAAGATCGCGCACCGCGTAAACCATCTGGTGCATGAATGGTTTGTGCGCGCCGAGAAGGCGTCCGTGGCGGATGCCGCGACGTAGAATTTTGCGCAGCACGTAACCGCGTCCATCATTGGCCGGGAGCACGCCGTCAGAAATCAGGAACGTGGCAGCGCGAGAGTGGTCGGCGATGATGCGCAGAGAAGCGCCAACACGGTCGTTCGTTTGATTGGCGGACTGTGGGGCATCACCGTTGCCGCCTTCGGTGGTTAGCTTGCGGGCGGCAGCAATGAGCGGAAGAAAAAGGTCCGTATCGTAGTTCGAGATTTTGTTTTGCAGGACGGCGGCGACGCGTTCCAGTCCCATGCCGGTATCAATAGATGGCTTGGGCAGCGGGTTGTACTTACCGGCGGAATCGCGATCGAACTGCATGAAGACCAGGTTCCAGATTTCCACGTAACGGCCGCAGTCGCAAGGGAACTTGCAGTCCTTGTGGCCTTGCTCGCTGGCATCCTTGCCCATGTCGTAGTGAATCTCACTGCACGGACCGCAGGGGCCGGTGTCGCCCATGCTCCAGAAATTGTCCTTCATGCCCATGGGATGGACGCGCTCTTTGGGAACGCCGATGGCCAGCCACAGTTTTTCGGCTTCGTCGTCACGGGCGATGCCTTGTTCGCCGCCGAAGAATGTGGTGTAAAGACTGTCCTTGTCGATGCCCCACCATTCTTTGGATGTGAGCAGTTCCCAGGCAAAGGCGATGGCGTCACGCTTGAAGTAGTCGCCAAAGCTGAAGTTGCCGAGCATCTCAAAGAACGTGTGGTGCCGTTTGGTGAAGCCCACGTTCTCCAGGTCATTCTGTTTGCCACCGGCGCGCACGCATTTCTGCGACGTGGTGGCGCGGGCGTAGTCGCGCTTTTCGGCGCCCAGAAAGACGTCCTTAAACTGGTTCATGCCGGCGTTGGTGAAGAGCAACGTGGGATCCTTGGCCGGGACCAGTGACGACGAGTGGACGCGCTTATGACCCTTGCTTTCATAGAAGCGCAGAAACTTTTCGCGAATTTCAGAACCAGTAGGCATTTAGTTCTATTTTAACCACAGAGGACACAGAGGGACACAGAAGGAGCTTTAACCACAAAGGACACGAAGGTTCATCTTCTATTCTGGGTCGCTACGCGACAAACCGCTGGGGAGCGTGATTGATGGCTGCTGCTTTCTGCGCCAGTATCGAGCCGCTCGGCGCGCGAGCCGGCCTCGCGGCTTTAAATCAGGGTTTCGGCCGCGAGAGTTTGCGGCGCACGAAAGCTGCCCAGAGAAAGAAGAGAACCGCCGCGGGCAGTGCGACCATCCACTGGCCGGAGTGCATGAGCAAGATGAGCGCAAGAGTGCCGCCTATCAAAATGACGAAGCCGACTATTGCCATGATAGGACGCACGGCTTGAATTATAGACCGCGGGACTCCTGCCACCGAAACTGCGCTACCATGTTGCCGCCGTAAAGCCCGACTAAATCGGGTGTGAGATACCTTAGCCGCGATATGGGCCAATTTGAGCGAAACTGGGCTGTTGGCATCAATTTCATGGGGAACTCTGGTACCTTAAACCTTCACATTTCTTAACCCGGTTAACACCCACACTGGGTTTATGGTGACTGTATGGTTTCCGTGCTGCTCATTGACGACGATACTGAACTAACCAAACTGCTGGAAGAATACCTGCAGAGCGAACAACTACATCTGGACGCGGCGCATGACGGTCCGAGCGGATTGCAGAAAGCTCTGGCGAACCAGTACGCGGTGGTCATCCTGGACGTGATGTTGCCCGGCATAAGCGGACTGGACGTGCTCAAACAGCTCCGCCAAAAAAGCGCCGTACCGGTGCTGATGCTTACGGCGCGCGGCAGCGAGCTGGACCGCATCCTGGGACTGGAGCTGGGCGCCGACGATTATCTGCCCAAGCCGTTCAACCCACGAGAACTGGTGGCGCGACTACGCGCGATCCTTCGCCGCACAACCAATGGAACAACCGCCGGGGCTGGAGCGGGCCAGCCGGTGCATCTGGCGGACGTGGAGTTGCACCCGGAATCGCGCAGCATTACGTGTGCGGGCAAACCCGTGGGCCTGACAGGCGCGGAGTTTGATTTGCTCGCAGCGTTTTTGCGCAACCCAGGAAAAATTATCAGCCGTGAAGATCTCACGCAGGCGGCGCTGGGCCGGCCGATGTCTCCCATGGACCGCAGCATTGACGTGCATGTGAGCAACCTGCGGCGCAAATTGGGATCGTATGAAGGCGACCAGGAACGCATCAAGGCCATCCGCGGCAGTGGATATGTTTATCTTCTGCCAGGAGAGCAGATGTGAAGTTCCGCACACTGTTCCTGAAAATCTTTCTGTACTTCTGGCTGGCCGCGGCGCTGATGATCGGATCGCAGAACATCATTTATCTGCTCACCGTTTCCAGTGATCCGAATCCGGAACGCCGGCGCGGAGCGTTTGGCGAAGCGCTGAACTTGTACGCGGAATCCGCCGTACAGGTGTATGACAGTGAAGGTCCGGGAGCGTTTAACGAATACGCCGACCGTTCGCGCAAAGTAGCCGGATCAGAGATTGACTTGTTTGACGCTCAGGGCCATCCGTTGACGGCGCCTAATTCCGACGAGGCCGCAAGCGTGGCCTCGGAAATTCACGCCACCCACGAACATGTTTCTCACATGACATCGTTAGGGCGGCTTACATGGGGCCGCGAAGTGGTAACACCCAGCGGCAACACGCTCATCTTTGTTACGCGCTTGCGCCAGCCGTACCAGCCGCGCGGTATTCCTCCGCTGGGAATTGCGGTGGCGATTCTGGCAGCGGGCGGAGTTGCGTACCTGCTGGCGTTTTATTTGACGTCGCCACTCAAAAAAGTAAGCGCCACGGTGCGCGCCTTCGCGGAAGGCAATCTTGAAGCACGCGTTTCCCCATCGTTGGGTAATCGTCGCGACGAGCTGGCAGACCTGGGCCGCGAATTTGATCACATGGCGGAACGCATCGAAGGCCTTATCTCGTCCCAGAAGCGCTTGCTGGCGGATATCTCGCACGAACTGCGGTCTCCACTGGCGCGTTTGAATGTTGCTCTGGAACTGGCACGCAGGAACACGAACGGCAAAGCTGAAGCCGCGCTGGACCGAATCGAACAGGAAACCGAACGCGTCAATCAGCTGGTGGGCCAGTTGCTTTCCATCACGCGCCTGGAAAGCGGCGCGGAACAAGTGCCTCCGGAAAAAGTGGTGCTGCACGAACTGGTCGTGCAGGTTGTGGACGACGCCAACTTTGAAGCCAACGCGCGCGGCAAGCAAGTGAAAGCCGTCCATCTTGAGCCTTCAAGTTTGATGGGCTCCTATGAACTTCTACGCAGCGGCGTGGAGAACGTGGTCCGCAACGCCATCCGCTATACCGAGTCGAATACGGCGGTGGAAGTGGCGCTGCGCGTCCGCTTGGGAACCGCCGTGCTCACGGTGCGCGATCACGGACCGGGCGTTCCAGACGCCGATTTACAACACATTTTCGAACCGTTTTATCGCGTGAGCGAAGCCCGTGAACGCTCCAGCGGCGGCGTTGGCCTGGGACTTTCCATCGCCGAGCGTACGGTGAAACTCCACGGCGGGTCGCTGCGCGCGGAAAATCTTCCCGACGGATTGCTGGTGACCATTGAACTGCCGCTTGCCGGATCGCAACAAACTGCGCAGGCTCCGGCGAACGCGGAAAAGATGCCGGTGTAGCAAAGCGGTCTTTAAATCAAAAGCGGTCTTTAAAAATCAAAATCGCCGACGCGGAAGATTGCGGAAGTTTTTCCCGCTGAAAATTCCACACCCTGTGGAAGCGAACCGGACTTTTTTATCTGGCGAATCTCACAAAGTAAATCCTTGAATGGCCGTGAGGTCGGAACCACTGCAAGTACTAACTCCCGATCAATTCTCCGAATACCTGAAGTCCTGTTCGCTCCCAGCAGGGTGAGAGAGAAAAGAATGAATTACCTATAAGACGCGCACTCCGCGCCGAAGATAGCAATCTGCCAGCAAAAAGATTTGTAAATAAAGATTAGTTTCAGGGAACCAAATTTTTACCTGCACGTATTGTTAACCAGAGACGAAAAAAGTCGTCTCAAGGTTGCAGAAAGACGAAGATTGCGGAAAGCAACTTCAGCGGAGGTAATTATGGATCCCAAATGGAACAACATCGTCGACAACATGGCGGTTCGCATCGTACTGATCATTGCAGGCTTTAGCGTGTGGCTGGCCGTGAGCTACGGATTACTGTCGGCATAGCGCCTACGCCTGCACGGTAACGCCTTCCGCGGCTTTTCCTGAACCATAACGCGCTTCCACGTAGTCGTTCAGGATGTCAATGAACTCGGCGACAATCCGGTCGCCCTTCAGCGTGGTCATCAGACGGCCATCGACAAACACCGGGGCCTTGGGCTCTTCAAACGTGCCGGGCAGCGAAATCCCAATGTTGGCATGTTTGGATTCGCCGGGGCCATTCACCACGCATCCCATTACCGCCAGCTTCAGTTCCTCCACGCCGGGATATTTGCTTTTCCATATCGGCATGCTCTCGCGCAGGTAAGTCTGGATCTGTTCCGCCAATTCCTGGAAGAAAGTGCTGGTGGTGCGTCCGCAGCCAGGGCACGCCGTGACTTGCGGCGTGAAGCTGCGCATTCCCAGTGATTGCAAAATCTGTTGCGCGACCAAAACTTCTTCGGTGCGAGCGCCGCCTGGCGCCGGTGTAAGCGAAACGCGGATCGTATCGCCAATACCTTCTTGCAACAACACGGCCAGTCCGGCAGTGCTCCCGACGATCCCACGCGCTCCCATGCCGGCTTCCGTCAGTCCAAGATGCAGAGGATAATCACAGCGCCCCGCCAGATTGCGATACACGTCAATCAGGTCCTGCACGCCGCTTACTTTCGCGCTCAGCAGAATGTAGTCATGCGGCAAGCCGGTCTCTTCGGCAATTTCGGCGGAGCGCAACGCGCTCACCACCATGGCCTCCATGGTCACATCGCGCGCGTCTTTCGGCTCGGACGATTTCGAATTCTCGTCCATCATTTTCGTCAGCAGTTGCTGGTCCAGCGATCCCCAGTTCACGCCGATGCGCACGGGCTTGTTGTTCTTGATGGCCACTTCCACCATCGAGCGGAAATTGTTGTCGTCCTTGCGGCCCACGCTCACGTTGCCGGGGTTGATGCGGTACTTGGCCAGCGCCTGCGCGCAGTCAGGATACTTGGTCAGCAACAGGTGGCCGTTGTAATGGAAGTCGCCAATGATCGGGACGTAAATATTCTGTTTGGCGAGCCCCTCAACAATCGCCGGCAGAGCTTTGGCCGCGGCGTCATTGTTCACCGTCACGCGGACCAGTTCCGATCCCGCGCGCGCCAGCTGCGCCACTTGAAGGATGGTGCCGGGGACGTCCGCCGTATCGGTGTTGGTCATGGACTGGACGACCACAGGAACGTCGCCGCCCACGCGGACGTTACCGATCTTTGCCACGATGCTTTTTCTGCGCTGTATCTGTGCCATTGGAATCTTTATTTTACCTGATTTTCTGGTCGCTTCGCTCCGGACAGAATCAGTGTCGCTACGCTCCAACCCGCCGCAGTACTTTTCTTTTCAACCCTCACCGCTTCTGCACTTGTCGCGACGGCCTCGGCGCACAAGCCGGCCTCGGCCTTAACGTTCTGGCCCAAGACTCACCGGCCCGCGGCTCTGACGATGCGCGTGTGGCGCCGCGCCGGGGTGGTCTCGCCCTCGGCGGTGTTCTGTCCGGCTATCCGGATCAGTGTCATCAGCGTTGATCAGCGGTAAGGTTTTGCTTTTCCCGATCGCGGCGATCTCGGCGATTGGCCCGCTTTGCGGGCCTTACCCCTCCCTCTTCATCCCAAGGTCTAAAGGACTTAACACGTCCCATCCCAATCGATTTGGCCTGTGGGGCGCAGGCGCCCTCGCCTGCGTAGTTGGCATCTGCGTCTGCATTCGGTTTGTGTGGCCCAGGCATTGGGGAGCAGGCACTCTTGCCTGTGCTCCTTACTCTGAGACCTTGTCATCGTGAGCGTGGACCAAGGGAGCCTGGCGACCGCGGGCGAGTCGAACGATCTATGCATTTTTCTTCGTTGCCATGGGCACTGTACCTGACGGCTCTTTCCGCTCACCGCGATGATCGTCCCCGCGAGGCTTGTGTGGCACAGGCACCGGGGTCCCCGTCAGGTGCTTCGCCTGATGGGGTGGAGACACTCTTGCCTGTGCGTTTTTTCGGTCGAAATCAATTCCAGCGTCGCTCCCCGCCCCTTCTGCCCCTCCATCGCCTTGTACTTCCCCATCCGCGCTCGTCTGCGGAAATCTGCGGCAAGAACTTTCTTCAGCTTCTCCGCGTCTCCGCGCCTCCGCGGTGCGCTCTGGGTCTTGCCTGACTGCTGACTGCTGAGTGCTGACCGCTTCTTCCGGCATCTCCGTCACCAAAAACTCGTCGTCTTCTTCACCGAACGTCGTGTTCTTCACATTGCACGCGGCAATTTGCAGCGAGTAAAACAACAGCCCGGCTTTCTTCACGCTGATCTCGTCGTCAAGCAGAGCCCGCTGTACCAGCATCAACGCCATCTGTATGCTGTTGCCGTCTTCCAGCGGAGGCAGTTCCAGCTTCCGTGCTCGTGCCGCCAGCATCCGTTCATGCGCATAGCAGTAGTTGTACCCATTCATCCGCGGAGACCCGCACACCGTACCGTCTTCCCGCACTTTTTGGCACCGCGGAGCATCGTCCGCCTGGTCCAGGTTCTGGCGCAATTTTTCAAACAGCTCATGCTCCACGGCCTCCGCATCGCCCACCTGCCGCACCAACTGCGGACGGCCCTGGATAAACTCCTGTGCTCGACGAAATGCCTCGCCTGCCTCCCGCACCAGTCGCGACGCCTCTTCCTGTTCGCTCCTTTGCTGTTCCTGTTCGCGCTTCCTTAGCTCTTCGTACTCTTCCCGCGTGTATTTCTGTCCATCAACCGTTACGTAGTGCACGTGTCACTTCTCTTTTCTCCGCCCGGAAAAAAGTTGAGCCTCTACTTATCCTGCCCCCAAATTCTTGATCCGCGATCATCCGCGTAAATCCGCGGTAGAAGGTTTTTTCTGCCCCCCTCCCGTACCCGTGTGGCACCGCCGCCCTCGGCGGTGGTTGTTCCCCAGTTTTGCAATCCTTCGGTGTTCCTCTGCGTCCTCTGTGGTAAGACGCCCCAAAAACACAAATGCGCAACCTCGGCCACCGCCCGGTTGCGCTCTTCGTGAAACCTGAATTGTCTTGGGCCGCAGTCCTCAACCCAACATCCTTATTATAGGCGAAAATGCAGCGAAATGCAAGGGCTTTGTGGGACATGTACCCCACAGGCCGCATCTCCCGCGCGCCCCAAACTGCACTTCAAAACGTCGGCCATTGACAAAAATCTCGTCGTAGAGACGTGGCACTGCCACGTCTCCTAACATTCCGAACTCCAACAACGTCGGCTTTGACAAGAGACTTCACCGTAGAGACGTGGCACTGCCACGTCTCGCTTCTGTTTTTCCGGATGAGATGAACCATCGCTCTTGCCAGCATGCTTTTGGCTTGAACGCTCCAGCGCCGTAGGCGCGACACAGCCTAGCCCACACTGAGGCGAGCGCACGCGAAGCCGTAAGTGTGGGTAAGCGAAAGAGGAGTCGAGCCCCAGCGGGGCGACACAAGCCCTGCTTTGGAAAAAGGTCATGAAGATGGCCCATAAAGATTTGGACTTGAGATAAGTTCGCCACGTCCGAGTTCCGGAAAGGCCTGTCCATTGGCTAGGTACATTTCTAAACCGTGCCCATAGTAGCTAAAGCGCCTCTGAGCAAATGTGGACTCAAAGAGGTCTCTGTATCGATCCTCGATTCCTGGAGGGGATATCCCACGCCGCGACGCCAATAGGTCTTCGAAGGCACATCTAGGTTCGCCAGTCAGGATAGAGTTTCCTGCATTCGCGCCGGATTCATCTTTATTAACAACTATCAACTTGTAAAGCTGATGGTTGTCCGCGAGGCCAAGAGTGATCAAATATTTGAAAAAAGCGTCTGCTTCCGGCATCGAATACCCAATAATGCATATACGCGTAGCCGTATTCAAAGCATCAGCGGCACTTTCCCAAACAGTACGCATTAAAGCTTGGTGTTCGGTTTTGTCCCATGAAGGGGGCACGAGGAGAAGCTGAAAGGGACCCTTCCCGCATTTCGCGCAAACCTGTCGCTTGTAGTCCAACTCGAGGCTTGTTGCTTTTGGGCGGGTCACAACCACGTGCTTACAGTTCTGGCAAACTGCCCAGTTTGTGGAGCCATGCAGTTTCAGCACCGACATCTTGGGTGCCGAAGTTTCTTGCTCAACCTCTGGGTTTTTCAAATGATAGTCCGGCGCTATCCCGAGCCTCCATAATGCATCGTCAAGGACGAGGTCATAGTTAAATGTAATGACCACGCTATCGCGCCAGGTTCGCCGCACTTGAGAGTCATAACACCCTGCAATTAGACCAGCAAAAAAATCGTACATATCTGCAAAGTAACGATTATTGGTTGAGTCTTTTTCTATATTGCTTGGGAAGCTTGAGTCATCGCCAGCCTTAGAGTTCAACGTCCAGGCAATACGACATCGGTGCGGTTTCCGATTCAACGCCAACTGAAGCGTCTTGGCGATCAGATAGACAGTTGCATCCCGAGTGTCCGAATCAGCATCCTTCAACCTGTGGCGCATTTCAACCAATCCAAACAAATGTTCTATGTTGTCTAGATCGATCTTCCTCATTTTTTCGCGGGCTCTTGACATCTCTTGCTTAAAAAAGAAAACCTCGCGAAAATAATTCCGCTCCTCGCTATTCAATCCAGACATGGGGTCGTCGTAAAGTTCTCGGGCAATATCCAGAAAATTGTTTACAAGCGGCGCTCCCGCGGAGACAGAAAAACCGGCTCCGAGAATGAAAACATTCCGATTCTTAATCTCATCTGTCATAGGTTTAACCGAGCATAGAAGCTCTATAGGATACCCGCAATTCGTTTTGCAGCTAGTACTGCTCCTTCCAGGACTATGCGGCGGATCTCAGCTATAGTAATCTCTGCAATAACAGCATCTTCACCAGGACCGGTAAGCAATGGAATATCCCTTGCGGTTGTCGGCAGGCTGAAAGCGTAATAAAGGCCCCTATGTACGACATCGCAACGAATTGAGTATAGAAAATCCACGGCTCCTTCAAGCGGCAAGAAAGCTCCTCCCACTCTTTGAAACGCTTTCTCCAGGCGCTCCTTTTGAGATGACTCACATATCTCAGAGAAGAATTTCTTAACATGCTTCTTCGACTCACCCTCCCCTTCATACCCCGAGACAATTTTGGCGACGAGCTCTGCTGCAGTCAGGTAAAAAAGCACTTGAAAGGCTGGCCTAGCGGCAGCTACGTTGTCGATTTGATCAGCAAGCCAAACCATTCTTACCGTTTGGTGCAATATGATCTTCGCATCATTATTGTCAGAGGCTTTTACAGCTTGGTAGAACTGGACGCTGGCCTCGAGCGATCCGCCGAACGCGTCAACATAGAAAGAACCAAAGTCTATGTCGGCGATATGAACTCGATCTTCTTGCGGCATATTAGTCAGCATAAACGGACTCGCCTTTGCTCAGCAATCAAACAGTTCTTTCCTTTTGCAGTAAGGGCCAGTCTTTCGTCGCGCGCCGCTTCGCTGCGCACGGGCCTACGGCGTTAGGAATTGGTTTCATTTAGATGATACTGGCACGACTACGCAGCCCTCGCCGCTTACTGCGGGCTAAGTGCTCAAGTCGTGCCCTGACACTTGTCGTACTAGGCCCATCCCTTTACCGTTTCTCAAACACCACGATCCACCCCACGATGATTCCCAGAATCACCACCAGGCTGATCCACGGACGCCGGTCAATCCATTTGGCGAACGCGGTTTCCGATTGCATGGCCAGTCCAAACAGCGCGCCGCAGGAGACAAGAATGCCCAACGACCATATGGGCATACCCGAACGAGTATGAAACTGCGAAGTAATGGGATGGATCACCCAATTTGGAATGAGCAAGAAGCAGAGGACGGCCCAGACCATCCCGCCAATGAGCAGACGCATATTCTGCCAGCGGCTGAGACGGGCATTGCGGAGCGGAGGCGTATTGCCCGGCGGATTTTGCGGTGCGTTTTCCCGAGCGTTTTCTGGAGCAGCCATGAGGCAGATTCTATCAATCTTGGCGGTGTGGGGCCTCTTGATCCTTCTCGCCAAATGGCCATCAATTCTTCACAACACTTTACTCGCGAAAGCACATCCCTACACGACTATTTAGCCAGCGCCGGTGTTTTGCTGTTGTAGTGCTTGCAACTTGCGCGAAAGCAACCGCAAGCTGTGTGACCAACTTTAGTTTGCAGCCAGATTTCGAAATTTGCAGTAAGCGCTACGGAGCCAAAAGCCATGACGATGTTTAGGTCTTCAACAATCCCAAAACGGTTCGCACGTTGCGCGCCGCGGACGCCAACCGCACGTATGGTTGCGACGGTCGCCGCCAACAGGTCTCAGGCCTCCCCGCGCTTTGCAGCCTTCGCCGCCATCACCAGCATGCTCATGCTCTCCGGATGCGCCGGGGTACAGGTCAAGCTGGGATGGAAAGTTGATCTCGCCAAAACTCCTGTGACGTCCATTGCCGTCGCCATGCCCAAGGCCACAGGTCTGGCGCCTGGAGAAAAGTCGCCGCTAGTGGTTACCGTTACAGGCCCAGACGGCAAGATCTTGGTCACCGAAGGAGCGGCCGACGGGAAAGTCATGTGGAAGGATCTTCAGATCGCAACAACTGTTGTTACCGCCAACCAGAAAGGCGTGGTTTCGCTCTCCACCGATCCCCAAATCAGTGATGGACAGCTTCCCCATGTCACCATCACGGTTCCCAGCCATCCTGATCTTCGTGCCGACCTCGATATTCCGGTGCAATATAACCGCAAGTTCCAGGCGCAGTTCAGCGGCGCCAGCGGTTTCAGTGGCTCGAGTGGCTCCGATGGCAGAAGTGGCTCCAGCGGTAGTTCCGGCTCCACCGATCCAGATCATCCATCTGCGGGCGGCAATGGCGAAGACGGAGGTAATGGCGGAGATGGTGGCGATGGAGGCCGCGGTGGTGATGGCCCTCCGGTCGATGTCTTGGTTACTCTCAAATCCGGAAGCCATCCGTTGCTTCAGGTAAAGGTTACCGCCGAAGGCCGTACGCAGTTGTTCCTTGTGGATCCCGATGGCGGCTCGATGACCGTTACGTCAAGCGGCGGCTCGGGCGGCTCTGGTGGAAGAGGCGGCAGGGGCGGCTCCGGTGGCTCTGGAGGGAGTGGATCGCCTTCGGGCACGAGCGGCAGCAGCGGTCGCGATGGACGCAACGGCTCAGATGGGTCTTCAGGAAACGGCGGTCAGATTACTCTGGTGTCCGATCCCCAGGTCCGGCCGTATCTTCCGGCCATTAAGCTCTACAGTCCCACCGGACCTCGTCCCGTATATCGGGAAATGCGGTTGGCTGCGGTATGGTGACCCTGATTTTTTTCGCCGTCAGGCTAGCGATGCGCCCGGTTAGCGTTGCGACACGTTCGGCAAAAACTGCAAGTCGCTGTCGTGCCCTTCAGGAAACGTATAGCCGAGCAGGCGTGCCATCATCACCAACTGTCCTTTATGGTGGAATTCATGCGTGATCGGGTGAAGAACGAGCCAGCGGGCATCAAGATTTTCCGTTACGCCGGCGTCGTTCGTGTGCCGGACGGATTGCGGCAGGGCAGTGGACGAAAGCGCTTCGTACACCATGGCGTCCACATCGGCAAAGCCGGCTTCAATCTGGGGAAGACTTTCCGCGCCGAAGGCAGTCCAAGGGCGCCCGAGCAATACGCTTCCGGTCCACCAGCGGTAGGTGTTGATCACGTGCCGTTGTTGTTGCAACAAGCTCTTGCCGCTGGAATCAGGGCGTTCGTATACGTCCGCTGGCACGGTCCGTAGGAAAGCGAACAATGCTTTACGCGTGTGGACTACCCAACTGTAGAATTCTTTTAGATCCAGTTGCATTGGTTCAGTGTAGCAGCGGTTGCGGAGCAACGAAGGGCGCGACGTTAGGCTTACAGTTTGCGGGGAGGAGCTGGAACAACCGCATTGGAACGCAAGCACTGCCGTGTTCCGTCGCACAGCCATTTTGAGTAAAATTGCTTTTGAGGGAAGTGTTGCCCCAACCCCTCAATTCGCCACCGTCAATCTTTGGAGCTTGTATGAGTTATCCCGTGAAGGTTTGTGCCGTCTGTTCAGAAGAGTTTGAGTTGAAGCCGGGTAAGCCGGGGTTTGCCAACCAGTGTCCGGATTGCAGCACGCCTGAAGCCGATCAAAGTGGCGCCGACGCCCTCAAGACTGACCGCGAAGGGAACGCTGCCCGCAAAGAGGCCATGCGCAACCTGCTTTACCGTAAAGACAGCTAGCGCTCTGTCACGCTGGTTGCATGTGCGCATCGCCGGCAAAACTTGCGGACAAAGAAATTGCAGAACAAGAGGTAGCGGACGTGTCGAGAGCAGTCTTGAAAATCATCTTGCCTCTTGCGTTGCTGCTTCTTCCCCTTGCAGCGTTGCCAGGCAGATCGGCCCCAAGCAACGCCCCGGGAGGCAACGACATGATCAGCGAAATTGAGCAAGACAAGCCCGCGTGCACTAAGATCGCCTCCCCGGACGCCGCCGTTCTTTCTCTCTTCTCCGTTGCCGGCGGGCGCCGCTCTGAAGTCCACGTGGACTTGAAGTTCAAAAAGGTGGTCACGGTCACCACGGACTTTGACGAATCCAAGCCTTTTAAGCGCGCACGTGAACTGGATCTGGCCGCGGAAGACGCCGCCAAACTCCACGGCCTTCTCGCGCCTCTTTGCCTGCAAGAGTCGATGGCGCAGGCTGGTCCGCCTCCTGGAGGCAGTTGGTATTTTGAGGTGCGCTACCAACGCCAGACGGCGGGCCTCACAACGTCGCCGCGAATTCTCTCCCGCAAAGAAGGAGTCACCAAAGGAACCGCTTATTACGTGCTTAGTGACGTCCAGGGCAAGGCTCTGCTCGACTTTATCAACGCCGTCTCGCCGCCGATCAAGTAAAGGGCCATGGAAACACCGCGTTTCGGCCTCCCCGAGGACTAGAATCTTCTCAGCGCCCTCCGGTGTCTAATTGGGGTGAGTTTCTTGCAGGTTTATATGACGAAACGTCTTTTGATCGGCTTGCTCTTTACCGTAGTCACTGCGGCCGCCTCGGCGCAACAACCTGGGCTGCTTCCCCCGGAGTTCAATGGCTGGCAGCAGCAAAAACAGTCTCTCAAGTCCGGGACGGACGCCGCCAAGATCGATTCCACGGACGCCGCCGTGCTCAAGGAGTACGGGTTCGTTGACTTTTCCACTGCGAATTACGCTCGTGAAGACCGGGTGATCCAGATCAAGGCCATCCGCTTTGCTGACGCCACTGGCGGGTTCGGTGCCTTCAGTTATTACGTCCAGCCGCAGATGCGGACTGAAAAGATTGGTGACCGCGCTGCGTCCAACAACACCCGGGTATTGTTCTATCGCGGCAACGTGCTGGTTGACGCTCAATTAGACCGCACTACCGCCATGTCCGGCTCCGATCTCCGCGCCCTGGCGGACGCGCTCCCTGTGCCGCACGGCCGCCTGTCCGTATTGCCTACACTGCCTTCGCATCTGCCGAAAGCCAGCGTAACCAATTCTGACCGTTATGTTGTGGGGCCAATCGCGCTGGAGCGCCTGGGAAGCCCGGTTCCGGCCAGTCTTATCAACTTCGAGCTTTCGCCGGAAGTTGAGTTCGCCAAATATCGCGTCACCATGGGCCGCGAAGTCAACTTCACCCTCATCGAATATCCCACGTTCAAAATGGCCGCGGAGCGCATTAAAGCCATGGAGTCCGCGTCTCTCCCCGGCGGACCGTTCTATTTCCGTCGTACCGGACCGCTGCTGGCCGTGGTCAACGGACCTGTCGATTCGGGGGAAGCCCATCTGTTGCTGGATTCCGTCTTCTACGATGCCAACGTCACCTTGAACCAGGCCACCAAGTACAATCCGCGCGACAACATCGGCAACGTGATCGTTACCATCTTTGCTTTGATCGGCATGATTCTGGCTGTTGGATTGATCCTGGGAGTGGCTTTTGGCGGAATCCGCGTCTGGGCCAAGAAGCGTTTCCCCGACCGGTTTTTTGACCGTCCTGAGGACGTGGAGATCATTCAGCTCAATCTCAAGTAGACCGTAAACGGCTGAAAGCAATGGCTGAAAAGTCGCCCTAAGTACCAAAGTGACATTTTTTGGCACTTTGGCGAAGTCTGTTTATAAATTGGTTAAAATGTTGAAAACAAAGGCATTTAAGCCCTAAAAATTCCTTGACACGCCATTCCACCCCCCATAAGATTTTTGACAGAAAGTTCTGATGGTTTTTTGCAACCTCCGTTGGAACTATTCTCCCTTGAAAAGGAAAGGCCGTCCCGTTGCCGGGCGGCCTTTTCCGTTTCAGATGTCGCTACGCTCCACCCCGCCGTTGATTGTCGCTTGGCTTTGGCCCGCGTGCTCTGTCAACCACGGCCTCAGCGCGTGATCGGCTTCGGCCTTTGCGTTTCGTATTTCGATCCACGCAAACGGAAGTTACGAAGCTACATTCGCCCGTCCATGGTTCAGCGCCGTAGGCGCGACGTGAGTTAGCCCAGCGCGGAAGCGCTGGGTAGGCGAGCGTAACGATTCGAGCCCCGGAGGGGCGGCACCAACCCTCACCCCGCCATCTTCGCCGCTGACGGACTCTTCCTGACCGCCTCGTCCATCTCATACGCCTTTTTCACCCAGCGCTTCACTTCGTCGTCGATCTCGTCCACGGACGCGATCTCAATCCGGTGCGTAATCCGGTCTTTTTTCGCGAACCCGCCGGTATCGATCAACCTTGCCGGCGTCTTGGTGTCTTTCAGGGCCAGCCCCAGATCGATGCGCGTTTTTGTCGCCGGTTTGATCTGCGCAAACACGTGGTTGCGATAAAACGGCACCATCGTTTGGCACGGACAGACCTTTACATCGCCTCCCATGCTCCGGCCCAGCTTCAGCAGCGCGTCGTAAACCGGACGCAACCCGGCTTTGGATTTCGAATACATACGTTCCACGTAATCATCCGCGCGGCGCAGATACAGGTCAGGATCGCCGTCTTCGCCTTTGCCCAGAGAGCATTCCGTGATCCACCAGGCGTAATTGGTTCCCAGTTCGTATTTGTTCTTAAGCCACTCGCGGCGTTTCTTTTCGTCCACCGGAGCGTCTTTCTTCACCAGCTTGATCCATTCGTCCAGGGACCGTCCTGTCTTCTCCTTCAGGCTCGTGATCACGTTGTGCACCATGGCTACGCCCGGATGGACGTCATAGGCGGATGAGATTTTGGTTTTTGCTGGCATGCACTTCTCCGTAAGGAATTTTACTCTTGGCTCCTGTGTTCTCATGAATGCAATGAAAAATTCTTACGAGCTGGACTTTCTAGACGTTGTTTGAGCAAATCAGACTTGCTGACGCTAATTTCCATTTCCGGCAGTTACGAATGACGCTTCGTTTGCAGACAACCCAGCGCCGCAGGCGCGAAATAACCTTGGTTCACACTACACATTTTTGAAAGGATCTCTACGGAAGCCACCCATCAGCTTCCCTCACCACGATCCCAGCGCCGTAGGCGCGATATGAGTTAGCCCAGCGCGGAAGCGCTGGGAAAAGTTGTAACGGAGAATTTGAGCCCGTAGGGGCGACACTTGCTAAGCTAATGTTTACCAAATGACCGCGCGTTTCCAATTTTCCGGCCTGCCTGAAATTCTGGCCAAGGCCAATGAAGAAAAGTCTGGCGACCAGCTTGCCGGCATCGCCGCGCGTTCTGAACAGGAACGTGTCGCTGCCAAACGCGCTCTTGCCGATACCACGCTCGAACACATCGTCAACAATCCTGTGATCGATCCTGCCATCGACGACGTAAGCCGCCTCATCCTCGATACCCACGACCACGCCGCCTTTGCCGCCATCAAAAACATGTCGGTCGGCGAATTCCGCGAATTCATCCTGACTGACACCACCACTGAATCCGACCTCCGCCGTCTTCACTGGGCCATCACGCCGGAGATCGCCGCTGCCGTGGCTAAGCTCATGAGCAACAAGGACCTTGTTCTGGCCGCCAGCAAGATGCGTGTCGTCACCCGCTGCCGTAACACCATGGGTGAGCGCGGCGTCCTCGGCATCCGTCTTCAGCCCAACCACCCGGCGGACGACATCGCCGGCATTCTACTCTCCGCTTTTGACGGATTGCTCTACGGCTGTGGTGACGCCGTCATCGGCGTCAATCCCGCCACTGATTCCGTGGAAACCGTCTCCGCCATTCTGCACGCGCTGCAGCGCCTGATTGACGGTTACAAGATTCCCACGCAAGCTTGCTGCCTGGCGCACATCTCCACGCAACTCGCAGCCATGGATCGCGGCGCTCCCGTCGACTTGCTCTTCCAATCCGTGGCTGGCACGCAAAAAGCCAACAAGAGCTTTGGGATCACCCTGGAACTGCTTCGCGAAGGCCGCGAACGCGTGCTCAAACATCACCAGCAAAGGTTTGCAATTGAACAAAGAAGTGAAATTTCAAATGTGAAATTTCAAATTGAAAATACGGCAGCTACCCATGGCCTTCCTCCGCGTTCCTCTGTGTCCTCTGTGGTAAATGGTTCTCACAACGTCATGTACTTTGAAACCGGCCAGGGCAGCGCTCTCTCGGCGGACGCGCATCACGGCATCGACCAGCTCACTCTTGAAGCTCGTGCTTACGGCGTGGCTCGCGTCTTCGAGCCTTTTCTCGTCAACACCGTGGTCGGCTTCATAGGTCCTGAATATCTTTACGACGAGCGCCAGATCATCCGCGCCGGACTCGAAGACCACTTTATGGGCAAGCTTCTCGGTCTGCCCATGGGTTGCGACGTTTGTTATACCAACCACGCCGCCGCTGACCAGAACTCCGCGGACAACTTGCTTATGCTCCTCGCCGCCGCCGGATGCAATTACTTTATGGGCGTTCCTGCGGCGGACGACGTGATGCTCAACTACCAGTCCACTAGTTTTCACGACGCCCTGGCCGCGCGCCGTCTTTTCAACTTAAAGCCCGCGCCGGAGTTCCTCCGCTGGCTGCAAGAAATGGAAATCTTCCACGGCAATGAACCAGCCCAACTCGACGGCGCCGCTCGCAAGCACCTCCTGGCGGGATTGGCCGAAGCAATGGACACCAATCTGGATTGATTCCCGCATTCAAAACAAATTATTCTGTACTCGCGAAGAATGCTTGGCAAAAAACACAGCTTCTAACCCTGTCATCTTGAGCAAGCCTGAGTTCCGGCTCGCCGGAATGAAGGCGAGTCGAAAGATCCCGGGAATGTTTCGGCACACGATGTCGCTACAGGGAGTTCTCACAATGTGCCAGCGCCGCAGGTACGTCATGCCGGTAGCCCATGATGGAAACGAGAAATGATTTCAATCTCCATCGCGGCGGCACGTCTTGGCTAATTGCTTAACACATGACCGACAAACTCGATCCCGCCAGCATCCTCACCCGCATCCGCGCCCGTACACCCGCGCGCGTTCTTGTCGACCGCGTCGGCGCCGCCTACCGAACCGCTACACAACTTGATCTTCGCCAGGACCACGCTGCCGCCCGTGACGCCGTCCGCACCGAGCTCGACGTGCCTAGCGATCTCGGAGCCGAGTTTGCTGCCCGCTGGAAGCTCTTTGAAGTTTCCACCTGTGCAGCCAGCAAAGACGAATACCTTCTTCGTCCCGACCTCGGCCGCACCTTCACCGGCGAAGCCCGCGAAAAAATCGCTGCCACCTGCCCTCCTCATGCCGATCTGCAAATCGCCATCGGGGACGGCCTTTCCGTTACCGCCGTCGCCACCCAAGTCCCGGCCTTGCTACCTTTGATCGCCGACCAAGCCAAATCCCGTGGCTGGACCCTCGGTCAGGCGTTCGCGATACGTTATTGCCGCGTGGGCATCATGAACGAAATTGGCGACATCCTTCAGCCTCAGGTCGTCGTGCTGCTTATCGGCGAACGCCCCGGCCTCGCGACGGCCGAAAGCCTTTCCGCCTACATGGCCTTCCGTCCTCGCCGTGGAGACAATGACGCTCGGGCTGGTTCATTGCCGTGGAAGATTTCCATTTCTTGCAGCCAGCGGAGGAACTCCGGCGCGGGCTTTAAG
>Ga0075024_100000225_pt1 | contig 18585 bp, 10 predicted proteins | sample Str013_2_FD_71389 | JGI IMG/M metagenome (GOLD analysis project Ga0075024, IMG submission 71389) | Freshwater sediment microbial communities in response to fracking from Pennsylvania, USA - Straight Creek_MetaG_SC_2013 | ecosystem: Environmental > Aquatic > Freshwater > Creek > Sediment... | reverse complement strand
GGGCCACACGGGTCATGCGCGGCCGAGGCCTCGAATGCCAACGGCGCTGAAGTCTACCAAATGAACGAGTTGGAAGACTAAGCAGAGATTCGCTCCTTGACCAACGAATCGACAACACGCTCGCGGTTCAAGGCCTGCACGGCCGCGTGGATGCCGCGGTCCAGCGCCTCGACGTCCTTGAAGGTCTGGTGGGCCAGATGATGCGCCTTGAGATCGCCCCACACAATCTCGATGTCGTTGAGCTCGGGCGCGTACTTGGGCAGCCACTCGGCGGTGAGCCAATGCTTGCGCGCTTCCAGCGCCGCCCGGCTCGCCTTGCTGGTGTGGATCGGGCCGTTGTCGAGGGGCAGCACGACAGGCTTGACCGGCCGCCCCGGCTTGGGGCCGTAGATCCGATCGAGTTGCTCGAGATGGGCGATGAAATCGGCCGAGCGCTTGGTCGGGCTGGTGTGCACGATCAGGCGGCGCGATGCATAATCGAGCGAGCCGATCATCGCCACCTTCTTGGCCTGGCCCGGCGCCGGTACGCGCAGGTCCGCGCCGCGCTTGGCCCAGGCGCGCGCCAGATAGGGATGCGTCAGCGCCTCGCTCTCGTCCTCGAACAGGAGCACGATGTCGCCGGCCGCGGCCTGCGCCTTGAGCAATTGCAGGCGCAGGCCGACGCGCTCGATCTCCGCGGCGTTCTGGCGCCCCTTCAACGTGTGCCGGGGCCGTCGGAACCGGAAGTTTTTTTTCGCAGCGCCTTGGACATCGTCGAGCGGCTGACCGTGACGCGCTCGACCCGCTTCACCTCCTCGATGAGGCGCGGGATCGTCCAGTTCGGCCGGTTGGCGACGGGTGCGTCGAGGAGCGGCGTGACGACGCGCTCGACCGCTTCGCTCTTGAATGGCGGCGCTCCCGGCGCCCGGCTCGCCTTCAACGCGTCGACACCGCCGCGCATGAAGTCGCCGCGCCAGAAGCGCACCATGTCTTCACGCACGCCGAACACCTCGGCGATATCGCCGCTGGTCCAGCCTGTGACCGTCAGCAGGATGGCGCGCGCCCGGTCGGCCTCGCGGCGATCGCCCGACTGCGCCAACAACTGCAACGCCAAGCCTTGCGCCTCGCTCACCCGAACAGGAGATTTGCCCGCCATGGTCCGTCCCCGCGAATCGATGGCAGGGATAGACTCACATTCGAGATTCGTTGGTCAATCACATAGAGTCTGCTTAGCCCCCAGTCACTTCGCCACCTCCTCGAGCATCAACCTCGATAGCGCCGCTGGCGCGGTCAACCCGCGAACCGCTGCCGGCGAGCTGCGTTCACACCGGGGCAGTGCACACGCGCACGTTGCCCAACGGCACTGCGGCGCGATCAGCTTCGCTTGCCTGCTGGCACATCTGGTGACGATCGCGCGCAAAAAGTTGCGGCCGAACGCGGGCGCACGGTGAGGCCACCTTCACCCTCACACCCTCACCACACCACACACCCCGGCACCATGCAGCAGCAGGCCCTCGATCTGAACGCCACCATCACCGTGCAGACGGTAGCCGTCCCCCCGCCCGCTTCAATCTCATCCGATTGAAGCGCCTGTGCAATCGTCAACGGCCTTCGGGGAACTTCGAACCAGAATTGACAAGTCGTTTGGCAATTGATGTCGCAAAGCGACATGTGGCTCTCAAAATAGACGCAGTAAACGGGTGGCTTCCTCGGATTTTTTCCAAGTATCCAATGCGCTGTTCCCACCAACCCATTTGGTGAATGTTAAGAGATGGCGCAAGAAACAATTCCCTTAAGAATTCTACTCTAAGTAGGCTCTTGGCTATGCTGGGCGTCTGCTCGGTGCCACCGAACCATTCGTCGGCTATTCCGTCCAATAGGCCAAGTTCAAACCGCTTTTCGTAAAGCTGCTTGAGAAGTCTGTCAATATGTTTTTTGTCCTGGCGGATCATATTCTGACCCCACCCTGTAATGCCCGCAGTGCGAACATTTTCGGTTGGCAGTTTGTTGACGATCCGTCCCACTCCAAGTATCCAGTCTTCAATCGGCGGGCCAGGATCAAATTGAAGTGCGCGATTGTCGTCGGCGACCATATCGAAAATTGCGGTATTCTGTATGAGTTCAAGCCGGCGTATAAGATTTCGTCGATGTTCATTCATTTGTGAAGGGTGTAACAGAAAATATTGCAACATAGTGCGTCCCAGACGATACTGACGGCGGTAGATATCGGCATCTGTCATGGGGTGCAAATGCTTGACGACCGGGGTTGGTAGATAAAGTAGGCGCATTCCGCGCAGGCTCAACCGCAATCCCAACTCCACGTCCTCGTGGGCGTAGCCGACGAACTGCTCGCTGAAAATCTCTTCCTGCTCAATCAGTAACGAACGCTTCAGTGAAACGTTTGAGGTATAGAAATATCCAAACGGCACATATGTGTTTGGAACAAGCCGCTGGAAGCCGAATTGTTGGCATCCTTCTCCTGTTATGTATTCCATCATTGGGGTAATGTTGGCATCAGGATGCCAATCGATGTATCCAAGCACGGCAATTTTGTCGTCTGGATGCCGTGCGTGCGCCTTCGCATGCTCTGCAAGAAAATTGGGCTCTGGGATTGTGTCGTCGCCGGTAAAAACGACCATTTCACCTTGTGTTACGGGTACCGCGACATTGCGCGCGATCCCCGCTCCTCGATTGACCAGATTCGAGATCAGGTGAACGTCAATGGCACCCCGGTAGTTGTTCACGACAGAACCGACGTCATTGTGCGAAGCATCGTCAGAAATGATCAGTTCCCATTCCGAATTGGGTAGCGTCTGGCGCTTGTAGGCATCAAGGCATCGTGCCAATTCATTCGGTCGATTAAAGGTCGGCATAATCACCGACAGCTTTTTTGCTGGGTTAGCTTTACAACTTCGCGACGAGACCACCGCATCGCGCTCGGCCTCGAAGGCTTCGAGAGCGGTAGCTAGGCGCTCGGCCGACTTGGTCCACGAGAATTCCTGGAGACAAAACTCGCGCGCCCTGAGGCCTCGCTCGCGCGCATCACAAGGATGCTTGGCAATATTGATCATTTGTTGCGCTAGATCATCTGCGTCCACCTCAACCCACTTTGCGAAGGAAGGAATGATGGTTTCGGAGCGGTCAAGGCATGATCCAACTGGCACCTCATTGTAACGCAGTGGATAGAATGAACCCTCCTTCAAATAGTCGGCTGGTCCGCCGTACGCCGGGGCCAATACTGGCAGACCAACTGCGCAGGCATCGAGTATCTTCATCCCAAAGCCTTCGCCACGGAACGGTGCGACAAATACGTCGGCTCCGCGATAGAGACGGATCAGCGCTTCCTTGGACACAAACTCATCCAGATGAATGATATTAGCGACTTTGGCGGTTTGTTGTGCCCATTGCTTGAGCGGACCAACTGCCCCCGCGCCATAGTCTTTGAGAACCAGAAGTACATCGCGACGCCCAGAAAACGCATTTCGAAACGCCCTTAGAAGAATATCGGTGCCATAGCGGTAGGGGTCATGACCATTTGTGATCGCCAGAAAGACGAAACCCTGCTGACGATATCGATCATCCGCAGTTTCGACATTCAAAATCTCGGGCGCGTATCCGAGCGGAACAATGCGGCAGCGATTCGGCGCCACACCGATCTCAGTTAATGCGTCAAACGCATATTGACTAACTGCGAGCTTTCGATGCGGATTGGTAAGCGTGTGCCGCATCCATAAATCTAAACTCTTCGCATTTTGCGATCCGTAGCGATAGTTCGGAGTGAAAATCTCTGTATTGACCCGACCAGACAATTCCTGATCGAGGTAGCCTGGCCAATAATGGCAAAACTTTACGTGTGCACGTGAGCTCGGGTCACGCTCCATCATCCGCGCTAACTGCATGCGATCTTCAGGCTCGATACTCTGATGAATAGCCGATTTCGCAACGGATACCACAATGCCACGCTCCTGACATGCTAACGCAAGTCGGGCGCCAACCCACGAAAATGCATTGCCTCGCTCCATCGGTACAGCAAAATGGATTTCCGCTGTCGGGTCGGAATGGCTCGAACGGTACCCACCGCCCCGCGACATTTCGGTATTGGGGGTTTGATTATCCCGAATCAAATACTCCTGGAGATCATGGTGGATTTTTTGCTGCCATTTTCGCCTAAACAGTTGCATGTTCTCGGTTTCTCTGTCGAAACGGTTGGGCGATGACCCTCCATAATGATAAATAACGCTATCAGCCACATAGAATATCTTGCGAGCTCGTTCTTTGCAGCGCAGGCAAAAGTCAACATCCTCGTAGCCATTCACGAACGCTGTGTCCAGTCCGCCGAGAGAGAGAAAAAGGTCTCGTGGCACCAGCCAGCAGGCCGCCGTAACCAACTGAAATTCGCGACTAACCAAAGCTGGAGGAAAGTTGGCGTCCTTCCCTTTGTAAAGATGGATGGGTTGGCCCCTATCGTCAATGACCATGCCGGCATGATCGATCTTACCGGTTGCGGGTGTAAGTTGCAGATTTCCGACAATGCCAATTTCAGGATCGCTGATGGCAGCACGGATCAGCGGACCCAGCCATCCTTTCGTGACAATTGTGTCGTTGTTGAGCAGGCAAAGGAAGCGACCCTTCGCTTGCGCGGCTGCTGCGTTGTTGTTCTGGCTGAAAGTTCCGCGGGTCGCGTTGTGTATCGTTTGAACTCGGTTCCCGAGTGAATTAAGATAATCAGCGGTTTCGTCAGTTGAGCAATCATTCACAACAATGATTTCAGTAGTAATATCTGGATCATCATAGAGAAAAATGCTATCAAGACATGACCGCGTAAGTTCGACACGGTTATGGCAACAAACAAGAATCGAAACGGTCGGCGTCATCTCTCTCTCTCTCCGTTGCAATGGGTTCAATTACCAATCTAAACCCATCTTATGCGGCCGGCGTCAGAATTCGGGTTGGCAGGTATGGCACAAAGGGGATGTCTCCCTGACCTGCATTCAGGGAGTCGGCAACGGTGATCACGGCTCGGACGTCACTCTCAGGTGCCGAGGCCGGGGGTGCTCGGTTCGCCGCTTCCGCCAGCCTGCTCCGCTGCTGCCGCGCCCGTGCCCGCCGGGGCCGCCTGGCGCCGTCAGCAAAACAAGACCGATCAGCAATGGTCCATAGTATGGCCGTTTCAAAATGTCGAGAGGAAATGGCTTGCCGCAAATCAGTGTCGGAACGCCGAGCAACTCTACGATACCGACCCCTTAGTCAGGGCAGCGGTAACGACGTCGAGCGTGGTGTGATGGAACGTCGCTTGAAAGTTCGACGACGTGTCCGCAAACAGCACATCCTGACCGATTTGTGTCATGTGCGTCATCGCTGTTGCCGTATTGGCATAGCCGAAGTTGAACAGTTGCAAGTGGTCCCAGCCGTTGAGCCCGTAGACCTGATCATTCGCCGCGTCGGATGCATGCAGCTGAAGCGTGTCGCTCCCCAGACCAAATATGACCATATTGGTTCCCGAGCCTGGGTCGAATGTGTCGAACCACTGGGTCATGGCGGTTTGCATATAGCTGGCCAGCGCGACCTGGGTGTTGCTGATCAGCTCCGCGGACTCGGAAAAACCGTTGACCACGTCTTGCCGCGTCATGCCGCCGGCGAGCTTCCCGACCCACCCATTGAGGCCACCGGTTTCGGGCGCACGGTGCAGAACATTGTTGTACAGCAGCGTCACGAACTGGGTGTTGTCGAGGCTGCCGTACTTTGCCTGGAACTCGGGCGAATTCACGAAGCCGGCGGTGATATCGCCGAGCGAGCTGCCCGATTCGAGCCCGCCGACCCAGCCGGCAAGACCGCCGGAATCAGGTTCACGGTTCAGCGTCGCGAGATAGAGACGGTAGACTTGGCCGGCATAATTCGCATCGAGCGCGCCGTTCGCATACCCGGCGGCATCATTCGCCGTGTTGGCCTGATACTCGACCGATTCAGAAAAGCCGGTCACGACGCTTTCACGCGTCATGCCGCTGTTGAGCCCCCCGACCCATCCGTTCAAGCCGCCGGTATCGGGAGCCCGGTTCAGCACGTTGTTGTAGAGCAGCGTGACGAATTGCGTGTTATTAAGATTGCCATATTTCGCCTGGAATTCCGCGGAGTTGACGAAGCCGATGGCGATGCCCTGAACCGTGGCGCCGGCATCCAGCGCCGCGGTCCAGCCCTGCAGTCCACCGACGTCCGCCTCGCGACCGAGCGTCGCCTCATAGAGCCTGTAGACCGAGGCCTGATGCGCGGTCAGCCCGAGCGCATCGCCATACATACTGTCATTGCCGGGGCCGCCATTCAAAACGTCGGCTGCTGCGCCGCCGATCAAGATATCATCGTACGATGATCCTGCCACCGAATGAACACCGGTAACGGTATCTGTTCCACCGAAGCCGTTCGTAGCTAATCCGGTTGAAAGATTGACGTTCACACCGGCTGGGGCGATTGCATAACTGATGATGGTGCCGCTGCCACCCACAATCCAATTGTTGCCTGGGCCGCTGTAAAAGATGTCGGCGTTCGAGCTTCCGACGAAATTGCGGCCTCCATTGTTGTCAACTATCGTAATATTGAACGTGCCTGAACCGTAGTTGTTGTGAACGAAGGCGTCCGCTATTGAAAAACCAAACGAGTCTGAGGTGGCTACCGATCCGTCTTCGGCATAGGTCAAAAGATTTTGGTCAAGTTGGTCCTGGGTGAATTGATCGCTTAAATGCAGCGCTGTGCCATTGGCGCTCAATGCGCCATGGGTCGGCAAACTGCTAAGCGTGTAGATAAGGTAAGGGGGCGTGTCCGCGTATGGATTGCCGCTCCCCATCCCGGGATCCATAACGTGGATGCTCTTGCCCCCGATAAAAATCGACTGCCCAATGCCCACAAGCGCTCCGGTATTTCGATCAAGCGCGTTGGCGCCGATCTTGACCGGGATCACCAGATCGGGGATGCTGTTGCCAAATGCATCAGTAACGGAGAGCGTGATCTGATCACTTTGCGCCGTCCCCCCATTTTGTCGATACGTGAGGAGTCCTCGATCGATGTCGAGCTGCGTGAAAGTGGATGCGCTCAGACCAGAAAGTAGTAACGCGCCATGTAAGGGACCATTTTTCACCGTGAATGTGAAATTGTCAGTTGTTGCAGCGTCGGTCGCTTGCAGCCAGTGCACAGGGATGATGCTTTGACCACCGGACGTCACGAATGCCCCAGCGTTGATCCTCAGCACTAGCGGGTTCACAGGCTCGATGGGAATCGTAGCGGTCGTCAGGCCAATCGAGCCTCCAAATCCGTCCGAAACGGTAAACGAGAATCCGTCGGCAGCGCCGGATGTGAAGTCGTTTATGTATACAAACCAGCCATTGTTCAGGTCATTTTGCGTGAACTGTGTAACTGGTTGGCCGAAGAACGAAGGTCCGCCGAACCAAAGCGTCGGAAAGGAGGTGAACCACTCAAGTTTGCCGTGACTGGGACCCTGAACGATCGTGTATATGATCGAAGAGTCTTTCGATGTCTGCGTATAGAAGCTGGGGAAATTCGGATTTGGATCGGTAACGTGTAAATCTTGCACGGTAGACCGATTTCCAGTTACAAATATCTGGCCCCCTTCTGAGACTGTGGGAAAGAAATTTATGTCGATATATGGCTGGCTTGTTTGAGGCGGCGGCGGCAGGGGCTCAATTTTAAATAACGCGGTAGTAACAGGGGTTTGTCGGAAACTTGGGTCGGATACCACGTAAGCGAAAGTGTCGATCATTTCAGACAAAAGGCCGGCTTGTACGGCCGCCTGATACGCCACTTGGCCGGCATTGACGTCTGCCTGGGTAAAACTGTGCGCCAATTGGCCATGGTTGTAAAAGAACCCTTTCGTCGGGGCGCTCGTGATGTTGTAGGTGATCAGCGAAGGATCTGGGTACGCTGTATCGCTAGCGCTCAGATTGGAAGCTGAAAGGACGCCCTTCTGTCCGACGACAACTTGGAAGGGTTGGACATTCGAATTGATGACGGGACCGCTCGTATTCTGCGGCGGTGGCGGTGCCGTGGCCGACGTCTGAATGTTGACGGTCAGATCGACGACGTTGCTCGTCGTTCCATCCGAGTACGTCGCAAACATCTCAATTTTGTCGGACCCTGTCGCCGACCCGGTTGAAAAACCTACCTGGCCGATACTGGCGTACCCAACCGCGACATTTCCTGATGTTGTACTGCCGCCAGACGTCAGCAGGCCGGGTCCCGTGTGGGTATTGATGAAATTGACGAGAGAAACGGAGAGCCCGCTGGGTGCGGACGGCAAACTCAAGAATGGCTGGAGCTGAAACGTCGTATTGACGGGTTCATTGACGCTGGCATTCGCGACGATACCCGCGTCATTGTTGACGATCGTGAAAGTGTCGCTTGCAAGCGTTGTGGCGACCGGATCGGTTGAGTGTTGTTGAACAATAAGGCGGAATGTCTCGCTACCCGAAGCCAAGTGGAGATCGTTGATCGTGAGTTGGACCTGCGCAGTGGCCACGCCAGCGGCGAACGTGATTGGTTGATTGAGCAAACCCTTGTAGTAATAATCGCCGTTGGGGTTTTGCGGCGGATTTTGATCATGAACGGTGCTGACATAGACCGTAACTGCTTGGCTGGTGTTCGTGCGAGTGATCGTGAAAGCCGCGGCTCCCGCGTTCTCATTGATTTGAGGGGTGTTCGGCGTGATCGTATAGCTTGAAGCCGGCGGCAGATCGTTGTTGACAATGGTGAAAGTCGTACTCGCGAGCGAAGTGGTGAACGGATCGCTCGAATTCTGCTGAACGATGAGCCGGAACGCTTCCGCGCCCGAGGTGAGGCCGACGTCATTGACCGAGAGTTGAACTTGCGCGGTCGCGATGTTTGGGGCAAAGTTGATTTGTCTGTTGAGAATTCCGTTGTAATAGAAGTTGTTGTTCGGATTGTCGATACCCTGGTCGTGGACCGTGCTGACGAAGACGGTTGCGGCCTGGCTCGTATCCGTTCGGGTGATCGTGAAGGTGACGACGCCCGAATTTTCGTTGAACGATGCAGGGCTCGGGTTGATGGAATAGATGGAGACGTGAGAGCTTGCGCTTGTGGAAGGTTGGCCTTTTAGCGCGTTAGCAGAGTTCACAAGGCCGCCAAGTGTGAGCGGGGCGTAACGGGCAGTATCGGAATTTAGTGCGCTCCCTAGAGCAATCAGTGAAGTGGTGAATTTTACCTGATCGAATACCACACCCGCGATGTCGATAATAGACGACACGACGGACAATGCACCAAGAAGCTCGGTTTTTGCGGCGCTGAACAGTCCACCAACATCCGAGACTGAATCCGCAATACCCTTTGCTGCGTCCACTTCCGAACCAATAACCACATCCAATATCGATTTATTTTCCACGAGCGGAATACTTTCGGCATTTTGGCTCGCAGACTCACCAAGAAACAGACCTATTTGAGTAAGATCAATCGCTCTCTTTATGTCATCGTACAAGATTGGCGTATTGCGGTCTATCGACAAGGAATTTCGAATAGCGTCATATTTAGCGGTTGCGGCTTGCAGAATTTTTAGAGCGTCACGGACTAGGAGTGCTGTCACCGTGAGGTCTACTTCACTTGCGGGCACGCCGATTACCGCGCCGTACAAGGCATCTGCAGCGACAGGGAGTACGCCAACCCCATCTGTCAGCGCTCCTGCAACCACTAACCCAGGGACGGTTGTTGCGATACTGTTAAATGTATTGACGCCGATCATTTTTGCGTCGTTGGATAATTGGATTACCCAATCGGCCGCCGTCTTCTGGAAAAGCGGGGAGCTATAGAAGAGCGATAAATTGGAAACAGCTTGCTCGGCTCCAAACAAATGCGCCGCGGTCGCGGGGTCTACTGTTTTGAAGTTCCCATCGAGTGGCGATCTGATGCGAAACTGGGTCGGATCCGATGTCAGCGTCACGACGTAAGAGACGCCATTGTATGATATTGCAATTTCGCTGCTGGGTACTGGGTAGGTCACTTTGTACTCCCTCTAGCGGGCATCACTTCCGTGATGGGACGAAACCTGTCACTAGTAATTGGAGCCAGCACGCTGTCGTCGTGGGCTGCACCAAGGCGGGGCCTTTGGCGAGACCGCCCTCCTTAATCCCACTCCAAACAGTGTGTAAGCTCAATTTTCCACCCCCACCCCCAACCCGAACAACGGATTATGAGTTTAATTGGGTTGCGCCGCTCCTCGACTGTTTTCGCTGCCCCGAAGCCGCTATCGCCGTCAAGACGTGGGCCAAAGTATGGATGGGACGTTAAAGACTGTATGGCCGCTCCACACACCCACGAGCGTTTACATTTCACAACCAACTTACCGCTCATGCGCCGACTGCGCAATCATCTCCCTGAGCGGCGACAGGATGTAATCGATGGCCCGGCGCTCGCCGGTCTTGATCTCGACGGTCACGGCCATGCCCGGCGTTAGAAGCACCTCCTCGCTGTCAATCCGGATGCTGCGGCGCGCGAGCTTCAGGGTCGCCGGAAAGACCAGGGTTTGCGTGCGCGAGGTGGTGCTGGCTGCCGCCGTCTGCGGGCGAGCCATGGTTGCGGCATCGGTCATGCCGGCTCCGTCGCGATCGTCGACCGCATCGCGAGAGACTTTGATGACCTCGGCCTCGATGACGCCATAGCGGGTAAAGGGAAAGGCCTCGACCTTGACGACGGCGCGCTGTCCGGCCTTCACAAAGCCGATGTCCTTGTTGGCAACCATGGCCTCGATCTCGATCGGGCCATCCAGTGGCACGATGGTCATGAGCGACTGACCGGTTGTTACGACCTGGCCGACGGTGGTCACGCTGACCTGCTGCACGGTCCCGGCAATCGGGGCCTTGAGCACCGTCCGGTCGCTCTTCGACCTGGCCTTGATCAGCTCCTGCTCGAGCCGGTCGGCCTTGCGCTCGGCCTCGACCAGCTTCTGCATCTGCTCGGCGGTGAACTGCGTGACCGTCTGCTCGATTTTGCGTTCAAGTGAGACGATGGCGGCTTCCGTCTCCACGAGCTGACCTTGCTCGCCGACATCGGTGGTGATCTGGGTTTCCAGCTGCTGCAGCGCCTCGATGATGAGCGCGCGCGAGTCAGCCCCTCGTGCATCGATCTCCTCTCGCATGCCGACCCGCTCGCGGGAGAGCTTTATCAGCCGTGCGCGCGCATCGATGCTGGCCTTGAGCCGCTGCCTGGTCGCTTCCTTCTCCGCGATTTGTGCCCTGAGACTATCGAGATTTGATCGCAAAAGGGCGAGATCGGCGACCAACGACGTCTCTTCGCGTCGCCGCACGGCCGACCGGATCGGCGGGCCAAACTCGATGGTGAGGGGCCTGAAGGATCCGCCGTCCGCTGCCGCGACCGCCGTCTTGCGCCGCGCGGCCTCGGCGCTCGCCGACTCGAGATCACGTGCCTGGGCCTCGCTATCGGCGGCGGTCTCCGTGGGGTCGAGCTCGAGGAGTATGTCGCCCGATTCGACCCGGCTGCCATTCTCGACGCGGATGACCACGACCTTGCCGGGCTCCAACGGCTGCAGCACCTTGGAGCGGCCGCTCGGCTGGATCTTGCCCTGTGCCACCGCGTGAATATCGAGCCAGCCGAAATAGGACCAGGCGAGGCCGGACACGACCGTGATGGAGATCAGCGCCATCAGCGCCATGGCGATCGGCGACGGTGGGGCGACGAGGATCTCGAGCGCGGCGGGCAGGAACTCGGGATCGCGCGTAGCAAACGGTGAAGGCGCCGGTATAGCAGTGGATGGGCGCCGCACCAGAGCCTGTGAGATGGGCGGAGAGCCGACTGAGACCGCACCAGCCAGTGCTATGCCCGGTGCGACGGTCGTAGTCTGAGGCGCCATCTCACGGGTTGGCAGCCCTTGACGATCGAGGGTTACGTCCGAGGTTGCACGGCCCGTTGGCAGCGGGGCATGTGGGCGAGGTCGGCGGCGCCACCACAGCCAGCCTATGAGGCTCAAGGGGAAGGCGAGCGCGACGGCTGGCAGAGCTAGAGTGGCGCGAAGCACGCGAGCTGCGAGTGCAACTGGACCTCCTGTCTCGGAAGTGTCGAATACGTGCCAAGGCACGCCAATCTGTGCGAAGAGCTGGCCAATCGATTTGAGCACGACCACATGCGCAGCAAGGCTCGCAGCGACATCGGCCGCCAGCAGGAGCAGCGCCACGAACAGGAATAGGGCGCTCAAGAGACGCATGGGCCGTTCACTCCTCGGTGTCATCGAGCTGGATGCGCCAGAGTCGCGCATAAAGGCTCTTGGGATTGGCGATGAGTTCCTTGTGCGTGCCCTGCTCGACGATCTCGCCATTTTCGAGTCCATACAGCCGATCGCACTTGCGCAAGGCCGAGAGACGATGGGCGATGATGATCACCGAGCGACCTTGCGCAATCTGGCGCATGTTGGAGCGGATTACTCGCTCGCTTTCGTAGTCGAGCGCGCTCGTCGCCTCATCAAATATGAGGATGCGCGGTTGTGTGGCAAGTGCGCGAGCAATGGCGATACGCTGACGCTGGCCACCTGACAGGTTGGAGCCCCGCTCCTCGATCCGGGTATCATAGCCGAGCGGAAGCTTGGCGATGAACTCATCGGCTCCGGCCAATTTGGCGATCGCAATGACGTGCGCGCGATGCATACCCGGGTTGGCGAGCGCGATGTTGTCATGGATGCTGCGATTGAAGAGCGTGTTCTCCTGCAACACCACGCCCGCCTGGCGACGAAGCCAAGCGGTGTCGACTTGGCCAATGTCGATGCCATCGATCAGGATCTGCCCGCGCTCGGGACGATAAAAGCGCTGGATGAGTTTGGTCAGCGTCGACTTGCCGGAGCCCGAGGGCCCGTAAAGGCCTATGACCTGGCCGGCGGATATGTCGATTGTGACGTCCTTCAAGACCTCGGCCGTATCCGGGCGGTAGCGAAACGAAAGGTTGGAAACTTTGATGGCGCCGCGCGCAGTGGGCAAGTTGGCCTGGGCGAGGCGCTGCGCCTCGGGTAGGGCATTGAGGACATCGCCCAATCGCTCCACCGAGACCTTGACCTGTTGGAAGTCCTGCCAGAGCTGCGAGAGCCTCAGAATGGGTGCCGTCGCTTGGGCGAGGATCATGTTGAAGGCAATGAGCCCGCCGAGGGACAGCTCGTTGTCGATGACGGCCTTGGCGCCGAAGAACAGGACCGCGACGGTCGTCAATTTGCTCACCAGCCCAATGGCATTTTGCCCGATGCTGCTCAAAACAACCGCTTGGAACGACGACTTGACGTAGGCTGCGAGCCGCTCCTCCCACTCGTTCCTCAGCATGGGCTCGACGGCCGCGGCCTTGAGCGTCTCGATGCCGAACACGGATTCGACCAGGAATTGCTGGCTCGCCGCGCCCGTGTTGAACCGCTCGTTGATCTTGGCGCGAAGAAGCGGCCTGATGAGAGCGGCAATGAGGATGTAGACCGGGATCGACAGCAGCGCGATCAATGTGAGCGTGGTCGAGTAGAGAAAGAGCACGGCGACGAACACGATCGCGAACACGAGATCGATGGCCGAGGACAAACCCTGACCGGTCAGGAAGCTGCGGATCGTCTCAAGTTCGCGCACGCGGGCGATCGTCTGCCCTGTGGGCCGTGACTCGAAGTAGGCCAGCGGCAGCCGCAGGAGATGATCGAACAGACGGCTGCCCAGCTCGACGTCGATGCGGCTCGCGGTGTGGCTCAACGCGTACGTGCGCAGGAACTGCATCAGGGCGTCGAAGAAGGCGATGCCAGCTAACCCTAAGGCGATCACGGCCAAGGTCGAGAAGCCCTTGTGGACCAGGACCTTATCTATGATGACCTGGAACAGGAGCGGGGTCGCGAGCGCAAAGAGCTGCACGACGAGGGATGCGATGAGGACCTGCGCAAGCGGCTTCCGGTAGCGCCAAATCGAGGGCAGGAACCAGCGGAAACCGAAAGTCGCGGGGTCAGCGCCAGCGCTGCCCCAGCGACGTGTCACTAAGACGAGTTCGCCCGACCATTGCTCAGCAAAGGCATCGTCGGGCATGTCCTGCGCCACGCGAGTCAGTGGATCGCCGATTCGCAACTGACGATCGGTAAGACGCGCGAGGGCTACGCGGCATGAGCCATCCTTCATACGAACGATGCTGGGCATCGGCGCCGTGGTGAGCCGCTTCAGCGCCTGGCCTTTGAGGACGCGCGCTTTGAGACCGATCCGTGTGGCGGCGCGCACCAGGTCCTCAGAAGTGCTCGGCCGCTGGCCAAGCCCCAGGTCGTGGGCGAGCTGGAAGGGATCGGCGGCGATACGATAATGACCGGCAATCGCGGCGAGCGCGAACAGGCCCGGATCTGCTCGGCCCGCGGCGGGCGGCGGCGAAACAGCGGTGCCTGGTGCGGATTCTGACAGAGATTGCCCCCCGAGTTACGATTGTCCGGCTACTATAGCTCAGGAAGAAATATCAGGTGTCGTGTATTGCGGCCAGTTGAGTCACGCTTCACCGATAGGGCGGCGAATGCGAATTCTTCTTGATTGACGGACCATGAGGGCGGTTCTATCAACCCAATATGGTAGCTGCAAAGTGGTTCGGGTCTGTTTGCGAGTTCCAAAATGCTTTGGCGTAAGGGATCGACCTCAAGTGGGAATCCGCCACAAGGTTCGGAAGCCGCGGCAGGCGGGCAAGGGACGGCGCCGACTACGTCGCATTCCGTGATTGCGGATACGGTGAGCCACATCGTTCCCCGCAATGACGCAACGGCTGAAAGTGCCCGTGCATCGTCGACGGCAAGCCAGCAAGAGTTGCAGCGACGCACGACCATTGCCATTCGCCAGTCGGTCGCCTTTGCGCAGATCGTGAGTGTTTTGGCCCGTTCGCCGGCGCACAAGTTCTTCACGCTCGCCGACCTCGAGTGGCTGGTCATCCCGCCGCTGATGACCGGGCAGTACGCTGTCGCCGAGGCCAAGGCTCAGGCAGAGGGCCCAGCAGTCCCGGTCGCCATCGTGCTTTGGGCCAAAGTCAGCTCCGAGGTCGACACGCGGCTCTGCGAGAACCTTGCCGTGCCCATCCGGCTCAGGCCTGACGAGTGGCGGTCCGGAGAAATTCCTTGGCTCGTCGATGCCGTGGGCGATGCGCGGGTTCTCCCCGGCTTCTTGAAGCAACTCGCTGAAACGGCGTGGAAGGGACGCGCGCCCAAAATGCGAGCACTCGGCGCAGACGGCAAGATTGTAGTCAAACCCTTGGCCGAAGGCGGCCAAGGCGCAGCCTCTGGGTGAAATCCTCCTACAGCGTGCTGAAGGCACCGTCGTAGAGGAGTGGTCGCCTGCCGACGTCGACAAGCAACATCAATCCACTCTTCCGCGCCATTTGCGAACGCAAGCCGCGCCAATGCGCGCGAATCTGCCATGCTGAACTTGTTGCCCTCATCGAGCGCTATTGGCACTGTGTTGCCGCAAAGATTGACGCCGGGCTCGTCGACGATATCGGCCATACCGTAGCGCACGACATCAAGCACGTCTTGGACGCCCATCTCTTCTGGCGCGCACGTTATGCCGATTTCGAACTGCCCGCCCGAAAGCCGCCTTGTGCTCGATCCTTTCTTACCACATCGACGACTGCCTTGCCTCGGCCCCGCCCAGCGGTACGACGGACCCGAACCGGCGCAGCGCTCCTCTGCTGTCGCCCGCGAACCACGAGCATGGTGCGTGTTTCCTAAACGGTTGCTGATGCGCTTTGCCCTCAAGCGGGCGACGTCGTGAGTTTTTGATTTCCTTGCTGGAGCCGACAGGAACCGAACTCCTAATCTCTGCAGTGCGACAGTGAGGCCCTGCATAAGAAACCACTTGAAAGATAGCCGAATTCGAGCGCTACTGTTTCCGTCGCGACGCACACACGTCTCCTCGCACCGCCTCGGCCCAAGACCGGGGCTTTGGGTGGTGCGAGCGTCGGCAATCGGGCCGGCGCCGCACAAGGAGACGTCAACATGGCCCGCGCTACCAACGCCAAGACCAAATCCACTGCCGCAGCCCCAGCGAGAAAGGCGACCTTTACAGTTGCCGCAACAGCTCGAGCCGGGACGAAGGCCGGGACCGTGATCTCGCTGCTCAAGGCCAAGCGGGGCGCCACGATACCGGAGATGATGGAGGCAACCGGCTGGCAGGCGCATTCGGTGCGCGGCTTCCTGGCCGGCTCACTGCGCAAGCGGCACGGCCTACATGCCAATTCCGAGAAGGTCGCTGGTGAGCCCCGCCGATATCGCGTGCGGTGAGCAACGCGATGTCAACCGAAGACTTGCGTGAAGCACTTGCCGAGCTGGCGAGCGCGTCTCGGCACAATCTCATTGAGCGCTGGCGGCGGCTCTACAGATGTGAGCCGCCGCGGCACGCGAGCTTGGAGTTCCTCCGGCGCGCCGCAGCCTACGCGATCCAGGAACGTGAGTTCGGTGGGTTGCCCGCCGCCGCGCGCCGAGAGCTGGCAGCCATTGCCAAAGGTGAGAAGCCGTCGAGGTCCAAAGGCCAGATCCGGATCAAGCCAGGGACAAGGCTGTTGCGCGAGTGGCACGGGACCACGCACGAGGTGATCGTCACTGACAAGGGATTCGTCTGGGAAGGAATGACTTACCGGAGCCTTTCGGCGGTTGCGCAGGCGATCAGCGGCGCCAAGTGGAGCGGCCACCGCTTCTTCGGACTTGTGAAACGGCGTGGAGGTCGAAATGGCTGAGCGCAAATCCCACCGCTGCGCGATCTACACCCGCAAATCGTCGGACGAGGGGCTCGAACAGGATTTCAACTCACTCGACGCGCAGCGCGAGTCGTGCGCCGCCTACGTTGCGAGCCAGAAGCACGAGGGATGGGTCGAGCTGCCGGATCGCTATGATGACGGCGGCTTCTCCGGCGGCAACATGGAGCGTCCGGGCCTCAGGCAGCTCTTGAGCGACATCCGCGCCAAGCGGGTCGACGTGATCGTCGTCTACAAGGTCGATCGCTTGACGCGATCGCTCGCGGATTTCGCCAAGATCGTCGAGGTGCTCGATGCGCAGGGCATCTCGTTCGTCGCCGTGACCCAGCAGTTCAACACGACGACGTCGATGGGCCGGTTGACCTTGAACGTGCTGCTCTCGTTCGCCCAATTCGAGCGCGAGATCGCCGGCGAGCGCATCCGAGACAAGATCAAGGCGTCGCGTCAGAAGGGAATGTGGATGGGTGGCGGCGTGCCGCTCGGCTATGACGCCCGGAACCGCACGCTCGTGATAAATCCGGCCGAGGCCGACAAGGTCCGATCGATCTATGAGCGCTACCTCGAGCTGCGCTCGGTTCATACGCTTGCGGCAGAGCTCGAAGCGCGGGCCATCCACTCACATCGCCGCACGACGCAGGATGGAAAGATGATTGGCGGCCGGCCGCTGACGCGCGGCAATCTCTACCTGATCCTGAGGAACCCCGTTTACATCGGGCTGGTCGTCCACAAGGGGACGACACATCCCGGCCTCCATGAGCCGATCATCGAGCGAGAGCTTTGGGATCGCGTCCAGGAGATGCTCGCGGCGAACCGCAACGCGCATCGGCGGCAGTCCAGGTCGCGGATACCAAGCCCGCTCGCTGGCATCGTGTTTGACAGCGCGGGTGAGCGGCTGGCTCCGTCGCACAACAACACGCGCGGCCTTCGCTTCCGCTACTACGTGTCCCAAACATTCGTGCGTGGAAGGCCGCGAAATGATGAGCGCGGCAAACGCTGGCGCATTCCAGCCGCCGAGTTGGAGCAAACCGTCCTCACGGCTGTCCGGTCGCTGCTCGAGGACGAGAGCAGCCTGAGCGAAATTTTGGATCTCGGGCGGTTGTCGCCCGGCGAAGCAGAGATGGTGCTCGATGCTGCCACCACGTTCGCGGACTCATTGAACCTCGACGATCCGGCCAAATTGCGGGCTCAGCTTCATCCGCTGATGGATCGAATCGAGATCTCGGAGACGACGATTACCATCACGGTTGCGCTCCGACCGCTCCGGGAAGTGCTTGGGCTAGAGACCCCGGGGGACGTTGAACCTGGCAGGCACACAATCGTCCTGCCCGTCCGCATCACGAAGCGCGGGGTCGAGCAGAAGCTGATCATCGGAGCTGATTTCGCGCCGCCTCCAGCGCAAAACTCAGCTCTCCTGACTGCGATCGCCCGGGCCCACACCTGGACCGAGGATCTCAAAGCCCGGCGTGTTCGGGATGTCGCCGAAATCGCACGTCGCGAGGATCTGCCGCAGTCCTATGTTCGGGCGCACCTGCCGCTCGCATTTCTCGCGCCGAGCATCGTGATGTCGGTCATCGAAGGCCGTCAGCCCGCCGACCTCAGCCTCAAGCAACTGATGTATCGCACCGACCTGTCGATCGAGTGGTCCGTCCAGCGCCGCCAGCTCGGGTTTCGGGATTGACCCGAGCCACGAGCCGCCGGCATCCGAGGCCCCGCTCCCGCCCGCTTGGATGCATGCCACCTCAAACCGCTAGCCCGTTTTTCCCATTCGGAGACCGGCGGCCTCCAAGCGGCGAAAACTGCCGTCCAGGAGACGCTGCTCGCAATTCGCTGCGAGTCCATAACGCCGTAACCTACGGAAAAATCGTA
>Ga0075024_100000212_pt1 | contig 18874 bp, 18 predicted proteins | sample Str013_2_FD_71389 | JGI IMG/M metagenome (GOLD analysis project Ga0075024, IMG submission 71389) | Freshwater sediment microbial communities in response to fracking from Pennsylvania, USA - Straight Creek_MetaG_SC_2013 | ecosystem: Environmental > Aquatic > Freshwater > Creek > Sediment... | reverse complement strand
TTCGCTCAGGTGCGTCAGCGCCGCATCGGTCGCACGCCCGATCTCCTTCGCCCATTGCGCCGGATCGACGGCGCGTGCCGTATCGAGCGCAATCGTCGCAAATCCATTCTCTCGGGCATGAGCGATCTGTGCGGCGGTCACTGGCGAGACGGAGCCGGAAACGCAGGCGATGCGATCGACGCGCCGCGCGCGGAACGTCGGAGCCTCCCGAGGAATCAGGCCCGCATGGCGCCAGTACGCGACCAGCGCGGCTTCAAACCCTTGCGATCCTGCGCCGAATACGGGATGCGCGCCGCGCTCCCAGACGAGACGCCCGGCCTCGATCAGCGTCTCCGTGTCCAGCACGTCGATCGACACGATCTCGGCGCCCGACGCGATCTCCTGCGCGAGTTTATTGTCCGCCTCGCCGCGTTTCATTGTGACAAAATCGACGAGGCCGATCTGCTTTTTGGTCTGCCTGGCGAGATGGCGTCCGAGGTCGGCCTCGTCCATCGGCGTCACCGGATGGCGCGACATCACGGGATGCCGGTCGAGCCGATGCGCGACGCCCTGCGCCGCTGCGAACAGATTGCCGACCGCCTGATAGCGGCCCATGCCCGGATCGGCGACAATCATGGGTATCCAGCCGCCAAACCGGGCGGCCGCAATTTCGATGGCGCGGCCGATCGAGCCGATGAGGGGCGCGGAATCGAAGGTCGAGCAGACCTTGTAATGAATGACGGGCGCGCCGCTGGCGGCGAGCAGAGCGAACACCTGCGGCAGGTTTTCGTTCATCCAATCCGGGTTTTGCGCGCGCGCGATGCCTGCGACCCCGATGACGCGATAGCCAGCGAACGCGCGAAGGCGGTCGGGTGTCGGCGGCGACAGAAACAGCACCGTCTCGACGCCGGCGAAGGCGGTCGCCTCCATGGAAGCCGATGAACCGGTGAAGTCGTCGCCATAGTAGGCGATCAGCGGCCCGGCGGGCAATGCTCGCGGCGTCGTCATGCTGCCATCTCGAGGGCGCGTTGCAGATTGGGGCGCGTGCGCGCGAATTCCGCGAGCGGCACGCCCTCGAGCGCCGCCTGCCACGCCTCCTGCATGGCCGCGACGCCAGCCGCGGTTCCGAGCGGATGCGCCATGATGCCGCCGCCGGCTGTCACGATGAGATCGGCGGAGCCGAGCCCCTGGTAGGTCGCCGGCGCCTGACGCGGTGTCTGTGCAGAGGAGAAGACGGGCACCACCGTGCAGGGCTTGTCGGCGAACATCGGCGTCAGGCAGGCGCGCGCCGAGGCGATGCAACTGTCATCACTTTCTGCGAATTTGTTGCCGACACCGTTCACGTGCATGTGGTCCGCGCCGGCGAGGCGCCAGATCTTCTGCCAGGCGATGTAGGACCAGCCGAGCAGCGGATGACGCGAGAGATAACCCCAGCCATTGCGATGCGCATGGATCGGCAATTGACCGAACCGCGCGAGCTCGATCATGCCGACGAGTCCGACCGAATTGATGCTGGCCATCATGCAGGTTGCGCCGTGCTTCATGAGCGTATCGTGCCGGCGGCGCATCTGGTCGAGATCACCGGTCAGATTGAAGGCGTACATCGTCTTCTTGCCGGTGCGCTGCGCATTGTCGTTTATGACGCGCATGACGGCTGCGACGCGCTCCTCGAACGGGCACGCCGGACCGTCGGCCTGCAATTCGTCGTCCTTGATGAAATCGATGCCCGCGCGGCAGAGTTCGGCGACCAGCGCGGCCGTCTCCTCAGCGCCGAGGCCGACGCTCGGCTTGATGATCGTGCCAATCAGGGGGCGGCCGTAGACACCGGCGAGGCGTCGCGTGCCCTCGACGCCGAAGCGTGGACCCGGATAGGCATTGGCGAATTCGTGCGGCAGTCGAATATCGAGCAGCCGCAAACCCGTTACGGGGTTCAGCTCGAAAAGATTGCCGGCGACGGTTGCAAGCAAGTTGGGCAGCGAGGGGCCGAGCGTATCGAGCGGCCAGGATAGAGTGACATGCGCCCGCCGAAATCGCGCTGCTGGCGTAACCTTGAGGCGAGCCGACGGCAGCGACGGCGAAGCGGCGACGTCGTCGAGCATCTGGAGGCGGGTTACCTGCGCCGCCACCCGCGCCTTGAGCTCCGGGGTCTCGCCGGGAATGGCGACGAAGGTGCCGCTCGATTGCTCGCCCGCCATGAAATCGGCGACGCGCCTCGGATCTGCGGGTGTCTCCAGCAGATAATCGGCTTCGATACGGCTGATCGACATCAAGAAAGCTCCAGGTCTTGTGCGCCAAAGCGCATCGTCTCAGGCGGCGCGGCAGGTCAGAACGACGCCGACGAAGGGCACGGCTAATTCAGCGGCGACGGGTGTGTGCAGGGCAATGACATCGGTGGATACTGAGCGATCGCGCTCATCTTCGGCCTCCCTCTCCTGCATTGCAGTCCATGTGCATGTTCCACCCGGTCTTCGTTCCTTGTGCCTTTGGCGGAGCAGTACATGGCGGCGCCGGCCGGCAACAGCAGAGAATTGCACAGCAACCCGTCAGGAAAAATCACAGATGGCGACGTGGCGCGTTTTCAGGCCTGCCGTCCCCGGCTAGCAGACGAACGGTCCAAGGCCGGCGCAATTCTGTTCATTCCCCTCCGCAGTCATGCCCGGCCTCTGGTCCGGGCCATTTCCGCAGCGTTGTGGCGCGTTGTCGATCCTGTAAATTCAGTTGACAACTAAGCGTGTAGGCATTACACGATCGAGCTTGGCAGCGCGTCCCATTCGCCCGAACGGCGAGGATTAGGCCGATGGTCGACATTCAGCGCATCGGCAGTCAGACCGATACTCTCGGCGAGGGCCCGGTCTGGTGTCCGCGGCAGCAGGCGCTCTATTGGGTCGATATCCGGCAGCCGACATTGCGGCGCTTGGACCCTGCGGGCGGGCGCGTCGAGAGCTGGCAAATGCCGGAGCTGGTCGGATCGCTGGCGCTGGCCGAGGACGACCGGGTGCTCGTCGCGCTGTCGAGCGAGCTGGCGCTGTTCGACCTTGCCACCGGCGCCTTCGAGCGCATCGCCCGGCCCCAACGCGTCCTCCCCGATCAACGCTTCAACGACGGCAAGTGCGATCGCCAGGGCCGGTTCTGGGTGGGCTCCATGAACAACATCACGCGCGATCCGGAGGGCGTGCTTTATTGCCTCGATCCGCACGGCAAGCTCGTCGAGATGCTGTCGGGCATTCGGATCCCCAACAGCCTCGCCTGGAGCCCCGACGGCCGCACCATGTATTTCGCCGACTCGCTGCTGCACACCATCCACGCGTACGCGTTCGATCCGGCGACAGGCACACAAGGTGCGAAAAGGCTGTTCGCCAGGACGGACCCGCCAGCCATCCCCGATGGCGGCACCGTCGACCGGGACGGCTACCTGTGGAGCGCAGAATATGATGGCTGGCGGCTCACGCGCTATGCGCCCGACGGCCGGATCGATCGTGTCGTCGAGCTGCCGGTGCAGCGGCCGACGAGCTGCATGTTCGGCGGGCCCAGCCTCGACATTCTCTATGTGACCACGGCGAAGCAGCGGCTGAGCGAGGCCGAACTCGCGCGCCAGCCGCTTGCCGGCGCGCTGCTGGCGCTCGATGTCGGCGTCAGAGGGCTGCCGGAGCCGCGGTTCAATTGGGCAGGCCACCCGTTGCCGGGCGCGTGTGCCAGCGGGGAGGGCAGGCCGTGATGCAGGACCTCAACACCATCGGGCGGCTGTCTCCCGGAATGCGTCCCAAGGTTTCTTTTCAGGGCGTGCACAAGCATTTTCCTGTCAAGGGCGGGCGCACACTCGCGCTCGATCAGCTCGATCTCGATCTGATGCCGGCAGAGATCGTCTCGATCGTCGGGCCGACCGGCTGCGGAAAGTCGACGGCACTCAATCTGCTCGCCGGGTTCGATGAGCCGACCGATGGCGTGATCGCCATCGACGGCAAGGGGGTGGTGGCGCCAGGCTCGGACCGCGGCGTGGTGTTCCAGCAGCCCTCGCTGTTTCCCTGGCTTTCGGTACTCGACAACGTCACGCTTGGCGTGAAGTGCCGTGGCGTATCCCGGCAGGACTATGAGCCGCGGGCACGTCAGCTACTGGAGGAGGTCGGTCTCAACGGCTTCGAGCGCCACTATCCCTACCAGCTGTCGGGCGGCATGCAGCAGCGCGTGCAGATCGCCCGGGCGTTGATCAGCGAGCCCGATATCCTGCTGATGGACGAGCCGTTCGGCGCGCTCGACTATCAAACCCGACTGTTGATGCAGAAGCTGCTGCTGCGGTTGTGGGCGCATTTCAAGCCGACGATCCTGTTCATTACCCACGATGTGGGTGAGGCGGTCTTCATCTCCGATCGGGTGATTGCGATGACGCGCAGACCGGGACGCGTGAAGCGCGAGGTGCGCGTTACGACACCCAAGCCGCGCGATTACGAGTTCATGGGTTCGAGCGAATTCAAGACGCTGGAGAGTCGCCAAGGCGACGTTCGAGCGGGTCTACCAGCAGCGGCCGAAGTTTGCCGAGCAGCTCGATCCCAATTCGCCCTATTCGATGACGGCGCGTGACGGCGGCCTGGTGCGGATGCTGCAGCTGGCAACGGAGGCGCTGCATCAGACCAAGAGCATTCCCGAGCCGATTGCCCTGAGCACGATCCAGGACGCGGTCGATCCCACCTACTTGAAGGAATTCGCGGCTCAAACCGCTGGCAAGTGAGCCGTTGGCCTGCAGGAGCTGAGCAGCACAGGAGTGAGGAGCGATGGCGATCAAGCTGGTGGCGGTCGAGGCGCATTGCTTTCGTGTGCCGATCAAGGTGCCGCTCGTTACTTCGTTCGGGATCATGCACAGCCGCCCGGCGGTGTTCGTGCGGGTCGTCGATGCCGACGGAACCGAAGGCTGGGGTGAGGCCTGGTGCAATTGGCCGGCGGTCGGCGCCGAGCATCGCGCACGGCTCGTTGCCGAGGACATCGGCCCGCGGCTCATCGGACGGACGATCGAGACGCCGGAGGCGGCATTCCGGGCGCTCGATCGCGAGCTGGAGGTGCTGTCGATCCAGACGGCGGAGGTCGGCCCGCTGGCGCAGGCGCTGGCCGGCATCGATCAGGCGGTGTGGGACCTTCATGCCCGCAAGGTCAATCTGCCACTCTATCGCGCGCTCGGCGGCGCGGCGGTGAGCTCGGTGCCGGCCTATGCGAGCGGCCTCAATCCCGATAAGCCGGAGAGGCTGGCGGCCGAGCGGCAGAAGGACGGCCACCGCGCGTTCAAGCTCAAGATCGGCTTCGGACAAGAGCAGGACCTGCGCAACATCAAGGCGCTACGCGGGACGCTCGGTCTTGACGCGGCGCTGATGGTCGACGCCAATCAGGCCTACGATTTTGCAACGGCATGCGAGATGGCCGCGAGGATCGGAGGCTTCGATCTCGGCTGGTACGAGGAGCCGATGCGGGTCGATGTGCCGATGGCCGACTGGCAGAAGCTTGCGCGCAAATCGCCGGTGCCGCTCGCTGGCGGGGAGAACCTGCGCGGCAAGGACTTCGAGGTCTGGCATGACGCCGGAGTACTCGGCGTCGTGCAGCCGGATATCAGCAAATGGGGCGGGATCTCGGGCAATCTGGCAGTCGGGCGGCAGGCGGTGGCGGCGAACAAGCGGTTCTGCCCGCATTGGCTTGCCGCCGGCGTCGGCCTGATGGCCTCCATGCATCTGTTGGCCGCGGTCGGGGGCAGCGGCCTGATGGAGTTCGACGCCAACCCCAATCCGCTGCGCGAGCTGGTCGGCGGCGACCTTTTCAAGATACGGGAAGGGCGGATTGCTGTACCACAAACGTCGGGATTGGGGCTCGTCCCCGATCTGAAGGCGCTGCGGTCCTATCAAACCTGGCCGGCCGGAAAGTAGGCGGATCACCGAACGGCAACCCGCCAACCACGGCTCGCTGCGTCAAACGCAGCGGCCGCCGTCGACTTCGAGCACGACGCCGGTGATGAGGCTCGCCTCGTCCGAGCACAGAAACAGCGCGGCGTTGGCGATGTCCTGCGGCGTGGAGAGCCGGCCGAGCGGGATCGATGCCTTGAACGCCGCGCGCTTCTCGGGTGTGTCCTCGCCCATGAAGCTCGCCAGCAGCGGGGTCTCGCCGGCCACCGGCGCCAGCGCGTTGACCCGTACCTGGTCCGGCGCCAGCTCCACGGCCATCGATTTTGAAACGAGGTTCACGGCGCCCTTGGTCGCATTGTACCAGGTGAGCCCCGGCCGCGGCCGCACACCCGCGGTGGAGCCGATGTTGAGAATGTTGCCGCCGCCGATCTTGCGAAAATGCGGCAGCACGGCGCGCGTGATCAGGTAGATGGATTTGACGTTGACGGCGAACATCCTGTCGAACTCGGCCTCGGTTACCTCCAGCATCGGCTTGTTTTTATGCGTCGTGCCGGCGTTGTTGACGACAATGTCGAGCCGGCCGAAGGTGCGAACGACCTCGGCGATCGCCCGGTCCACCTCCTCGCCCTTTGAAACATCGCAGCCGATCGCAAAGGCGCCGCGGCCGATGCGCTTGGCCGCCTCCTCCGCTGCGCCCTTGTTGAGGTCGAGCACGGCGACCTTGGCGCCTTCGCGTGCGAACGTCTCGGCGATGCCGAATCCAAATCCTTGTGCCGCGCCGGTTACGAGCGCGGTCTTGTTGGCCAAACGCATGTCGCATGTTCTCCCATAAATGAGCTTCGTGCGGATTTTCATTAGCGGGCGCTTGGCCAACCTGTCAAGTTAATTGACAGGTTGACAACTTGCCGCTATATCGATTGGCCATCGGCCCGAGCCCAGCGTCTCCTCGCCCGAACGCGGCGGGTGCATGTGCGGCCGAGGCACCTATCCACCTTGGAGGCGCACAATGTCCGTGCCCAGCCGCAAGACGGCCCGCAACCTCGTACTGACCCGCGCACTGCCGGCGCCGCTGATGCGCCGCATCGCCGATGGCTATAATTCGTGGGCAAATCCCGAGGACCGCACGCTGTCATCCGAGGAACTGCTGCGGGCGGCGCGCGAGATCGAGGCGGAGATCTTGTTCGTCACCGCGTTCGACCGGATCAGTGCGAGCGTCATTGCCGATCTGCCACGGAGCGTGAAGGTCATTGGCACATTGTCCGTCGGTCATGAGCACATCGACATTGCGGCTGCGCGCGCACGCGGCCAGGCGGTCCTCTATACGCCGGACATTTTGAGCGATGCAGTGGCGGACATGGCGATGCTGCTGCTGCTCGGGGCTGCGCGTCGCGCGCACGAGGCAGCCGAGCTGCTGTACAGCGGCCGCTGGCGCGGCTGGACCCCGACACAGCTGCTCGGCACCGAGGTGACCGGCGCGCGGATCGGGATCTTGGGCATGGGCCGCATCGGCCGGGCGATCGCGCGGCGTGCCGGCCACGGGTTCGGGATGCGTGTTCACTATCACAATCGCAGCAGGCTGGCGGCGGAGATGGAGGGCGGGGCAACGTACCATGCCACGCCCGGGAGCCTGCTTGCGCAAAGCGAGTTCCTCGTCCTCGCAGCGCCATCCGGGCCGGCGACGATGGGTTTTCTCAATGCCGCTCGGATTGCCCAACTGCCGGAAGGCGCGATCGTCGTGAATATTGCCCGCGGCGATCTCGTGCACGACGAGGCGCTGATTGCGGCGCTGGAATCGGGCCGCGTAGCGGCGGCGGGGCTCGATGTGTTCAACAATGAGCCGCAAATTGACGAGGGCTACAAGCGCCTGCCGAATGTGTTTTTGCAGCCCCACCAGGGCAGCTCGACGGTGCGCACGCGCGTGCGGATGGGCGAGTTGCTGCTCGACAGCATCCAGGGCGTGCTGGACGGCAAGAGTGTCCCCAATCGGCTGACGTAGTTACGAGACGCCGGCGCGGCAGATCCTTCGGAAGGCAGCAAATGTTCCAACACCTGGCACCGGAAAAGCTATTCTCGCTCTCGGGCAAAATCGCGTTGATCACCGGCGGTGCGGGCGGCATTGCCTCGGGACTGTCGCGCGGATTTGCCGCTGCCGGCGCGCGCCTCATTCTCGCCGACCGCAACGAGCGTGTCCTGCAGCGGGCCGAGGAGATTCGCGCCGCTGGCGCCGATGCGACCGGGATGGTTTTCGACATTACCGATGCCGAGGCCGTGCGCCGCGCTTTTGTCGATATCAAAACGCGGTTTCAGCGCCTCGATATTATCGTCAATAATGCCGCCATCATCGTGCGCAAGCCATTCCTGGAGCTCGAGCTGGCCGATTGGCAGCGTGTCATCGACACCAACGTCACCGCGTCGTTCCTGGTTGCGCAGGAGGCGGCGCGGATGATGGTGGCGCAGCGCTCCGGCCGCATCATCAACATGGGCTCGATCATGGGGCATGTGTCGCGGCCGCTGCTCGTTCCCTACGTTACGGCGAAAGGCGCCATCGCCGCGTTCACGCGTGCGCTCGCCGCCGATCTGCCCGGCACCGGCGTCACGGTGAACGCCTTGGCGCCGGGATATACCGCCACCGAGTTCAGCCAGGCCGGCAACAAGGAATTCCACGACTTCATTCGCGACTGGACCCCGGCGCGCCGGTGGGGGCAGCCGGAGGACCTGTGCGGGGCCGCGCTGCTGCTCGCCTCCGATGCCGGCGCCTATATCAACGGTCAGGTGCTCTACGTCGACGGCGGTTTTCTCGCGGTGACGAAGTGAGCCTGCCGCCGCGCGCACGCTCGGGGTGCTGCAATCGCGCCGCAAACAAGTTGTAAAAACAGTTGACAGCCTGACTTGTAGTAAATATACTTTACAAGTGACGACCGCTTCGGTGGGGACATGCTGCCATGGTCAGCGTCAGCGATTTGCAAGGTGCCGGCTCGCCTCCCGTGCAGGGACTGCAGATGACCGCGATTGGGCAGGTGGCGGGAGCCGCAGCAAGTCCGATGCGGCCTGCCGTGGGCTCGCCCGGGCCATTGGCGCGTTTGTGGGGCAGCCGTGGATTGATTGCGCTGCGGTCGTTCGCGATCTTCATCGGCCTCTGGTATCTGCTGCATCTGTGGAACGACAATCCCATCCAGCTGCCCTCGCCGCTGCGTGTGCTTGCGGCGCTTTCGGATCTGACGCTCAGCGGCGAGGTCCCCGAGCACGCACTGGTCAGCACCGCGCGGCTGCTCGTCAGTCTCGGCGTTGCCGTGCTGCTGGCGATCCCGCTCGGCTTTTGGATGGGCATGAGCCAGCGGGTCAATGCGTTCATCGACCCGCTCGTCGAGCTGCTGCGTCCGATCTCGGGCATTGCCTGGATTCCGCTCGGCCTCTTCATTTTCGGCGTCGGCGACACGCTGCCGGTGTTCATCATGGTCTACGTGGCGTTCTTCCCGCTGCTGCTCAATACGATCGCGGGTGTGCGCAATGTCGACCGGCAGCTCTATTCGGCGGCGCGCACCATGGGGCTTTCCCGGGCGTCGATGCTGCGCCGTGTCGTGCTCCCGTCGGCGCTGCCGACAATCATGGTCGGCTTTCGTCTGGCCTTTGCCGGAGCGTGGGCGGCGATCGTCGCGGCCGAGCTGATCGGCGCGCCGAACGGCCTCGGCTTTGCGATCGAGTGGTACCGCCAGCTCCTGATGAGCGCGAAGGTGTTCAGCTTTGTCGCTGTCATTGGTCTCGTCGGCTACCTGTGCGACCTTGGTCTGCGGGCATTGCAACGCTGGCTGACGCCCTGGGCACAGGGGCGTGGCGCGGCGACGTCGGCACGAAGCCTCGCCTCGTCGACGGCAAAGCGCTCCGGTGTCATCTTCTCGGCGCTGTTGCTGCCGGTGCTGCTGGTGCTCGCCTGGCAGGCTTGGGCGGCGTTCCTGGCATCCGATGCGCGCGCGCCGGCGCCGGCTCAAGTGATATCCACGTTCATCACGCTGACCTCGAGCGGCGATCTTCCCATGGCGACGTTCCAGAGCCTCGTTCGCGTCCTGCTCGGTTTTACGGTGGCGCTGGTTCTGGGCGTCGGACTTGGCGTGCTGATGGGCTCGAGCCGAAAACTGCAGGACAATTTCGATCCGATCGTCGAGAGCTTCCGGCCGATCGCGCCGATGGCGATGCTGCCGATCGCCATTCTGTGGTTCGGCACCGGGACTGCAGCGGCGGTGGCGATCGTCGCCTACGCTGCGTTCTTTCCGGTCGTGCTCAATACCATCCACGGTGTTCAGGGCGTCGACCGCCGGATGGTGGAGGCGGCGCGCACCATGGGCGTGGCAAGACCGCGGATCCTCGCCAGCGTGATGCTGCCGGCGGCGTTGCCGAGCGTGCTGCTGGGCGCGCGCCTCGCCATGGGCGTGGCGTGGACTGCGATCATCGCCGCCGAGCTTGCGGTTGGCGCCAAATCCGGCGGCGGCACCTCGGGCGGCATCGGCCAGATGATGTTCGTGTTCTACGCCTACAGCATCGATCTCAATGGCATTGTCGTGTGCATGATCGTGGTCGGTGCTGTCGCCTTGCTGATCGACCGGTTGTTCCGCGCGCTCGAGCGCCGGCTGATGCCCTGGAGGACATAAGTCATGGTAAATGGACAGCCGGCGCCGAAGCTGCGCCTCAGCCACATCTCCAAGGAGTTTCTGACGACCGGGACCAGCCAGCGCACGCTGGCGGTTGCCGACGTCAGCCTGGAAATCGAGGCTGGTGAGTTCGTCTGCATTGTCGGCCCTTCGGGATGCGGCAAGTCCACGGTCCTCAATATGATCGCCGGGCTCGATGTGCCAACGTCCGGCACCATCGAGAAGGACGGTATGGCCGTCCGCGGGCCCGGCGCCGATCGCGGCGTTATGTTCCAGGATTATGCGCTGTTTCCCTGGCTCGACGTGTCGGAAAACGTCGGCTTCGGCTTGCGCTTCGGCACGCCAGGAAAAGCCTTCTCGGCCAAGGAGCGCGAGGCGCGTGTTCGGTATTTCGTCGAGCTGGTCGACCTCGCAAAGTCAGCGGGAAAATACCCGCATCAGCTGTCGGGCGGCATGCGGCAGCGGGTTGCGCTGGCTCGGCTGCTCGCCAACGAGCCGGACATCCTGCTGATGGACGAGCCGCTCGGCGCCCTCGATGCGCAGACACGGCTCATTCTGCAAGGGGAGCTGTTGCGGATCTGGGGCGAGACCCAGGCGCGCGAGAAGCGCAAGACCGCGGTCTTCATCACCCACGCAATCGACGAGGCCGTGTTCCTTGCTGACCGTGTGGTGGTGATGAGCCGCCACCCCGGACGCGTCAGCGCCATTCTGCCGATCGATCTGCCGCGGCCGCGGGACGAGGCCATTCGCAGTGATCCGAGATTCGCACAGCTGTCGAAACAGATCTGGGACCTCGTTCGTGACGAAGCCTACCAGGCCATCAGTGGCGGGGATTCAGGAGCGAGCAAGCCGGCATCGACACCCGCCGAACGTATGGCGGTGGTCGCAAAGTAGAGGGAAGGAAAAGCCAATGTCCAAAACATCCAGCAGCATTTTCGAGACGACGCGTCGTCGCGCGGTCATCGGCGGCCTTGCAAGCGCGGCATTCGCCGGCGGCGGTCTCATCGCGGCGCCATACGTTGCGCGTGCGCAGGGCGCCAGACAGGCCATCAAGATCTCCGTCGGCCGCATCCCGTGGGCCGCCGGGAACTCGCCGATGACGCAGCACATGATCGCCAACAAGCTGTTCGAGAAGCGGGCTGCCGAGTTCGGCTACGATCTCACTGTCGACTGGCGCGACTATCCAACGGCCATGCCGATGGTCGAAGCCATCGTCGGCAACAACATCGATGTGGGCATGTGGGGCAATACGCCGATCATCCGCGCCATATCGCAGAAGCTGCCGATCAGCCTCATGGTGGTCGGGGAGGGGCATCTGAGGTTCGTGATCGCGACCCGCAAGGGCTCGCCGATCCGCAATATCCAGGACCTCAAGGGCAAGACGATCGGCATGCTGCTCGGCGGCGATCCTTACAATGCCATGTCGCAAATGTTCCGCCATGAGCTGGGTAACGCCGATCCCAAGGCGCACAATATAAAGCTGATCAACATGCCGACGCTGGCGCAGGCGGCGCAGGTGCCGACCGGGATCGATGCGTCGTGCGCGATCTATCCCGCCTACCTCGCTGCCGAGAGCACCGGGACCGTCGCGATCATGAACTCGTTCGGCTATACCGAAGATTATTATGAGGGGCCGCTCGGCAAGGGCGGCGGTCTCCAGCTGCCGTCGGTGAAGAATTCGCCGTTCTATCCGGACGGCTACTACCTGCACCGGTCGTTCTGGCTCTTGCGCAATGCCATTGCCGAGAAGCATCCGAAGATCGTCGTCGCCTTCCTGATGGCGCAGCAGGAGGCGGTTGCGGCGCTGACGGCGATGGACGCGGGTGCCGTCTCGCAGCTCGTCAAGGACTTCTGGAAGCTTGATGCGCCGCAGGGCGCCAAGGTGGTGAAAGACGACGTGTTGTTTGCCCGCGGCTGGTCCTGGCCGACGGAGAACGATGCGCGCGCGGTGCTGGAGACCTCGAAATTCCTGGTCGACAATCGCGTCATCGAGCAGCCGCTCAGCTGGGCGCAGGTCAAGGACGTGTTCGTGCGCACCGCGCCGCTGGTCAAGGAGGCGTATGAGCGGCTCGGCTCCAAGCCGGAAGCGGCGGCCTTCACGCGCACCGATACGGCCGATCTGCGCGGCTTGCCGGTGTGGGAGATCGACAAGTGGAAGGATCGGACCTGAAGATCGGATCTGCAACTCATCGTCAGAGGTAGGAGAACGGCATGCTGCGCGTAGGCTTTATCGGGCTCGGTGTCATGGGCGGTCCCATGGCGCTCAATGTGCTCAAGGGCGGTCATCCGCTCACGGTGTTCGACGTCAATCCCGCTGCGGTGGCGAAGCTGACGAAGGCGGGGGCGAAGTCGGCGGCCTCGCCGCGCGAGGTCGGGGCGGCGAGCGATGTCGTGGTGACGATGCTGCCGGAGCCTAAGCATGTGGAAGAGGTGGTGCTGGGCAAGAACGGCGTGGCGGAGGGCCTGCCCAAGGGTGGCGTTATCATCGACATGAGCACCATCGATCCGCGCACCTCCCAGCGGGTCGGGGCGGAGCTGAAAAAGCGCGGCTTGCATATGGTCGACTCGCCCGTCGGCAAGACCTCCGAGCACGCCGAGACCGGCACACTGACCTTAATGGTAGGCGGCGAGCCGGAGATCATCGAGAAGGTCAAGCCGGTGCTCGACCGTATGGGCAACGAGACATACTACTGCGGTGGCCCCGGCATGGGGCACGCGATGAAGACCACCAATAATCTGCTCGCCACCGCCATCATGGTCGTCAACACCGAAGCCTTGGCCATCGGCGTCAAATCGGGGCTTACGCTCGAGCTGATGCTCAAGGTGATGAAGACGACGATGGCGTGGAACAACCAGCTTGCCGTCGCTATGCCGAAAAAGGCGTTCATCGGCGACGACAGCCCCGGCTTCATGGTCAAGCTTGCGGCCAAGGATGTCCGTCTGGCCTGCGAGCTAGCCGAGGCTCAGGGGTTCGAAGCGCTGGCCGGCCGCGCGACGCAGAAGACGCTCGAGCGGGCGATCGCGAAGGGCTTTGGCGAGCGGGATACCGCCGCGCTGATGCGCATTCGCGAGGATGAGCTCGGCATCAAGGTGCGGCCCGCCGCGCCGAGCGAGACGAAGAGTGCTTGAAGCCCGGCGCCGCCCGACCATGCAACCAGCGAAGACGAAGACCAGCGAATTCCTCGGCTACCGCAGGCCCGACGGCCGGGTCGGCATTCGCAATCATGTGCTGGTACTGTCGACGGGCGGGCTTACGGCTCCGACCGCCCGGCGTATCGGCGCCGCCATCGCCGGCGCGGTCACCGTAGCGCTGCCCTATGGTGTCGGCCTGATCGGGCGCGACCAGGACGTGCACGGTGCCGCGATGCTCGGGCTGGCGACGCATCCGAACGTCGGAGCGGTGCTCTTGATCGGCGACAATCCGACGCGGATGGCGGAGCTGGAGCGGGAGGTTGCGGCGGTGGGAAAGCCGCATGCCGCATTCACGCTCGATGATTGCGGGCATGATGCGCTGACACTGACGGATCGGGGTCTGCGCGCGGGGGCGCGTCTGGCGAGGGATATCTCAGGCCAGCGCCGCGAGCCGCTGCCGCTCTCTTCACTGACCATTGGCCTCGAGTGTGGCCGCTCCGATCCGAGCTCCGGCCTCGTTGCCAATCCGCTGCTGGGCCGCATCTGCGATCAGCTGGTGGATGCCGGCGGCACCGCCATCATCGGCGAGACGATGGAGTGGCTCGGTGCCGAGCATCTGCTCGCGCGCCGCGCGCGCTCGCCAAAAGTGGCCGAAGCAGTCATTGCCGCGGTGATGGCACGCGAAGCCGCGGCGGTCGCCGCCGGTATCGATCTCACCGGCAATAATCCGAACCCGACCAACGTCGCGGCCGGCCTGTCCAGCATCGAGGAGAAGTCGCTCGGCAATATCGCCAAGAGCGGGCAGCGGCCGATCGAAGGCGTCATCGGCTATGGCGAAGCGCCACCGGGCAAGGGACTTTGGGTGATGGATGCGCCGGCCTATGCGCCCGAATCCGTGACCGGCTTCGTGACCGCCGGTGCCCAGCTCATCCTGTTCACCACCGGCGTCGGCAACAGCTATGTCAGCGCCATCGCACCGACGCTGAAGCTGAGCGCCAATCCGGTCGCCTGCGCCGGGCTCGGCCAGCAGCTCGACTTCGATGCCAGCGCCGTGTTCGAAGGTCGTCTGCAGATTGCGGTTGCGGCCGAGCGGTTGCTCGAAGTCCTGCTCGGCATCGCGTCGGGTCAGTCGACCTGGGGTGAGGTGCTGAAAGAAGGCGATGAGGTCGTCAGCCGTTTCGGTGCGGCGCTGTGAAGAAGAATAAAGGTATGTGCCCGTGAGTGATGGCAAACGAGGCAAGGTTGACGCGATCCGTCTGACGCCGGACGACAATGTTGCAACGGTGCTGCGCAGGATCGAGCCGGGCGAGCTGGTGCAGGTCCAGTGCGGCATGGAGATCAGCACCATTCGTGCAGGCGAGCCAATTCCGCTCTGCCACAAGATCAGCCTCGATCCGCTGGCGGTCGGCGCGTCCGTGCTCAAGTATGGCGAGCGGATCGGGACGGCATCGGCTGCAATTTCCGCTGGCGCGCACGTGCATGTCCATAATATGCAAAGCGCTCGGGCCACGGTGGCGGGAGCAGCAAGTTCCCGGAGCAAGAAGTCCGGTGCAGGCAAGCCGGCCGGTCATAGCAGAACGGTGCAAAACTGATGGACGATCGCAAGTTCGACGAAATGAGATGGGCGAGGCTCACGGCCGATGAGGGCTCCGGCCGTGGCGCCGGCAGTGTCGGGGCGTTTCCGACCGTCAGCCGGACCCGGTTTGCCGACCAGGCCTATACCTCGCTGTTTCATAAGATCATCACCGGCGAATTCGAGGAGGGGGCAACCCTGCCCTCCGAGAACGAGCTGTGCGCGCTGTTCGGCATTTCCCGCCCGGTGGTCCGCGAGGCACTGCAGCGACTGCGCGAGGACGGATTGATCGAATCGCGCCGTGGCTCGGGATCGTTCGTGCGGCAACGCCAGCCACGCAAGGTGTCGAAGCTGTTCACCGCGGGCAAGCTCCGCGAGCTGCTCGAGAACCTCGAGTTTCGCAGCATTCTCGAGCCGAAGATCGCCTATTTCGCCGCCGAGCGCCGCACCAAGACCGATCTGGCGGCCATGCACGCTGCGGTCGATGAGTTCGAGCAGGTCGCGGTGCTGGGCGGCGGCGTCGGCCACCACCTCGATTTCGCGTTTCACCTCGCCGTCGCTACCGCGGCCGGCAATCCGCGTTTCGTCGATGCCATTCGCATGGTCGAATACGACATCGACCATGGCGTCAACCTCGTTCGCTATCTGGTGCGCTTCGATCATCTGGAGCGGACCCGCAGCGTTCATGCCGAGCATTCGCTGATCCTCGCCGCGATCGAAAACCAGAACGGCGGGGAAGCCAGCAAGCTGATGGGAGAGCACGTCGAGCAGGCGCGCATCCGCATGCTCAATCGCCAGCCCGATGCCCTGCGCCGCCAGCAGGCACCGCCTGTGCCCAAAAAATCCGCTTCCCGCTCCTGATCCGGCCCGCCTTGCTTGAAAGGACTTGCAGCATGCAAAAGACCGCCAAGAAACTTTCCACCTACCAGACCTACATTGACGGCAAGTGGGTCAATGCCGTCTCCGGCAAGACGTTCGAGACCTCCGATCCCTACACCGGCGAGCCCTGGGCTCTGATCCCCGACTGCGATGCGCGTGATGTCGACCTCGCGGTCGCGGCGGCCGCCCGCGCCTTCGAGACCGGTCCCTGGCCGAACATGAGCGCCACGGCACGCGGCAGGGCGATGCGCCGGATCGCGGCGTTGATCGAGAAACACGCCGAGCACCTCGCCCGCATCGAGGTGCGGGACAACGGCAAGCTGATCTCGGAGATGCTGGCGCAGACCAAATATCTGCCGGAGTGGTTCTATTACTACGGCGGGCTTGCCGACAAGATTACCGGCTCGGTGGTGCCCTCGGACCGCCCCGAGCATTTCACCTATATCCTGCGCGAGCCGGTCGGTGTGTGCGCCTTCATCACGCCGTGGAATTCGCCGCTGATGCTGGCGGGCTGGAAGCTGGCGCCGGCACTGGCGGCCGGCTGCACCGCGGTCATCAAGCCCTCGGAATATACGTCGGCCTCGCTTATCGAGTTCATGAAGCTCGTCATCGCCGAGGCGGATCTGCCGCCCGGCGTCGTCAACGTCGTCACCGGCACGGGCGCCGGCGCCGGCGAGCCGCTCGTCACCCACCCGAAGGTCGCCAAGGTGGCCTTCACCGGCGGCTCGGCAACCGGCGCACGCGTCAACGAGCTTGCCGCGCGCAGTTTCAAAAAGGTTTCGCTCGAGCTTGGCGGCAAGTCGCCCAACATCGTGTTCGACGATTGCATTCTGGATGATGCCGTGAGCGGCGCGATCTCCGGCATCTTCGCCGCTACCGGTCAGACCTGCATCGCCGGCTCGCGTCTCCTCGTTCAGGAGAGCATCCACGATCAATTCGTCGAGAAGCTGGTGGCGATGGCCGGGCAGGCGAAGCTCGGCGATCCGAGCCAATTCGAGACGCAGGTCGGGCCCGTTACGACGCCGCCGCAGTACCAGAAGATCCTCTCCTATATCGACATCGCCAAGGGCGAGGGCGCGCGCTGTGTGCTGGGCGGCGGCCCGGCCGGTGCCGCGGAGGGCGGCGGCAAATATTTCGTCAAACCGACGATCTTCACCGGCGTCGACAACAAGATGCGCATCGCCCAGGAGGAGGTGTTCGGCCCGGTGCTGTCGGTGATCAAGTTCAAGGACGAGGAGGAGGCGGTGCGCATCGCCAACGACATCGCCTACGGCCTCGGCGCCGGCGTGTGGACGCAGTCGGTGAAACGCGCGCACACCATGGCGCGGCGGATCAAGGCCGGCACCATCTGGGTCAACACCTACCGGGCGGTCGGCTTCCTGATGCCGTTCGGCGGCTACAAGGCGTCCGGGCTCGGCCGTGAGAACGGTGCGGAAGCGATTGACGGCTATCTGCAGTCCAAAAGCGTGTGGATCAACAATGGGCCCGGCGGCGGCAATCCCTTCATCATGAAAACTGCCTCTTGAGGGAGCGCCGCGGCTCGTCGTCAGACCGATCATGAATTGGACCGGCGCGAAGGAGCGGACAATCGAGACGGGCTGACCGGGTCCGGCGCCGATGGCTGGGCTATCGTCAGGTCATGGCGGCAGGGCGGCGATCATGCGGGACGCGATCGCTGGCTTCGGGAAGATCGCGGGCTGCGACAGAAGCTGCCAAGGGCGACCCCGCGCGGAGAGAGTAAACAGGAATTGACCGCCGCCGGGAACCTTTCCGCGATTGCTGCATCCAATGTCTCATGTACGTGTGGGTGCTGGAGGACGCAGTCATGGCTCAGACACAAGTCAAATCGAGTGGCAATTCGGCGGAAGCCGAGCTGATCCGCCGCGCCGTGCGGAAGGAGGAGGTTGCCGTCCGCGCCATCATCAAAGCGAACAATCGTCGCCTTTACCGGGTCGCGCGCAGCATCGTGCGCGACGATGGCGAAGCCGAGGATGTGCTGCAGGAGGCCTATCTGCGCGGGTTTTCTGCATTGGCCGAATTCCGCGGGGACTCGAGTCTCGCCACCTGGCTCACCCGCATCGTGCGCAACGAAGCGCTGCAGCGTCTGCGCCGCCGAACCGAGCCGCCCGCCGCACAGATCGACCCACCGCAGACGCGCGAGGCCCAGGTCATTCCCTTCCCTTTGTCGGGACAAAAGCTCGTGGACCCCGAGTGTGCCATGGCCCAACGCGAAATCTCACGATTGCTGGAGCGCGCCATCGATGAGCTGCCCGATGAGTTTCGCACCGTTCTGGTGGCGCGGGTGATCGAGGAGATGAGCATCGAGGAGACGGCCGACCTGCTCGAGCTGCGCCCGGAAACCGTGAAGACCCGGCTGCACCGGGCACGACGCTTATTGAAGGCCAAGCTCGCCGATCACATCGGCCCGCTGTTCAGCGATGTCTTTCCGTTCGATGGCCAGCGCTGCGAGCGGATGACGCATGCGGTCGTGAAGCGGCTCAAACTCGGCTCCTGACACCCGGGAACCTTTGGCGCGCCGCCGCATCCAATCCTTCGTGACGCGACGGGGCCGCAATCGGCTCAGCAACGATTGGTCTGCTCCCCTGAAAGGAGCCGGCGAAGGACAAGCCTTCGTCGGTCCCACCGCTGAGGTATGCGCCGTTTGCGGCTCAGTGTGGACTTATGCCGGCGTGAACAGCTTCGGCGTCAGCCGCGATGCCGACCTTGCGATGCATCCGACGGTCAAGCCGGTCGCGCTCGTCGCCGACGCCATCCTCGACTGCTCCAAGCGG